>Ga0209639_1000139_pt1 | contig 111186 bp, 90 predicted proteins | sample EPASupsiteHSE605_FD_187268 | JGI IMG/M metagenome (GOLD analysis project Ga0209639, IMG submission 187268) | Bioremediated contaminated groundwater from EPA Superfund site, New Mexico - Sample HSE6-05 (SPAdes) (version 2) | ecosystem: Environmental > Aquatic > Deep subsurface > Groundwater >...
GAACGTATGGCTCTGGCAGGGATTGACCTGGAACTGCAAACCGGAGATGTAGTGACCCTGATTGGCGGTAACGGAGCTGGAAAATCAACCCTGTTAAATGCGGTAGCAGGGGTTTATCCGCTGGATGAAGGTCAAATATTTATTGACCAGCAGGAGGTTGACGGCTTACCGGAATATGTACGAGCATCCTTTATCGGAAGAGTGTTTCAGGATCCCATGATGGGTACGGCAGCTTCCATGACTATTGAAGAGAACCTGGCCATGGCACTGAAAAGAGGGATGCGTCGTAAATTACGGCGGGGTGTGTTGAAGAAGGACCAGGAGTTTTTTTGCGAGCATTTGCAGCTGCTGGGTTTGGGCTTGGAAAATCGCCTCACCACCCGAGTCGGGTTATTATCCGGCGGGCAAAGGCAGGCCCTTACCCTGTTAATGGCTACCTTAACTCCGCCCAAGCTCTTGCTTCTGGATGAACATACAGCAGCCCTGGATCCTAATACTGCAGAGAAAGTATTAGAACTTACCGAATTAATCATTAACCGGTACAAACTTACCACTCTGATGGTAACTCATAATATGGAGGATGCCCTGCGAATAGGTAACCGCACCATAATGATGCACGAAGGCAGGACTATTTTAGATTTGGGAGAAAAACAGCGTAAAAACACCTGTATCCCTGATCTTCTGGAAATGTTTAAAAAAGCTAGTGGTATTACTATGGCCAATGATAAAATGCTGTTGGCCAACTAAGATCTGGCTGTTAACAATGTAAGAAATCCCATTTTCGTAAACGATTACGGCTATGGGATTTCTTTGCATACGGGGTTTATCTATTTAAAAACCGATCTTTTTGACTGGTAACATTTACCTGGATTTAAAATAAAAAAAATATTGGCGATATTAGAGGATTTTGGAAGGCAATGTCGAAGATGCTTCAAATGTACGACAAAATCTATCTGTGAAGCGAGGTTGCTATATTTCTAATGAATACTTTTTTGTATTTCCTACAATCAATTCCCGAGGGAATGGGAATTATTGCCTTGAGCTTGGCTTTGGCCCGAGTCCCCCTGCGTTGGGGACATATACTGGCGGGAGGAATGGTAATTGCACTGGTTACATTTCTCATTCGAGCTTTGCCAGTGACATTTGGATTACATTTACCCGTAACCATCTTTATGATTTTTATACTAATCGTGAAACTTACTAATTTAACACCATCCAAAACGATTATTGTACTTTTTACAAGTGTTGTGATCCTGGCTCTTTTAGAATACTTGATTACTTCAACAACACTCGCATGGACTCATATGACTGCTGATGATGCTATAACTGATTTGACATTATGGACCTTTTTAGGGATGATCCAGGCAATACTGCTTAATATTATCGCCCTGGTTGTTCCCCGTTTCCTGAAGCCCATTGAGGGGGTATGGCGGCAATGAGTTATTTGGGCTTAAGCAACAAATTGGCAGCTAACTTAGCCGAGAAACATCATCTGGACGAAGAGAAACAGGTTGTGCTTGCATTTGCTATTGAGGTTCTGGTGCTTAACATTGCCAATGCTATTTTAACTCTAACTATTGGCTGGGCTCTGGGTGTTTTTAAAGGTACCGCTGTCTGTCTGCTTACTATCGCTGCATTCAGGCACAATGCTGGAGGGGGGCATTCTGATTCCCCATGGAGATGTGCAGCAGTTACTATGATTGTTTTCCCTCTGTTGGCAATAGCAGCGCACCAGGTAAGCACGGGGCAAGATTTTTATCTGAACATCCTGTCTGCGGTTTCTATTTTGATTGGTTTTGCTTTTGTCTGGGTATTTGCTCCGGTGGATAATCCCAAAGCACCAATCCTATCGCCAATTAGGCGCAGGAAACTTAAAATATGGGCTCTTTCGATTATGGGAATTATCACTATGCTCATTCTAAGCCTAAGATTTATCAAATGGGAGATGGCTCCTGAGATCGGAATGTGTCTGGTATTAAGCCTCCTATGGGTTAGCTTTAATCTAACCCCCTGGGGCCATCGTTTATGGTTTTTTATCGATACAATATCGATAAGATAAATTCTAAAAGGAGGAGGTGTAAGAATGAAAAACTTAATGTTTCGTTTTTCCGGACTTGCGATTGTTGCATTGATATTTGCCGCAAAAGTTGAACCTTTATGTTTCTTTTTCCATTATCAGCCTGAAGTGCCCGCGTCACTGCGGAAATAGCAGAAGAGGGGGGTGGTACGCGCCATCCCCTCTTCTATGAGGATAGGTCAGAGGTGAAATTTAGTGAAAATTCAAGAAACTGAATTTGAAAGACGCAAGGAGATCCACGAATACCTTACTACTACCCATATGTTCTGCCTTTTTGTCATGATGTTTGCATTGGTTTTGAGTAAAAAGATGTTTTCGTTGGCGAACTATAATACTACCGGAATTCGCTTCCTTGCCTTTTTTGCCTTAGCTTTGCTGGGATTTGCAGTTATAACATCATATAATACGAAAAATGCTTCGCTCAGTATTGAATCTAAATTTACCTGGGTTGACCTTCTGTATATAAGCTTTCCATTGGTGGTAGCAGTATTCACCCTTTTTGCGGTCGGGACGATGTCAAACAACCCGGAAGCAATACTCCTGCTCCCGGTAATTATAACCGCCTCCCTCCTGGGCCAAAAGGCGGGCCTTATTATGGCTGCTGTTGGGACTTTCATAATTTATACGGAAAATGTTTATCTGGGGACAACCACTGAAGTATTCATAATTATGGAGGCTAATCTGATTATAATCAGTGTTATGTTTATTGTGGCATGGTTCACAGGTGCCCAGACTGACCTGGACACTCAGTATCGCCTGCAATTGACTAAGCTGGCTAGCACCGACTTTCTCACGGGTCTATATAATTTTGGATATTTTCAGGAGAATATCCACGAATATCTTCGGAATGCTTCCGAAAAGAATCCTCTGGCCTTAATTATTATGGATATCGACTACTTCAAACACTATAATGATATTCATGGGCATCAGGCTGGAGATTCATTGCTTACTGTGCTAGGGGATATCTTAACCGAAAAGATGAATAGTTCTGGCTTTGCAGCGCGTTACGGCGGCGATGAATTTGTAATTGTAATGCCAAATACTGATATTAATAAGGCTGTTCAGCTTGCAGAGCAAATTAGCGAGATGATTAGGACCCGAAAATTCCCAGGTGAAGAACACCAACCCGAAGGGAAAATTACCATCTCCTGCGGTATCGCCGTCTGTCCTGCCCATGCAAGTACACCCAGAGACTTGATTAAGCATGCAGATCAGGCACTTTATCGTGCTAAGAGCCTGGAAAAAAACAAAGTGGAAATGTATTTCTCTGTTTTTGATAGTCTGGATTTGGAAGGCGATGAACAAGAACTTCTGAATTCGATCCGCACCCTGGTTTCAGTAATTAATGCCAAGGACCGTTATACATATGGTCATTCAGAACGGGTGACAGACCATTCTTTAAAAATAGCCCGAAAACTAAATTTGCCACAGGATGAGATTCATACTCTGGGCTATGCAGCTTTCTTACATGATATAGGAAAAATTGAACTCGACCGTGAATTACTTAATAAAGTAGGACCTTTGGGTGCCGAAGAGTGGGAATTGCTCAAGCAGCACTCCCAGTGGGGCAGCGATATCGTTAAAGCGGTTAAAAAGCTGCATCCAGTTGTACCGGTTATTCTTCATCACCATGAGAACTACGATGGTACCGGCTATCCTGCCGGTATTAAGGGCACAGATATTCCAGTTCTTGCAAGGATTATCCGCGTAGCAGACAGCTATGATGCCATGATTTCTAACCGCCCCTATAAAAAACATCTAAGTATTTCGGCGGCCTTGGAAGAACTGAAATCACATGCCGGTACTCAATTTGATCCAGAGATGGTGAAGCACTTTATTGAGATTCTAAAAGGGGAGATACCTGATACAAGCCCGGGCAATCCGGAAAGCAAAATAGCTTGCAATAGCTGACATCTAATATTTTTTTAAACCATTGATGAGGGAGTAAAACCACACACCAGCTACAACAGAGAGTCAGGGAGGGTGAAAACCTGGCGGGTAAGGAGTGGACAAATGGGCCTCTGAGGGTGGAGTGAACGGGTTCTTGAGCCCCAGTAGCTTTCGACGCATTGCCAGCGTTAAAGGGCATGGAGTGATTAACACTCTGTAAGAGAGGATGTATCTATTCGATACATCAACTAAGGTGGCACCGCAGGTTTAATGCCTGTCCTTATCAAAGGGCAGGTGTTTTTGTTATTTGGTGGGCCTTTTAATAACTTTAACCAAGTAGTAGCAAGCAGACTCAAAAAAACATTACAAATGAGGAGGAACTTAAATGAAAAAGCCGTTAAAGGCACTAATAATCCTGGTCTGTTTATCGATACTAACGATGTCATTGGCAGGGTGCTCATCTAAACAAAAGGACTCCGCCGACTCCCAAAAGGCTAATAAAAAGCTGCAGGTTGGCATAGTGCAGATTGTAGAGCATCCGTCACTTAACACTATTAAAGAGTCTTTCATCAACGAGTTGGCGAAAGAAGGTTATAAAGACGGAGATAATATAGTAATTGATTATCAAAATGCCCAGGGTGACCAGACCAATTTGAAGACAATATGTCAAAAATTTGTTAATAATAAGTATGACCTGATCGTTGCCATAGCTACACCGTCAGCCCAGGCGGCAGTTGGCGAAACTAAAGATATTCCCATCGTTTTCTCAGCTTGCACCGATCCCGTAGGATCAGGCCTGGTAAGCAACATGGATAAACCAGGTAAGAATGTAACCGGTACCTCTGATGCTGTATCGGCCGAGAAGATAATGGAACTGGCCAAACGTATAACTCCCAATATTAAAACTGTTGGTGCGTTATATACCTCCAGCGAGACTAATTCAGTATCGGTGGTAAACAATTTAAAAGAATATGCTAAGAAAAATGGTTTAACCGTTGTGGAAGCTACCATAACCAATTCATCGGAAGTTCAGCAGGCGGTTAGTTCTTTAGTGGGTAAAGTAGACGCTATATTTTCTCCTATAGATAATACTGTTGCATCAGCTATGCCAGTAGTAGCCCAGGTGGCTACTAAGGCTAAAATACCTGTGTATGTTGGTGCTGATTCAATGGTAAAAGACGGTGGCCTCGCTACTTATGGAATTAATTATCCGGTCCTGGGTCAGGAAACTGCTAAAATGGCAGTAGAAATCTTAAAAGGTAAAAAAGCCGGGGATATACCGGCTAAGGCCATGACGGATATGGATATCTATGTTAATAAAGACACTGCTAAAGCGATAGGAATAACAATTCCCGATGACGTATTAAAGGAAGCTCAGGTGTTTGGAAAATAGTAATAAAGGGGTTTTACATTAAATGACTTGGATGGCGTTGCAGGGCTCGGTAGAGTTAGGAATAATTTATGCCATAATGGCCCTGGGAGTCTTTATATCATTTAGAACACTTAATATTCCGGACCTGACCGTAGATGGCAGCTTTGTTTTAGGAGCTGCCTTCTCGGCTGTATTATGCAGTAACGGACACCCGGTAACCGGGTTGGTATTGGGATTAATAGCCGGATGTATGGCGGGGTGCGTTACCGCCTTGTTTCATACTAAGCTGGAGATTCAGCCATTACTGGCAGGGATACTGGTTATGCTGGGGCTATACTCCATTAACTTAAAGGTAATGGGAACCAGGGCTAATATTCCCTTGATCAATAAGACTACAGTTTTCAGCTTCCTGGAGGGCACACCGGCAGAAAGTTATTCACAGCTGATAATACCGCTGGTTCTGCTGGTTATAATCCTAATACTATTGTTACTGTTCTTAAAGACAAAGCTTGGATTTGTACTCCGAGCCACCGGCGATAATGATCAGATGGTCAGAGCATTGGGGGTAAATACGGACACTATGATATTAATAGGTCTGGCCGTTTCCAATGGATTGGTAGCTCTGTCAGGTGCTCTGATAGCCCAATATCAATCCTTTACCGATATTGGCATGGGCATAGGTATGGTTATAATTGGACTAGCCTCTGTTATTGTAGGAGAAGTTATCTTTGGCGTTAATTCATTGCTGCGGCGTTTGGTTGCGGTTGTACTTGGAGCTGTACTTTACCGGCTGGTTATTGCTGTTGCCCTGGAAATGGGTATGCCTGCTACGGATCTTAAACTGGTCTCGGCTCTGATTGTTGCCTTTGCCTTGGCTATGCCGGTTATAAAGAAACGAGGCGGGTTTTTCAAAAGAAAACTAGCTGCTTCGGGTACAAACAGGGGAGGTCAGTCAGGTGTTTAAGATTGTAAATTTAAGCAAAACCTTTGGAAAAGGTAGTACCAACGAAAAACTAGCACTTGATAATATTAACCTTACTCTGAATGAAGGTGAATTTTTAACCGTAATCGGCGGTAACGGGGCTGGAAAGTCTACATTACTTAACTGTATTTCCGGGGTATACGAAATAGATCAGGGGAAAATTGTGCTGGACCCCGTGGATATAACCTTCTGGGCGGAGCATAAACGGTCCAGGTATATTGGCAGGGTATTTCAAGACCCCCTAAAAGGTACTGCTTTTGATATGACCATAGAGGAAAACCTGGCTATAGCCTATGCTAAAGGTAAACCGCGGGGTTTAAGATTGGGAATTAATAAGGCTGACTCCAAGCTGTTTAGAGAGCGCCTGGCATTGCTTGATCTGGGACTTGAGGATAGAATGAAGCAAAAGGTGGGATTTCTTTCAGGAGGACAGCGGCAGGCACTGACACTGCTCATGGCAACTATGGTAGAACCAGAACTGTTGCTGCTGGATGAGCACACAGCAGCGCTGGACCCTTCTATGGCTCGGAAAGTTTTATTGCTCACCAAGGAAATTGTGGCGGATCATCACTTATGCACCATAATGGTAACGCACAATATGAAAGCTGCTTTAGAATACGGCAGCCGAACCATTATGATGCACGAAGGCAGGATTATTCTTGATCTGCAGGGAAAAGAAAGAAAAGACATGACAGTGGAGAATTTAATAAAACAATTTAGCAGCAGGAGTGGAACTGAGCTGGATAATGACAGGCTGCTGCTGAATGGTGATTTATAGTGTTTTAAGTAAACATAAGGCCGTAATATAAGTTATTACGGCCAAATAGAGAGCTGTTTAACTAAGATTCAAGTTTACTGTACTGTGTAATTCCTTTGCTCATTAAAAGAAAGTACAAAACAGCTGCTATAAGCCCGAAGGAGCCTAACATGAACAGTGCTGCCAGAATGGGGTTATGGATAAAGCGGATTACAATATAGAGTATACCCCCGCCCATTAATATCGAGCATAGCATTGCCAAAATCACATTTAAATTCTGCTTAACAGCCTTCTGCTCATTATCCCAATCCAGTTTGGGCCGGAGAATATCTATCAGCAAGCCAGCCTCTAAAACTGGTACCATAGCTATCAGACTTACTATCAGCGTAAGGCCAATTATTACCATGTCTAATGGGATTAAAATAATTGCTGCAATTAGCAGCAGAATAGCCCCTATTACCCCAAATAAATAGCCGGAGAGTAGTTTTGCCTTTATCTGTTGTTCATAAGACAAGGGAATATATTTAGATATGAAGAACTCTTTCCCTTCTCGGGATAAAGAAGTAGAGGTAATACCATTAGAACTTACCAGGAAGACAGCAGCACCCACGATAACAGCCATTAAAATTGTCTGTCCTTCGGGTTTAGCGGTCAGGCTTTCCCACGGCATCGGACCTTGCTCGTTATGTGACTGCAATAGAAAAGGAATACATAATAATGCTGGTACCAGAAGGTTGACAAGCACACAATTCATTAAATATATGGGGGTTCTGATTAACAAGCGTATCTCTTTTTTAAAGTAAGACAGCAGTGCGGGTGAACCAGCAGCTAATCTTTCGTAATCTGCACTGGTTAACTTTCTTCTTCGCGCAGTTGTTTCACTGGAGCCTACCAGCCCATTGAAATATAGTTTATCTCCGACTGCCCAGGCCAGGGCAACTGCCAGTAAAGAAAGACCAGTAAATATAAGCAGGTTAACTAAGCCTAAAGCTTTATCGGCATTTGTCAGGGCTATCCCTAGATATCGGGTGGATGGAAAAACTCGGCTTACCAGATTCATCAGGCCGTTACGATCGGTAAGTAAGGTCATTATAAATGCCGGGTCCGCAGCATTGGGCCCCGATTTCTGAATGAAGAATTGCAGTCCAACTGCCAGAGCTAAAACTATTAACCCTCCCAATATCTTGAATAGATCTTTACGACGGCCCAGATTTGCAAATCTCATAATGACTACGGTGGGCAAAGTTGCGAGTCCTAGAGGAAGAAGAGGTATAAACAAGAATCCAGCCAGGGCATATATCCAATAAATGGGGGATGCTCCGCTTTTTATCCCGAAAATTATTATCGGAGGCAGTAAAAATGGTAATTCTGTTAAATACTCATAACATAAAACTACAGAAAATCTGGCTCCCAGCACCTGCCAGCCTTTAAGAGGTAAAGCCAGAAGATTCTGGGCGTCCCCAGCAAAGTAGAAAAAATTAATGACGTAAAAAATACCGAAGAAAAATATCATAGTGCTTACCAATACAATACCAAGAGTTAATATAACTCCTTCTTGCCCTACCGGAGCGAGCATGTCAAATCCCTTTATAAGCAGATTACAATACAATACTATTGTTGGAGCGACCCCGACTGCTATTGCCAGGCCCAACCCTAGTATTTTTAAGTATTCAGCCTTGTTTTTATTAGCTTTTGCTCTGACAGCGGATATTCCGAAGCTATTAATTAAGAGAGTTTTAGTCAAACTCAGAAATCTATTCATTTTCTGTCATCTCCAAAAATAGACTTTCCAATGACTGGTTTTCTTTGACATGCTCGTGAATCTCCTGCTTACTGCCGCAGAAAATAACCTTTCCCTTATTAATGATAGCCAAGCGATCACAGATCTTTTCGGCAACATCTAATACATGGGTGGAGAAAAATACCGTATTTCCAGTATCGGCATGCTCCCGCATCATTTCTTTCAAATCATAAGATGAGCGGGGATCCAAGCCAGTCATCGGTTCATCTAAAATCCACACCGAGGGATTGTGCAGCATGGCTCCGATTACCATGATTTTTTGTCTCATTCCATGGGAATAACTCTGAATTAGGTCACCTGCAGCTGCCGACATTTCGAAACGCTGTAGAAGAGATTGCATACGGTCAAGACGCTTTGCAGATGGTACATTATACATATCAGCCATGAAATTCAGGTATTCTAAACCCGTCAGCCGGGTGAAAATATTGGGGTCATCTGGAACAAAACCAAATTGCATTTTTGCCTCAATCGGGTCTTTTCTAATATCTTTGCCATTTATCCTAATACTGCCTTCATCAGCATTTAATATCCCGGTAATCATTTTTATTAATGTAGTTTTTCCAGCCCCATTGGGCCCAAGGAAGCCAAATATTTCGCCGTTTTTAACGGTTAGATTTACTCCGTCTACAGCTTTGACAGCTCCTTGATTATAACTTTTGGAAACCCCTATAATCTCTATCAACAGATCATCTCCTTATTAAACATCTTACTGCTCTTCGCTGCTGGCCGGAAGCTCCTGTACAGAACGTAATCTCCTCTCGATACTGCGTGATCTCCTGGAGGCGGTATCAATACTATTACTAGCTTCGTCCAGTTTCTTTTTAGTTTTCTCCAATATATCACCAAAATTACCAAACTCGGTTTTTACTGCTCCCAGCAGTTCCCAGACCTCGCTGGTACGTTTCTCGATGGCAAGGGTTCTAAAACCTACTGACAGGCTGCTTAATAAGGCTAGCATTGTGCTGGGACCAGTAATAATGACCCGGTATTTGTTCTGCAGGGAGGTAAATAAACCAGGTCTTCTAATTACTTCCGCATATAGACTTTCTGTGGGGAGGAAGATAATCCCAAAATCGGTGGTGTGGGGTGGATCTAGATATTTTTCTGAAACAGCCCGGGCTTCCATTATTATCCGTTTTTCCAGCTGCCTGCCTGCTTCTTCAGCTTGATCTGGCAGACCCTGTTCGCTGGCCTCCAACAAACGCAGATAATCTTCTTGAGGAAATTTAGCATCAATGGGCAGCCAAACTTCACCCTCGTTTTGATTCAGGCCGGGCAGCTTAACAGCAAACTCAACTCTCTCATTGCTGCCCTTTTTGGTGGTAACGTTGCACGCATACTGCTCCGGGCTTAAGACCTGTTCCAGGATATTACCCAGTTGAATTTCGCCCCAAATACCGCGAGTTTTAACATTGGTTAGGACTTTTTTCAGGTCGCCTACGCCGGAGGCCAGGGTCTGCATTTCCCCCAATCCCTTGTGAACCATTTCCAGCCTGTCGCTTACTAGCTTGAAAGACTCGCCCAACCGATTTTCCAGGGTAGCATGAAGTTTTTCGTCAACGGTCTGTCGCATCTGTTCCAGTTTTTGGTTATTGTCATCCTGAAGCAGTTTCATTTTTTCCTCTATAGTTTGGCGCATGTAATCTAGTTTTTTCTCGTTGCTCTGGATCAGTCGAGTTAACTGTTCCGAGAAGATACCCAGCTGATTTTTCTGTAATACTGCTATTTCATTTATACGGGCCAGTAGAGAGTCCTCAAAGTAAGTAAGGGTATGAGTTAACTCTTCTCGTCCCTGTCTGGCCTGGCTGGCAAATTCGGTACGCAGTGAGGATGAATCTCCACGTATAACCTGTAAGGCAGTCTCCTGACTTTTCTCCAGAATCGCCAGTCTATTTTCTATTTGGGCTAAACTTTCGGCCCAATTACTCTGTGACTGTTCCCAGCTCCGGGTTTTTATCTGTAGTATTAGGATAATAAGGATAATGCCTACAGTAATCAAGCCAATTATAAATAAAATATAGTCCAACCCATTTTCCCTCCCTGACCCTACTCATAATTACATTGTATATGAACTGGCTTCGGAAGGAAATCGATAGAGGCAGAAGCTGGAAGCACATAGTTCAATAAAAGCTTGCTTAATTTCGGAAAAGAGCCGAAGCTAAAAAGTTTAAATTAAGTTATAATTAAAAATAAGAACAATGGTTTACTGTGCTAAATGACCCTATAGACTGATATAAAAGGGGGAAGTCGTAATGGAAAAGATTGAAGTGAAATTTAAGAAACTGGTTTCATGGGCTCATGTACCGGAATACGAGACCAGGGGAGCTGCGGGCTGTGATATATGTATAGCTAACAAGGAAGAAATTATTCTTTATCCTAATGAGGTTAGGAGCTTGCCTACCGGTTTTGCCATAATGATTTCATCAGGGTATGAAGCTCAAATCAGGAGCCGGGCAGGTATGGCTGGGAAAGGCATTATAGTTGCCAATGCTCCTGCTACGATTGATGGAGACCATAGTGGTGAGATTAAGATCATGCTCCTGAATGTAACTGATAAGCCGATACGGATTCTCCCCGACCAAAAGGTAGCCCAAATGGTATTCGGACCGGTAGTACAGGCTCAGTTCAAAGAGGAGAGTTGATTCCGGGTGTCAGAATCCAGACTTAAACTATTTACGGCTGTTCTGGGCTTAGTGGGAATAATAATTATAAGTACGGTTGGTTTGGCTTACTTTGAAGAGTGGTCATTCTTTGAGGCCTTCTGGATGACCGTTATCAGCCTCACAACCACCGGCTATGGGGATATAGTCCCTGTTACGCTGGCGGGAAGGCTTTTTCTGCTGGGTGTATTAGTGACTGGCGTAGGAGTCGTAGCTTATTCGTTGGGAGCTATTATAAGTATACTGGTAGAAGCCCAGATTTCCAGAGTATTGGAGAGAGACAAAAAAATGAAGACAATCGAGAAACTTGAAAACCACGTTATTGTCTGTGGTGCAGGCCGGGTTGGCAGTAATGTGGCTCAGATTCTTATGACCGAAAAGGTTCCCTTTGTTCTAATTGAAATAGATGATGAAGTGGTACTGAACATGCGGGAGGAAGGATATCTGGTTATGCTGGGAGATGCTACCCAGGACGGGGTTTTGATAACAGCTGGTATCCAGCGAGCCCGAGGGATTATCTGTGCCCTTTCTGAAGATGCCTACAATGTTTTCGTGGCTCTAACTGCACGAGCTGTAAATCCGGGTCTAAAAATAGTGGCGCGGGCTATAGAACCGGAAACTATTGCGAAACTTCGGCATGCAGGGGCAGACAAGATTATATCCCCCACCCAGATAGGCGGGCACCAGATGGCGATGTCCATGTTAAAACCAGCTGCCGTAGATCTGGTTGATACCTTGTTTACCTCCCGCAACCTGGAAATACAATTGGAAGAAGTGTTAATCACTGAAGATTCATCACTTGCCAATAGAGCCATTCATGAATCATTTGACCGTCACGTCAGCAATGTCATAGTGGTAGCAATTATACGCAGTGAACGGGTTATGATGAATCCCCATGGACATGACCTGATTCTGCCTGGAGACATCCTGGTACTAATCGGGTCTCGTCAAGATCTGGAGAAAATGGAGGCTATTAGTTTTAAAGATTAAAAAGTGTAAGTAATAAGGGAAATTATCCGTATTAAGATTAAAATCTTAAAGGAGGTTTACTATGGAATCACCTCTGGGTAATTTTCGGGCTTTATTACCGAGTGTACTTCTATTAATGGTCTTGCTGTCAGTGGGAGGAGGAGCTTACGGTCTGGCTAAGCCCAATACGCCTGAGCCGCAGCTGCAGCCGCGGCCTGAACTGCCGTTGATTGGTACCCGCGATAACCTTTTGAGGCTGTTGCAAAAAAAACAAGGGCAGGGCGGTGTGTATATCCGAAGCGAAAGTATGAAATCAGCGGTGGAAATGGGAACCATGCAAGCAACTGATGCAGCAGCTGCTCCAAGTGCAGCCTCAAGCTTTTCAGAGACCAACGTACAGGTGCAAGGGGTAGATGAGGCTGATCTGGTGAAGACTGATGGTAGCTATATATATCAGGTAAGCAAAGAACAGGTATTCGTAATTAAGGCTCAGCCTGCGGATAGTATGGAAAAAGTATCTACTATCCAATTTAATGATCTGGGATTCAAACCGGTTGATTTATATTTAGATAACGAGAACTTAATAGTAATAGGAACCTATAGTCAGGAAATTCCTCAAAATATTTCTGCAGACAAAATGCTCAGGCCGCAGATTTATCCCCCCGTCCGTTCATTCCAATCTACCAGAGCCATTATTTATAATATTGAAGATAAGAGCCGGATAACCAAAATCCGGGAACTGGAACTGGAAGGCAGTTACCTGTCGTCCCGTAAAGTCGATTCGTCTTTTTACCTCTTATCCAACAAATATTTGGATTACTATTATATTCAAAATAGTAAAGAGATCACCCCTTTATGGCGTGATACCGCTCAGGGTGAGGGATTTGTGGCTGAGAAACTGGATAATATTCGCTACTTCCCGGATTGTATCAGTCCCAACTATTTAATGGTTGCCGCTCTGGATCTGAAAACTCCTGAACAAAAGGTTGATATTCATACCTATTTAGGCAGCGGAGAACAAGTGTATGCGTCCCAGCAAAACCTTTATGTGGCAGTACAAAATTATAATTACCCAACCCAGACATTACCCGATAGCGGCATTGTCAGTAAACCACCGGAGAGTAATACCAAGATATATAGATTCGCATTAGAACCGGGTAAGGTACAATATTACGGAGCAGGAACAGTGCCCGGCAGGATATTAAATCAGTTTTCTATGGATGAAAACGGTGGTTATTTCCGTATTGCAACTACCAGCGGTGAAATGTGGCGTAATGACCAATACACCTCCCAAAACAATGTCTATATACTTGATCAGGATCTGCAGGTATGCGGAAAATTAGAAAATATAGCTCCGGGGGAAAGAATTTACTCCACTCGATTTATGGGCAATAGAGCCTATATGGTAACCTTTAAACAGGTTGATCCCTTTTTTGTCTTGGATCTTAAGGATCCCAAAAATCCCCTAATACTGGGCAAACTGAAAATACCTGGATACAGCGATTACCTGCATCCTTATGATGAAAATCATATTATTGGCTTTGGCAAGGACACAGTGGAAACTAAAGGCTGGAATGGTCAGAGTCAGGCTTTTTATCAGGGGATGAAGATTGCTGTTTTTGATGTTACCGATGTAACTAGTCCAGTGGAGATGAGCCGGGCCTTGATTGGAGACCGCGGAACGAATTCACAATTATTGAGAAATCATAAGGCTTTATTATTTTCTCCGGAGAAGAATCTATTAGCCTTTCCGGTAACGGTTATGGAAGTAGAAAATCATGCTGTCTCAGGCCAGCCGGAAAAAACTATTCCCGAGTATGGCAGATTTTCTTTTCAAGGAATCTACATTTATAACATTGATTTAAAAAGTGGCCTGCAATTTAAAGGCCGGATATCCCATCTCGATGCTAAAGATTATCTCAAAGCCGGAGATAACTGGTACGGTACAGATAAGAACGCCGATCGGGCACTTTATATTGACGATATTCTGTATACCACCTCACCTGCAATGATTAAAGCAAACCATTTAGATAATCTGCAGGAAGTCAAGACATTGATACTTTAGCAGAAGAATTAATGAATAACGTCTTATTGCAAAAGAGGGATAGTATCTGGTTACACCAGTACTATCCCTCTTTAATATGATGAAAGGAGGGGGCGGCTAGTCCATGGGTCCGCCTTCCCAATACTGTCTTATCTTACGAAGGGCATAACCCCCGAAGAAAAGACCATTAATAAATGCAACCGGTATGGCCATGGAACCAAAGCTAAATTTGTTTTTGCTTTCGACTTTGTATTGTCTATCCAAAATTTAATCCCTCCTTTGACCTTAGTTTTTGACAGAAGTTCATTAATTATAGCTGGTTATATAATTCATTTTTTACTCTATATGGACAATCCATTAGAAGATTTGCCATTCGAACAGCAAAATGTTAAATTAAAGCTGGATTAAAAAATATGTGGATTTAATAGGGGACAAAAATGAAGAATAATAAAAAAACCAGCTTTCCCCGAGTTATGCTAAAAAAACTAGCGGAAGACATCTCCAAACTAATCAATACCAATGAAGGCGGCTTATCGATTTTAGAAATTATTGAAGAAATACCTTATGACGTCAGACCAGACGTCATAGAGGGTCTATCTTCTTTTTATATTCCTACTATGGTTGGTTTTTTCAATCTGATTAAGATGGAATACGGCAAAGAGTTTGAAGCGATTTGTAATCGGGCTCTTACTAAATATAAACTTGCTGGCCTGGAACTAAAATTACCCCCGTTCAACAAGGGTAATTTCTATAAAGCATATGCAAGTATCACCCGCCATACAGGCCGGATGACTGTGGATGTAGCCTGGGAAAAACCAGATAAGAGGTTATATGTTGAATGTTTCTTTCTCACCTTTAGTACAGATGGCGTACATAGTTTCTTTGCAGTAAATGATATGCCGGTGTCAGAGTATGAGAACGATCGGGAAATGCAGCCTGATATGGCGAATATCAGTTACGAGGAATGCTGTCTGCTTATCAGCGATGCCTACAAATTTAATGTGCGGTTTATGAGCCGTCCGGCTTTAGGCAAATTTCTTTATCAAAAATACTTGGATGAAGACCTGGAATTATTCACCCATATTAGTATAAATACACTTCTGCGAAAACTTTCAGCTAATCTTGCACCCCGGCAGCTGGCCAATAGTTTTTTTCATGCTCTTCGCTACCAGGATTTTAACTATTTATTCTCCATTTTGGCGGAGGATAAGCTATCACAAGGGATGCTGCTCCAGCAAATTAATCGGGCTATGAACCCCGGTGCCCTTCTGCTGGAAGGACAGGTTGAAGAAGTTCGAGGTTCTAACAATAATGCGGAACTGACAGCCTACTCCATAACTCTATATGAACGCGAAGTCTACCGCAGCGATTATATTTTTAACATGACAAAAGATTCTGAGGGTGATTGGCTGATTTCCGGTATCGACCGGGTTGCCAACCGTAAGCTGGAAGCTGGGTCCGAAATTAATCCTTTTGCTGTTCAGGTTTACTGTCGGGTTTATGAAATACTTGACGTGGACGACCTTTTTGAAATACTGGATCGGGTGGATAATATTCGTGAAGTTGAAGAACTGCCTTATGGTGTCCACATGAGGGTAACTTATTTTGAGGATGATTTTAGCCATGGGGTTACATTTATGACTGGCGTGATTGCCGACATGGTTATCAACGGTGATGAATTCGTGATAATATCACAAGACCATGATACTATTGAAGATTTTCATAATCTATTTAACTTGGATAATAAGAGTCTGTTGGTTTCCAGGGGGGAATATGAGCTAAGCCTTACTAGTGCCTATAGCTACTTGAGCGGCCAATACCTGCAATTTGAAGATATTCTCCTCGACGAAGGCGATGACCTGTCTTTTGAAGATGGGATGCGGTTTATCACTGCTCGTTACGCACTTAAAGACCGGGCAGAGGTTCTGACCCGTCTGGAAGAGCTGAAGAGCCTCAAGATTGATCTGCCTGGCGAATATCAGGTTTTCTATCAGTTGGAGGATTGTGAAGATAGCCCCGGATTCAGGGCCGAATATATTTTGGGCTCCAACTGGATAACGGTATCTGCCTTTGGGGATAAAGACATTGGGGTAATTCGACAGCGCTTTGAAGAGAACATGTATGATGCACTGGAATTTGATGGACTTGAGGTTAGAGAAGAGGGCATTTTTGAAATTCTTACCCCGGATGTAAAGAAACAATATCCCGAATTAGAATCGGTATTAAAGGAAATGTACCTTAACAAATGGTGCCAGTCACACCTGCCTACACTTAGCGGGATGAGTCCTTCTGAAGCCTGCCAGACCGAAGAAGGAACCCGGCTGCTGTGGACAATGTTTAAAAGGATTAAACAGAAAGAGCAGCAAAGACGATTGCGGGGAGAACGAAAGCAAATTGGCCTGAAAGAATATATGCGCAAGTTGAACATACCAAAAGAAGGCGAGTATTAATAATCTTATTGACAACCTTATTAGAGTTGCAGTATACTACTCCGAAACATATTGTTATCCGCAATGAAGGAAAATGGCCTGCGGAAAGGTTGATAACAGAGAACCGGGGTAGCTGGAAACCGGGATCATGTTGCGTAGGCTGGTCATTCTGGAGCTGCTATCTGAAAAGCCCTAATGGACTTAGTAAGTGGTGCCGGACGAAAAAGTTCGTTAAGAAGTTAGCACAGCCCCTGAAGTTTGTGCTGCAAGAGGTCGTATTTGTACAGAATGCGACAAGCAGGGTGGTACCGCGGGAATAACCTCTCGTCCCTGATGAGGACGAGGGGTTTTTTGTCAACTTTTTTAAATAATAAAAAGGAGAATTGTTTATGAAAAGCAATCTTGTAAAACACGGATTAGAGAAGGCTCCTCATCGTTCACTGTTTAGGGCCCTGGGTTTAACCGATGAAGAAATAAGCCGGCCTTTTATAGGTATTGTCAATTCATTTAATGATATCGTACCTGGTCATATTAATCTCGATAAAATTTCTGAAGCGGTCAAAGCGGGGGTTAGATTAGCAGGGGGAACTCCCTTCGAATTCCAGACTATTGCTGTCTGTGATGGAATCGCCATGAACCATACCGGCATGAAATATTCGCTGGGCAGCCGGGAGCTGATCGCCGATTCAGTAGAGATAATGGCTACAGCTCATGCCTTTGATGCTCTGGTTTTTATACCCAACTGCGACAAGGTAGTACCGGGCATGTTGATGGCTGCGGCCCGTCTTAACTTACCAGCTATATTTGTCAGCGGGGGACCTATGCTGGGTGGAGTCGTAGGAAAAAGAAATATTAGTGTTACCCAGGTATTTGAAGGAGTGGGAGAGGCTGCCAGCGGCAAGATTGATATGCAGCAGCTGGCTTATTTGGAAGATACGGCCTGTCCTACCTGTGGGTCCTGTGCAGGAATGTTTACAGCTAATTCTATGAACTGCTTGACTGAGGCTTTAGGTATGGGGCTTCCCGGTAATGGTACTATTCCCGCGGTTTATTCAGAGCGGATTCGTCTGGCCAAGAGTGCTGGTATGAAAATAATGGAATTATTGGACCGAGATATTAAACCCATCGATATCATGACTGCCGATGCATTTAGAAATGCTATGACTATGGATATGGCTATTGGCTGTTCAACGAATTCAGTACTCCACCTTATGGCAATTGCCAGTGAAGCAGGAGTAAAGATAGACTTAGACCTTTTTAACGAAATCAGTGCCAATATACCTCACCTATGCAAAATAAGCCCGGCTGGCATCCATCTCATGGAGGACCTTTACCGTGCTGGAGGGGTTCAAGCTATATACAGTGAACTCGACAAGAAGAATTTAGTTAACAAAGAAGTCATGACGGTAACGGGTTCTACACTCGGAGAGAATATAGCCAACACCAGAGTACTGGACTACGAAGTAATTCGCCCTCTGGACAATCCCTATAACCAAAGCGGTGGATTAGCAATTCTATTTGGCAACCTGGCTCCTGAAGGAGCGGTAGTTAAAAAAGGGGCCGTTGAACCGGAAATGATGCAGCATGAGGGACCAGCCCGAGTCTTTAACAGTGAGGATGAAGCTGTCGAAGCTATACTTAATCAGAAAATAAAAGCCGGCGATGTTGTTGTCATACGTTATGAGGGTCCTCGAGGAGGTCCGGGAATGAGAGAGATGCTTACCCCGACATCGGTTATAGCCGGAATGGGCTTGGATCGGGAGGTTGCTCTCATTACTGATGGCCGATTTTCAGGAGCTACCCGGGGCGCATCTATAGGGCATGTATCACCTGAAGCAGCCTCTGGGGGAATGATAGGCCTGGTAGAAGAAGGGGATCTGATTAGGATAGATATTCCCCAGAACAGTTTGGAGCTGCTGGTAGATGAAACTATACTAGCCGAGAGAAAACAAAGATGGTTAAGTCCTGAGCCGAGAATTAAAACCGGCTATATGAAACGTTACGCAGAGATGGTTCAATCAGCCAGTACAGGAGCAATATTTAAAAAATAGCTTTGCTTTGAGGTTGATTAAAGGCGGGCCACAGCAGCCCGCTTTAATTTACATATATTACCAAACAACTGTTGATGGTAACAACTATTGTTTATAAAAGTCCGTAAAGCTCTAATATTTCCTAAGACAATCTCATTTTTGGGGAAATAACTCAACTCACATAGTGAATTAATGAGGCTTTTAGTATAAAATAAAAGGATATCGTTCATTGCAAGGAATAATTCTTATCCATCCTTTATTCAATTACTTTTAATTTTAAATATTATTATAACGGAGGTGATGGGAGTGAAGTTAAAAGGAGCCGAAATCTTGCTGCACTGCCTGCAGAAGGAGGGAGTCGATGTAATTTTTGGCTACCCGGGAGGTCAGGCATTACCGATTTATGATGCCCTTTATGATTCCAAAATAAAACACATCTTAGCTCGCCACGAGCAGGGAGCCGTTCATGCTGCCGATGGCTACGCCCGGGCATCCGGCAAAACGGGGGTTTGCCTGGCAACTTCGGGCCCAGGGGCTACGAATCTCGTAACGGGGATTGCCAACGCTTATATGGATTCAACACCAATGGTTGTATTAACGGGACAGGTAGGCAGTTCATTTATTGGAACAGACGCCTTCCAGGAGGCTGATATAATTGGTATCACTCTGCCTATATGTAAACATAGTTTTATGGTCGAGAGAACCGAAGACCTATGCAAGACAATTAAAGAAGCTTTCTACATAGCAAGAACCAACCGGCCAGGGCCAGTTGTGGTCGACCTGCCTAAAGACCTTATGTCTAAAGAGATAGAGTTTGAAGATACTGATGAAGAAATAAACCTCCGGGGTTATAGGGTTATGAAAGGTGTTAACGCCGGACAAATAATCACTGCGGCTGATATGATTAATAAAGCTCAGAGACCGGTTATCTATGCCGGCGGTGGTGTTATTGCTTCAGAGGCAGCAGCTGATTTAAAGGAGCTCGCAGAAAAATGCAAAATACCTGTTACAACCACCTTGATGGGTATGGGGGCTTACCCAGGAACCAGCTATTTATCACTTGGAATGCTTGGTATGCATGGCACCCGTTATGCCAACTATGCAATTGGGGAATGTGATGTACTTATTGCAGTGGGGGTAAGATTTGATGACAGGGTGACTGGTAAACTAGAGACTTTTGCACCAAACGCTTCGATTATACATATTGATATTGATGCCGCAGAAATTGGCAAAAATGTTGACATAGATGTACCCATAGTTAGCGATGTTAAGGAGGCCCTGCAAGCTTTAATACCCAGATTGCAAGCTCGAGAGGAATTAACCGAATGGCATCAGACAATTTCCCGCTGGAAAGACGAGTATCCGCTTCGGTATGGCAAGGCTTCTGACGGACGTATTATGCCTCAAAATATAGTGGAGAAAATCTATGATATTACCAAAGGTGAAGCTATCATTACTACCGAAGTAGGACAGCATCAGATGTGGGCCGCTCAGTATTACCCATATAAAAAACCACGTTCCTTTATATCTTCTGGAGGACTAGGTACTATGGGTTATGGCTTCCCGGCTGCTATCGGTGCTAAAATAGCATGTCCCGACGTGCCGGTTATAGACATTGCTGGTGACGGCAGTATACAGATGAATATACAGGAACTGGGAACAGCAATTGAATATAAATTGCCAGTTATTATATGTATATTAAATAATCAATTCCTGGGAATGGTTCGTCAATGGCAGGGTCTGTTTTTCAATGGAAGGTACTCCTATACAGATATGAGTTGTCAGCCGGACTTCGTTAAGGTAGCTGAAGCCTACGGAGCAGTTGGGATAAGGGTAACCAGAGATGAGGATGTAGAAGGGGCGTTGCTGGAGGCGCTGAAGGTTACTGACCGTCCGGTAATAATAGATTTCTGGGTGGAACGTGAAGCCAATGTATATCCTATGGTGCCTCCGGGTCAATCTCTCCTAGATATGCTGGGAGGTGAGGATGATGACTAAACATACCCTGGCTGTTACTGTTGAGAATAAAGCCGGTGTATTAACACGGGTAACCACTTTATTCCGGAGAAGGGGCTATAATATAGACAGTTTAACCGTAGGAACCACAGAGAATCCAGGTATTTCTCGAATGACTATTGTGGTTGAGGGAGACGATAAGGTCATAGAGCAGGTCAGTAAACAGCTCTATAAACTGGTGGATGTTATTAAGGTCATTGATATTACCGAGGAAAGATCAGTGGATAGGGAACTAGTTTTAATAAAGGTAAAGGCTGATAACAACGTAAGGGCTGATATAGTTCAAATTGTTGATATATTCCGCGCCCGAATCGTCGATATAGGCAGGAACTCTCTAATCATTGAAGCTACCGGGGATAGGGGTAAAATTGATGCCCTGGAAGATTCTTTCCGACCATTTGGTATTATCGAACTTGTGCGTACCGGTAAGGTTGCCATGGTCCGTGGTACTAAGTAAATAATAAAAAACAAAAAATTATAGGAGGTAGAATACGAATGGCAAAGATGTATTATGATGCCGATGCAAATTTAGATCTTTTGCAGGGTAAAACAGTAGCAGTTATGGGTTTTGGATCACAGGGTCATGCTCAAGCCCAAAATCTTCACGAAAGTGGAGTAAAGGTAGTTGTTGGACTACGCAAACCTTTCGATGCAGCAACCCAGGATGAATGGGACAGAGTTATAGCTGCTGGCATTCAGCCCATGACCGTAGCTGAAGCAGCACAGGCTGGTGACATTATTCAAATCCTTTTGCCTGATGAAACCCAGGCCAGAGTATATAGAGAAGAAATTGCTCAATATATGACAGAAGGCAAAGCACTGGTATTCTCTCATGGCTTTAACATTCATTTTGGGCAAATTGTACCTCCTGCCAATGTTGATGTTTTTATGATTGCTCCAAAAGGACCAGGCCATCTGGTGCGCCGCATGTATGAAAAGGGCGCGGGTGTTCCTGCATTAATCGCCGTTAAGCAGGATTACAGCGGAAAAGCCAAGGATTATGCTCTGGCACATGCTAAAGGCATTGGCGCAACACGTGCGGGTGTTCTGGAAACCACCTTCCAGGAAGAAACCGAAACCGATCTCTTCGGTGAACAGTGCGTTCTCTGCGGAGGGGTAACCGAACTGGTTAAGACTGGATTTGAAACTCTGGTGGAAGCTGGATATCAGCCTGAAATAGCTTACTTCGAGTGCTTCCATGAGCTGAAACTCATCGTTGACCTGATGTATGAAGGTGGCATGAGCAACATGCGTTACTCCGTATCAGATACAGCTGAATGGGGAGATTACATCACCGGCCCGAAAGTAATCGGGGAGGAAGTCCGCTATGCCATGCAAGATGCCCTGGCTGAAATTCAGGATGGGGTGTTTGCGAAGAACTGGCTGCTGGAAAACCAGGTGGGACGTCCCCAGTTTAATGCCTTGAGAAGACAGGGTAAAGAACACATGATCGAAGAAGTAGGTGCAGAGCTTCGTTCCATGATGTCATGGATAAAAGGCGATGATGCTCTGGTTAAAGAAACGAAATAGGGGAGTAACCTTCCCATCGATCCATAAATGAAGTGTTAGTGATAGAAGATTGGGGGCAACCCCAATCTTCTGGTTATAAAAATATTAAAATGGAGGGTCACTATGGGTGATACTAACAGGATATATCTTTTTGATACCACCCTGCGAGATGGCGAACAATCGCCAGGGGTTAGCCTTAATGTAGAAGAAAAGTTAGAAATAGCGCAGCAACTAGCACGGCTGGGGGTCGATGTAATTGAAGCGGGCTTTCCCATCGCTTCACCCGGAGATTTTCAGGCGGTAAAAACGATTGCTAAAAATGTAAAAGGTCCTATAATTGCAGGCTTATGCCGGGCTACCCGAATGGATATTGACCGTGGCTGGGAAGCACTGCAGTATGCAGAAAATCCTCGTATTCATACATTCCTGGCTACCTCTGACATCCACCTGAAGCACAAGCTGCAGAAGACCAGGGAAGAAGCCTTGCAACAGGCAATTGATGCAGTCAAATATGCCAAAAAATTCTGTGCTGATGTAGAATTCTCGGCCGAAGACGCTTCGCGAAGCGATTTGGATTATCTCGCTCAGGTTGTGGAAGGGGTTATTGCGGCAGGAGCTAATGTAGTAAATCTGCCGGATACCGTAGGTTATGCGGTTCCAGAAGATTTTGGAATCTTCATTCGTTCCATAATGGAGCGGGTACCCAACATCGATAAGGCCATTATTAGTGTGCATTGCCACGATGACCTGGGAATGGCAGTAGCTAATTCATTATCTGGCGTAGTAAATGGTGCCAGACAGATTGAATGTGCTGTCAATGGGATCGGAGAAAGAGCTGGGAATGCTTCGCTGGAAGAGATTATTATGGCATTATATACCCGGAAGCCTTTTTATAATAAAGATACACATATTAATTATCATGAAATTTACCGTACCAGCCGCCTGGTTAGTACTCTAACCGGGATGCTTATACAACCGAACAAGGCCATTGTCGGCAATAACGCTTTTGCCCATGAAGCCGGTATACACCAGGATGGAGTGTTAAAAGAGAGAAGTACATATGAAATTATGAGCCCCGAACTAGTTGGGGTTTATAAGAGTAATTTGGTGCTGGGGAAACACTCCGGCAGACATGCTTTTAAAGAACGTCTTCAGGAACTAGGTTATACTCTGGATGAAGCAGAACTGGAAAAAGCTTTTGCAGGTTTCAAAGAAATTGCTGACAAAAAGAAAGAAATCAACGATGATGACTTGGAAGCTCTCGTAAAAGACCGGGCTAAGGCAGTTCCCGAGCGGTTTAGTCTTCAGTATCTGCACATATCCTGCGGAACTAGCATCATACCTACCGCAACGGTGAAGCTGGCCATAGAAGAAAAGGTCTTTGAAGCTGCTTCTACTGGAGTAGGGCCAGTTGAGGCAGCCTGCCATGCTATAGATCGGATAACTGATATTTACGGCAAAATGATTGACTATAAATTACATGCAGTTACCGCCGGCAAGGACGCACTCGGGGAAGTTGCCTCAAGGATTCAGATAGGAGATAATGTCTATAATGGCAGGGGTTTAAGTACTGATATCATAGAAGCCAGCGTTAAGTCCTACATAAACGCTATTAATAAGTATTATTATGAAAAAGCCCTTAGCAGCCAGGATTAATTATTTTTAAAATAGCTTAATGGAGGAAAATTTATGGGAATGACTATTAGCCAGAAAATCCTGGCAGCCCATGCCGGAAAGGATTTTATTGAACCGGGTGAACTGCTTAACTGTAAGCTGGATGTTGTCCTCGGCAACGACGTAACGGCTCCGGTAGCTATCTCTGAATTTGATAAACTGAACTTAACAAAGGTATACGATCAGGAAAGCATTGTATTAGTTCCTGACCATTTTACCCCAAATAAAGATATTAAATCTGCCGAGCAATGCAAGGTTGTCCGTGAATTTGCTAAGAAATATGGCATCACCAACTATTTTGAGATTGGGCAGATGGGTATAGAGCACTGTCTGCTGCCTGAAAAAGGATTGGTGGGGCCTGGTGATCTTATCATCGGAGCCGATTCCCATACTTGTACATATGGAGCATTGGGTGCTTTTGCCACCGGGGTTGGGTCCACTGATATGGCAGCTGCTATGGCAACCGGGGAAGCATGGTTTAAAGTACCTGAAAGTATTAAATTCATATACTATGGAAAAACCCCCCGCTGGGTGGGCGGAAAAGATTTTATCCTGCATGCAATTGGCGATATTGGGGTGGATGGAGCCCGCTATATGTCCATGGAATTTACCGGCGAAGCTATAAGCAGCCTGTCTATGGACAACCGCTTTTCTATGGCTAATATGGCAATAGAAGCAGGAGGGAAAAATGGGATTATTGCTGCGGATGAGATAACTTTAGCCTATATAAAAGATAGAGTCCGCCGGCCATATAAAGTTTATCAATCAGATGAAGATGCAGTTTATGCCCGGACGATCGAATACGATGTATCATTGATGGAGCCAGTAGTGGCATTTCCCCATTTACCGGAGAATACCCGGCCGGTTAGTGATGCAGGAAATGTATTAATTGACCAGGTGGTAATCGGTTCCTGTACTAACGGACGAATTGAGGACCTGGAAGCAGCCGCATCCATCCTCAAGGGACATAAGGTTCATCCTGAAATCAGGGTAATTATATTACCTGGCACTCAGGCCATTTACCTTGAGGCGCTTCACAGAGGATTCGTGGAAACCTTTATTGAAGCCGGAGCAGTCGTCAGTACCCCTACCTGTGGCCCCTGCCTCGGTGGACATATGGGCATTCTAGCCAAAGGTGAAAAGGCTCTGGCTACTACTAATCGCAACTTTGTAGGCAGAATGGGCCATCCCGAGAGTGAGGTCTATCTCTGTAACCCTGCAGTGGCAGCCGCAAGTGCAATAAAAGGCAGAATAACCCCGCCATGGGAGGTGTAATGAAATGAAGTTTACAGGCAAGGTTTACAAATTTGGCAGTAATATTGATACGGATGCAATAATACCCGCCCGTTACCTTAATACCTTTGATCCGAAGGAACTAGCCCGACATTGTATGGAAGATGCGGATGCTGAATTCCCGAATAAGGTTAAGACTGGGGATATGATAGTGGCTGATAAGAATTTCGGCTGCGGCAGTTCCCGTGAGCACGCTCCGATTGCAATTAAAGCAGCAGGAGTATCATGCGTAATTGCCCACTCTTTTGCCCGTATCTTTTACCGTAACGCTATAAACATCGGGCTTCCTATCCTGGAATCTCCTGAAGCAGCGGATGCTATTCAGGAAGGTGATGAGGTAGAAGTGGAATTGGAAAACGGCATGATTCGTAATCTAAGAACCGATGAAGTATACCAGGCTACTCCTTTTCCTGACTTTATGCAAGGCATTATGGCCCAGGGCGGTCTGATTAATTATGTAAAAGAAAAAAACAACGATTAGGACCCGAAAGGAGAAATTTCATGTATAAGATCGCAGTGCTCCCTGGTGATGGGATTGGTGTAGAAATCGTACCGGAGGCATTAAAAGCCCTGGAAGCAATCGGGGAGAAGTACGGACATGAATTCCAGTTTACAGAAGCCCTGATCGGCGGGGCAGCTTATGATGCGGCAGCACATCCCCTGCCTGAAAGTACACTGGAAACCTGCCGTGCATCAGATGCAGTTCTGCTGGGTGCTATAGGTGGTCCTAAATGGGATAACCTGCCCGTACACCTGCGCCCCGAGATAGGTGCATTATTGCCATTAAGAAAAGAACTGGGACTATATGCCAACCTGCGTCCCTGCATGCTGTTCCCGAGCCTGATACAGGCCTCTACGCTCAAAGAGGAGGTCATAACCGGTGTAGATTTAATTGTTATCAGAGAACTAACCGGAGGACTATACTTTGGTGAGAAGAGCAGAGAAAACACCGCTGATGGCGGGCAGAAGGCCACCGACATTCTAAGCTATTCTACCTATGAGATTGAAAGAATTGTGCGTTTTGGCTATGAAGTAGCCCGCAAAAGAAACCGCAGACTATGCTCAGTAGACAAGGCTAATGTTCTGGAAAGCTCACGGCTATGGAGAGAAACAGTAACTGAAATAGCAAAGGACTATCCTGATGTGGAAACCAGCCATATGTATGTAGACAATTGTTCTATGCAGCTCATTCGCAATCCCAGGCAGTTTGATGTGATTGTGACCGAGAATATGTTTGGCGATATACTAACCGATGAAGCTTCAATGTTAACCGGTTCCATAGGTATGCTGCCCAGCGCTTCTATAGGCGGCCAGGTAGGTCTTTATGAACCTTCCCATGGCAGCGCACCTGACATTGCCGGACAGAAAAAGGCTAACCCCCTGGCGACCATATTGTCAGCTGCTATGATGCTGCGCTATTCGTTTAATCTGGAAGAAGAAGCCAGGATGATTGAACAGGCCGTCCACCAGGTTATGGAGGAAGATTACCGCACCCCGGACTTGATGGAAGAAGGTAAAAAGCTCGTTAATACCGTTGAGATGGGTGATCTGATAAAACAGCGTATTCTTAATAATTAATAGGGGGACTTAAAATTGGGGATTTAAAATTGGATGTTCAGATCTATGACACTACTCTCCGGGATGGATCACAGGGAGAGGGTGTATCCTTTTCTATAGACGATAAAATAAAGATTGCCAAGAAACTTGATTTTCTGGGGGTCTCCTATATAGAAGGAGGCTGGCCGGGCAGTAACCCCAAGGATTTAGATTTTTTTCACCAGATGAAGGACTACGAATTTAAGCATGCTCGTTTGTCGGCTTTTAGCTCCACTCGAAAACCGGAAGGAAATGTCCAACAAGACAACAATATTACCTCCCTGCTTGCCTCAGAGGTTTCGGTAGCAGCAATATTCGGCAAAACATGGGATTTCCATGTTTTGCGTGCGCTTGAAACCACTCTCGAAGAGAATCTGAATATGGTTCGAGAAACCATAGGCTACCTCAAGGATAGGGGCTTAGAGGTTATCTTTGACGCCGAACATTTTTTTGATGGTTTTAAAAATAATGCTGATTATGCACTGCAAGTTCTCGCTGCTGCTGCAGGAGCGGGAGCAGATTGCTTAGTTCTATGTGATACTAATGGTGGAACTCTGCCGTGGGAGCTTGAGGAAGTTATAAAGAAAGTTCAAAAAGATATAAAGATTCCGTTAGGTATTCATGCTCATAATGATTCAGGCTGTGCGGTCAGCAATGCATTACTGGCATTGCAGAAGGGTTTTACCCAAGTGCAGGGAACAATCAACAATTACGGTGAGCGGTGCGGAAATGCAGACCTTTGTTCCATTATTCCTAACTTGGAACTAAAAATGAATAAGCGATGCCTTCCACCTGGCAATATCAAGCGTCTTACTGAAGTTTCGCACTTTGTTAACGAAATTGCCAACATGCAAAGTCCTAATAATCAGCCATTTGTTGGCTACGGAGCTTTTGCCCACAAAGGGGGCATTCATGTCAGCGCACTTTTAAAAGATTCACAAACCTACGAACACATCAATCCTGAAGTAGTCGGCAACCATCGCCGGGTTCTAGTATCAGAGTTATCAGGAATTTCCAACCTGCTTTATAAGGCCAAAGAACTAAACCTGGACGTAAACAGTGATGATGCAGAAACCAGGAAAGTTATAAAGCAGATTAAGGAACTGGAAAATGAGGGCTTTCAATTTGAAGGGGCTGATGCTTCCCTGGAATTGCTGCTGCGCAAGGCTTTTGGACAGTGTGAAGACTTTTTCCAACTTAACAATTTAAAAATCATTCTGGAAAAGCGTGAAGATACTGATATTATTTCTGAAGCGGTCATAAAAGTTACAGTGGGGAAAAAAACCTTCCACACCGCTGCTGAAGGGGACGGCCCGGTTAACGCTCTGGATAACTCGCTGCGTAAGGCCTTGACCGAAGTATATCCGGAGATTAATGAGATGCATCTTTCTGATTATAAGGTACGTGTCTTAGACGGTAATCAGGGAACCGGTGCCCGGGTAAGAGTACTTGTGGAGTCATCTAACGAGACTGAGAAATGGAGTACAGTGGGTGTTTCTGAAAATATTATTGAAGCCTCCTGGCAGGCTATAGTAGACAGTATTAATTATATTTTAATGAAAAAACGACTCAGCTAGGTTAAGTAAAGCATTTGTAGTCATTCTAATAATAATTTTGGGCGGTACATCGGATTCATCAAGCGAAAAAGTCCCTGGTCTCACTTGAAGACCAGGGACTTTTTATTAATTAAAATCTTAGATTTTAGTAGATTTTCTTTAAGCCCACCGCTAGAGCTGTCAGGGAGATATTGCTTACCGTCACAAAATCGATATTGTAACATTGCTGGTCGACGATTTCTACGATATAACGGCAGCAATCCGGGCAGTCATCACATTCACACCAACTGAAGCAGAATGCATCAGTTTCCTGTACAAATTCACAACCATCAACTCGAGCTGCCTGTCCGTCATGTTCGTGATGGATCTGTTCAAATGCCCATGTTCCAAGGGGTATAGGGCTTCCACCACATACCTTGCTCAATTTAAACACAAGGCGTAAAAAATAGTTATCGTCGCCTATGGTTTTAAATGAGATGAGGGACGAAAAGTCGATTTTGACAGTAGGATTAATTAACCCACTAGTATCCAGAGCTACAGTTGCCTCTACAGTGTGGGATGATCCATACCCGCCGTCAACAGAAAGCCCGCTGTTACAGGATAGTGGCCCAGAACCCACACTGGTACCGCATTTTAAAATGGTTTCGGTCTGATGCTTAGGACGCGGCTTAGGATGAGGATAATATTTGTCTTCTTCTTCTTTATCCGGCATGCGATCTGGTTGGTATGAATCTCTATGATTCATATTACATTTCATACTATAAACCTCCTTACAAATTTTAGACTTAGCCAAGGTTCGCTATTGGTTTTTCTTTCCTCGCTTAGTCCTAATTTAGGTTATTCAAAAGCCGATAATTTGGTTACACTGGAAATAGGATAACTTAATAATATGAATAATAGGAAAAAGTCCCTGGTTTTGCTTACTGATAAAACCAGGGGCTTTTTATAACTAACTATTCATATTAACATTCTTTCTTTTAACCTACTGCAAGGCAGACATTAAGATATTGCCAACCTTAGTAAAATCAATGTTTTCACCTTGCTGTTCAACAAGTTAAACCATATATGCCACCCAACTTAAAAGTGGGGTGGCATAATAATTGCATATTAATTTTGATAAACAGATAAAATCGATCCCAATGCAAAAAAAACCAAAAATATTAGATAAGCAGAATAGATGGCTATGAATGTTGAAGTAATTATGATCGCTAGATATGATTGTAACATTTGTTTGGATTCGCTAACGTGGAAATACTTAAACTTTCTACCTCACTTCCAGAGCATTTAGGAATTAGGCATTAGGGATCTTGGAAAGTCTAGATACCAGAGCATCGAAAATTCAACGCATTTATAGCCGCTAAAAGTTTACTGAAAGGAGATGATGAACTTATTAAACAGAGGTTATAAATCAAGGTGAAATTGAATTTTCATTTACTACAGAGACTTGAGGGAGGAGTTAATAAAGGAAAGAGTGTTGCCATTTGCTGAAGAACCATGAAATGCTTCACGAAGCTTTAGATAAGGTTTGGATAGAAAAATGGTTCCCTATTATTAATCGTGGACAAAAGACATACGGGTTCCCCGGGGAAATTGGTACGAATGGGTATATAAAACAATTATGTTGGACCACAAAACGATGTTCTAGTGCCTTATATTAAAAATTTGGGCACGAAAAACAAAATTAAAATGGATATTGCGAAGCCAATTGCCAAGCAGTTAGTTGATAGTAGAATTAATCGGAATTTACCAGTACCAACGAAATCACTTTTAATATTATCGCCAAAGAAATGGGTTTATAGAGGCAAAATATTTGCATTTGCAAAAGGAGGATTAGCATTGACAGATAAACGAATGACTTTAAAAGAAGCGGTGAGCAAGTATGTTTTTGACGGTTGTTCCGTGAACATAGCCAGTATATGTGCCCGTGAACCATTAGCTGTCGCACATGAAATCATTAGGCAAGGCCGCAAGAATATGACCTATATCACAGATACCACTACTGATCCCATCGAGTTGCTAGTTGCAGCAGGCTGTTTCAGCCGCATTGAAGCAGCTTATATTTGGATCGGAGTAGTGGGGCAAGGTTACAATGTTCGCCGTGCAGTAGAGCAAGGGGTTCCTAATCATATCGAAATGATACCTTACTCGAACTACAGTGCCGGACTTCGTATGATGGCCGGAGCTATGGGCCTCCCATTTTTCCCCACGAAGTCGCTCCTGGGCAGTGATATTCTAAAATATAATCCGGATATTAAGGTTATAGATGACCCATACGGGACTGGACCTGTAGCCCTGGTACCAGCCGCTACACCTGACGTAACCTTTATTCATGTTCAGCGCGCTGACATGGCCGGAAACTGTCAGATATTTGGAATGCTAGGCAATGATGATTATGCTGCCAAGTGCTCCAAAAATGTTGTTATAACATGTGAAGAGATTGTACCTACCAGTGAGATTCGGAAAATCCCCAACATGACAGTCATACCAGAGTATGCCGTGTCAGCCGTGGTGGAAGTGCCGTTTGGATGCCATCCTTTATCGGTAACCGGCTATTATTGGATGGATAATCCGTTCCGCCAGGAATTCATAAAGGCTTCCAAGAGCAGGGAGGGCGTTTTGCAATGGCTGGATGAATGGGTTTATAAAATAGATAATCATGAACAATACCTGGAAAAAGTAGGACGTGAGCGTTTAGCCAAACTCCGGGAAATGGAACAAGACAATTGCATGATACCAGAAATTATCGCGAGGACGAGGGAGGGAATATTATAATGAAATACGCTGAGAAATATTCAGCCTCGGAAATGATGGCAGCTGTTTGTGCAAAACAAATTCGTAATGACGACGTAGCCTTTGTGGGGGTAGGTATCCCGCTAATGGCAGGTGCAGTTGCGGCTGCAACCCATGCACCGGATGTGATACTGGCCTATGAAGGCGGCGGTGTAGGGTCCAAGACCCGCCGGATGCCCTGGACTATATCAGATTCTCCCACCACCGATAATGCGCTGGTTGCAGGTTCAATGAACGGAATTTTCAGTGATTTGCAGCGAGGATTTGTAACTGTTGGAATTATAGGAGGAGCGGAATGTGATAAATTCGGCAATCTAAACACCACAGCCATATTTGGCAGGGATGGAGACTATCATCACCCGAAGGTCAGACTCCCAGGGAGCGGCGGAGCTAATGACATTGCTTCTTCTGCCCCGCGCACAGTAATTGTAATGCGTCTGCAGAAGGGCAAGTTTGCAGAAAAAATAGACTTTAACACCAGCCCCGGGCACTTAAGTGGTTATGATTCAAGGAAAAAAGCAGGCCTCCTGGGGGGAGGACCGGTTGCAGTAGTTACCGACCGCGGCTTGTTTAAATTTGACGAGGTAACCAAAGAGATGTATCTGGCCGCCATCTATCCGGGACAGACCGTCGAACAGATTAAAGAACTGATTGACTGGGATTTAAAAGTATCCCCTCAGTTAACAGAATTAGAACCTCCCACAGAGGAACAAATTAAAATCATGAATGAATTAGATCCCCTCGGTACTGTCTTAGGGAGCAAGTCAATGAAGGGCGCCGTAGAGCCCTTCGACGATTATTATCAAGCGCTTAAGAAGAGTTACTCCGTAACTAAGTTAGTTCTGTAATCAACAATAGGATTAATGGTCCCCGTATGAAGAAGCTTCAAAGAACCCCCGCTAAATCGGAAGGAATAGCGGGGGTTTTGTATTGTATAGGGTATAGTTAATTCGGTGATGAGTTATTTTTATATTTTAGAGGGGTGAGCGCGTGAGGTTAGATAATAGAGTCCGCCATCTTCGATTACGTAATCTTGTGACTGCAGGTATTCTAGATGATGCATAACCATAATTTGTTCATAAATGAAAAATATTGATTTCGGAGAGGGAAAACGAATATGAATCGGGGCTACAGAGGCAATCTCTGCTATACTGTGGCGACCTAAGTAAATCAAATCAACGATTCGCCTCTGGCGTGCGTATATAGTATCCCTGTATGCAATAAGACGTTTAATAATGTTCCCTTTTATAATGGGTTTGTTGTGACTGCTGATTATAAAATCGGGTTTTATATTCAATAGTAGGTCAAGGGATTTAAAAAAGTCCGGCAATGAGGAACTCATAGTGCCATAGAATGGACCAAATTTAGCTAGAGTAATATCGGTAGTAAAGATAAATCCCTGCTTAGGGAAAATAAAACCACAATGTCCGGGAGAATGACCCGGCAGATGAAGAACCTCGAAGGTCGTTGCACCCAGATTAATAATTTGTTTATTCGTAATCTCACCATCAATGCGGCTAGGCCGAAAAAACCATCTTTCTAGAATTTGAGGATGATATTCGGGGTATCGGCCATATTTTTTTAAGCCATACTCCTCCAGGTACTTGTCACCTAATTGAGCCATTTCATGCTCAGCCGGATGCATCATAATTATACTATTGGGGAAATCCTGATTAATTTGAACGTGATCCATATGAGCATGGGTATTAACTATGATATCAACTCTACGGTTTTTTAAAAAAGTCCGGTCATCTTCTGAAGGACTACTATCAATAAGACACGTAATATCATCATCAATCCAGAGACAATTGCAGAAGGGGTACTTCCATCCTGGGACATCCAATATTTTGATGTGTTTATCAATCTTAATCAAGAGTATGTTCCTCCAATGACTAGTTATTTACCAGTAAACTTAAGCTTACGCCGTTCCAAATGCTGGCAGATTTTGGAGACTACCATCACTATCAATTTATGCAATTTGCATACCATATTAAGCGAGTTGATTAACACGGACTGTTCATACCCTTAATGTTCTTTCATTGCAATGTTGTATGTGAAAACTTTTACTTATTTATAGATATTTTTGTGTGGATATTAATTCACATATAATTATATCCGCACAATTATCAAAGTAATGTAATATCAGCACAAAAAACAGACACCATATAGAAGCGACTGCCAACCAATTAACATAACATAGACACCCAAGGGTATAAGCAAACAAAGTTGTATTACATTGAAGAGTTCATTGTTAGGAATGCCTCGTAGACAATTTCGGTCAAATGAATGCAACCTTCCGGTCCGCCAATTAGGAGTTTAATTTGTTTCTTGCTCATTTGGTGGAAGTTTTGACCTACCAGATTCTGCAACCGTATTGCACTGTTTTTGCAATTCTCACTTGGTATACGGATAAAGTCCGCATTTACTTCTAAGACAACGTTATTATTATCTAATATAAGGCGAATATTTATCTCATGAAAAGTATCAATAAATGTTCCGTAAAAATTTTTTTGATTATTATCTTTATGCACATGTATAACATGGGTGCGATTGAACAGGTTGTGGTGACGCGGATCAACAGACCACAAAGATTGCCCGGCTTTTCGATGAGTAAACGTGTAACAGCTTTTGTCATTAAGAGCACCAAAATAATCTACATAAGCACTTAGATTAGAATAACCGCGCTCAGTACATATGAAAGATTCAACCTGAATTATGCCTTTAATGCATTCTAGCAGCAAATTTCGGGCAATTTGCTGATCAGGACTAATGATAGTTTTAATCTCCGCGCTACAATGCAGATAGGCTTCCATACCCACTAATTCTGGAAAATCGGAATAGCCTGCCTTTTCGTGGAGTGAGCGATACACCTCCAGGCCAGCACCTGTTATCCGCAAGTTCTGGGTATCAGTCGAAATCCAAGCTGATGCCTCTTCACAGGTGCTCAAATGTGAACATTGGGATTGCAGATTACCATTTGGAAGTTTGTTTACACTTATGCTTTGAACTAAGTTATAGTTTTCGGCCATTTATTAATCCTCATTTTTTTGTAGTTTGTTCCATTTAAATCAGTTTCAGCTATGCCCAGTTTACACGTTTTGTCTTTATCTGTTCGAATAAGTTCAGATCATATGACGGATCTATTTTCCTCCGCATGGGTGTTTTATTTTGACTAACAGCATTAATGGTCGTTACTGAACTGGTTTTGAGACGGGGAATCCTATTACCGCCCTGACGTTTACATTCTGCACCCCAATATATTTGACAAAATCCAAAATGAGGACAGACATGACATTTATTATCCTTATCAAAATCAGTTCTGTTCATCCTATTCCCTCACAGGTGCACCCCCTAAAAATTTTGAGCTGATGCCTTTCTTAATATGCAAATTACGTGCCAAACATAACGGCGTTTGGTTACATGCCAGTCTTGCCCATACAACTATTAGCGATATAAATTGGCAGCCAGCCAACTCCCATACCTGGTTTTGGTTTGGATTTTGTAAACGACTAGTCATTTTAGCAATTTTTTGTGCTTAGTGAGAGGAAATCGAGGTTAAGGTTTAAGTTAAAGGTGTTCTAATTGTAGGACGGTGTCCGCCGTATTATACAACTGGCACGGTGCTATATGAAATATGTCCAGATAATTATATAGGAGAACCTCGAATAAAAATCTTCATGTTTAGTTTATTAAAGTTGCAACAAGGCTCGTTTGGTAAGAATTTCGCTGGCGTACCAAGATAGTTTATTCTTAAGGGACAGAGCCGATCAAGATGGCACAATAATTGCTTTAAAAAACTGTAAGAGGCAGCCGGAAACCATACTAAAATTTGTAGGGAGGGGATACTTGTATCAAAGCGCTGGTTTGAAGACCAAACCAAGCTCTGGCTGTGGTAAGCTGCCGATTGAACCCCCCGGAGGGTTATTATCATAAAGATATATGAACGGAATGGCTCAGGTAAAGGACGCAGAAGCAGCTTTAGTGTCAGGTTTTAAAGGATGGTTTCAAGGGGAAATGTTCATTTAAAAAGTGAGGCTTAAGGAGTGTTCAAATGGATGTAAGGGAAGCAATTTTAAAAAGACGCAGCATAAGAAAATTCAAAGAATCACCGGTTGAACAGGAAAAAATTGTTGAACTGTTGGAGACTGCAAGGTTGGCTCCATCAGGTTCAAACCGGCAGCCGTGGCGCTTCCTTGTGTTGGAAGAACCGGGGATAAGGGGGCTGGTGGCGGATGTGAGTCCCCAAATGTTTATTAGGCAAGCCCCGGTGATTATTCTATGCTATGCCGACCTCCGCTGCTGGTTGCCTGACTATGTGAAGCAAGGAAGAAAGGAACTGGGAAAATCCGGTTCTGTCGATGTGAAGGACCTGGAAATGGATCTGTCCCTATTAAGTTCTAATCCATTGTATACCAGCGCCAAGGAGTTGGAGAGTTACATTCCTAATGCTTTTTTGGACGTTGGTATTGCCATAGAACATATAGTTCTGTCTGCTATAGAGCTGGGCCTTGGTACCTGCTGGTGCAGACTGGTTGATGAATTAAAGCTTCAGGAAATTTTCAAGCTACCGGATTATTATAAATTTGTGAGTATGCTGTTGCTGGGGTACCCTGACCAGAATCCGCCTCAAAGGCCTCGTAAAAATATGGAAGACTTATTGGTTAAGTAGGAGAAAATAAAGTTATAAAGATTTATGAACTGACTGACTAATAATAAGCGATACCGCTAAACTAATGAAACTATTGACATAGCTGTTGAGGATGATGTTGTTATGCCGTTACCCTGGATGACGAACACCCTTTAAGGTAAGAACAAGGGCTAAAGAGCCATAACATTTACTTTAAGGGGTGATTTTATTGATAAGTAATGCAAGGTTATTTTGATAAGTTACATGAGGCGGATCGAATGATAGCCGCCGGATACAGCGTCAACTACCTTGCCGGGTTGTACACAATCACCGACAACTATTGCATCGATTCCTATTCCTCCAGCTCTTCACCAATCTCGCCCAAGGAAGTGTAACCGGTAGCTACAACCACGGTATCACTGGGAATAGTGGAGTCTTTGCTATCCTGTTCGTAGGTGACAGAATCAACACCTATGTTTTTAGTTTTGACGCCAGTGATTACCTATACGTAGCTGGCACAAATATTGCAATGGTAGTTGGTGAAATACTGGCAGGCTGGGCACAGTAGCGGCTCTAGTAGTACGCAAGGTTGAATACAAGGATTCTATTGTTTGTAACCTTGATTAAGTATATTTAAATGAATATGTCACCCCAAGGCCTAAGGAAAGGATTGCAGCCGTTCTATAAACAAGAACGGCTGCATCAATCTGGAGAATAAAGTATTGGGGAGATATTTCAAAATGTTTAAAGGAGTTTAACATGAATAATGAACGGCTGTGGACAAAGAATTTTATCGCGGTACTTATAGTTAATTTTCTAATAACGTTGGTTTTATTTTTATTGATGGTCACTATAGCTTCTTATGCCGTAAATGAATTCCATGTTACAACAGCTTTAGCAGGGCTTGTATCAGGTATTTTTATTATTGGAGCTTTTATCGGGCGATTGATAACTGGGCGTATAGTTGAAGATATTGGGAGCAAGAAAATTCTAATTATTGGATTAATATTCTATATTATCACCTCAGCATTATATTTTGGAGCAATAAATATAACGCTATTGCTAATAAATAGAATTTTACATGGGATTGCTTATGGGGCAGCAAGCACAGCGGCTGGAACAATCGTTGCCCAAATTATTCCTCCTGATAAGCGCGGAGAAGGCGTTGGCTATTACGGTATGGGTGCGATATTGGCAACAGCTGTAGGTCCTTTTATAGGAATTCTTTTGAATCAGAATGCGGATTTCAAGATGATTTTCGTTTTTAATCTAATATTAGGTATCATTAGTTTGGCAGTAACCTTTATTATTAGTCAGTTAGCTTATAAATCGTTAAAACAAGATCAAGTAATAGCTAAAGAAAGTTTTAAAATTTCAAATTACCTCGAATTTAACGCGATACCGATTGCGATTGTCTCATCAATCATTGGTTTTTCTTTTTCTGGCATATTATCGTTTCTGTCTTTCTATTCCAAGCAGATTCAATTAGTAGATGCTGCAAGCTTCTTCTTTCTTGTCTATTCAATTACAATTCTTATTACAAGGCCTATTTTTGGCCGCTTATTTGATCGTAAAGGTGCAAATGCCGTGGTGTATCCTTGCCTTTTGGTATTTGCAACTGGCATGCTTTTGTTTAGCCAAGCCAAAAATGGAAATACTTTATTATTAGCCGCTGTTATTATTGGTTTAGGCTTTGGAAACTATATATCCGCCGGTCAAGTAATTGCTATTAAAGCAGTTCCCACTAATAGATTAGGACTGGCAACATCTACCTATTATATGTTATATGATGTAGGATTGGGCATAGGGCCTTTTTTACTCGGAGCCCTAGTACCATTCACCGGATACCGTGGTTTATTTTTAATGATGGCAATCGTGATACTTGCCGATATTGTTCTTTATTACTTTTTGCATGGAAGAAAGGAAAAACAAGTTAACCACGATTACTAATTCAAAACATATAAATTAGACATTATATGCAATTTCGTAAGCATCCCAAACTGCTTTCATTAAATTGCCAGGTTTTTGAGCATCTCCTACCAGATGAACATTTTCGCCTTTCACTTCATCATACAATTTATTTTCGTTGATATGTCATAATTATATCTCCTTTGCTCATCAATTCGCTTCCCAGTTTCCTGGAGCATCGTTTTCAACACCGCACTTATCAAATTATGCCGTCACAGTGCCTAACTTTCCCCGCATATTTTCTGGAGAGAATATATGCCATGTTTAATGTGCGCCCGGCATGGGCGCAGTCTAACGGGTGAAAGTCCCGAGTGCGGGTTGATAGTGCCAAGTACATAACCAAGGGCAAGGGTGTCCATCGCGAGGTGGAATCTGAAGGAAGCCGGAGGCAAACTTCTGATCTGACGAACAGAAATCACATAAGGCATATGTAAGCTGGGTAAGGTTGCAACGCAAACTGAAGCCCTAAACTATCCGGAAGCTTATGGTGTAAATGTGGCAGATAGATGGAAGGAAAGACTGCGTTCTTACCCGGGGAGGTCTCACGGACGGGCGGAAACAGAGTAAGAAGCCCGGTTGAAACAAGATTTATCGTGAGAAGTCAGCAGAGGCCATAGTACAGAGGTAGCGCGATACCGAAGGAAGGGCCGAACCAAAGGAGGTGCAGGTCAATAAAAGTTACTGAAGGTGACAAATTAAAACATAGACAACTTAGACTTGAAGACTATCTGCAAATGGTATCTGCGGAACAGAAAGAGTATGCAGAAGTGTGCGCGTCACCTAAGATGACTGAAACCGACAACACCAACACAAACAAGCAGACGGAAGGACTGTTGGAGCAAATTCTAAGCAGAGACAATCTGAACCGTGCCTACAAGCAGGTAAATAAAAATAAAGGTGCGGGTGGAATTGATGGTATGCAGGTAGATGAACTTCTACCCTTCCTGAAAGAAAACCAGAATGAACTTTTGCAATCCCTCCGGGACGGTAAATACCGTCCAAAACCTGTGCGCAGGGTAGAAATACCGAAAGAGAACGGGAAAACCAGAAAACTGGGGATGCCAACCGTTGTGGACAGGCTTATCCAACAAGCGATTTGCCAAATACTGACCCCAATCTTTGAGAAGCAGTTTTCAGACAATAGTTTTGGATTCCGACCGAAGAGAAGTGCGCATGATGCGCTCAAAAGATGCCAGACCAATATTACAGAGGGCTACAAGTACGTAGTTGATATGGATTTGGAAAAATATTTTGATACGGTCAACCAGAGTAAGCTCATTCAGATACTGTCGGAAACAATAGAAGATGGACGGGTTATTTCGCTCATTCATAAATTCCTGAGAGCAGGAGTCATGGTAGGCGGAATGTTTGAAGACAGCCCCGGAGGAGTGCCTCAAGGCGGCAAATGCAAAGCTTTGCATAAGGTGGGGTGATAAGTCCGGTTCTTGCGAATCTATTTCTACACTATGTATACGATGATTTTATGGTAAAGGAATTCCCGACGATACCGTGGGCGAGATACGCGGATGATGGAATAGCCCATTGTGTATCGTTGAAACAGGCGAAATATCTGCAAAGGAGACTTCAGAAAAGATTTGAGCAGTTTGGTCTGCAGTTAAACCTTGAAAAGACAAGGATTGTATACTGTAAAGATGATGACCGCAAAGGAAACTATCAGAATACATCCTTTGATTTTCTGGGATATACTTTTAGACCTAGATATGCGAAAAACAAATATGGAAAGTTTTTCACCAACTTCCTCCCGGCAATAGCAGAGAAGGCAAAGAAAGCAATCCGTAAAGAAGTAAGAGGATGGAGGCTTCAACTAAAAGTAGATAAAGACTTATGGGATATAGCCAATATGTTCAACAAAAATATACAAGGCTGGATTAACTATTACACGCACTTCTACAAATCAGAAATTTATGGTGTATTGCGGTACATTAATGGATGCCTTGTGAAATGGGTTCGCAGGAAATACAAGAAGCGAAAACACAGACGTAAGGCTGAATACTGGTTGGGGAGTATTGCAAAGAGAGATAAAAATCTTTTTGCACATTGGAAGTTTGGAATATTACCAACGGCGGGATAATGGGAGCCGTATGAGCTGAGAGGTTCACGTACGGTTCTGAGAGAGACTTAGGGGGAGGTTCCCTAGGTCTACTTACTCAATAATCCACTGCAAGACACTAATGGAAGCGGAGCAGATTCTGGAAAAGCTCAAGCAGCGACTTGAAGACTGCAAACTCGAACTACATCCGACGAAAACAAAGATTGTATATTGCAAGGATAAAGACAGGAAGAAGGAGTATCCGAACACTGAGTTTGACTTCTTGGGGTACACCTTTCGGAGGGTGTTCATCAAAGACAAGTTGGGCAGGTTGCAGTTCAATTTTTTGCCATCAGTAAGCAAGAAATCGGCAAAAGCTTTTAGAGACAAGATAAAAGCAATGCGAATTCATAGCTTTACAGGGAGCAAAATTGAAATGATAGCAGATAGGATAAACCCGATTGTCAGAGGATGGCTAAACTACTTCACAAAGTACAATCCATCCGCAGTGAAATATACCATCGACTGTTTGAATCGGCGATTGGTCAAATGGGCAATGTGCAAATACAAAAGATTCAGAGGCCATCGCAAACGGGCTGAAGAATGGCTGAGAGAACTTGTAAAAAGAGAGACCAACATGTTTCCACATTGGGCTCTCGGAATGAATCCTTAATGGTTGAATGATAAGAGCCGTATGAATCGAGAGGTTCACGTACGGTTCTGTGAGAGCCTGCAGGTGAAACTCCTGCGGGCTACTCGACTGGGAGGTCGGCTACTCAACTAATGGGTAGCCTCCTACCCGATTGTGTCCTAATTGTAGGACGGTGTCCGCCATATTATACAACTGGCATGGTGCTAAATGAATTTTGTTTAAGCAACCAGATAAATAATATAGAACAACCTCTAATAAACATCCTCGTGCTTATTTTATCAAAGTTGCAACAAGGCCCATTTGTTAAGATTTTTGCTGGCGTATCAAGATAGTTTATTCTTAAGAGACAGAGCCGATAAAATTGTAATGGCACAATAATTGCTATAAAGAAATGTAAGAGGCAGCCGGAACCCAATACTAAAATCTGTGGGGAGGGGATACTTGTGTCATAGCGCTGTTGTGAAGACCATACGAAGCTCTGGCTCTTTTCTCAACAGCAGATAGCGACCACTGGTTATAAATATGTATTTTATTTTAATACTGTTATTATGTTACCGTGAAAATCCAAGGTTTTATATCACCCATACGTACCATTTATATTGACTTGTGTATTATGGTACTTTTGCCCGAGGAATTCATCAAGAGGACCATTATAATAGAAAGTTAGAAATGAGAAAACCCATGACAAAAAGTGATTAAGAGGCCGGATTGGCGCAGGTAAAGGATGGAGAAGCAGCTCTGCTGTCAGGTTTTTGGAGTATGGTTCCGGAGGGCTTTAACTCCAGTGGAGTAGGTAAGTATGGATAATGTCATATTAAAAGTGGGGCTCAAGAAGTGTTTAAATGGCTGTCCTTATTAAGTTCTAATCAATTGCTTAAGGAAATATTCAAGCTACCGGAATATTAAAAACTTGTGAACATGCTGCTGATGGGGCAGCCGGATCAGTAATTGCCCCAGAGGCCGCGTAAAAATATGGAAGACTTATTAATTAGGTAGGAGGAGATAAGAATGACCGAGATTCCGAAAACATGTAAGGCAGCAGTTTTGGGCGAGTGGGCTACACCATTGGTAGTTTGTGACGTTGCTATTCCGGAATTAGAACCGGGAGCTATTTTGGTGAAGATATTGCTGACTGGTATCTGCGGAAGCGATTTACACGAGTGGGATGGTAGTTTAGGCCTAGGATCTACTGCAAAGCCGCCCATGATAATGGGACATGAGAGCATTGCAGAAGTAGTCGCGCTGGGTGCGGGGCGTACTAATGACGCTGCTGATGAACCCATCAAGGTTGGCGATCGGATTATGTGGGCGCAAATAAGTGATTATGATTGCTATTTTTGTGTAATCGAGAGTGATCCTGTACGCTGTAACCACAAAACTAGCTATGGATTCCGTCATCCTGATGAACTGGCAGGTGGATTTGCGGAGTATCAGTACCTTCGCCCGGTTACTAAAGTTGTAAAGGTTCCCGAAGAGTTAACCAATGAGGAAGCAATCGGAATTGCTTGTGCGGGCAGGAGTGCTCTGGCCGGATATATGAAAATGGGAGCAATTGGCTTTCAGGAAAACGTTGTCATCCAGGGTGCAGGGCCAGTAGGTCTCTTTGCTACGGTATTTTGCCGTGAAGGCGATGCGGCGAAGATAATTGTTATTGATTCTGTAAAACAAAGATTGGAATTGGCCAAGAAATGGGGCGCTGATTATTGTATCGATATGAATGAATATCCGGACCCCGCAGCGAGAAAGGCTAAAATACTTGAACTTACTAATGGAAGAGGACCTGAGGTTGTAATTGAAGCTGCTGGTGTTGCGAAAGCATTTAATGAAGGTCTTGATATTATCCAAAAAGGCGGAAGATATCTGCTGCTGGGAATGACCGGCAAGGATCAGACTACTTTTACGCCGTCTGTACTCCTGCAGAAGCAAATGACTATTTATGCAACTATGTCAGCTAACGTTTCCCACTGGTACAAAGCACTGCAATTTGTGAAAAATAATCGGCATAAATATCCGTTTGCTGATTTGGTAACCGCTAAATTTAAATTAGAGGAAGCCAATGAAGCATTGGAATATATGAGATCAGGCAAAGGGATCAAGCCGGTAATTGACTTAACCGAACGTTAAAACATCAAATCTCCGATACACTAAAAAATTTATTTAAGGAAGAGGCGAATTATATGGAGCAAAGAGAAAAACTTCTTACAACGCAGTCGGTAATCAAGCTGGTAATATGCTTTATAATTGGTATATATATATGTGTGATGCCCGCTCCCCCATCATTGGGCCCAGCAGCAATGCGTTTCATAGGTATTTTTATAGGTGCTATGCTTGCCATGGTTTTAAGAGCACTCCCTGAGTGGCTAATATCTCTTATTGCCCTTTTTCTATTGGTAATATTTCATGTGGGTTCTTTCACCACAGTTTTCGGCCCATTTGCGGGAACATCAATATGGTTGATTATACCGGCATTTGGAATCGCAGCAGTTATGGCCAAAACCGGGCTTCTGAAAAGAATAGCTCTGTATATTTTGAGCTTGTTCCCAGAGTCTTTCCGGGGACAGATATCAGCTTTGTTTGTAGCAGGCACCATTATTAGTCCTCTTATTCCCTCCACCTTGGCTAAAATGTCAATTTTTGCTCCCTTTACTGCCTCCATGTCAAACGAAATGGGTTATGAAAAGGGCAGCAAAGGAGCGGCCGGACTCTTTATGGCTCAGTGGTGTTCGGCAGGTCTGTTAGGTTATGCATTTTACAGCGGTTCATTCGCAGTCTTTATGTTGATAGGTCTGATACCCAAAGCTGAACAGGCCTTTTTCAATTGGGGATCCTGGTTAGCGATGTGCGCACCCTGGTTAATTACTATGGCCTTGCTTTCCTACGCTTTCATTATGATAGCCTATAAGCCCAAGGATGAGCAGCAGCTACCCAAAGGTTTTACCAAGAATGTCCTGAAAGAAATGGGACCCATGAGTGTCAATGAAAAATTGGCTGGTATCATTTTAGCTTTGATCTTGTTGGGTTGGATGACCCAGACCTGGCATAAAGTAGACGCTTCCCTGATAGCTATTGCCGGCCTTGCTCTTTATGCGGTTGTGGGGCTGTTTAAAAAAGAAGATTTTTCTTCGACTATTCCCTGGGCGGATTTAGTTTACATGCTTTTAATTTTCTCGGTGGCCGCCCTGATTGGTACGCTAAAAATTAATGTTTGGTTGCAAGGGATCCTCGATCCTATACTTTCGCCCCTGTTCGGCAATACTTATCTTCTTATTTTGGCTATCGTCCTGGTTACCTATATCCTGCGGTTTTTTATCTTATCGCAGTTCACAATTGCAATTATAATCTATGCTATTTTAGGTGGTTTAGCTAATGCGGCGGGAATGAACGGTATTCTTATTGTATTGATAACTTATATTTCCGGCAATATATTTATGTTCGATTTTCAGAACATTGTCTACGTTACGGCGCGTACATCCTCCAAGAATATGGTTGATCAAAAAAGGACTTTGCCGTATGCCACCGCCTGGTTGTTCATCAATCTAATCGGTTGGTGGGCAAGTGTTCCGGTATGGAAAATGCTGGGTATGATGTAAGAGGTAATCTTCGGGCTGCACCAGCCATAGCATTGTGACGGCTGGTCCATGCCCTCAACACCGTACTCAGGATTGAGGTGATAAGGGCTTTTCGTCCTACTCATTTAACTGATAAAATCTTAAATGAGAAAATATCATGCTTACAAACCTGGTAAAATAGGAGCTCGGCTAAGGGGTTTCAGACTTAGAGCTGGAACCCCTTTTTGATATTTACCGCGCCCAGTCAAGAAAAAGGCGGTTACATTTCGCCCAGCACGAGCAAGCCTTGATGCGGGGCTAATTGCCCAATATCTGATCCTTAATGCAGGATACGCAGTTGGAAGGATTTATCTGAAAAAAGAATGTCCAAAAAACAGGACAGTGTACGACATAATGGACGATGACGCTAGGCAAAAATACCATTTGCACTCGCAACCAAAAGAATATAAAATCTCCGATAAGAAGATTAAAATATCCGTAAAAGTTCTGAAATATCCCGTCTTGATGGGTTTATCGCTGGTATACCGCTGGCGTTTTAAGATTGCTTATTCCTGAATATAAAGCCAAAAATAATATCGGCACAATAGTTGCTTTCTATACAAAGTTAATGGGGTGGCCGGAATACAAAACCTATGGGAGGTGGTACCAGTCGGAAGCAGCAGTTTGCAGATCAAACGGAGCTTTGACTTTTTCTTAACAAAAGATGGCGACCAATGGTTGCTTAATCAGAGAATCATCATTTATCAACCCCTACCCGCATCGGTAAAAGGTTTGTAAAGTGAGCTTAAGGGAAGTGGCTTGAGGAGGAACAATTATAAACCAAACTTTAATCCAGGCCCAGTTAGAGAAAAGATGTTCCAGAAACTTAAAGAAAAATGAGAGGGTTTTCCGTGACGGATGGTTCCATACTGGAGGCGTCTGAAAATTCAACCCTGACAGGAGTTTGGATATTTCCCCGGGATAATAAAATGACGAGATCGGTTGCGAAATTGTTTTATCCCGCAGAGATAGAGCTTTTTAGGTACGTCATCCATTAGTACAAGAAACGATTGTTGTAATGCAAACCTAAAAATTGGGTTGAAGCATCAGTAGTCTTTATAGCAGATTTCAAGTACTATTGAAGGAAAGGAATTAAGAGAATTCTTTAGAATACCTTTCCGGATTTAAACTACCCAACCTGGTGTAGAAGTTGTTTCCATGGGAGCTTTCCCGACCAATGCGAACAGTAAGATTGAAAGACAAAATAAAGATCGGATTAAAGAGGCGAAACTAAAATATCTTATTTATTTTCCTACCCTTTAGTAATTGCCCAAAGATGATATTGATCAACTAAGTCGCAAAATACAGGAGGAAGCAAAGATGAGAAAAATAGCCGTAGTACTAATCGCCCTATTATTGTTAATTGCAGGTACAGGATGCGGGGGTGGAACTAAGAATGGCAACACCGAAAAAGTCTATAAGCTGAGAATGACCTCAAGTCTTTCGGAGTCCGGGGTATATAGCCAGGGAATGAAAGCCTGGGCTGATGAACTCGCCAAACGCACGAACGGGCAGGTCGTGGTTGACCAGATGACCTGGAGCGGAACCATAGTTAAGGCGGACAACAATCTGGAAGGTTTGAGAGATAGAATTGTTGATGTAGCTTTTATCTCAGTTACTAATCATCCGACCAAAACACCGCTTACCAATGCTCTTATTCCTTCGTTCTCCAATGATTTTGCCGGAGCAGGGGCTGCCCAGAAGGAGCTTTGGAATACCGTACCTGAGCTAAAAGCAGAATGGGCCAAGTATAAAGTATTGCCAGTAGCCTGGTTCAACGGTTATGGTGCAAATCTTTATACCGATTTTGCAGTTGACCCGAATTCAAGCGTACCGCTTGCCAACCAAAAATTATTTGCAACCGGAGGACAAGCGCCAATATTTGTTAAGAATCTGGGTGGAATTCCCATCTCAATGCCTTCATCAGATATCTACGTATCAATGCAGAAGGGTACGATTAACGGTATAGCTGGAATAGCTCCCTTTGCACTGAGCACCAACAAGTTTGGCGAGATCACAAAGCAGGTTATAGACTACCGCGTTACCGGCTCGAGCATGTGGCAGGGTATTGCGTTTAACCAGGATGCATACAATGAGTTGCCTGACAGCGCCAAACAGGTGATAGCTGAGATCGCCGATATACCAGCGCAAGTCTGTGACAAAGCCTTCTATGATTCTACCATGGCCGGTTACAAGATCGTGAAACAAAATGGAGGAACCCTGGTGCAGCTAACTCCGGAACAGGCTGCCAACTGGAAGAAAATCATAAATCCGGAGGCTCTTTGGGAGTCCAACATAAAGGCTGCCGAAGCTGCTGGATATAAGAATGTCCGCGAACTATTGGCTAAAGAGATACAGATAATGAACGACTATGATGCCAAGAATCCGCATAAATCCCTATTGGATCAGTATCTGGAGCTGGAAAAGGCAGGAAAAATATAATTCTTCCTTTTAGGCGTTTAAAGGGGGTAGTATTCTACCCCCCCCGTAGTTTTATTTGGCAAGATATTGTAAGGAATACAGTTAAACGTCCTAATTTACTGGGAGGTATTTAAATGGAAACTATTCGTATTGCTAAAAATGCGTTTGATAAACTTATTCATTATTGTGCCATTATATCAACAGTTTCTATAGTGCTTATTATGTTCCTAAATGTAGCTGATACAATTTTTAGATGGCTGGGAATTCCGGTGTATGGGGTATTTGAGTTAAATGGTTTGTTGGTTGGAATAAACCTGTTTTTAGGACTTGCATTAGTCCAGAAAAATAGAAAACACGTTACGGTCAATATTTTGGGCAAACGCAAAGCACGTTGGGCAAACCTTATTCTAACGTTTATGCCTTTCGTAATCGGCAGTGTGTTTTTTAGCTGGTTGAGTTACATATGCTGGGGCAAGTTATTTGAGGCTATTGCAACTCATGAAGTTATACAGGGCTTGGTTCAATTTCCCGTGTGGCCATTGAAGAGTGCATTTGCCTTTGGAATATTGCTGTTAACCATTCAGCTATTCATCGACCTGATCCTTGAAATCTATAAGTGGCGTAATCCTTGTGAGGAAACAACAGATGAGCCAGCTGATTTTAAGAGTGGAGGGATAGATTAGTATGGAAACTGCAATAACTGGGATAGTTATACTGTTAACGCTAGTTTTAGTGGGAATGCCAATAGCGATATCACTGTTTTTTGTTGGGTTTGGCGGCATATGGTACCTGACAACTTTTAGTACGGCATCATCAGCGATACACTACACGCCGCTGGGGTCTCTGGTTGGCAGTGATATAGCTTCGCTGCCTCTATTTATGTTAATAGGTGCATTTGCGCTGTCATCAGGGGTAGCAGCCGATGGTTACAAGACAGCGCGTACGTGGCTGGGTAAGCTGCCTGGCGGATTGGGAGTAGCTACTGTTACTGCATCGGCTGCCTTCGCCGCCTGCTCCGGTTCCAGTATAGCATCAGCGATGACCATGGGAAAACTATCTATCAAAGAGATGCAGGCAGCCAACTACGATGACAGTATAGCCGCAGGTGTATGCGGAGCAGGAGGGCTCCTGGCCACCATGATTCCGCCCAGTGGTGCAATGGTGCTGTACGGGCTTGTCAGCGGCGAATCCATATCTAAGGTGCTTATGGCAGGGGTGGTACCAGGTCTGCTCATTTCCCTATTCTTTGTATTGATAATAGTTGGGACAGCATTATTAATGCCCCACAAAGCACCCTTAATAAAAACCAAGGTTTCCTGGAGGGAAAGATTTCGCTCCATACCTAAAGCCATAGGTATAGTGGCAATATTCGGGGTTGTCTTTATCGGTCTTTTTACCGGAGCTTTTACCCCCACCCAGTCAGCTGCATGGGGTGCCTTGGTAGCGCTGGTGCTGCTCATGTTAAAAGGCAAAGGATTCTGGCAGAGATTTAAAACTGCTTGTATTGAAAGCGCCGAAGTAAACGTGGCAATCCTCTTTCTTATGCTGGCTGCCTATGTATTTTCAAACTTTCTAGTTATAGCCGGGCTTCCCCAGGCAATTAAAGCCTCTGTTACCAGTTTGAATATCGCCCCTATATTAATTGTAATTGGTATGATTCTTACCTATATTATTCTGGGCATGTTCCTGGAAAGCGTTACCATCATGCTTATAACCATACCAATATACTATCCGATTGTAGTAGGCTTAGGATTCAATGGAATTTGGTTCGGAGTAATAGTACTGGCTATGATTGAGATCGGGATGCTTACCCCGCCCTTTGGAATTGTCTCTTATGCTATACACTCGGTAGCTCCGGATATCAGCGTAATTAAAGTATTCAAAGGCGTTTTACCATTTGTTTTTGCAGAATTAGTGGTGGTATTTTTGTTGTTGGCATTCCCGCAAATCGTTTTGTGGCTGCCTTCGATGATGAAATGACCTGTCCAGGTAATAATTGAGTAATGCTCTATTTGGTGCCCGAGATTTCTCGGGCACTATTTTTGTGTGGCGTGCCCAACCAAGCACGCATTGTCTAGCCGGTGAAGGTCCGGTCAGGGTAAGCGCCAAGGCGCCCCTTAGCTAGGATGCCTGCGTAAGGAGAAATCTTTGCGTAGAAGCGTGTCGACGAAAGCACCTCTCAGAGAGCTTCCGAGTCACATTTCCTTCCTGAAGGAAAAATCGTTACATCTCTACCCGCCCATTTTGGCCTTAACGAGAAGTTAGTTGTGAGTCTAACCGGCAAATATCTTTGAGAAATTTGATACCCTTAGTCTATTTTGATAATTGGCTTATCCGTTGGCATATTACTTGCATTAATAATCCCTATCCTGCTATAAAGGTTTGGCTCTAACATATGAAAAGAGAGGTGACTAACTGGAGATCTAAAAAATTGTTTGCTCAGAACGCTAAAAAGACAATAGCAACCTGAAAAATCGTTGTAAAGATGTTAGGTGATTAAGGACTTCGTATAGTTTGGAAATCAACCAAAACGGTGGAATCAGGTGTTAATGCGAAAATGACAGGACTCCTCGATGTTTCGGTAAAGCGGCCAAAGACAAGCAGGACAAGCGGATTGAAGACAATTAGAAATTTTGAGGATTTCCCAAATTAATGTACCTATTTAGAAAGAGAGGGTCAAGGATAGTGAAGTTTAATAACAGAAAAATAGTTTCAAAATCTGTACTGAGCGGTTTGCTTAGTATGTTGGGAGTGCTTAGCGCACCAGCGATAGCAGCAGCCAGCGAAGCAAATCTGGTCATTCCGGAGTTAAGCGCGGGCCAAAATGAATTACTCTATTTTGGTATTGGCGTATGTATATTAGGTATGCTGTTTGGTTTTTATCAGTTTACGAAGGTTACCAAAATAACCGCCCATCAGTCCATGTTGGATGTTGCACAAACAATTTACGAGACCTGTAAGACCTATCTTATTCAGCAAGGAAAATTTCTTGCTATACTATTTGCATTCATCGGTGCATGTATAGCATTTTATTTTGGCTATTTACAAAAGATGGAGATTGGCTCAGTATTGTTCATTCTAATGTGGACCGTTATTGGTATTTTAGGATCCTATGGTGTGGCCTGGTATGGCATCCGCATGAACACCCTGGCCAACAGCCGGGTGGCCTTTACTTCGTTGGAAAAGAAACCACTTAAGCTCTTGAACATTGCCCTTGATGCAGGCATGAGCATCGGCGTGCTTTTAGTCTGTGTTGAACTAATCATGATGTTGATCATATTACTATTTGTTCCCCGTGACCTGGCCGGGGCCAGCTTTATCGGCTTTGCCATCGGTGAATCCTTGGGAGCTAGTGCACTGCGTATAGCTGGTGGTATATTTACCAAGATCGCGGACATCGGTGCCGACCTGATGAAAATCGTCTTTGGTATCAAAGAAGACGATCCCAGAAACCCTGGTGTTATAGCTGACTGTACCGGTGATAATGCAGGCGACAGCGTAGGACCGACCGCAGATGGTTTCGAAACCTATGGGGTTACTGGTGTGGCGATGGTTACATTCATCGTGTTAGCAGTGGCCCCAGCCCTGCAAACCACACTGCTTACCTGGATATTTGCCATCCGTGTGTTAATGGTTATTAGCTCTGTAGTTTCCTTCTATATCAATAGAGCCTACAGCCAAGCTAAATATGGCAGTAAAGAAGATTTCGACTTCGAAGCACCCCTTACCAGTCTGGTATGGATTACCTCAATAATTTCCATTCTGGTCACCTTCGCACTTACCTATTATATAGTGGGACCTGGTGCAGATGTAAAGACGGCTCTTACTCCTCTCTGGTCTACGCTGGCCATAATACTGAGCTTCGGTACGCTGGCCGCAGCCTTGATACCGGAGTTTGTTAAAGTATTTACCAGCCCCAATTCCATGCATGTAGCCGAAGTTGTTAAAGCCTCTCGAGAAGGCGGAGCTTCACTAAACATCCTGTCCGGGCTGGTAGCAGGTAACTTCAGCGCCTTCTGGATCGGTATGGTTTTCGTAGGCATCATGTTTGGCGGTTATTATGCCAGTCTGCCAATTACGGCCGCAATCATGAGCTACTCTTCCGTATTTGCTTTTGGTCTGATAGCATTCGGAATGCTGGGTATGGGACCCGTGACTATTGCGGTTGACAGCTATGGTCCGGTTACCGATAATGCCCAGTCCATTTATGAACTTTCGCTGATTGAAGAAATAAAAGACATCGACAAAGAGATCGAAAAAGAATTCGGTTTCAAACCAGACTTCGAAAAGGGCAAGTACTATCTTGAAGCTAATGATGGCGCAGGCAATACCTTTAAGGCAACAGCCAAACCGGTATTAATTGGAACAGCGGTTGTTGGCGCTACCGCTATGATATTTTCACTGATTCTGGTTATCAAAAATGTGTTAGGCGTTGATCCAGCAACAATCCTTACCCTACTTAATCCATATACCATCCTAGGATTTTTGTGTGGTGGTTCGGTAATCTACTGGTTTACAGGTGCTTCAATGCAGGCCGTTACTACTGGAGCTTACAGAGCGGTTGCCTATATCAAGGAAAATATCAATCTTGAAGAAGCAGCCGACGTAAAAGCCAATACTGAAAAGTCCAAAGAAGTAGTAAAGATCTGTACCCAGTATGCTCAGGCCGGGATGTTCAACATCTTTATCGCTATCTTCTCCTTTGCCATGGCATTTGCTTGCCTCTCAGCTCCTAGTGCCACTAGCAATGCACCGGTTGCATTCTTTGTGGCCTATCTGATTTCCATTGCGGTAATTGGTCTATTCCAGGCTGTATTCATGGCTAATGCTGGTGGATGCTGGGATAATGCCAAAAAGGTTGTTGAAGTGGATCTAAAGGAGAAAGGTACACCTTTACATGATGCATCAGTAGTTGGTGACACTGTAGGCGATCCTTTTAAAGACACTTCTTCAGTAGCGTTGAATCCTATAATTAAGTTCACAACCCTGTTTGGTTTGTTAGCCATGGAAATAGCTATATCTGAGGCTTTCAGAAGCATAGCTCCCTATGTAGGTGGTCTATTCCTTCTGGTAGCGTTATTCTTCGTATGGCGCTCATTCTACGGCATGAGAATCCCCACAGGCGAGTAAGAGTGTTAATAAGGGAGATGAAATAATGAACCTAATTCTTTTAGGCCCCCCTGGTTCGGGAAAAGGCACTCAGGCAGAAATGCTTGTTAAACAATTTGACATTCCGCATATATCCACCGGGGACATGTTCCGGGCAGCAATTAAGCAAGGTACTCAACTGGGACTAAAAGCCAAGGCAGTCATGGATGCAGGCCAACTGGTGCCTGATGAGCTGACTATTGGTATTGTAAGCGAGCGTCTGGCTGAAGCAGACTGTGAGAAAGGCTTTTTGCTGGATGGCTTTCCTCGAACCATTCCCCAGGCTGACGCATTGATGGATATTTTGACCGGGTTGAATCGGAGTCTGGATGCAGCCATTAACATTGAAGTGCCGGACGATATTTTGCTGCCCCGCTTGACAGGCCGTATAGTCTGTCGCCAATGTGGCGCAACTTACCACATAATATTAAATCCGCCGCAAGTGGCATTCCAATGCGATAGCTGTTCTGGGGAACTTTACCGGCGCAGTGATGATAGGGAAGATACGGTGGCCAATCGTTTGGCTGTTTATGCGCAACAGACACAGCCATTAGTGCTGTATTTTGCTCATCGGGGCTTGCTTAAAACGATCAATGGCAATAAAGACCTAAACGAAGTGTTCAATCAAATCTGTAATCGCTTGCAGGAGGAGCATTAGGTTAATGATTGTAGACTATGATCACGAGATTCTTAACAAAGAGAATGAAACAATTAGCGGCCACTACGCCCTAACGCATGAGGTGCGTTTGCCATTCCGAGGGCGAGAGATATTATACGTCGTTGGTTATGCTGAGATTGATACGTCGTGCTGTGGAACAGGGAAAATTATGTATGCTTTGGTGCCAGGTTTTATCGTAACCTGGCGTGATTTGAAGCAGGATGGTTCGGCTGTTTCTCGAGTCGAACTCATTGGTGACGAGAATCTCCGCGCAGAGATTGAGGACCTCATCAGGCAGCAGGAGATCGTTAATCAGGTTAACTTCCTTTAATATTAGGGAAGGTCTTTAAAAATAGAGGCGCTCTTCAATACATTTGCAATGTGCTGATCAGGACATTGCAAAAGATTCAGGAGGCGTCCCTATTCCTTTCCAGGTTTAGTTAGAGAGTTCCAGTTATGCAATTATGATGTGGTTGCACATAGCACCAATGGTACATGATCCTCAGCGAGGGAATCGTTACCATAAGGATGGTCGTAGTCCGGATGGAGTCCGTGATGTGGTTGTGAAAGATAATCCGGAATACAACGTCCGATATCCGGGACAGATGTCCGATGTAAAATACATCTGACGGTAGTAAGTGTTCAGCAAAACCGACGCTATTCATGAAACAAAATAATTTTTTACAAAATATTATAAACGAAGTTAGTCCTTTTAGAGGATAGTTATACTAAACTTTGATGGCATAATAATTGCATTAAAAAGAGTCAGGGCTATGCTCTGAGAATGAGCAGGTTGTGGCAAGAGTAGTCTTGCAATGAGGATGGGCATTTAAGATAAGAATTTCAGGAGGTTAAATTTTATGGTTAAAGATAAGGTAGTTGTTGTAACAGGCGCCGGCCGGGGGATAGGCAGAGCAATAGCTTTACATTTTGCCCAGTACGGAGCGAAGGTAGTGGTTAATGATCCAGGCGGAAGTCCAGATGGCCAAGGTGGAGATCAAAGGGTTGCCGAACAGGTTGTAGATGAAATCACAAAAGCAGGGGGTCAAGCAGTAGCTAGCTTCGATTCTGTCGATTCACTGCCAGGAGCCACAAATATAATTGATACCGCCATTAAGAATTTTGGAAGAATCGATGTAGTAGTGAACAACGCTGGAATTCTGCGGGATCGTATACTTTTCAAAATGAGTGAGGAAGAATTTGATGCTGTACTGAAAGTGCATGTAAAAGGAGCATGGTCTATGACCAGAGCTGCTGCTCCTTTTATGAGGGAACAGAAGTTTGGCAGGATCATCAACTTTACCTCAACCACCGGGTTGATTGGTCAAGTTGGTCAGGTTAACTATGGGACTGCCAAAGCGGGTATTGTTGGACTGACCAAAAACACCGCCCTGGATATGGAAAAGTATAATGTAACTGCCAATGTGATTTGTCCGTTTGCTTATACTCGCCTGGTTGGTACGATTGAGAGCGATGATCCCGTCATACAAGCGCGTATAGATAAATTCAAAAAAATGACCCCCGAAAAAATTGCACCGTTGGTAGTATATCTGGCCAGTGATCAAGCACAAGAAGTATCAGGACAGATATTCGCTGTAAGGGGCAATGAACTTGTCCTTTTCTCACAGATTCGCCCAATTCGCAACGTGCACCTGGACAATGGCTGGACAGTAGAGACAATAGGTGACATATTTATACCCGCGGTTAAGAACAATTTCTATCCGCTGGAAATTTCCAACGATGTTTTCCCGTATGATCCCCTTGTATAGATGACTTTACCGCCAGGTTAAAAAACTTGATTACTAAGGATCATTAATAATTTATGGCTCAACAAGATGAATAAGGAGGGATGGTTATGCTTCTGGAAGAAGCCAAAAGTTTTATAGGTAAAGTAGCAACGCCCATGGTCCTCGAAGTGGAAAAAGGGGCAATTAAAAAGTATGCTGATGCAATTGGGGATGAGAACCTTCTTTTCTGGGATGAAGAGCATGGCAGGAACAGCCGGTACGGTTCAATTGTGGCTCCGCCAGGCTTTTTCGGTTGGCCTTTGAAATGGAAAGGCACTTTTGTATTCATAACCAGACTCAGAGATGAATTTATGCAGAGAATGGCAGAAATAGGTTTCCCACGCTTGCTCGATGCCGGTATGGAATATGAGTTTTTTAGCCCGATAAGGGTAGGAGATACCCTGACCGCTTCTTTGGAAATAGAAAGTATTACCGTTAAAGAAGGAAAGAGGGGAACGATGCTAACCTGTATAAATAAAACATCATATTACAATCAGTTTGGGGTACTAGTGGCAATTGCTCGTCAAACCTCTTTCTTAAGCTAAATTTAAATGGAAGGTGAGATGTATGACCAGAAATCAGTTGTATTGGGAAGATGTAGCGGAAGGTGCCGAACTACCAGCTTTAGCGAAAACGGCTACAACCGTAATGCTGGTTAAATGGGCAAGTGTTTCTGGGGACTTTAATCCGCTTCATTATGATCTTCCTTTTGCAGAATCTCAAGGCATTGGCAAACCTATCGTCCACGGGCAGCTAAAGCGTGCCTGGCTGATCCAATTAATGACCGATTGGATTGGTGATCAAGGATGGTTGAAGAAATTTTCCTGCCAGTTCCGCGGCATGGATTACCCTCTTAATATGAAATCTATTTCGGAGCCCGAAGAAGATAAAGTAACGCACTGGTGTAAGGGAAATGTGATAGCTAAACGTATAGAAAACGGAGAACATTTGGTGGATTGTGAAATATGGGTCGAGGACGAAAAGGGTATGCATACGACCCCTGGGACGGCTACAGTTATCCTTCCGTCAAGGCAAGGGTAATCCCGGGAAACCGATACGGAAATCTTAGAATAGTTTTTTTCGGGCTGATTATAATTTAATAATTTTCGAGAAATGAGGCTAAACAAGATGGATATAGCCTCATTTTTTTTGTCTCTTAAAATTGGCATACAATTTGCATAGTTATAATGCTATAAAGATAAATCAATAAATAGTACCTAAGCGGAGGTGAGAGTGACCAACCTCAAAACGGTAACAAAGGGTAACGCGATCAGGAAAATGTTTAGGCTAGGTCTATATCAAGTTAGCTGCTAATTTAACAATAAGATGTGATAGTACTGCGAATGTCAATTAATGCGCATAAGATGCAAATGAAGTTTTGCTCAAACAAGTTGATGTAGCTTAAAGGCACAATTGGTGATTATTAATGGAGGTGAAGGCGATTGTCTAGTGTTACTTCCCAACGGAAAGAGAAAGTTGGAATTATTGAAATCAACTATCCAGCTACTTCAAACAGTCCTTGTAAACCAGTCAAGGATGGGTTAATGGAAAGTTCACCCGAAAATGCTACTTTCCAACAGAAAGGGAAAGTTGGAATTATTGAAATCAACTATCCAGCGACTTTAAACAGTCTTTGTGAACCAGTCAAGGATGGGTTGCTTGAAAAGTTACGCGAAGCAAATGAAAGTGACATAAGTGTACTTGTTATTAAGGGGACAGCACGCAGTTTCTCCACTGGGGGAGATCTCGTCGAAATTGGCAAGCTTAAGGATCCGATTGAAGCAAACGAATATGTTGAAGCAGTCTCCACAATAATGCAAATGATTGACGGTATGAGTAAAGTGACCATTGCTTTAGTTGAGGGTTACGCTGTGGGTGCTGGCCTGAGTCTGGCGACTGCCTGTGATTTAATTTATGCGGGAGAAAAGGCAAAATTTTCAATGGCGTTTCTAAAGGTTGGATTGGTACCGGATTGTGGTGTTAGTTACCTACTTACTAAACTCGTTGGTATTCAAAAGGCAAAAGAATTGACTTTTACCGGAAAAATAATTGATGCAGCTGAAGCGCTTCGAATTGGCCTGGTTAACAATGTATTTCCCACTGACAAGGTAGTAGAAGAAACAATGATGATAGCTGAGGAACTGGCTGGAAATGCCCCGAAAGCGACGGCAATGGCCAAGGCGAATTTGAAAATAGCAGAGCAATTAGGTCTTGATGGTACCATAATTGCGGAGGCCAGAACACAGGGATTATGTGTATTTGGCAGTGAACATGTTGAAGGAAGACAAGCATTTTTTGAGAAGAGAAAACCATCTTATTAACTTAACTTTTACCGCAGAAGTCTTTTATAAGCAAAGCGGTATAGATTAGGATTTGGTCTTAGGCAATACCTGATAAATTAACAAATTCTTAGTATTTATTGGTTAATCAGTTCGCTATAACCATAATGTCAGCCTGGTTTAGATCCATCTATATTGGTGATGTGGGCCATTAAAAGAGGGTAAGAGATTTAAAGATGAATTGCTGCCCCGAAAAATTGAAGGGAGTGGTTGTTGGGAGGAAGTAACTGTGCATGATTTTACCCGAGTGCGCTTAAGGTCCCAGCGTAACAAGAAATCTCGCGAACATGGGTGTACAACGGTAATTAAGATCTATTTTCTGCCTAGCTCAAGGGGAACTCCATAATAAGCTGTGTTTTGTCGTGAGCGGGATATGAAAATGCTTGGGGAGAACAAATAATTTAAGTAACGGAGAGGATGAAAATAAATGGGTGCAAATTTTGCATATAAAAACACTAGAGATCTTGAATTTATACTTGAAGAATGGCTGCCAATCGAAGATATTTTTGCTTGTGAAAAATATAGTGCATATTCCAAAGAAGAAATCAAACCACTTCTTAATACGGCCAAAAAAATGGCCAAGGAAGTTATGGAACCCGGTTATGATGATGCCGATAACAACCCTGCCAAATTGGTTGATGGTAAGGTAGTAGTACCGCCTTCATACCAAGCTTTATGGGATATGATACAAGCCAACGGCTGGGGAAATTCCAACATGGATCCGGATCCAGAAGCTGTAACCTTACCGGAAACATTATATTCAGCTTGCCGTGAAATGTTCCAGGCTGCCAATTGTGATTTTCAGATGTATTTTGCTTTATCTGCCAAGGTTACTGATATAATGGCCAGATTTGGCAGTGAGAGAACCAAAAAGATATTCCTGCCCAATCTGTTGGCCGGAAAATGGAGCGGAGGTATGGGTCTTACCGAACCCAGTGCAGGTTCAGATGTTGGGGATTTACTATCCAGAGCTTATCTGACAGACGATCCGGATATATATAAATTAAAAGGTCAAAAAATATTTATTTCCTGTGCAGGACACCCACTGACTGAGAACAATATTATAGTTTGTCTTGCCAGAATAGAGGGGGCACTGCCCGGTTCAGCAGGTCTTTCCTTATTCATGCTGCCCGAAATATGGGTTAATGAAGATGGAACTATGGAACCTAACGATTTTGAAATAACCGCAGTGGAACATAAGATGGGTCTTCATGGTCAGCCTACCTGTGCGTTTAGTTATGGTGACAATAATGGTTGCCGGGCCTGGAGAATGGGTGTAGATCCGCTTCAAAACGGCGGCAGAGGCGATGGGATGAAGATAATATTCAATTTGGTTAATTCCTCCCGCCTGGGGAACGGCTTATGGTCAACAGCATTATCAGCAAACGCAATATACAATGCCAGAGATTACGCCGCTGAAAGAATTCAAGGCTACAATGGCAAGGGTCAACGTGTTCCTATTATTGAGCATGCAGATACGAGGCGGAAATTGTTAAACGGTAAAGCCATTGCAGAAGCCGGGCGCGCGCTAGTCTATAAAGGAAACTACCTAGTTGATATAAGCAAACATCATCCTGATCCTGCAGTAAAGAAAGAGGCTGCTGACAATCTGGCGATACTCGTTCCACTAGCCAAAGCATACTGCACTGATGAGGTTTGGAATGTGGTTGCGGATGCTATTCAAATTTATGGCGGATACGGATATTGTGAAGATTATCCTGTTGCTCACATAGCCCGTGACTGCAAAATAACCAGCATACTTGAGGGAACCAACTTTATTCAGTCCTGGGATCTAATCTCAAGAAAAATGACAATGGGTAAAGGGGTACCTTTCCAGAATGCCGTAGACGAAATAGCTGCCTTTATCGACAGTAATAAGACATCAGCAGTCTTTTCTAAAGAATTTGCTGTTATGGATGAAGCCTGTAAGGCCTATAAGGGAATTGTGGCGAAAGTTAAAGAGTGGCAGGTTGATTTGGAGAAAAATCAGGATACACTCTCTTTCTATGCATGTAAGATTCTAACCGCAACCGCTCAGTTATTTGCTGGCCGCCTTGTGCTTGATCAGGCCCTGCTGGCTGACAAAAAAGCTAAAGAAATTGGCAAGGATCACTATGACTACAATTTCTACAACGGTAAAGTAGTTGCTACCAAATACTATGTCAAGAATATAGTACCCGCAGTTATTAGCACTGCCAGTATGATTGAAAGTTCAGACTCCACCGAAGTAGATTTCGACAATGCAATATTCGATTATTAATAAATACCTTGGCTAACACGCCAGTTTAAGATAAAGGTTAAAATCTAACCAAATAGTGGATTTTAAGATTGTCAAAAATTAGGGAGGCAGCCACAAGAAGAGAGGTGAGGTTTACTAACCACAGTGAAATATAAGAAAATCAAACTTATAGTAAACTTAACGACTAAACAGAATAAAGATGCAAGATCTTAAGTTCGAACGAAGAAAGGAGAAGGTAAAATGCAAAAACAAGTTCCAATTGATGCTGACCTTTTTACATGGCCTGCCGATGATCCGAAATTAAAGGCAAATCAGTGCAATGAGTGCAGTAACGTTATATTCCCAATAAACACCAGTTGCCCTAAGTGCGGGGGGACGGATCTGAAAGACATCGAGTTGAAAACCAAGGGAACCCTGTGGACTTGGACTTCCCAGAATTATTTCACCAAAGGTCTTAATGACTACAAAGACCCCAAGGATTTCAAGGAGTACTATTTAGGATATGTGGAGTTACCGGGTCAGGTAAGGGTGGAATCCCGTCTGCTGGTAAATGATGCTTCTGAATTGAAAATTGGCATGGATATGGAAATGGTAATCGTTCCCTTCCGTATAGAACCAGATGGAACTGAAACCATGATTTATGCTTTCAAACCGGTATAAAAACACTCTGCTTTAGTAATGTAGCTAGTGTGTGCTTGAAAAAGATCAAAAATACACATGTAAAACATGTATATGTATAAGAAGGAGGTAAATGAGTAGATATGGACGATGTAGCAATTATAGGCATAGCCCAGCACCCATTCGGAAGGTTTGGAGACAAGCCAGCTTTAGATATGGGTCTTGAATCAATACGGGAAGCATTGAAAGATGCTGGCATAGAGTGGAAAGATGTTCAATATGCAGCTGGTGGCACGAGGGACGGCGGGAGAGCCGATCAATTGTGCGGCAAGCTCGGACCAAACGGAGTACCCTTTAACAACCTGTATAACGGATGTGCAACTGGCGGCAGCTCCTTGGGGGCAGCCTGCATGGCAATCAAATCAGGAATGGCTGATATAGCCCTTGCCGTTGGATTTGACAAGCATCCCCGAGGAATGTTCTTAACTACTGTTCAGGATTATGGTTTGAAACAATGGTATCAAGATATTGGTTTTTTGGCTACGGTACAATTTTTTGCAATGAAAGCCCAACGCTACATGTATGATTATGATATTACAGAGGACAGCCTCATTCGCGTTGCAGAGAAAAACTATTACAATGGAACGCTTAATCCTAAAGCATGGCGCCGTGATGGCCTGGATTATGATGCCATTGCCAATTCAACAATCCTCTCAAATCCCTTGCGTCAATTTATGCTCTGTTCACCTGGAGAAGGAGCAGCAGCAGTAATACTCTGTAAAGCAAGTATAGCGAAGCGTTATACAACCAAGCCGATCTATATTAAGGGTATTGCTTTACGTACGAGACAGTTCGGATCACTGGAAGTGTTTACACCTGCGAAACCCTTGGATGATGCAGTTACTCCGGTAGTATTAGCCTCCCAGGCAGCGTATAAGATGGCAGGGATAGGCCCTGATGAAATTGAAGTCGCTCAGCTCCAGGATACCGAGGCTGCACACGAGATTATGCATATGGCTGAAACCGGTCTTTGCAAAGATGGAGAGCAGACCAAAATGATTAGAGATGGCGAAACTAAGATTACTGGGCGTTTGCCGGTAAACACCGATGGAGGCCTTATTGCTAACGGTGAACCAATTGGTGCTTCTGCACTGAGACAGGTATATGAGATTTGCCTCCAAATGCGCGGCGAAGCTGGTGCTCATCAGATGCCTATACAGCCTAAGACTGGCTTGACCCAGGTTTACGGTGCACCTGGTATTAGTAATGTTGTAATTTTGTCGAAGTAATCACGGATAACATATAACAATCTTCATACCGAATAATTTATAAGTAGAAGAAATGTTAAAAAGTTACTATCTTAAAAAGAAATTCCGTATCACTGTCACAGTGATACGGAATCTTTTTTAGTATGCAGGGTGCTGTCAGGGCGAGTACCGAGATTCATGGGAAGATAAAAAATGTAACCGTTTTACCATCCAAGTTACAAATAAACATGTCCTTTAAATTGTCGGAAAGTAAATATGAATACGTCCGAAATAGAATACAGTGTCCGACCTTTCGCTCAATTGGCAGCAATGAACGGATCGTTTTGAATGTACCACTTTGCCTTATTTATCTAGGTCCATCACTATACCTTCATGTATAAGCGCCTCGATTAAATTCTTATCAATTGTATCTCTGGTTTGAGGAGCAATCACTATATGATCTGATTTAATACTCACTTTAAGCCAGTCGTCGTTATGCAAATTGAGTTCTCGATTAGCTTCTAACGGGAGCAGTATTTGCCCAAATTGATCAATTGATACACCGGTTACTGTCGCCATTTTCATTCAACTCCTTTCCTAATTAAAAATAAGTTAAACTCTATATACGCAAAACCATGCCAGAGTATATTTTCCCACGACCATGAAATTTTTATACTTACGGGTAAATGAGTACCGAGACTTTATGTGAAGAGAGAAAATGTAGCTGCTACCTGACTATTAAAAAGTTGTCTCAATGATTGTACGGATAGTATTTGTGGATGCGTCCGATATAGCATACAATGTCCGGCCCTTCACTCAAAGCACACCAACAAACATCCCATAGCCAACTTCCAAAAATGATGGTTGTCCTTATAATAAATTCCTTTGTTATCGGAAAAACACCGTCCCACAACAGTTTGACTGCGCTTTTTGGTGATAACAAGAGGGATTTCACTTTCTATTTGCCTAAATATTAGTCTTGTTTAACGAGTTGGTATGGATCTTGCTTAACTATAGGGTACACATATATAAAGTTATGTTGGTATAAAGCTAAATCTGGGAAACGATGGGATGTCCAAATAGCTGCAGTGTGAGATTCTATGAGTTAATGCACAGTCATTATAAGGGGAGGTGGGTTTATAGGTTGGTTTTTTCCACCTTTTTGCGCGAGTGTTTTCAAATAATGGATCTGGCTAGTCAGGTTGAAGTAAGTGAGCGCAAGGGACGAATAAAAGAGAAACCTATTCTAATGCAAAGATTAGATAATTAAAACCTAGATAGAAGAATTATAAAAGCACCTAAAATTTTCACTGGATTATCCAAATAAGGAGGAAATAATATGGCAATTAGAACTGCAGAAGAATACATGGAAAGCCTAAAAGACGGAAGAGAAGTATATTTTGAGGGTAAAAAATTTACGGGTAAGGACATGTTTGAGGATCCGATTCTTAGGTCCGGTATAGAACTATGTGCAATGGATTACAGGGTTGCTCAGTTGCCTGAGTACTATGATCTGTTTAACGAAATAGATGAAGATGGTACGCCTTATGCCTTTACCTTTAAGCCCCCCACGTCATCATCTGACTTAATGAGAAGAGCTGAATTAATAGCGACTCTTTCCCGTATATGTGTTGGGTTACCGGGCGGAGCCAAATTTGCCGGCGTTGATTCACTCCATGCATTGACCTCCGTCAGCCATAGAATCGATGCCGAAATAGGCACTAATTACTCGGAGCGCGTAGAACTGTTCAGAAAATCCTTGAAAGCCAATGACTCATCCCTGGTCATGTGCATGACTGACGTAAAAGGCGACCGGCATTTAAGACCTCATCAACAGGAAAATCCGGACGCATACGTTCATATCGTTGAAGAACGTCCGGACGGAATCGTGGTAAGCGGAGCCAAGAATCATATCACTTACGCCCCGTTTACCAATGAACTAGTGGTATTGCCCTGCCGCAATATGACAGAAAAAGATAAAGCTTATGCTGTAGCCTTTGCCATTTCGCCTGCCACCAAAGGTATCAAATTGATCCAGGCCAAACATGATGCCACCAATTTAGACTTGATTGAACATCCAATTTATGGAGCTCGTTATGGAGCGGATGCGATAGTTGTATTTGATAACGTATTCATTCCCATGGAAAGAGTATTCCTGAAAGGCGAATATCAATATGCCATTGAATATACAGCCATGTTCACCAACTTCCACAGACTGAGCGGCGACTCTTATAAGATTGCGGATTTGGAAATTATATTGGGAACTGCCAAATTGCTGGCTGAATATATGGGGCTGGAAAATGCTTCTCATATTAAAGACAAGCTGTCCTGGCTGTCATTCTATGCTGAGACGTCTCAAGCTCTGGGTCATTGTGCCGGCCAGAACCCTATCCGTGATGAATATTCCGGAATGGTATATCCGAACCCGATGTATTCCAATTGCACCAAGTTCTTCTTTGCTGATAATTACCATGCAGCTATAAAAATACTGCATGATATTGCCGGAGGAATTCTTTCAACCATTCCATCACCGAAAGATATCTACAATCCTGAAACCAAAGCGTTGTTGGATAAATATATGGCCGGAAAAGCTGGTACTTCTGGTATAGCCAGAATGAAATTATTATACCTGGCCAGAGAATTGACTGATGGCTTCCGGGTCAATGGGACAATCCATGCTGAAGGATCATTATATGCACAAAAAATGATGTTCAATGCCCTGGCGGACTGGGAAGGTCATAAAGCAGCAGCCAGGAGATGTGCTCATATTACTGAAGATGGCCCAATCCGTGAGGATTTTGCCAAGCTGCCTAAATTCCCAACCTGGAATGACGCTAAGATTTAAGCAAAAAAATAAATTGCTGGAGGGGAATATGACATTGTCATATTCCTTTCTAGGATTGTTGTTTGAGAGAAGTTTCGCAAGCTATTCCGAGAAGAGGTATCGGTCTAACAAATAGATACAAGGGGAGCCCGAAATTGCAGCGAAAGGGCAATTGCCCTAATTGAAGAATCAATATTAGTATAGAGGTTTATGGGTATCCTAAAAACCTAAATATAATAAACAAGGAGTCTGAAAGAAATATGATAGGTATAAAATCATTTGGTGCTTATATTCCCCGTTACCGTATGAATCGTAAAGTTATTGCTCAGGCAATCGGCTGGTTTAGCCCCGTAGGCGGTAAAGGTGAAAGATCTGTAGCTAACTTTGATGAAGATGCCGTTACTATGGCTGTGGCTGCAGCTAGGGATTGTTTAGGCAATCTGGATAACAGTAATATCGATGCTTTGTATCTGGCCTCAACGACATTGCCTTATAAAGAAAGACAAAATGCAGGTATTGTTTCCGCCGCTCTTGGCCTTGGCAATGACGTGCGTACTGCTGATGTTACTGCTTCTGTTAAGTCCGGAACTGCAGCTCTTATAGCTGCCCTTGATGCGGTGAAGGCTCAAAGTGCAAAGGAAGCTATGGTTACTGCTTCTGATATGCGTCTCGGCAAGCCTGCAAGCCCTGAAGAGTCAGCTTTTGGCGATGGCTCAGCAGCATTTCTTTTAAGTGATAAGGACGTAGTTGCATCTTTTGAAGGATCTTATTCCTTAAGCTATGATTTTGTAGACATTCGTCGTGATGAAAATGACCGGTTTGGCAAGACCTGGGAACCGAGATGGGTCCGTGATGAGGGTTATTTTAAAATGATACCTGAAGTTATCTCGGGTCTGCTGAAAAAGTATAATCTTGATATTAAAGATTTCCGTAAAGTTATTTACCCATGCCCCAACAGTAAGGATGTCGCTGCAATGGCCAAGAAATTAGGCATGGATCCAAGTCAAATAGCTGATGATCTGCAGGCTGTAGTAGGTAACACTGGTTCTGCCTACTCGTTGATGATGTTTGTCAATGTGCTGCAGGAAGCCAAACCAGGAGATAAAATATTAGTGGCCAGTTTCGGAAATGGCTGCGATGCTCTGTACTTCCAGGTTACCGACAAGATTAACGATCTTAAAAATATCAAGGGTGTAAAAAGTTATCTGAATATTAGAGGTGATTTAACCAACTACGTTCAATATCTTGTATTCCGCAATATCCTTCCGGCAGAAACAGGAATTCGCGGTGAACATGTTCCTCCAACACAGTTATCGCAGACATGGCGCCTGCGGGATTCAATTATGAGTCTGTCCGGCTCTAAATGCCTGAAGTGCGGAACGGTTCAATATCCTGTAGCCAGGGTTTGTGTAAATCCTGAATGTGAAGCGATTGATCAGATGGAATTATATAGATTTGCAGATAAGAAGGGAACTGTTATCTCCTATACTTCCGATAGTCTTGCATTTACTCCTAATCCTCCGCAAAGTTATGCTATTGTTGAATTTGAAGGCGGCGGAAGGCATCAGTTTGACCTTACCGACTGTGATCCCAAACAAATATCAGTAGGCATGCCTGTAACAATGACATTTAGAAGGAAATACTATGATCCAAATCGTTCCATTCACTTCTACTATTGGAAGGCAGTCCCTGCAGTGGAAGCATAAATTATCGGCGTGATGAAACACAGTATTAAGGGAGGTTAAATAATGAGCGGGATAAAAGATAAAGTTGCAATTATTGGAATGGGCTGTACAAAGTTTGGCGAGCGCTTTGATAAAAGTGCCGAAGATCTTATATTGGAATGTTTTTTGGAAGCTCTAGAAGATTCAGGTATTGAAAAAAAGGATATCAACGCATCATGGATGGGCTGCAGCGTTGATGAAACATCCTTGGGCAAAAGTGCTATAATTTTGAATTCAACCTTGAAAATGCCTTATACCCCTGTGACCAGAACAGAAAATTACTGCGCTACCGGTACTGAAGCATTCAGAGGTGCATGCTATGCTGTTGCATCCGGGGCTTATGACATTTGTTTGGCTCTTGGTGTTGAAAAATTAAAGGACACCGGTTTCGGGGGGCTTCCTCCAGGACAAATGGGGACGGTGAGAAGGCTAATTGGTCCTAACTCAACGGCTCCAGGCGAATTTGCTCAGATGGCTAACACTTACTTTGCTAAATATGGTATTGATCCGGATGAGGGTAAAAGAATTTTGGCACACATATCTATGAAAAGTCATCATAATGGAATGTTAAATCCAAAGGCGCATCTTAGAAAAGAAATCACTATTGAAGATGTTCTAAAGGCTCCAATGATCGCATCGCCGTTAGGACTGTTTGACTGCTGCGGTGTTAGTGACGGTGCAGCCTGCGCTATTGTTACAACTCCTGAAATAGCCAAAAAACTCAGACGAGATCCGGTTTATATTAAGTCTATACAAATTGCGGCTACCTCTGGCGAGGAAGCAGGGTTTAATACATGGGATGGCGCGCATGTAGAGTCTACTTATCGGGTTGGAATGAGGGCTTATGAAGAAGCAGGCATAAAGAATCCCCGTAAAGAAATCAGCATGATGGAAGTACATGACTGTTTCTCGATTACAGAATTGACGGCTTATGAAGATCTGCAAATATCTCCAAGAGGAAGAGCGAGAGAAGATATTGAATCCGGATTTTATGATTTAGATGGGCAAATACCATGCCAGCCCGATGGCGGATTAAAATGCTTCGGTCATCCCACTGGTGCAAGTGGATTGAGGATGATATATGAAGTCTATTTACAATTACAAGGAAAAGCAGGGGCAAGGCAGATTAAAGATCCGAAACTGGGTATTACCCATAACATGGGCGGAATTCCTTCATACAGTTTGGCTGCAATGACAATACTGGGCAATTAAAGGGATTCGGTTTACTTTAATTAAGAGCAGAACCCCTCAAATAGTTTCCTTTTATAGGAACACCTATTTGGGGGGTTCGTTTATAATATCGGGCAAAACGCTAAATGGGTTAGCCATGGCGGGAACCTGTGATTGTTCACAAACAGTATGGTCCAGGTGGTTAATAGTATCTCTGTAATTTAGGAGGTAAGAAATGAATTAAGAAAAGCAGCTGATTCGAATGATTGGCATGATGCTGCCACATTTGAGCTGGATACGGGCGAGGCCAGGCTGTATGCCAAAGAGCGCATCCTCTATAAAGCTTCCCTGGTTGGAGTGCTGGCAACCAGAGATGAAGATACACGCTCCCTAAGAGAAACAGTTATATATGGCATCAAAGGGATGTCAGCTTTTCTGCACCAAGCCTTACCTATGGGAAAAGAGGACGGTAAAATATATGCTTTTATTTATGAAGCAATGGCCCTTTTGGACCAAGCATACACCTCCCAATACGGCGATCCTGAAATTACGCAGGTTAATATCGGAACACGCAACAATCCGGTAATATTGATATCTAGACACAATTTGGCCGATTTGGAACAACTGCTTGAGCAGACCAGAGGTACCGGCGTTGATGTTTACACTCATGGCGAAATGCTGGCAGGGCACTATTATCCGGGGTTCAAAAGGTATGATAATTTGGCGGGAAACTATGGTAACTCATGGTGCCGGCAAGCAGGTGAATTTAGATCTTTCCACGGACCGATCCTGTTTACATATAATTGTATGATTCCTCCCCGGCAAGAAATTAGAAACAGAGTATTTACAACAGGTTCTGCAGGGTATCCGGCATGTCCGCATATCGTGCCCGATGTGAACGGTAAAAAGGATTTTTCAGCATTAATAAAGCTGGCCGCAACTCTTCCCGCACCCGATGAAATCGAATCCGGAACTATATTGGGCGGTTTTGCCCACAACCAAGTTGGAGTCTTGGCTAACAAATTGGTTGATGCAGTCAAATCCGGTGCCATTAAAAAGTTATTTGTTATGGCCGGCTGTGATGGCCGAATGAAATCAAGAGAGTATTATACTGAATTCGCTGGGAAGCTCTCTCACGATACGGTAATAATGACGGCAGGGTGTGCAAAGTATCGGTTTAACAAGCTGGACTTGGGCGATATTGCTGGTATTCCCAGAGTACTTGATGCAGGCCAAATAAACGATTGTTATTCCTTTATGGTGGCAGCATTGAAGCTCAAGGAAGCTTTGGAGGCGGATGATATAAATAAGCTGCCAATTGTTTATAATATCGCCTGGTATGAGCCAAATGCGATTATTGTACTACTAGCCTTGTTATCCCTGGGTGTGAAAAACATTCATATAGGACCAACATCGCCGGCCTTCATATCTCGAAATATTGCCAAGATTCTTGCGGAAAGGTATGGGATTGCCGGTATTAAAACAGTTGGTGACGACATCGCCATGTTTATGGCTGCTAATGATTAGTAAGGTCTATAGTAATTACTGGGTCTGATGATCTGGATAGATAAGACCCAGTCTTGATAAATGGAAAGATACAATCAATAACCCGCTAACTGCAATTTACTCCTCCCCATTTGACTTATATGAGAGAACCTGAAGGAATACACAAGAAAGGACAAAATAGAAATGATTGAACAAGTACTTAATAATCTATATCGAATCGAAATACCCTTGCCCGATAATCCCCTCAAGGCACTCAATTCATATTTAATACGCGGTGAAGACAGAAATCTGCTGATCGACACTGGGTTTAACCTGGATGCCTGCTGGGTAGCTATGGATCAGGCATTAAAAGAACTGGATGTCAGCATGGTAAATACCGACCTTTTCATTACCCATTACCATTCGGACCATATTGGCTTGATCGGACACCTGGTTACAGCTACCAACACTGTGTTCATAAGCGAAAAAGATGGATGGATGATTGAGGCCGATTATAAGGAGGACTTGTTTAGGACCAGGATTGCCAAACATCTGTATCAAAGTGGCTTGCTAGCCGAAGGAGTTCCTAACCTGCCTGAGGAGAATGCCATCGTAAAGTATGCCAGTAAAGAATTTTTCAACTTTACAACCAAGCGTGAAGGGGATTGGATTAATGTAGGAGACTACAACTTTCAATGTATAGAGACTCCCGGTCATACCGACGGCCATATGTGTCTTTATGATCCGGATAAGAAAATCCTGGTCGCTGGGGACCACGTTCTGGCCAAAATTACTCCAAACATTGGACTGTGGTTAGTAGACCATGATGCATTAGGCGATTATCTGCATAGCCTCGATAAAACCGCGGCTTTGGAAGTCGATCTAGTTCTGCCGGCTCACCGCGTCTTAATACATGATCTCCGGGAACGGGTTGAAGAAGTTAAGCAACATCATGTCCGCCGTATTCAGAATGTCCTGGATATTGTGGGAAGCGGCAAAATGACAGCAGCTCAAGCAGCAAGTCAAATGAAATGGGATTTATCTTACAAGACCTGGGGTGATTTCCCCATTAACGCGAAAATGCATGCCGCGGGCGAAGCTATGTCTCATTTATATCATCTGACGGTTAATGGTAAACTGGCAATGACAGAGGAAAAAGGTATCTACTATTTTTGTAAGAAGAAATCTTAGTCTATAGCTGGACAGTTTCACCTCGTCCTTGCGTTGAAATTTGGTTTGGTCACCATGTAATTACAGCCAAGTGGGGTGGAGCCGTTATTTTTAGTAGGACTGTGCCTTGCACCAATTACGGCGATATATTTATATTGGTAGCCGGCGCAAGCGTTTTCATAATTGCACCGGGTGAAACACAGATCAATTTCAATTAAGATTAAGAGTTTTAATACGATATTACAGACTTCAATAACTTGAGAGGTAGTAATAATGGATGCGATCGCAAATCAAAAGGTCATAGCACTCAACCGCAAGGCTTTTTTAGCTGGCGAACCTGTTGATAAGAATTCAATTCGTCCAGAAATACTTGCTTCCTGGATTCGGTGTAAAAATTCTGGTATTGACCCCTATGCTGAATTATTTCCGCCTCCTTTACCCAAAGAAATCACTTACAAAATCTTTGACGATAATCATCGCTACCGTCGCAGAATGAATAAATTCCGGATTGATAAAGAACATGAATTGTCTGACAAATGGAATATGGGCATGTTTTATATTAATGATGATTCGATAGTAATTGTACGAGCTGGCAACAGTTCTTTACTTGATAAATTGAGAGACAGTAATATCCGTTTTGGCGCAAATATGGCCGAACGGATGATTGGCACTAATGCCTTTGTACTTTCCCGGGAATCAATGCAGGAATCATGGGTCATTGGCGCTGAACATTATTCCTCGCTTCTCCAGGATTATGTCAGTGCAGCCATTTCATATCCCCTCGAGTATCAAGGTGTAGTGACCCTGATGTTTATCACGCCCTTAGCTGATCTGGTTCCCTCCAAAATTGATATAATCGATTATATGCTAAAAGTTAACTTTTCTGTGTCAATACAAAGGTCATTCCCTGAAACATATTTAAAAAATCAATTGTTGGATATAAACACCTTGCAACAACGGTCCTCGCTGCTTTTTGTGGATAATGACGGCATTCTGATCGATGTCAATCAACGCTTTATTAACCTTTTTAAAATTAATCCCGCCAATACTCTAGGTAAGCCCCTGGACGCTATTTTTCCAGAATTTAAAGAAGCTATCTCCTGTCTAAAAACTAAAAAGACTATCACTAATAAAGAAATAATTTTTAAAGGCTTAGCCGAAGGTAAAAATGTATTCTTTATGGATTGTCAGCCAATTAATAAAGGTGACAATTGTGTGGGAATGGCCATTACCCTATCTGATCGACAGAGTATTCAAAAAATGGCCCGCAAGGTAGTCAATTTATCTGCCCACTACTCTTTTGATGACCTCAAAGGCAGCAGTCTAAATTTCATAAGGAGCAAAAAACTTGCTCAGGCTGCTTCCAAAGGAGCGAGCAGTGTTCTGCTGATTGGCGAAAGTGGTACCGGCAAAGAGCTTTTTGCCCAGGCTATTCATAGCGCCAGTGACCGCAAACACAAGCCCTTCGTTTCACTAAATTGTGCCGCAATTCCCCGGGAATTAATTGGCAGTGAGCTCTTTGGTTATGTTGAAGGCGCATTCACGGGCACTCGCAAAGGTGGTTCGCCGGGGAAGTTTGAACTGGCAGACAGCGGCACTTTGTTCCTGGACGAAATTTCAGAAATGCCCATAGATATGCAGGCGGTATTGCTAAGGGTTCTGGAAGAAAAGAAAGTTACTCGTCTGGGCAGCAGTAACCCAATATCAATTGATGTCAAAATTATCTCGGCTACGAATCGTGATTTGTATAAGTCTGTACAGAAAAAGTTATTCCGCGAAGACTTGTATTATCGTCTGAATGTTTTGCCGATATGTCTGGTACCCTTACGTGAAAGACCAGAAGATATACCTGAATTGCTCGCCTATTTTACCAATATGTTTGCAGCTGCCCGCGGGACCCAACCCATATCTTTTTCTAACGAAGCTATTCATCTATTAAAACAACATAACTGGCCCGGAAATGTCAGAGAATTGCGCAATCTCGTAGAGAGATGGGTATTTCTTAGCCCAGATAAAGAAGTAGGACCGGAACATCTTCCCGAAGAAATAAGAATAGTGGCAAAATCATTTGTGCCACTTAGCAATGCCAATAGCAGCAATTATCCTTTAGGTGATTCCCAATCCTCAGGATTAAAATCACAGGAGGAATTCTCTTTGATCCTGGGTTATTTGGCAGGGAAACTGGCCACTACCGTAGAAAGCTCGGCCGATATTCTTTCTGAACAGGCTTATAATATTATGAAACAGTTCGCATGGCCTGATAATATTAATGGGTTTCAAAATATTATGGAACCAGCTGCTGCTTCTTCGTTAAAAAAGGAGGAAGCAAGACAGGAAAACTCCACTAATAAAACTGATACTGATAAACAGACTCAGTATGAAATTATAAGTAACATAAACAAATATGAGCCTTTGGTCATAAAAGACTTATTAGACTACTTTGAGGGGAATAAGGCGCAGGTGGCAAATAAAATGGGAATATCCAGACAGACTTTGTATAATAAGATGCGTAAATATGGAATTGACCTCGATTAATTTTTTAGAAACTCAATTCTCGTTTATTAAATTACCTACAAGCAGGAAGCTAAACTTGAGCTTCCTGCTTTTAATTTTCGCCCATCTAAAATTGTGTAAAACATTAGAACAGTAATACTTAATTATATTGTCAAATTATTGGACACTATTTGTCCAATAATTAATCTGACCCAAAATAATCAAATATTATCAATAAATAGAATCAATTAAGGGATGAGAGAAATACCATTACATAGGCGATTTGCTCGAAATTTAGTTTGCTTATTATTTAATGGCACAGTTGTTGCTTAATATCTTCAGTAAGCAATAAAAAGTGAAAGCTAAGAAAGGGGCATCTTTATGGATTTCAGAAAAACCGAAGAACAAGAGCTATTACTGGAGAGCATCCAGGAGTTGGTAGAAAGGAATGTACCGGAGAGCTATATAAAAGAATGTGATGAAAAATGCCTCCCTTTAACCAAACTACAGGAAGCTTTAATAGAAAGTGGCTTCATAATGATCGGTATTCCCGAAGAATACGGTGGTACGCCAGTAGATGTTACGACCATGGTTCTTATCGGTGAGTTAATGTCCAGCCTGGGAGTAGGCCATAGTATGCTAAGCAACGCCTTGCAAGTCGACGATGCTCTGTCCTTTTGCAGCCCGGAACAACAGAAAGTTGTAATGCATTATTTATTAACAACGGGTATAAATGCTTTTTGCCTGGGAATAACCGAGCCTCAAGCAGGTTCTGACAATGGTGCTATTGCAACCACTGCCGTCCGCCGAGGTGATGGCAAAGTTGTTATAAACGGGCATAAATGCTTTATTACCAATGCTGATAGAGCACCATATATAATGTGTGTGGCCCGTACGGAAAATCCGATTGATGAAAGACATAAATTTTCGATGTGGCTTGTACCTATGAATTCTCCGGGGATCAAAATCCGTCATATGCATAAAGTCGGAATAAGAATGAGTACATTGTGCGAAGTGTACCTGGAAGATGTCGTGGTTGACGAAACAGCCTTAATGGGAAAAGACGGTTATGGTTTCATTCAACTAATGAAAAACTTCGAGGTCGAACGCTTGATTATAGCAGCCAGCTCTTTGGGAATGGCGGAAGGTGCCTACAATGATGCAGTAGCTTATGCAAATCAGCGGGTGCAATTTGGCAAACCAATTGGTTCTTATCAGCTTATCCAGGAAAAAATTGTGAGAATGGCTATCAAGATAGAAAATATGAAGAACATCGTCTATAAGACCGCCTGGGAAAAAGACAATAACATTGACATAAGTATTTCATCGGCCCTGGCCAAGCTCTATTGTTCAGAGGCAGCGTTTGAAGTATGTGATGAGGCGATGCAGCTTTTCGGTGGAATCGGCTATACATCAGAACATCGTGTTTCCAGGTTCTGGCGAGACTCCCGTATGCATCGCATCGGTGGCGGCACGAATGAAATTATGATACATGTTGCCGGCAGAGCAATTCTGAAGAAATTTAAATAAAGTTTCCCAATGTAATACCTATATTATTAAAATATGGGGGGCCAGAATCAAATGAAGGTCATCGTTTGTTATAAAGTTGTACCAGAAGAATTAAAAATAGAGGTTAATCCGGATCGAAGCTTATCCTTTAAGAACGTAGAATGGAAGCTCAGCCAGTACGATCTTAATGCGGTGGAGGCGGCCATGCAGCTGGTTGAAGCTGTAGGCGGTAAGGCTTCTGCCCTTACTGTTGGTGATCAGAAAGTTGAAAATAGTAAACTGAAAAAGAGTATCCTCGCGCGTGGTCCTGAGGACTTATACCTGGTCAAAGATGAGCAGCTTAAAGAAGCAGATACCAATCTTACTGCTGCTGCCTTGGCAGGTGCGGTGATGAAAATAGGCTTTGACTTAGTGTTGTGCGGCGAAGGTTCATCTGATCTTTATGCCCAGCAAGTTGGCATACAACTGGGAGAACTGCTCAAAGTGCCGGTAATCAATGCCGTAAGTAAGATCACACCCGATGGTGATAGACTGATTATCGAAAGATCCCTGGAAGATGAAATTGAAATACTGGAGGTTTCTTTGCCGGCCGTACTATCAGTAACGGCAGATATTAATGTGACCCGCCTGCCGGGAATGAAAGAAATCCTGGCAGCAGGTAAAAAACCGGTTATTGAATGGGACCTGAACAAGATCGGGATGGGACACGATTTGCCTAAGGTCGAAACAATCAGCACTTTGGCTCCGGAACAGGTGGAAAGAAATAAAATACTTATTGAAGGCGACTCCGAACTGCAAATCGCTGAACTTGTAGAATATATCCGAAGAGAATTGAAGTAAGGCAGGTGGAAGTATGGGACTGCTTAAAAACGTATGGGTATTTGCTGATAAAGCTTCACCATTGGCGGAGTTGTGTGCAGGCGGGCGCCAATTGGGAGAAAAAGTCACGGCAGTTGTTCTGGGAACGGAAGAAAGCGCCCAACAGGCTATAAAAAGGGGCGCAGACCAGGTATATTGGCTTGGATCAAAAGCTGAAGATAAGATGTTTGAAGATTATACTTGCACCATAGCTGGGTTGCTGGCAAAGCATAGACCAGAATTACTATTGGTAAATGCAAGTAAGAGAACTAAAGTTGTAGCCGGCAGATTGGCTGCAATATTAGGTGCCAGCGTTATTACTAATGCTATTGAATTTCGCACAGGTGAACACAATGGAGATCTACAGGTATCCCACATTGTTTATGGCGGGTTAGCTGTCAGGCTTGAAAAGCCATTATCTGATATTGCTATAGCTACCGTGGGAAATGGTGTATTCAGGGCAGAAACAGACAGCAATCGCCAGGGGAGTATTATAGAACCCCCCTTTGTTGAGGATAGCTGCAAGCTAAGACTTCTGGAATCGAGGGTAAAAGATACTGAAAGTGTTAATTTGGCATCAGCGGCCAGAGTAGTTGGAGTTGGCAGGGGTATTGGCAAACAAGAAGGCCTGGCAATGGTTTATGAGTTGGCCAAAAAATTGAAAGCAGAAGTAGCATGTACGCGTCCCGTGGCCGAAGAAGAGAAATGGATGAGCCCGGAGAGGTATATCGGGGTATCGGGAGCTATGATCAAGCCTGATATGTACCTGGCCTTGGGAATATCTGGACAAATACAGCACATGACAGGCGCTAAAGGCGCCCGGGTTATCATAGCGGTTAACAAAGATATTAATGCGCCTATTTTTGAACAGGCTGATTATGGTTTAGTGGGAGATATGTACAAAGTTGTACCAGCCTTAATGAAAAACCAATTCTAAATTAATTCCAAACAAAAAAGGAAATGCAATATAAGTGTAATCTGGCCAGAATGAATAGTCATTAGTAAGAAAATAACTTTCCTGTCATCCTGAGTGAAACGAAGGATCTTCTTCGGAGAACACTATATTCGGCGATGAGATACTTCACTACGTTCAGTATGACATTACTGCTAGATTTTCATCGGTGGTTGCGGCCTCCGGCCATGGGCAGTTAATAAGAAAAAACACCAAACAAGTGAGTGTTCCCAGAAAAACAACAGTAGTTGGTTACTGCTATCTTTTCAGCAAGTTCATTGCCTAAGGTTAAGGCAGAGAAAGCGTCAAGTCGAATTAATCGGCTGATTGGGAGGAATATTGATGGCTAAAAGATCCGATGTCCCTGAATTTGGTCCTTTGTCAGGAATAAAGATGGTTCATTCATCTATCTCTTTTGCTGGGCCTTTTTGTGCCCAGATGTATGCAGAAATGGGAGCTGACGTCATTTGGATCGAAAGCACTTTGGCATATGATACGGCCCGTGTCACCGGTTGGCCCTGTGAACAGGACCGTCGCAATCAAAGGACTATTTCCCTTAATATCCCGGCCCCGGAAGGCAAAGAAGTTTTTTTTAAGCTAATAAAGGAAGCCGATGTTTTTCTGGAAGCATCCCGAGGCGGACAGTATGACAAGTGGGGATTAACTGATGAAGTTCTTTGGGAACAAAATCCGGCCCTGGTCATTATCCACGTCTCCGGCTTCGGGCAGTATGGTGTACCTGAATATGTTTCCCGCGCCTCATTTGATCCCGTCGCTCAGGCCTTCGGCTGCCTGATGCACACCAATGGCTATCCTGATCGCCCGCCAATCCCAGCTTTTCCGGTTGTAGCTGATTATTTTACTGCACTTTTTGCCTTGGGATCTTCACTGGCAGCTTTACATAAAGCCAGAGAAACCGGACAGGGCGAAAGCATTGATGTGGCTCAGTATGAAGCTCTTATGCGCATTCAAACCCGGGCCATGGAGTATGTGAGCGGCGGTCTGGTTTACCCGCGGGATGGCAATCGCAGCAACAAAGTAGCCGGCTATGGGAATTATCAATGCAAAGATGGAGAAGAGGTATGCATGATCTGGCTGGGTACCGGAGTACTGAAGGGTGGATTACCTGTCCTGGGTCTGGAATATGGTTCGGAACTGTTCCCGGAAAAGACCAACCAGATTATATTGAAATCGCCGGCCGGGGAACTGTTGAATAAGAAGATTCAAGAATTTTGTGACACCCATACCGCACTTGAAGCGGAAGAGATGCTTGCATCCCACGGGGTGCCTTGCAGCCGGGTCATGACCTATGCAACGGCCGTGAATCATCCTCATTATCTTGCTCGTGAAGTTTTTCTGGAATGGAAAAAGGTTAATGGTGAATCAATTAAAGGAGTCAACATTTTTCCTAAACTAAAAAATAATCCGGGACAGGTCTGGCGCGGTGCGCCAAGCGTAGGTATGGACAATGATGATATACTAACCGACCTTGGACTGAGAGAAGCAGAAATCACTCAGCTTTATGATAGAAAAGTAATTCGAAAATCCTAAAGAGTGATTTGAGGCAAGATTTTCCTTACACCTTTATATCAAAAATATTATTAGTTGGAAAGGGGGGGCTTTATATGCCGTACCATAACGTGGCAGAGTTTTTGATATTGAATGCAAATCGCTATCCACAAAAAACGGCAGTTATTTACCGGGACAGGCATATTACCTATCAGGATTTAAACCAAAAGGTGAATTCCATTGCTAACGGTTTGCGTGAATTAGGTATTGTTCCGGGAGATAAAGTTGGCTATTTATTACCTAACTCCAGCCATTTAATTGAGGTATATTATGCAATACAAAAAATAGGTGCTATCGCTGTTCCGCTAAACAGTAGAATAATATCCCGCGAAATTGAGTTTTTGATAAATAATGGTGAATGTCGTGCCCTAATTTTTGCCACCTCCTTTGCTAATAAAGTTAAAGAAATTAAAAAGAAATTAAAAACAGTCGAGTTTTTGATTTCTACGGGGGAGACGGACTGCAGCGAATATAGCCTGGAAAAGGTGGCGGCCATGGGTGATATTGATGAGCCCGCCATTTTTCAAGATGAGAATGCTCCTTCCCGTATCCAGTTTACTGGAGGTACAACCGGTTTACCTAAGGGTGTGGTCCGTACCCATTATGCTGAGATTTCACAGATGCTCGGAGGGCTGGTTTCCAACTGCGTCGGAGCAAATCCTGATGAGGTAGTACTGATTCAGTGTCCGCTGGATCATCATGGGGGGCATAGCTGGTTTAATTACACCATATCAGCAGGTGGGACATTAGTAATATGTGATTCTTTAAATGCTGATGAAATACTGTCGTTAATTGAAAAAGAGAGAGTTACTTATTTATTGATATTACCCCCCAATATTTACTTGCGCCTGCTGGACTGTCCAACCTTTGGAAACTATGATCTTAGCTCAGTAAAGTTGGTGCAAAGTTCTGCCGGGTACACTACACCGGAGATCATAAAACGGATCTGCACCGGATTCCCCAACTGCCGCATGAAATATGGCTGGGGACAAACAGAAAGCGGATTGGGTACCAGCCTCATTTTTACGTTGGATATGGTGGAGCAAGGAGTTCCTGAACTTGCTAGTGTTGGCAAACCTATGCCATTGATAGAATTAAAAATTGTGGATGAAAATGATAATGAGCTTGGAGTTGGCAAAGTAGGAGAATGTCTTTCCAGAGGGCCGGCGGCTATGAGTGGGTATTATAAACAACCAGAACTTACTGAAACGTGCATCAGATATGACGGCTGGCTTCACACCGGTGATCTAATGATGCGCGATAAAAATGACTACTTCTATTTAGTATCCCGTAAGAAAAATATGATTAAAACCGGTGGAGAAAACGTTTTTACCCAGGAGGTAGAAAATGTTATCCGCCAACAGCCTGCGGTAGTTGATTGTGTAGTATTTGGCATTCCTGATCGCAATGTCGGAGAGGCGGTAGTTGCCGTTGTACAATTGAAGGATGGCTGCACCATGAACTTAAAACAATTGCAGGATCATTGTAAGGAGCACCTATCAAGCTACAAGAAACCTCGTTATGCGGATTTTGTCAGCGTTTTAACTATGGATAATGCCGGCAAAATACCTACCTACAAATTACAGGCAATATATAAAGAAAAGTTTAATAATTATACCAATTAGCTAGTTTAAAAACATGATTATTATAGAATCATCTGCAACTAATGGCATAATTCCTGCGGAATGTACCTGGATAAATCATATTCCTTTGCAGTGATTATTAAGGAGGAATTATTAATGACGACTGCCTTTTCACATTTAATGTCCCCTATAAAGGTCGGGTCTTTGACACTCAAGAACAGACTGATCAGCACATCTATGTCGCCGGGCCTGGGTTATACAGACGAAAACTGCCGTCCAACTCAACGGCTTTTGAACTATTTAGAAGAAAGGGCTGAGGGAGAAACAGCCCTGATCTGTCAAACTGTTTATACTTATCCCAAGGATCCAACCAGAGGCAGAACCTTTTTCCCGGAAGCCTATTCTGATGAACAAATTCCTGATCTCGCGAAGATGGCCGAGGTAGTTCACAAGCATAACGGCTTGCTGGCAGGCCAGCTTTGCTGCGTACATTGGTGGCGCCGCAGTCCGGATGAACAGGAAGACCATTGGGGTCCCTCGCCGATTCATTTTATTAAAAACATGAAACCTTTTCTGACCATGTCAAAAGATGATATAAAAATTTTCACTGCGCAGTTCGTTAATACCAGCCGGATATTTAAAGCCGCAGGCTGGGACGCCGTTGAGATTATGGCTGGTGTAGGCGGAGTTGTCAGCCGTTTTATGTCTCCTGCCACCAATAATCGCACTGATGAATATGGGGGGAGCATTGAAAATCGCTGTCGTTTTTTGATAGAGATAATTGAAGGCATCAAAGAGGTTTGCGGGGAAGATTTCCCGATCCTTTGCCGTTGGACACCAATTGATTATGTACCCGGGGGAAATGAACTTGAGGACGCCAGAAAAATAGCCGTGATTCTGGATAAAGCCGGGGTGGCATGGCATAATCTGCAGATGGGCTGGCATGAAAGTTCGCTGCCACTTACTATCAAGCGTGTCCCTGATGGACATTTTGGCTGGATATCCAATGAAATTAAAAAGCTGGTTACTGCTCCGGTGGTAACAGCTTACCGCGAAACAGATCCTTATATCATGGAACAAATTTTGGCCGAAGGTAAAGCCGATATAATAGGCGGGCTGCGGTTTAATATAGCTGACCCGGAATTTGCCAAAAAAATTAGAGAAAACCGTCCCGAAGATATTAGAATGTGCATCTGCTGCTGCCGTTGTCTGGATGATGTAGTAAGTGGTGGTAAACCTATGAATTATTGCGGGGTCAACCCTCGGTTGGGAACCGAAATTGATACCCCTCTGATTAAAGCCGAATCACCCCAAAACGTCATGGTAATAGGCGCTGGCCCAGCTGGTTTATCCGCTGCATTGACGGCAGCCCAGCGCGGACACAATGTTAACATTTACGAAAAGGCGCCCCGTATAGGAGGATGCCTGGTTATGAGCCCAATATTTAATCCCATCTATGAACGTTTACTGAACTATTACAAGAATCAATTCCAAAAAATGCCGCAGATCAAAGTAGTGCTTAACACCGAGGTTACTCCGGATCTGGTATTAAGTAATAAACCGGATGCAGTAATAGTAGCGGTTGGCGGCAAACCTATCGAGTTAGATGTCCCCGGCAGTGATAACAAGAATATTATTACCTCGCATGACTTTATGGAGATGCTTAATGGTAACCCTCCCCAGAAAAAGGGCCTTGTAAATAAATTCATGTACAATTCCGGCTCTATTTTCCTGAAACATTTCTATTCACCCCAGCTTATCAGAAAATTTATGGGAATGCCCTGGCCGTTTGGTAAACGCGTTGCTATAGTTGGGGGAGGCCTCCCCGGCTGTGACCTGGCTTTGGAATTGATGAAAACTGACCGTCAGATGGCAATTTTTGAGGAGAACAAGAAAATAGGATATGATGTGGGGTCCAGTGAAAGATTTCATACTACCTCTGATCTGAAAAACGCCCCCAATGTTCAGCTGGAACCATCCTGCCAAGTTATTGCCATCAATGACCAGGGGGTCAAAGTTCGCCGCGAAGATTCTACCGAGTTTGTTTATAAGGCGGATACCGTTTCTATTACTTTGGGCTTTGATAAAAATATGGACTTAGTCAGTCAGCTGCAGGGGAAGGTGCCTATTCTAAAAGTTGCCGGTGACTGTGTCAATCCCCGCCGTATGGCCGATGCCACCAAGGAAGGCTATTTAGCTGCTATAGAAATTTAAGTTGATAAAAAGGAGGTTAATAAATGACCGAAAGCAATGTTTTAATTAAAAATATGACCGATAGCACCGTAATAATCGATAAAAAAACGGACGGGGTCGCATTTGTGATTATTAATAAGCCGGCACGCAGAAATGCTATTGATCCCAATTTAATGGATAATTTAACCGATGCCTTACTCACCCTGGACAACGATGATGAAGTTAAAGTTATTATTCTCAAAGGGCAGGGAGATCATTTTTCCTCCGGCGGTGATTTAAAAGCAAGAAAACCTGGTCCGTGCCCTATAGAGGAAAAAAGGAAAATGCTGCGCAAACATGGTCGCACCATACAGACAATTCAAAATATGGAGAAGCCGGTTATAGCTATGGTAAAAGGTTATGCGGTTGGAGGCGGGATGAGTCTTGCTTTGGCGTGTGATCTGATCTTCGCCTCAGAAGATGCTAAGTTCAGCTGCAATTTTCTGAAAGTTGGTATTGTACCGGAAATGGGAGCTATGCTGTTTCTGCCTCAAACCATAGGTCTCTATCGAGCCAAAGAGTTATGGTTTACCGGAAGAATAGTTGGGGCAGCCGAAGCTTGTGAGATGGGTTTTGTAAACAGAGTGTTCTCTAGTGAGGAGATTGAAGCAGCAACCATATCTTTTGCGAAAGAAATTGCGTTAGTTCCTTCGGTTGCTCTACGCATAACCAAACGCATTTCTAATTCAACTATAAATAACATGCTCAATACTATATTGGATTCAGAAGCCCAATCCTCACCATTTTGCTCCGAAACCGATGATCATAAAGCATATGTAGAATCATTCCGAAATAAAAAGAAATGAATCGAAAGAAAATCAGAGCCAACCGCTAAGAGGGTGGTTGAATGGCAAGCAAAATCAAGAGAGGGGCCTGCGGCGCCTCCTGCCAGAGTGAGTGTTTCCTAAAAAAATATAAAAATCCAGGGCGATTGGTAATAAAATCGCCCTGGTAGGTGGAAAATTGGGAAGTTGGGGAACCTAAGTCCTATGCGAATGGATGATAACCATTTTTGGATAAGTATTTGCCGATAACCATTCTCTGAACCTGAGCTGTTCCTTCGAATATCTGCATGATCTTAGCATCGCGCATGTATTTTTCTACCGGATATTCCTTGGTGTAACCATAACCGCCGAATACCTGCACTGCATCGATCGCATTGGTCATAGCCGCATCGCCGGCATGTAATTTGGCCATTGAGGAAACGGTTTTAAATGATCCGCCGATATCCTGCAGATAAGCCGCCTTTAAGTACAGGAGGCGTGATGCTTCAGCTCTAACCGCCATATCAGCCATCATGAATGAAATAGCCTGTAAAGTAGCAATGGGTTTACCAAATTGCTGTCTTTCATTTGCATAATTTAAAGAAGCTTCCAGAGAAGCGGTAGCGATACCGGTTGCCATAGCAGCTACCGCCGTACGGGACAGGTCAAGCGTTTCCATTAATATGGGCAGCCCTTTGCCTTCCTGGCCTAACATCATTGAGGCTGGAACTCTTACATCTTCAAAAATAACCTGAGTAGTACTGGTACTTCTTATACCTAATTTGTCTTCCTTATTGCCTATGGATACTCCGGGAAGATCCCTGTCTATCATGAATGCACAGATACCCTTGTTGGTTAGCTTCTTGTCCAGGGTGGCAAATACACTGAATTGTTTGGCAAATCCACCATTGGTGATGAACTGCTTGGTTCCATTGAGGATATAAGAATCACCATCTTTTATACACTTGGTTGACATCCCCAAGGCATCTGAACCAGCCCCGGGTTCAGTTAAACAAAAACCACAAACAGCACCTTCCAGATGACGTCCATACCACCATTTCTTTTGCTCGTCATTAGCCCCAACCAGAATCGGATCAGAAGCCAGGAGAGTCGAGGCAACTATTGTGGTCGCCAGACCGGCATCACCTTTGGCAATTTCTTCACAAACCAGACACTTGGATACATTGTCAAGTCCATCTCCTCCGTATTCGGCAGGAACTCCAATAGTAAGCAGCCCCAGGTCCTGCATTTTAGTTAAGGTATCGAAGGGAACCTCATCGGCTTTATCCCATTCGATGCAATAAGGAGCAATTTCATTAACTGCAAAATCGGCTGCCATTTGTCGGATCATTTCTTGTTCATCGGTTAAACGAAAATCCATTGTAAACACCTCTAAATTTCTATAATTATTATTTTGACTTATATATTGAAATTACAGCGGATAAAAGTTATCACCCGCTGTAAAAGATTTAGATTTCTCTGGTCCACAGGGATGCCATGGAAGGACCGGTTCCAACGCACAATGAAGCTCCGCCAACTTTAAGGTTTAATCTTTCCAGCTCATAGGCCATGGAAATAACTATTCTGAGTCCCGTCATTCCAATCGGATGACCTAAAGCTATACCGGAACCATTATGGTTAACTTTGTTTAGATCTAAATCAATACCATATTTTTCTTTTAAGCGAGTACCTACACCTAAGAATTGAGAGGCAAAGGCTTCGTTAATTTCCCAATAGTCTACATCTTCAAACTTCATACCGGCTTGCTTTAGAGCCTTGGGAATGGATTCTGCAGGGCCTACACCCATAATTTCCGGTTCAACCCCACAAGCAGTAATCGTAATCATTTTAAGCATAGGTTTGAGCCCTAACTCTTCAGCTTTCTGCTTGGACATGATTATCGCCGCACAAGCTCCATCATTAATACCGGATGCATTTGCAGCAGTTCCGACTCCATCTTTGGCGAAAGCCGGCTTTAGTTTGTCGACGCTCTCCAGGCTTACTCCTCTGATCATGTGCTCATCGGTATCAAACATAACCGTACTCTTCTTAGTTTTGACTTCAACAGGTATCTTTTCTCTGTCAAATACACCTGCATCAGTAGCAGCAACAGCGCGGCTGTGACTAATAACCGCCAGTTCATCGCATTGCTCGCGAGTAATGTTGTACAGCTTGGCAACGTTTTCCGAAGTAACCCCCATAACATCGCCCACTAAGGAATCAAATAATGCATCCTGGAACATGGAATCAACCAGGACACCGTCATTCATCCGATATCCGGCCCGGGCTTTGGGCAACATGTAAGGTACATTGCTCATGCTTTCTACCCCAACTACCAAAGCGATATCAGTTCTTCCCAGTTGAACGTTTGCACAGGCAATATCCAGAGCTCTCATACCTGAGGTACAGTTCTGGTTTACACCACATGCGTTACTTTCAATGGGCAGACCACAGGCTAAACCAATTTGGCGGCAAACCATAGATCCCTGGTTGTGTTGATAAACCTGACCAACTACGATTTCATCGATGATATTGGCAGGAATACCAGCTCTTTTGATAGCCTCTTTACCAACCGTTACGGCTAGTTCTTTAGCGGTAATGTCCTTTAAACCTCCTTGGAACTTACCGATAGCTGTTCTACAGCCGGATACGATTACAACCTCATTCATTGCTTAACTCTCCTTTGAATTTCAGACTGAAAATAGTTTGCAGGGGGAGTATCTATATTTGGTTGGTTTTTCGCCAGATCTTCAGTTTATCAGCTTCCTTAATCAGTTGATCTCTGAAATCTGGATGAGCTAGATTAATTAATCCTTCTGTCCGTTGCCAGGTTGTCTTGCCTTTTAAGTTGAACGTGCCATATTCGGTGATAATATAGGAAGCTACCGACCGAGGAACGCTTACGATCGTGCCAGGACTTAAGCCGGGGCTAATTCTGGATGAAAGTGTTCCATCGGCATTTTTTACAGTAGAGCTTAGAGCGATAATTGGCTTGCCGTTTTTGGATCGGAAGGCTCCGAAGATGTAATCCAATTGCCCGCCTGTGCCGGATATCTGACGGCCGGCTGATGCTTCGGAGGCCACCTGCCCATATAAATCTACCTCCAGGCAGTTATTAATGGCCACAAAATTATCTTGCTGGGCGATTATAAACGGGTTGTTGCAATAACTTACCGGATAGCTGGCACAAACCGGATTGTTATCCAAAAAGTTATAGAGCTTTTCGGTTCCCATAGCAAATGCATAAGCAATTTTGCCTACATCTAATTGTTTTCTCGTGCCGGTAATCTTGCCTGCCTCATACATGTCTACAAAAGAATCAACCAGCATTTCCGTATGGACCCCCAGATCTTTTAAGTCGGATTGAGCTATTAGGGCTCCCACGGTGTTAGGCATAGCTCCGATACCCAGCTGAATGCAAGCTCCATCGGTCATTTCTTTCATTACCAGGTTGGCTATTTTGATATCAACATCACTTACAGGCAGTTCAGGCAAGGTGTCTAAAGGGGGATTTGTGCTGCTTTCCACTATGAAGTCAACATCGGAAATATGTATTCCTTCACCATTGCCACCTAAGCAGACGGGACTGGAGCTATTTACTTCTACAACCACAATTTTCGCTTTTTTAGTGGTGTAGGAAGCCGTTGAATTAGAAGTACTGAAATTAAAAAAACCATGGCTATCCATCGATGTAACCGGCTGGAAGGTTACATCAATATCTCGCATAGCAATTAATCTGTCTGCTTCACCATAATTGAAGGGAATATAATAGCATAAATTTTGGTCTGTAAGCTTCCGGGATATGCCTGAAAGGTGCCAGTCGTTCAATATAAAGTGCTTGCGTTCAGGATCAACTTTGACAACTTCCGGGATCATCATGATGGTGGTAGTTGTAATCTTAACGTCGATAAGTTCATCCTTGCGTCTGGCCAGGGCTGCGTCACAATCTCTGGGTTGCTGCACGAATTCACCGTACTGTATCCAATCTCCTGATTTTACTAGTTTTGCAGCCTGATCGGCGGTTATAAGTTTCCGGTTGTATTCTTCAGCATAATTCATAACTAAATCACTTCCTAATATGTTTCTTCTTCACAGGTATAGTTGTGAAATTATGAATGCAATTTATGTGCCAATCTTTGCACCGGGTCGTAATGTGTCGAAATATTTTACATTTTATCTTTTTATAATTGCAGGATAATTAATTTATGATATACTCGAAATCGCATTAAGCAAAATCCTTCTGGTCCATGTTGATTGGATCGAAGCACGTCAACGGCTTTAATTCCTGTGCTTGTGACCGAGGCCAGCGAAGCGGGGAATTTTACAATTGGTGATCTGATTCTTAGGATAGGGTTTGAAGATGGATTACTCATGGGAGCAGATTGGCAGCGTTGAAGCAGGTAATTATTATGCAAATTTAGGGAGTGAATTATTTTGACCAAGTTTACAGATAGGAGTCTTTTAGAAGATCGATTAAAGAATGTTGCTAATCCTTGTGCAAAATTGATGCAGCCGAAGTTCATTGAGTATATTGAAGATGAAAGCATAACGTACGAATTCCCTGTATTGGATATTTATTTAAATCCATGGAAGTGTATGCAGGGTGGTTTTATCTCAGCCGCTTTTGATAACGCCTTCGGTGCTCTGGCTATATTAGCAACCGGCAAATTTGAGATTACCAGTCTAGATCTCAATCTGAATTACCACCGGCCAATTTTTGCTGATGATACATTACTTGTCAAAGTTTATTTAAAATCTAAAGGTAAAAAAATTATCAGCTTATGGGGTGAATCATTTGATTCTTCTGACCGATTAATTGCTACAGCTACAAGCAAAATAATAATATTGAATAAAGCAGCCAACAAATAGTTTTTCTGGCCCATGATGAAGAGATGTGAGCGATCTTTAAGAGCATAAACATCATTTCGGCACGACAAGAATCGCCCAAATCCTTCGTCATAAAAATATTCATTTAATAGCAGAAAAAAACATCTAATTAAGAATATTCGGACGCTAAGTCTTTTCCTGTGTTATAGCATAATTCATATATCGTTTTCTCGTAGCTTTAGCAAAGAGGCATTATGGTACACACGCACACACTGCTTTTGGCTAGCTTTCTTATGTCCAAAATTAATTTAACTTTCAGGTTCAGAAAATATTGACAGGCCCGGATAATTATAATACTGCTCATTAATGGTATTGGAGTCAATGTCCCAATTGGCTAGTCCTGAGTTAATAATTATGATAACTGCCCCGGCTGTCCTATTTGTTATTCCTGAAATAAATAGATCATAAGCTATCACAAAACCACGACTGCAAATTCAGCGTCGCAAGCATACCTAATTAAAAATATATACCATGAGCAATAAAATACTGTCAGGTTTTTTGGACAAATTTACATTTTTGTCTGAATTTCGATACGATAAATTGTGCAAATTGAATTAGCGCGCCCAAAAAGAACCACGGCATTGATTAAAAGTAATTGTGAGAAATATCCTTCTTAAGCACCTGCAGCAAGCGCTAAAACTACCAAGTTGGCCATCCAAGAAACTATTATTAATAATTGCTTTACACGACGATATATTGCGGTTAGATTCATAACCAGTTTTTTGGTCCCCTGTGACGCAAGTTCCTATCGAATTTTATCGATGATAAGTGAATAGAACATGTCGATTTGTGTCCTGATTGTAGGACGGTGTCCGCAATATTGCACAACTGTACAGTGTTAAATGAATTTTGTTTGAGGAATCTGATAAATAGAATATGTGTAATTTGAATAGCATCTTCATGATTCCCTTTTTTAGAGTTGCTATAAGGCTAATTTGATTCAGATTGTGCCCTGCCAAGATAGTTTATTTTTATGGGACTGAGCCGATAAGAGTATGCTTGGCACAATACTTGCTATATAAACTGTAAGAGGCAGGGCAGCCGGAAACAAATACGAATATTGATGAGGAGGTGGTACTTGTCATAGTGCCGATTTAAATACCAAACGAAGCTTTGACACTTTCTCAGAAACAGATAGAAAACTGGTTGCTTAATTAGGGAATAATGATATCAGTATATTTCATCACTAAGAAGAACCACGTATGGGAGTAAAAAACTAAAAGTGCCCTTGAGGCGCGTGGCAGAGGAGGAACAATAATAATGTGTTTACAACCCAACTTTGATCCGGGACCAATTAAGGAAAAGATGTTCCAGGCTAAACAGAAATTTGTTGGTGATATCGTAAAGAAAAAGGCAAAATTAACCCCAAACCGTGCAGCAGTTGAGTGGGAAGGCAAAGTATGGACTTTTAAAGAGTTAAATGAAGATGTTAATAGATTAGCCAATAGTATGGACAGCATTGGTATTAAGCGTGGTCAGCGCATATCAGCGCTCACCGGCAATCGTGTAGAATGTGCCCAAATTATGTATGCTGTAGCCAAAATAGGAGCAATTATAGGATTCTGTAACGATAGATACACAGAACTTGAATTACAAGAAGCTATCGAGGTTATTACACCTGAAACAATTATAGTTGCCGAACCATATTTCGAGAAATTTAAGGCTATACTGCCTAATTTACCTTTTGTTAAGAGAATTATTTTATTGGATGATGTCGGGGAAACCAACTTCTCACAAGCAACCTATTCATACCCAACACTCCTTGAACAGGGAGACACTAAAGAACCTGGTATCGAACTGCATGAAGAAGATGCATATTTTATCGTTTACACATCCGGAACAACTGGCAGACCAAAAGGAGCAACTATTTCGCAGCGGTCATCAGTACAGAGAGTTTTTTGTAATATGGCGGAATATCAACGCCTTTTAGGTATAAATCAGGACGATAATTTTATTGCCAGAGGGGCTTTTTTCCATGTGGCTTCTGTAGACCAAATGTTTGCGACCCATGCATTTGGCGGAAAAGTAATATTTCACGACGGATATAGTGCAGAAAAGTATTGTGATGTAATAACCAAGGAAAAAATTGGTTGGCTGGCTATGGCACCGGGTATGCTGGACAGGCTGATTGCTGAAATTAAAAAAAGAAATGCAAAAATCGTAGGTGTTAAAGCGGTAGGATCCATGGCTGATCTGGTACCAGTGGAACAAATGGCAGAACTAACTCAGCTTTTGAAGGCACCTTATTTAAACACTTATGGATTAACTGAAATTGGGCCGCATAACTTCTCTAATAATGTAATTCCCATAGGAGCCAAATACAACGCTTTGTCCAAAGCCGAAGGGTTTGCCTGTGATGTTCGCCTTCTCGATCCAGAGGGCAATGAAGTGCCTGACGGTGAAGTAGGAGAACTGGTTATCCGCACTACCATGATGTTCAGCGGTTACTGGGATAATCCTGTAGAAAATGAGAAGGTCTTCCACGACGGATGGTTCCATACCGGAGACTGTTTAAGACGCAACCCTGACGGTACGTTAGATTTTGTTACACGGGTAAAATACATGATTAAAACTGGCGGAGAAAATGTTTATCCCGCAGAAATAGAGCGTGCTTTGAAAAAGCATCCATTAGTACAAGAAGCGGTTGTTGTAGGTGCCAAGCATCCAAAATGGGGTGAAACACCAATAGCTTTTGTAGCAGTTTCAGGTCCTATTACGGGAGAGGAATTGAGAGACTTCTGCAGAGAGTTCCTGTCTGGATTTAAACTGCCCAACCTGGTAGAGATTATGCCCTTAGAAGATTTCCCGATAAATTCCAACGGTAAGGTTGAGCTTGGAAAAATGGCACCCTTTATTAAGGCGGCCGAAGCCAAAATAAAATAGTGTAATTTAAAAACAGGTCATATGTAATATAAGCTAAGACCTATTCTCAGGAAAAGGAGCATCCGATTTCCGGAAGTTGTCTGATGAATGCCTGAGCCCTGACAGATGCGTTAGCAGCAATATTTATACTTGCGGAAGAATTTGTTTCGAAATAAGATATCGCTGATAAACAACTATATGATGGTATCGGATGCTTGACACTGACAATATTAGTAGACTGGGAAATTAAGATTAAATTTCTATTAAGAATGAGTATTTAAGTACAAGAATTTCAGGAGGTTAAATTTTATGGTTAAAGATAAGGTAGTTGTTGTAACAGGCGCCGGCCGGGGGATAGGCAGAGCAATAGCTTTACATTTTGCCCAGTACGGAGCGAAGGTAGTGGTTAATGATCCAGGCGGAAGTCCAGATGGCCAAGGTGGAGATCAAAGGGTTGCCGAACAGGTTGTAGATGAAATCACAAAAGCAGGGGGTCAAGCAGTAGCTAGCTTCGATTCTGTCGATTCACTGCCAGGAGCCACAAATATAATTGATACCGCCATTAAGAATTTTGGAAGAATCGATGTAGTAGTGAACAACGCTGGAATTCTGCGGGATCGTATACTTTTCAAAATGAGTGAGGAAGAATTTGATGCTGTACTGAAAGTGCATGTAAAAGGAGCATGGTCTATGACCAGAGCTGCTGCTCCTTTTATGAGGGAACAGAAGTTTGGCAGGATCATCAACTTTACCTCAACCACCGGGTTGATTGGTCAAGTTGGTCAGGTTAACTATGGGACTGCCAAAGCGGGTATTGTTGGACTGACCAAAAACACCGCCCTGGATATGGAAAAGTATAATGTAACTGCCAATGTGATTTGTCCGTTTGCTTATACTCGCCTGGTTGGTACGATTGAGAGCGATGATCCCGTCATACAAGCGCGTATAGATAAATTCAAAAAAATGACCCCCGAAAAAATTGCACCGTTGGTAGTATATCTGGCCAGTGATCAAGCCCAAGAAGTATCAGGGCAGATATTTGCGGTAAGGGGCAATGAGCTGGTCCTTTTCTCCCAGATTCGCCCCATTCGCAACATGCAACTAGACAATGGCTGGACAGTAGAGAAAATAGCCGAAACATTTATACCCGCGGTTAAGAACAACTTCTATCCGCTGCAAATTTCCAATGATATTTTCCCTTATGATCCCCTTGTGTAGGTAAGTTATAACAGGTTTCTTAGCCAAAGTAGCAAAACCAGGAGGTTAAAAATATGAACCAAAGAACAGCCATTGTTGGTGTTGGAGAGACAACTTATTCCAGAAATTCCGGTATGACATCTACAGAGATTCTTCTCCAAGCATCATACAGGGCAATTCATGATGCCGGACTAAAAATGTCCGATATTGATGGGGTCGTCTTACCCAGAATCCGGACTGAACTTCATATTAATGAGTTTGAATTCTATACTCATGCCAATCTTAGATTTAGAGCTATTGCAGGTATGGATGCCGGTGCTGGAGTGGTACAAGCAATTGAACTTGCCCAGATGGCTCTGCAAAGCGGTCAAGCCAACTATGTTTTACTCTATATTGGCGCAAATCAGGTATCAGAGCCCGAAAAATCTTCACCCAGAGGAATTCATCAAGAAGACCTTTATAAAAGAAACTGTGAAATGCCATTTGGGTTTTTCCCGCAGCCGGTTTATTTTGGATCAATAGCCAACCGTTATCAAAAGTTATATGGAAGCATTGAAAACCAACAGGCAGCAATAGCAGTAAATACACGTAAACATGCAATTCTCAATGGCAACGCCCAAATGACTAAACCCATGACCGTAGAAGATTATTTCAAGTCTCCGCTTCTGGCTGAACCGTTACGTCTGTTGGACTGTTGTGTCATGACTGACGGTGCGGCAGCAATGGTAATAACAACTGAAGAGAGAGCTAAAGATCTTGCACGTCCGGCTGCCACCATATTGGGAATGGCAACGGCGGGTCTAAATCCTGCCAGCCCATTTTTCTTTACACAGACTCCAGATCCATTGACGACTTCTGCAGCACAAACGGCACCGATTGCTTTTGCGCAGGCAGGTGTTTCCCGTGATGATATTGATGTACTGGAAATCTATGACTCTTTTACTATCAATGTAATACTCCAACTTGAAGACCTCGGATTTTGCCCCAAGGGAGAAGGCGGCCGTTTCATAGGCAATGGAGAAAACATATCCCTGGATGGCAAGCTGCCGCTTAATACTCACGGAGGGCTATTATCACAAGGCTATATGTATGGAATGGCACATGTTATAGAGGCGGTAAAACAACTGCGGGGAGAGGCCGGATTGGCTCAGGTAAAGGATGCAGATGTTTCTCTAGTGTCAGGTTTTGGAGGATGGTTCCAGGGTACATTAATTCTAGGGGGTAAGTAAGCATGGGTAATGAAAATTTTCTTTTGCCTGACATTGACTGGCCGGTTTTGGTGCCTTTTTGGGAGGCATGTCGCAATGAGGAATTAAGGTTCCCGCGCTGTAAAAATTGTGGAATTTGGCAGTGGTATCCAACTTTCATTTGCCCATCTTGTGAAGGCGAGTTCGAATGGGCAAAAGTTACACCAAAAGGCAAATTATTTAGCTGGACAGTTGTCCATAAGGCGTTCTTTCCTGAATTTAAGGAAAAAGTACCTTTTATCGTGGCCTGCATTGACGTTGATGATGCTCCCGGCGTCCGCTTTATTGCTAATGCAATTGATTGCAAGCCGGAAGATCTCCGTATTGGCATGGAAATGGATGTAGTTTTTGATCATATTGATGATAAGATATGTAAACCCCAGTTCAGAATTAGTAAATAATATTCAGCATAGAGGGAATATGACGAAGGGTTCATTCTGTCATATTCCCTTTGAATCTACAACTGCTGGTGGTCCTGCCAAATCTTGGACAACCAGGGAGTAGCGACAGGTAAATTAAAGAACGAATGTGAATATTTGAATTTGTCTTAATATGTCGATATCTATACCGACTAGGCTTAGTTTGTATTATAATAGATATATAGACTTGAGTTCAGGAAACTACTTAAATCAATAGAGTGTATATTAACCTGTATCGGGGGAAAATACGCTTCCAAATATGCGAGATATATTTTTTGTGCCTGTCTTCGGCACATTAGAATAAGTGTTAGATTAATAAAGGAGGTAGATTTATGAAATCGCTAGAGGAAATCTTTTCACTCGCTGGTAAAGTGGCAATGATTACGGGCAGCGGCCGGGGCCTGGGACGGGAAATGGCTCTCGCCTTTGCTAAAGTCGGAGCTGATATAGTAATTGTTGACCGCAACTCGGAGCGTGATCTTGAGGCGGCAACTGAGGTCGTCGCTGAGGTTGAAGCTCTTGGCCGGCGCGCAATTGTATTAACATGTCACGTTGGACGTTGGGATCAGATAAATGATCTCGTGGATAAAGCGTACAAGCACTTTGGCAAGGTAGACGTGCTGGTGAATAATGCTGGGATGTCTCCACTGTATGACAGTCTGGTTAATATAACCGAAGAATATTGGGACAGTGTTATGGCGGTAAACTTGAAAGGACCGTTCCGGCTGTGCGCGCTGGTGGGAAACCGTATGGCCGAAGGGGAAGGCGGATCGATCATTAACATCAGCAGTGTCGCATCAGTAAGACCGACTCCGAAGGAAACTCCTTATGCCGCTGCCAAGGCTGGCCTGAATGCGCTTACCGGTGCGTTCTCCGTAGCATATGGGCCAAAAGTTCGGGTCAATACCATTATGCCGGGGCCTTTTTTAACAGATATTTCAAAGTCGTGGGATATGGAGGCCGTAAATAGGAAGTTCGAGAATACATTAGCCCTTAAACGAGGGGGAAGACCGGATGAGATTATCGGTGCGGCCCTTTACTTTGCATCCGACGCCTCCAGCTACACCACCGGTGCGATTCTACCCGTGGATGGCGGCGGTTACGGAAGGTAAGAGGTAGTTCTATTAGCTTCCACGTTAATAATCTGTATATTCTCAAGAGGAGGATTGGATTATATGGAATCTCGTATCAATACTAAAGATATGGAACAAACTCTACAAACAATATTCGATATAGTTTATCTTGGGTTAGTGATTGTAGATAAGAAAGGAATAATAACCTCAATAAATGAGAAATTAGCTTCTTTCTTAAATATTTCTGTTAGTGATGCTATTGACAAACATATAACAGAAATAATGGAGCACTCCAATTTACACGAGGTAGCCCGAACAGGAAAAACACGAATTGATGGGATCCAAATCATTAAAAATCAGAAAATGATTGTTTCGTATGCTCCTATAATAAATGAGCAAGGTGAATCTGTCGGTGCTGTCCAGAAGGTGTGTTTTCAGAGCGAAACTGAGATCAGAGAACTGCTGAGAAGGCTTAGATTGTTGGAAGGTAAGGTAGATCATTATAAGAAAGAATTAGAGAAATCAAATAGCGGCAGGTATACGCTAGATAATATTTTATCCTGGAATGATATATTTAACGGACTCAAAGTAACTGCTCATAGAGCTGCTCTCGGTAATGCTACTATACTCATTATCGGGGAAAGTGGTACTGGCAAAGAATTATTTGCTCATGCAATTCACAATGCTAGCTTACGTAGAAGTGAGCCTTTTATTAAAATTAATTGCGCCGCAATACCTGATAATCTCCTTGAATCGGAATTATTTGGGTATGACGATGGGGCTTTTTCGGGAGCTAAAAAAGGGGGGAAACCTGGAAAGTTTGAACTGGCAGATAAAGGTACGCTTTTTTTAGACGAGATAGGCGATATGCCGTTGGGTATGCAGGCTAAGTTATTACGAGTCTTACAGGATAAAGTAATAGAAAGAGTAGGCGGAATCGTTTCCAAAAATGTAGATGTGCGTATTATTGCTGCAACAAATAAAAACTTACATCAACTGGTATTGGAGGGTAAGTTTAGGGAGGACCTTTATTACCGAATTAAGGTTATTACCATAGAAATACCACCCCTTAGAGATAGAAAGGAAGATGTCCTTCCGTTAGCTCAAGCTTTTATGGAAAAATATGGTGCAAGCCTGGGGATTCCAGACAAAAGATTTTCACCGGAAGCAGTGAAAATTGTTACTGAGTATCCTTGGCCTGGAAATGTAAGGGAATTGGAGAATTGCATTGAAAGGATTATGAATTTGCATGTAGGATCTATTGTTGAGGCAAATCAATTGCCATCAGATCTTTTTGCTAAAGATATAGATATTCATAGTCTATTTAATGAAGATGATTACCGTGGTTCAATTTTAATACAAGAGAAAAGGATCGTTGAAACAGCTTTAATAAAATGCAAAGGGAATAAAACTAAAGCAGCGCAAATGCTTGGTATTAGTCGTTCTACGTTTTATGAAAAATTAAAAATGCTGGACTGCGATCAGCCAATAGGTAAGTGCTAAAATTGCGGATAGTATGATAAGATAAAACAAACCTCGAAAGAAGCTCCCCTTATGCAGGCAGACAATGGGTAGAAAATGCTAGGGGAGCTTTTTTATGTATTGGATAAACATTATTATCTGTCATTGCTTGTAATAGTTTGAATAAATAGTCCTTGATGGTCTACGGAGACTTAAATAGGACCAAAAGGAGGAGCATAATTGCCAATATATGAGTTTGAAGGTAACCGCCCGGCGATTGGAAAGTCCACCTATGTTCATCCGGAGGCTGTAATTATTGGGAACGTTGAAGTGGGTGAGGGGTGTTTTATCGAGGCCGGGGTAGTGATTCGCGGAGATTTCGGCAGGGTTGTAATCGGCAGAGGCACTAATATACAGGACCTTTCTGTTATTCATGCTGACCATGATTCTGTAGCCTTAATTGGTAATAATGTTTTAATCGGACATAAAGCTATAGTGCATGGTCCCTGTATAGTAAATGATTGGGCAGCTATAGGCATGGGAGCGATCGTTTCCAAAAATACCGAAATAGGGGCGCAAAGCATGCTTGCTGCTGGCAGTCTGCTGGCTCCGGGGGTAACTCTGCCACCGCGTAAATTGGCTATGGGTAATCCAGCGAAGAAAGTTAAGGATTTATCAGAGGACATGATGGCCAAGATTAAATTAGGAGTTCTTGAGTACCAAGAAATGGGGGCAAGATGTTCGAAAGGCCTGAAGCTAATTGTTGATTTGTAGAGATATACCGTAATAATATAAGATATATAAAAAATATTTTTGTGTAAATCCTTAAGATGGTAAAATAACACCAAATGGAGGATTTTATTTATGGCAAAGCGAGAGCGACGCAGGAACAGGTTTGATGTTTATGATGCGATAACATTTGTATTCCTCTCTCTATGATTCATATTACATTTTATATCATACAATAAATGGTGGTTTTCCTAACATGGATGAAAGTAAACGCTAGCTTTCATGTTATAATAATAACGTTCCAATAATTAACATTATGCAGATGATAAGTTTTTTTAGGGGATGGAATATTGAAAGCGATGATAATGGCAGCGGGGGTAGGTTCAAGACTAATGCCGATGACCATAGATATACCCAAACCTATGATTCCGATGGCCAATAGGCCGCTGATGGCTAATACCGTCCAACTCTTACGAGACCATAATTTTCATAACATCATAGCTAACTTGCATTATCATGCTGATTGTATTAGCGGTTATTTCGGTGGTGGCCAGGCCTTTGGAGTGTCTCTGGAATACTCAAAGGAAGAAGAACTTCTGGGTACAGCTGGGGGGGTAAAGCGATGCGAGTGGTTCCTGGATGATACCTTTGTTATCGTTAGCGGGGATGCTTTGACGGATATAAACCTCTCTGGGCTGGTTAAGGCCCATAAGCAGAAAGGGGCTCTAGCTACAATTGCCTTAAAAGAAGTGCAGGATGTAGAGAATTTTGGAGTAGTGATAACCGATGAAAATGGTCTTATAAAGAGCTTCCAAGAAAAGCCCCGAGCCCATGAAGCATTAAGCAGAGTGGCCAATACCGGTATTTATGTCTTTGAGCCGGAGATTTTTAAATACATACCTGACGGCGAATTTTACGATTTTGGTAAACAGTTGTTCCCGCATCTGGTGAAGATTGCTTGCCCTTTTTATGGTGTTACAGTACAGGACTATTGGTGTGATGTGGGTAATATCGAAACCTACCGGCAGGCTCATATAGATGTCCTCAGCGGCAAGGTTGGGATAAAGACCAAAGGTGATATTATATCCCTGGAAAACGGAGGCAGGGCTATTCTCGGAGATGGAGTTCAAGTAGGTAAAAACGTTACTTTTAGAGGCAGCGTAGTCATTGGCTCGGGATGCCGGATAGGGGATAATGTCAGCATCAGCGATTCAGTGATATGGGATGACACCATTATCGGGAACAATGTAAGTCTTCAGGAATCTGTAATTGGGGCCAACTGTAAGATCAGCCCAGAGATCTGCATTGAGGCGGGGGCTGTTATTGCCAGCGGCAGTAATAGATAAAGAACAGGGTAGCGATTAAAGGGACATACTAAACTAATCAAGAACGAAAAAAATGATCATAAATACATTGGAATAGGGATGGTATATTATGAAAAAAGTCCTCGGATTAATAGTATCCCAAAGAAGAACTGGCAATAGCGAACTCTTAGTCAAAGAGATTATGAGTAGTATACCAGAGGATTGCCATAAAGAGCTAATACGTCTGACCGATTTGAAGATCGAGCCATGCAAGGCCTGTTATAAATGCTTGCAAGCGGATCAAGATTGTCCTATAAAAGATGATTTTAATTTCGTCTTAAATAAAATTAAGGAAGCAGATGCTGTCATTATAGGGGTTCCGATATATATTCTAGGACCTCACGGGTATTATAAGATGCTGATTGACCGTTTGTTAGCGGCTGAGAAATATGCTCCATACGCGGAGGGTAAACCCTGTGTGATAGTTATACCTTACGGAATCAAGGGGTGGGAAGGTTATAGCAAAGCAGCCTCCCTGACAATGCCCAGGATGCTCAAGATGAAGCTGATGGATTGCTGGCAAGTCCATTCCGCATTGCCCGGTGAATCTTTACTTAATACCGAAAATGTAAAATATGCCCGGAGTTTGGGAATGGGCCTTTTTGATGGTCATGAGTACAATTCTGGAAGCAGGGAATGTACTCATTGTGGGTCTGATCTTTTTCGCTTACTTGAGGGAAACAGAGTGGAATGCCCTATTTGTGGTTCACAAGGCATATTGAAAAACAATAATATACCGGATTTTACCGATTCCAAGTACTGTCGCTTTTCAAACAAAGGAATGAAAGAACATTTTGAGTGGCTGTCTGAAATGAAACATAGGTTTTTCAGTGAAAAGGGACGTTTAAAGGAGGTACAAAAGGTCTATGCGAATAAAGATTGGTGGATTAAACCATGACAATAGCAGGCTAATAACATGTAAGTGAGAACAATACCATGCAGATAAAAAAGGAGCAGAAATCGGCGGCAACCGCATTTCTACTCCTTTGTATTATCTAAACTTTACCGAGATTATTCTGCTTTCGGAGTTGCTAACAAGTCGGCGAAGTTCTCATCGAGAATATTTATATCTAACGCCTTAATCTGCTCAAGGACTGTGGTATCAACCGGTGACATATTAAATATTCTAAACTGTCCTTTTTCTAGAATTAGGATAGCGGTTTCCATACTGGTGACTGTGCCCTTTTCTTTAAATTCATAAACGACGATGGCACTTTCCTTACCTATTTTGGTGTATTCCTTCATTATATCGATAGTTACGCCCTCTGGAACCTCATTTTCCTTTTCTATATCGGCAATAATTTTAGATATTTCGCCTTCTATTTTGGTTCTATTTTCCAGAAGTTCTGGAGCAGACATACTGGCATACTGGGGTAAAAAGCGTACCGACCAAAAAACACTTAAGTTCTTGGCGACTGTATTGTAATCACGATTGAAATAGGCCTGATAAAAAGTTTTCACGGTTTTCTCCGGCGCAGGCGTAGCTCCATAAGCCGAATACCAGTAGAGTGCAGCAAACGAAAGTATAATTATTACAAAGATAGAGCGAGGAACCCTTCGTTTAGCAGATTTATCCCCAATCAATTGGGGGACACTTTCATGAGAAGACTTATCCAATTCTCATATACCTCCATTTCCTTTACAATACAATTAGTATAAAACATATTGTACTCCATTTAATTACTATTAACAATCAAATGGAAAATGGATACTAGCAATATATTGGGAAAAAATACAAAACACACCAAAGTCGGAGGAGCCCCTCCGGCCTGCTTAGGAGGACGATTGATGAACAAAGTCGTAGTAATTGGTGCTGGCCCAGCGGGGATGATGGCAGCTATAACTGCTGCTGCTCAAGGAGCAGCGGTAACAATTGTGGAGAAAAAGGATAGAGTAGGCAGGAAGTTGAGTATTACGGGGAAAGGCAGGTGCAACATCACTTCATCTGTGGATAAAGACGGATTAATAAAGGGGTTTCCCGGTAATGGACGTTTCCTCTACAGCGCATTCAATGAGTTCTCTAACCTGGATCTAATCAATTTTTTTGAACAGCGTGGGTTAAAGACCAAAATAGAACGGGGAAATCGGGTATTTCCGGAGTCAGATAAAGCAGAAGAAGTTGTGATGGTTCTTTATAAAGCTTTAAAAGAAGTCGGAGTTAAAATCCTCACTACATCTGAAGTAAAGAAGATTGAAATTAAAGGCGATCGAGTTGTAAGTGTGGACTGCCAGCAAACAACGCTGCCCGCTGATGCGGCAATTATAGCCACTGGGGGCATGTCCTATCCCGGTACTGGTTCAACCGGTGATGGATACTATTGGGCGCGTGCAGCAGGACATAGTATCGTAGAGCCTCGTCCGGGGCTGGTCCCCTTACTGGCACGCGAAGATTGGGCCAAAGAATTGCAGGGGCTCAGTCTTAAAAATACCCGGGCAACGGCTTATGATGGCGAGGGCAAAAAGATAAACGAGGATTGCGGAGAACTTCTCTTTACTCATTTTGGCCTGTCTGGTCCCATTATACTATCTATGAGCCGTGACATAGGTGAATGTCTGTATCGTAAGAAAAAGCCGATTATTATCGAACTGGATCTTAAGCCGGCTCTTAACGAAGAGAAGCTTGACGAAAGACTACAGAGAGATCTGGATAAGTATTCCCGTAAGATTTTCAAGAATGCCTTAGATGACCTTTTACCCCAGAAAATGATAATGGTGATCATACGGCTAAGCGGGATTGAGGCCAATAAAGCCTGTCATCAGATAAGCCGAGTTGAAAGGCTGGGGTTAGTTAATTTATTAAAGCACCTGCAATTGACTATCTACGGTACCAGACCGATTGCCGAGGCAATCGTTACCGCAGGGGGTGTAAATGTGAAAGAAGTTGATCCTCGAACCATGCAGTCCAAACTGGTAAAGGGGCTTTTCTTTGCCGGGGAAGTCCTTGATATCGATGGATATACGGGCGGCTATAACCTGCAGGCGGCATTCTCTACAGGCTATGCAGCCGGTAAAAGTGCAGGAGCTTGAACCCGTTGACTGCCTACCCTATATCTGATACTATTCAACTTGATTATGGCAATTATTCGCGATTAGAACAGGAGGAATCGTTAGAATGACGTTAAATATGACCCAGTATCGGGGTTCATCCGATTATATTGTAAGTGATGAATTAAGGAACAGCGTAAATATAGCAATCGCCCTTGGAAAGCCTCTATTGATTAAAGGTGAACCAGGGACTGGCAAAACTGTGCTGGCTCAGAGTATAGCAAACGCCCTTGGCAAAAAGCTATTCATTTGGAACATTAAATCAACTACCAAGGCCCAGGAGGGGCTGTATGTCTATGATACGGTGCAGAGGCTCTATGACAGCCAATTTAAGGATCACGATGTAGCTAATATTAAACAATATATAAAAGCCGGGAAACTAGGAGAAGCCTTTCAGAGCAATGAGCAGGTAGTTTTATTGATCGATGAAATAGACAAAGCTGATCTGGAATTTCCGAATGATCTTCTTTGGGAAATCGATCAGATGAGCTATTACATACCAGAAACCAAAGAAACCGTAACAGCTCAAACCAGACCAATAGTTATTATTACCAGTAATGCTGAGAAAGAGCTGCCCGATGCTTTTCTAAGAAGGTGTATTTTTCACTACATTTCTTTTCCAGCGCCCGAAGAAATGGAACAAATCATTAAGGTGCATCATCCTGATCTGGAAAAGAAGTTACTGGAACAGGCGATGGAAACCTTCTATATGCTTAGAAATATCCCCAATATACAGAAAAAGCCCAGTACCAGTGAATTAATAGATTGGCTGCAGGCACTGGTAGTAGGGGGGATTAATCCCAGTAAAATAAAGCAGGATATACCTTTTTTAGGCGTATTATTAAAGAAGAATGAAGATTTAGATAACCTCTTGAATCAGCTCCACAATAAGACTCAGACCAAAACTCAGAATCGCAGCAACTACTGGAATCGTTAGGGGAGAAGAGTGTGTTTACCGATTTCTTTTATTACTTAAAGAACTTTGGTGTACCCGTCTCTATGAACGAATGGCAGGATCTAATGGAAGCCTTGGAGCGCGGTATGGCAGGGTCTAGTTTAACCGGCTTCTACCATCTCTGCCGTGCGCTTCTGGTAAAAACCGAAGCTCACTATGATAGATTCGATCTGGCCTTTGCCAGTTATCTTGGCGATCTGGAAAGTCCTGAGGGGCTCCCCGATAAGATTTGGGAATGGCTTAACCGGGAACTGCCGCCGTCGGAAATAACTGAAGATATGAGGCGAAATCATCAACAGCTTGACATCGATGAAATGAAGCGTATGCTGGCTGAGAGATTGAGCGAACAGAACGAGGAGCATCATGGTGGTAATCGCTGGGTAGGAACCGGAGGAACTTCTCCTTTTGGTCATTCGGGCTATCATCCGGGAGGCATTCGTATCGGCGGTAACACTAGAAACCTATCAGCAGTAAAGGTAGCTGGAATGAGGCGTTTTCAGGAATTTCGGACCGATGAGACTCTGGGGGTCCGCCAATTCCAACTGGCTCTGCGGAAGCTCAGGCAGTTTACCACCCGGTCAGAAGGAGTCAGAGAAGAACTTGATCTGGAGGGTACGGTTGATAAAACCTGCCAGAATGCAGGACGGCTGGAATTAATGTGGGCAAGGCCACGGGTAAATAGTATGAAGGTACTCTTACTCATGGATGCAGGAGGGTCAATGCTTTCCTATAGCCGTCTCTGTAATCAATTGTTTACTGCAGTCAATAAATCCAATCATTTTAAGGACTTAAAAGTTTTTTATTTTCATAATTGTATATATGACTGGCTTTATCATGATCCGAGCTGCAGTCTTCGCGATTATACTAATACTGATCACATCCTTCGTACGTGTGGTCCCGATTACCGGGTGATTATTGTTGGCGATGGCAGTATGGCTCCCTCTGAGTTGATGCGAGCGGGGGGAGTTATAGATTGGGATTTACATAACGAGAAGCCGGGTATCGAGTGGATGAAGCGTTTACGCCAGCATTTTGAATATTCAGTATGGCTTAATCCCGTACCTGCGAAATACTGGGACTGGATGGACGGTGCCTTTACTATTAAAACGATTGGTCAGGTATTTCCTATGGACGAATTGACGGTGGAGGGTCTTGAACGTGCCATTGGTAAGCTGAAAAGCCGCTCAGTGGTAGGAAAGGGGAATAAAGTTGCACAGAAATAAACAAGTACAAATTGTGGTGGATGGGGTAACCGGAGTTGGGAAATCAAGCCTGGTAAAAATAATCTGTGAGGAAATGGGATTGAAACCATTTAGCGAGATGTTTGAGGATGAAAACCGCCTTCTCCACAAGTTTTTCCATGATCGCGAAAAATGGGCTTTTTCCATGCAGACGAATTTTTTGACCAATCGCTTTAAACAGTACCAGCAGGCTATGAAGGTTGGGAAAGCTGTCATGGATCGTTCCATATATTCTGACAGGATCTTTGCCCTGATGTACCTGAAGCAGGGTTACTTAATTCCGGAGGAATATGCGGTATATAATAACCTTTTGCATACCCTGCTGGAACACGTAACTCCTCCAAAACTATTAGTTTATCTCCAAGTGAGTACCGACGAAGCCATCCGAAGGATTCATCGGCGGGGGCGCCCGGATGAGATCGAAGTAGAACGGGAATACTGGGATATGTTAAATAAGTTTTATGAAAAAAACTATCAGGAATTTGATCTGGGCCAGATTTTGGTTATAAGGGTAGATCACCTGGATTATGTGCATAAAATCGAAGACCGTAAATTTATTATGGATGAAATAAGAAAAGCGATAAATACAGGGTCCACATCGGCAGCAGCCTTTTAGGGTGTGATTTCAGTTGGTAGGCGGTGAACCTATGAGCGTAGTACTAGGGATTATGGCAGCCACTATATTCCTGCTTTATCTTGCCTATTTTATTAAAATAATCAAAGGTAATCCTCAGAATTTGGAACTGGAGTTATTAAGGTCCCTGGCTGACTGGATTATCAGCAAAGGATCACCAAGTAAAATCTATATCTGGAGAGTTTTCTTTGCATCGTTGGGGGGAGAGGCACTATACTTCTATCTTACCCTGGTGCTGATACAAAATCCGGTTATGAGGATCTTAACGTTGGTCTTCATTCCCCTGGAGGTCTATCACATTACCCGAATAGCTGTTAGCCTAAACCGTTTCTTTTCTGGCAAGTACCTTCTCAGCCAGATATTTAACTGGCGAATAGAAAGAGCCAGCGCAGCTATCTTCTTTACACATTCTTTGCTGGTTCTAGCCATACTGTTCTTCTTTTAATAAAAACAATGAACGCTGCAAGCACTGCGTATATTGTTTCTATCAATCCACCTATCTTTCGAGGATCGAATCGCCTGCCATTTAGAGTTATAGTCAGTGAAGTTCCCATTTCGCCTATTGCTGCCAAGCCATAAGTAAACCAAACCGGAATTATTAACAGAAAGAATAACCCATTTAATCAGTATGTAAATGCTGATATTTTTTTTTATTTCAGGCTATCAATGGTAGGGAATGGCAATTGGTAATGAATAAACATAGAATAGTTCAGGAATTCTTAATAGATGGACAATAAGGAGGAATCAAGTTGAAGAGGCTTGCTCTTAAAAGGCCGGTTATAGCAGTTGCAGGGAGCTCGGGTAAAACTACAACTAAAGAAATGCTTGCTTCGATTTTACAGAAGCGATGGAAGGTATTTAAATCCAAAGCCAACAAAAATGACCGAGCAGATATGTTGAAGAATGTTAAACAGATTCGTCCAAATCATAAAGCACTGGTTCTTGAATATGGAATGTCAAGAAGGGGAAATCTCCGCCGGAGCTGCCAAATACTTAGGCCCAATATTGGAATAATCACTATGGTCGGCACCGCCCATATTGGCAATTTTGGCGGTGCCATTGGGGGGCTCATTCGTGCTAAATCTGAACTTATATTAAATATGAAACAGAACGGGATGCTGTTCGTAAATGCAGACGATTCGAACTCCAAGCGTTTAATTACTGCGAAGTTCAGGGGAAAAATAGTTACAGTTGGTATTAAAAATAATGCAATTTATCAGGCCGCTAATGTGAAATACACCAAAAATGGAATGAGCTTCAGAGTTAAATTGAATGCTGCTTATCATGATATTTATATTCCCATCTATGGTATTCATAATGTATATAACGCCCTTTTTGCAATTGCCGTCTCCCATTCTTTAGGCTTTTTTCCCCATGAAATTAAGGCAGGGCTCAGAACCTATAAGAAGCCGGGCAGGAGGCTGACAGTCTATCATCTAAAAAGAAATGTCAGGTTAATTGATGATACTTTCAATGCAAATCCTAACTCCGTGAAAGCGGCAGTCGACGTCCTGAGCAGTATTGGGAAAGCAGCGAACATTGCTGTTTTGGGCAATATGTCAGAACTGGGACGATATTCGGAAAGTGGGCACAGGGCTGTAGGAAAATATGTGGCTAAAAAGAAACTGACTTATCTGGTGACTTATGGTAGTAAGGCACGAAAAATAGGTGTTGAAGCCATTGCTCAGGGGTTTCGTTCCGGCCGGGTAATACATTTCGGAAATAGGAGGCTCCTGCACAAACGATTGAAGAATATTGTAAGTCCTGCATCAACTATCCTGGTAAAAGGATCACATAACATGAGGATGGGTACAACGGTTAAATTTTTGAGGAAGAATGTATAGATGGAAGAATTTTTATTCAAAGATGAAGGCTCAAAGGACGAAGACCAAGACTTTTGAGGTGACAAACATGAACCCTTCCCCGATGGGAAGGGTTCATTGCAGGAAGACGTAAATCTTGAAGCAAGATATTAGAATCCATTCCGGAGATTTGTAGGCAATATAATAGGTTTATCAGGCTTTATTTGATATATTGCTGGTATAACCGGCCCCCGGTCATTTATGATACCACCAGGTACAAAGGCGCTGCTGGGCAAGACCCGGCGTACGTCCTTTAAACTCGACCCATACCAATAAGAAAAACTGTCAATTATTCCAATCGCAGTAGGGCGCCCCTGACAGGTATTGATGATGCAGGGTTTACCGTTTACTTTCCCTAAATATATTGCCACGTGATGGATACCAGTCCTATCTGAATTCCAAAAAGTAAATATGTCACCCGGTTTAAGCTTGTCTACACCTACAAGGGTATACTTGCTTGTTCCGGTTATTTTTTGGGAATAGACACCGGATACTCTCGTCCCTACTGAGCCATAATTACTGGCTGCTGAAGTAATAGAATAGCCAAAGTCCTTGTAGACCAGAGATACAAAATTAGAACAATCTATATATCCAGTAGTAGGATATTTGGTGTGCCCATACTTCATAAAACCATATTCCATATACCATATAGCGCGGCCAGCCAGAGTTTGAGCCAGACTGCCGTCGTAGTTGGCTCGCAGTGTATCTACAATTGGTTTATCATGAGAGTTGTATAGACTAATACTGGCCGCAGTGGGTGAAGTGGCGGTTGCTGATATTGGGGAGGACGAGACAATCACTGATAATGCATTATTCAAGGCTGCCTTAGTTATTGGACCAACAATTCCATCCATTTTTAGTCCTTGAGATTTTTGAAAACTCACTACTGCATTATAAGTTTTTGGACCAAACCATCCATCAGCACCATATGTATTAAAACCCAACCCGGTGAGATCTTTCTGCAGCTGAATAACTGTTGAACCCCGGCTGCCCAAGGATAGATCTTGTGTACCATAATCACTGGCCTGTGCCGGCAAAGGTATTATAGCGACCATAAATAAGGCTAATATACTAAAGATAACCAATTGCTTACAGCGTAATGTTAGCATAAGTTCCTCCTTTCAAGAGTTAGAGATAAGAAGAGTGCAATTATTCTATTTTTATGTATAGTTTTAGCTTTCATATAAAACCTCCTAAATTATGATTCACGCCTCCTTAGTATTTAAAATTCTACTCCGGTAAGCTTCTACCTTTTGGTAAATATGGACAACCGCATCATGATTGGTTTAAGAAAGGGTGTAAAGGTCGGAATGCCCTATGTTTGCATCGGGAGGAAAATGGTTTGTGGTAAATAATGGGCAAAAAATAAGGATTAAAAGAAAGGAATCTACGGTTAGCTTTAAAAGAGGATCGGATTTCCACCTATTAAATTAAAAATAAGCATCTTTCATAGTGCTCCGAATTAAGCGTTAAGGTGCGTTGGGAAGGGATTCAGCCCAAAAAGCTTACAAGCAAAATAAGATTATTTAGGCGAAAAGCCTGCAATGATTGTCTTGACCTCTAACCAATCCTTTACACGGGCAATATTACTTACGTCAAGGTGTGCGTTATAGGGGTAATCAAACATCAGAACAGGTATTTTCTCACTTAATTCCAAAGATAGGTCGTGATGGTCTTCGATCATCACATCAATATTATTTTTAATACAGGCCTCCAGCTTGCTGAAATGATGCATATTTTCTGTATTATTCATGACTAGTTTGTCATATTTAATCTGGTATCGGGATAACCATTCCAGGGTAGCTGCTGTTATTGATTTATCACGCTGATTGCGGCCGGTTATTAAAATAATGGAATGATTACGGTGCAGATCTCTTATTACCTCTAAAGCGTAGGGCTTAGGCGATACAAACTTGTAGATATCTGCCAGGTAAGTAGTTAGAAATCGGTTGAGAAGCTTGGTATCCCACATTAGGGATTCCTCCAGGCTGTATTGAGTTAAATCGACCTCTGTTCTTAGGCCATTATCTTTATCAAAATTTCTAACGTATTCCAGAATTAACTCTCTAGTATTAGTGATGGTATTATCAATATCAATTCCAATGTTCACGGGCTATAGCTCCTTGTATTTGATTTTATAGGTTTTATTATAACCTATTTGGCTGAACAAACAGAAAACAAGAGGGACAGGAATTTAAGCCCTGTCCCCAGACCGTCAAAAAGCCCAATAGCTGCGTTATTAATAAAAGCCCGTTCAATCAACGTACTTCATACGGGGACATTCCCCCTAAGGGGGTGTGTCGCCATACCTCATACCGCCTCAATCACAGGCTTTTATTTATGCCTTGCTCTTGAACTTTTTGCTCGGCCTGATAAGTGCTGCTTCTTATTTTTAGCGCAGAATATTTCCTGCAATAGTCATGCGCTGAGCTTCAGAACTGCCTTCATAAATTTCGGTTATTTTGGCATCCCGCATTAAACGTTCAACTTTGACTCCTTTAACATATCCATTACCGCCATGGATCTGCACCGCTTTAATCGTGTGTTTCATAGCGGCTTCAGCGCAAAATAGTTTTGCCATGGAAGCTTCCTTTGTAAATGGCTGCCCCTGATCTTTTAGCCAGCCAGCACGGTAAGTTAGGAATCTGCAAGCGTCCAAATCGGTTGCCATATCCACAATCCACCACTGAATAGCCTGGTTTTTGGATATTGGTTTACCAAATTGAATTCTTTGTTTGGAATAGCTTATGGATTCATCCAAAGCCGCCTGGATAATGCCTATAGATTGGGCGGCAATTCCGACCCGGCCATGGTCAAAGCAATTCATAGCTATTTTCATGCCGCCGCCTTCACTGCCTAAAAGATTGGATTTTGGTATGCGGCAGTCTTTAAAGATAACTTCGGAGGTCTGTGAGGCTCTTATTCCCATCTTCATAAAGTGACTGCCGATTTTCAGTCCGGGAGTATCCTTGGAGACAATAAATGAACTCATCCCTTTAGGTCCAGCAGATTTATCGGTCCAGGCAAAAGTTACGAAGGTATCGGCAACAGGGCCGTTTGAGCAAAAGGTTTTGGTCCCATTTAAGACATATTCATCCCCATCTAGGACTGCGGTAGTAGTTGCCGCACCGACATCAGTTCCTGCGCCTGGCTCGGTCAAAGCAAATGCACCAATGTGCTCGCCCTTAGCCAATGGAGTAAGGAACTTTTTCTTCTGTTCTTCAGTGCCAAAATTAAAAATAGGCATTAAGGCCAGACTGGTATGTACCGACATGGTAAATCCAGTTGCAGCACAGGAGCGCGAAAGTTCTTCTACAGCAATAGCATAAGTTAGGTAGTCAGTACCCTGGCCCCCATATTCCACGGGAAAGGGCATACCCATCCAGCCGCCCTCGGCTAGCTTTTCTATAACTTCTTTAGGATAACGGGCAGTTTCATCAATTTCTACTGCAATGGGTTCTACATACTTCAAGGCAAACTCCCGCATATTATTTCTAATCAGTTCTTGTTCCTCAGATAACTTAAAATCCATTATTGTCCCCTCCTTACTCTTTTAATAAGTATATTATGCACTGGAATCTAAAAACACAATATTTTACCTTTGAGCCTAAATTATGTCCTTACCTCGATTATAGTGTGCAGCAAAAGCTAGTTCATCACCTGCCTTTACTCAGATTAAACCATCTAAGCACACTATAGTTGGTATGCTAACTATTTGTCAACCAATTAATAACGGCTTTTAATAAATAATGCGACTTTAAAATACAAAAAAGGAGTTCAGTATTTTAATACTAAACCCCTTTATAAAACAATCGAAAACTTTAATTAGCGATTGCGTCTAGCTTGGAAACAATCCCGGCAATAAACTGGTCTTTCACCCGTAGGTTCGAAAGGAACAGTTGTATCTTGACCGCAAGAAGCACAAACTGTCTTGAACATTTGACGTTCTTCTCTATAGCCAGAATTACCGTAACCATTGCGTTGCTGTTTGCGTGCTCTTCTGCACTCCGGGCACCGGCCTGGTTCGTTTTCAAAGCCTTTTTCTGCATAGAATTCTTGTTCAGATACTGAGAATAAAAATTCATTACCGCAGTCTTTGCAAACGATATACTTATCTTCTAACATGTATTCATCTCCCTTCTGGAATTACTCTTGGACTAGTTTCCCCAAAAAGGAGATAATTTAAAGAACAAGGCAAAATAAATTGTAATAGAAAATCCTTCTATTGTCAAATAAAACTGCCGTCTTGTATAATTAACTGGAGTTTTTTCCTTTATACAACGAATATGATACAATATTCAGGTTGTTAGTTTAACTAATATAGAAAGTGGTATTTATATGATTACGACCAACGGTTTAACCTTAGGCTTTGGAGCCAGACCTCTTTTTGAAGACGTAAATATTAAATTTACTCCCGGAAACTGTTATGGGCTTATTGGAGCTAATGGCGCGGGTAAGTCTACTTTTCTAAAGATACTTGCAGGGGAAATTGAAGCTAATAGAGGGAATGTCAGCATCCCCCCGGGGCTTAGGCTTTCTGTTTTAAAACAGGACCATTTTGAATTTGATGAATTTGAAGTAATCCAGACGGTTTTAAAGGGGCATGCTCGTTTATATGCCATTATGGAAGAAAAAGATGCAATTTACTCAAAGGCTGATTTTTCTGAAGAAGATGGATTGAAAGCAGCAGAACTAGAATGCGAATTTGCTGAACTTAACGGATGGGAAGCAGAAGCAGAAGCCGCTTCGCTGCTTAACGGCCTGGGCGTTACCGAAGAGCTGCATAATAAAAAAATGCAGGAACTGGACGGTAGTGATAAGGTCAAAGTTCTTCTGGCCCAGGCTCTATTTGGGCACCCGGATATTTTATTGCTGGATGAGCCCACCAACCATCTCGATATTAGGTCTATATCCTGGCTGGAAGAATTTCTTTGCGATCTTGATGGTACTGTAATTGTAGTTTCGCATGATCGTCATTTTTTGAATAGCGTCTGCTCTCATATTGCTGATATTGATTATGGCAAAATCCAGCTGTATGTGGGAAACTATGACTTCTGGCTGGAGTCCAGCCAGCTGGCCTTACAGCAGGCCAAGGATGCCAATAAAAAAGCCGAGGCCAAGATCAAGGAACTTCAGGATTTTATCCAGCGTTTCAGCGCAAATGCCTCTAAATCGAAACAAGCCACTTCTCGCAGGCGGCAATTGGACAAATTGACCATTGAGGATATCAGACCATCTTCGAGGCGCTTACCCTGGATTCAATTTAAGCCGGATCGGGAAGCAGGAGTGAATGTTTTGACCGTCCAAGGCCTAAACAAAACTATAGATGGTGAAACAGTCTTAAAAGATTTTAGCCTTGTGGTTAACAGAGGCGATAAAATCGCACTGGTAGGAACAAATGAACTGGCTAAAACGACTCTCCTGCAGATACTAACTGGAGAGATGGAAGCTGACAGCGGCGAATTTACCTGGGGATTAACCGCTTCACGGGCATATTTCCCCAAGGATCTCACCCGTTACTTTAATACCGATTTGAATCTGGTAAACTGGATGCGCCAGTATTCACAGGATCAAGAAGAAACCTTTGTCAGAGGTTTTCTGGGCAGAATGCTATTTTCCGGCGAGGAATCCCAAAAGCAAGCCAATGTTCTTTCCGGAGGGGAACAGGTTAGATGTATGCTGGCACGTATGATGCTGTCAGGCTCCAATGTTCTCCTTTTAGATGAACCTACTAACCATTTGGATCTGGAAGCTATTACCGCACTGAACAATGGCTTAACCGCTTTTCCAGGAACAGTGTTTCTGATATCACATGACCATCAATTGGTGCAAACCGTAGCTAACCGCATTATTGAGATTACTCCTGACGGAATCATCGATAAGTTGACAACCTATGATGAATACCTGGAACGGGAGAATGGCTAGATCCATTGCTTATCGGCCAACAGAGGGCCAACAGAGGGACGTTCTTTTTGTTGGCCTAATTGTTAAAAACACATAATTAAACGATAGAATACCAAAGCTTTAAGACCTTGGTATTCTTCTTTTTCTGATCTAAACAAACAATATAAAAAAGTGGCTTTCATAATGGGCTATTTTTTGATTCTGGGATTTGAGGAAATCGATATTAAAGGGTCATAACTTACATCAAGGAGTTATCGGATGTTCACCCAAATCATATAGGGAGAGTGGAATGTAAATCTACCTGCAGGAATCTTTTACGATGATGATTGTCAGCGTTTTTAGAAACGATAGATCATAAAAGCTTAACCGTCAGCCAACAAAAAGAACGTCCCTCTGTTGGCTCCCTCTGTTGGCTCATCAGTAACGCAATAAGGCTGCAATAGATTCCCCATCTGGAATTTTTCCCTCTTCAACCATGTACACTGTACCGCCGTTTAAAATTGTTTGAATAGCAGTGAAGTCAAACAAGTCTTCATGATTTATTTCATCTTCCTTGCTTAGATCAACAGTATTTGTATGGGGATCAAATTTTCCCCATTGCTCAGTGTCCTCAGCCATAAATAATATTTCAATCTGCCCATTATACGCAGCTGGTGCAGCCTTCCTGATGTCATTAGTTGTTCTGCCGGTTCCTTTAAATGGACCATAATAAGTTAAAGCTTCCTGTTCAGCTTTATGGAAGTAATGTTCTACAAGCGGCCATGCCAGGGTCTGTAAATCCTCTGCACTTAGTTCTTCCGGATTACCCGGAATCCCTTCACTAGTTAGATATGCATAAGTATTTGCCTCCCTGTATATAGCAAAAAGAAACTCTACCCCTGCCAGAACCAGAGGAGCCTTTTCTTCGTGCAGCAAATCATGCAGCCCCCGGTCAATTAAGTTAAAAAACTGCAAAATGTTGTTCTTGTTATCATCTACACCTACTCCGTGGCCATGAAACAATGCAGCAGCCTTAGTATTTGTTCCCTCCAGGGTATTAGTGTGAAATTGCAGTTGTCTCTCAGGATCATCATATTTCATAGCTTCAGCAAGGCTGTGGGGAATATCATCAATTTCCAGTTCCATTACACTTGCGCGGGTACATTGCAATACCCTGACAGCATTTT
>Ga0209639_1000140_pt1 | contig 111058 bp, 58 predicted proteins | sample EPASupsiteHSE605_FD_187268 | JGI IMG/M metagenome (GOLD analysis project Ga0209639, IMG submission 187268) | Bioremediated contaminated groundwater from EPA Superfund site, New Mexico - Sample HSE6-05 (SPAdes) (version 2) | ecosystem: Environmental > Aquatic > Deep subsurface > Groundwater >...
TTTGAGATCGTAGATTGCCATCCATATGAAAGAGATGAATTTTGAATGATTTTTTCTTTCTTAGAGATTTCACTTACTAATATTGATAGCTTCTTCTCACGGTGGAGAATTTTGTATGTGATGGCTTCCTGAGAATTGAGGTTTTTGGTAATACCCTCCATAATTAAATTATGAGAAAAACCAAAGTTTGAGCATTGATTCACTATTTCTTGATCAACAACATTGGTTCGGTAAAACTCTTGAGGTAGAGTTTTTCTTACTGGCTCAATCCATTGATGCGACAAGACACGGTTCACATTAATTCTTTCCTTGGGGTCCTTTGTCAATAGACTACATATCAGGTCTTTAAGGTCCCTTGAGAAGAATTCTGGATAAACTGGTACCATATATATAATTTTTTTAATCAGTTTCTGTATATTCTCATCTTCATAAGGCAGCTGTCCAGCACACATTGCAAATAATAAAATTCCTGCACTCCAAATATCAGCGCTTAAAGAATAACTTTCCCCTCTCACCATTTCTGGGGCAGCATATGCCGGTGAGCCACAAGCTGTTTGAATCACTTCATTTGTTGTTTGCAGAGCTTTGCTAAGACCAAAATCTATAATTCTAATAAAGCCATACTGATCAATCATGACGTTTTCGGCCTTCAAATCGCGGTGGGCGATCATTATATCTTGATGAAGATACTTAAGTACTAAAACCATCTCGGTAAACAACTTTTTAGCCTTTTGCTCAGTTATTTTGCCATTTGTATTAACGAAATCGCGGATATTGGTTCCCCTCACGTATTCCATTACAATGCAAATATAATCCTCGATATCAATGATATCATAAAGCTCACATGCTAGCAAATGATCAAGTCTCTTCAAAATCGCTAGTTCGTGCCTTATTCTTTCCTCGTGGCGATCATCATTAGGATCGTATTTATTCAGAACTTTTATGGCCACAGATCGTTGGGTTATTATATGTTTCGCTTCATAAACTCGGGCAAAAGAACCTTTCCCGATTTCCCGAAGGAATTCATAATGATCAAGAATGGGCAGCATTATCGCAATATTAAATTGATTAACTTAACACAAACATTTCTGTTAATGAATTGAATATTCCAATTCTTTAACAAAATTGAAAACCAAAACAATAAACTTATGAAAAAATGCTCACAATCCTCATGATATTTCACAGAAATTATACCTCCCAAATACACTAATCCACATAATCAGATCGTCTGTCCTGTTCTTAATGTTTGTGAGGAATAATAGCCATTCATTAATGTTCAGTATATTTTCTGTTTGAGCCTGTAGCTTTTCAAAGAATGTAGTTATATGGTCCAGTATCATTTGAGCCGTTTGAAGTCTCTCTTGACCAGAGTTACTTTCTCTTCTCCATTTCAGGGACTTTCTTAACGAGTCGATTGAGAAAAACTCGGAATTTTCAAGTGAGTGCTTATTTTCTAATCTCCTTTTTGTGCTTTCATTTGATTTTCTCAAATTTTCAATTTCAAGTGAAATAGAATTAATTGAATTCCTAAGCGAATCCTGCTCTAGATTCCTTTCACATTTTAGAATTCGAAGAACATTTTTGAGCCTGGCAGGATCGTGAGAACCGCACATTGCTTTGTTTATCGATTTAAGTTCTTTATCGATTAATTCTTTTTCTAAATTTAGGTGTTGAATCATCCTTTTTTCCATCGCTATTTCATTTTTAATATCCAAAATTGAATCATTAATGAATGACAGAGAATACTCATCAATTTCTGATAGATTTACACCATCACACAATGAATCTATTTGTTTTTGATTAAGTTTTTCCATTTTTTGTTTCTCTTCAAATATTGATTCGTAAAGAGAATCAAGAGTCTGATTCAAAACTAATTCTTCATTGAGATATTCTCTAGAATATTTTTCACAAGTTTCAATTTGTATTTCTTCATTATTTAATTCTGCGATAATCTGTTGGAGTTCTTTTTCATTCTTTCCAAATTCAATCATCTTTTCAAGAATATCATCCCTTTCCTTAAGGATTTTTTTCGTTTCTATTTGTGTTTTCTGCATTTCGTTTTTAATTTTGTCCTTATATTTTTGAGCTCTAAGAGAATAATCAATTCTCATATCATTAGAATAAAGAATTGGATGCTGATTTCTACTTAATTTGCGTATTTGCTTTTTAAGCTCTTTCTTCTTTTGTTTTGCAATCCGGATTTGATCATCATATGTAACAATTGCATTCATGTTTTCCAATAGTCCTTCTCTTAAAAAGCAGATTTGTTCATATGAAGACATAATTGATTTATAATATGCATGATTTTCATGCATATTCGATAGTTTTTCATCAAGATCGAATAAATTCTTTCTCAATACACTAATATCAATTCGTGATTCATCAATAAGGACTTCAAGATATATAATATCTTCTTGAATACCATTTATTATACTACAGTTGTCTTCGTATACTTCAAATTTGGCGAAATTGGATATGAATTCCATTGTCATTCTTAATTCTTGCAATAAAACGGATTTTCTTTCATATAGATTATTCAAATTAGTTTTAAGAATGTTATACATCCGCTTTTGCTTATCTATTTCATTAGAAATCGTTTCAATTTTGTTGTTATGAAATGATATGTATAATCTTCTATTATTTTCCAAATTTGAACTGTTTTCTTCAAGTATTTTTTCGTATTCTTCGAGCTTTTTATATCTTTTTGTAATGCTTCCAATATTTTGACGAAGATATCCTTTATTTTTTTTCATTAAAACAATGTTTACTATTTGGGCACCAGCTTTTGGGCAGCTTTTGCAGTATCATTATCATTATTTTGCAATGATATATCAGAAATTATTTTCATATACTCGAAAAGCTTCTTCTTTTTGCAGAAATCGAATGCTTCTCGAATATGTCCATGATTAATATAAAGTTGTGCCTTGCATTTGTCTACTTTGACAAATGAACTAATTAATTGTTTGAGCAGTTGCTTATCAGCAACTCGCTCCGATAAAACATCAAATATAATGGTCATAATTACAATATAATCACCTATGTTATCAAGAGATATTGATTGAATAAATGTTGGCAGAGTCGTGTTATGATTAGTTTTTAATTCATCAATCGATTCGCTTATTATTTCTTTCAAAGAAAACTCAGAATATTGGGCCAAATCCAATACAAAAGAAATATTATACCTATGAACCATCCATTTTGATACAAAAAGTGTGTTTTTCTTAGAAAAAATAATTTCCAAATCAGGATTGAAACCAATATTGTTCTGATTACAATAATTAATCAAATAGATTTGTAGTCTAGCTCTATGATATAGAGAGTAAAGCATCGACTCATTCATATTATTTTTTTGGGGATAAATTGGATTGTTGGTATAACGATGCCTATATGATATTGTATCCTTTATAATCTGAGAGAGTTTAAGTCTCTTCTTCCATGATTTTACATAAACAAAAGAGTAGACAGCAGATATGATTGCATCATCATACATGAACAGTCTTGTTTGTATATCATATGCAGTTCGGCCCATATGTAATCTGGTTAAATAATCAATTAGATCTTCAACATAAGCTTGCATTTCTACTGACAATTTGGGATCTTTAATGAATTTTCTCCAGAAAGAATTCCAATTTTCAAAAGCTAATGAAGGAAAAACCAATGCATTCCTAAAAAAATCTGCTTTTTTCCTTTCAGAATCTACCATGTTCCAAACATTGAATGCATTTTCAATATTACCTGATGATATTAAAAACACAATAAGCTTCCTTGTTTCATTGAATGATACTAAAATTTGACGAAGCACATTCATCTGTTCAGATTCGAAAACCACCTGAATGCGATTGGATAATATTGTCCTCCATCTCAAGTGGACAAAAGCCACATCATCTTTATTATCTATCAGATTATGGCTAATTCTCTGTGATGATACACTTTCATTACCGATTAAGGTATCTAAATCCAATAACAAAGAGTGAGATAAAACATCAATAATACTCTCCACATATAATCTGGTGGGAGGAAACACTGTAGTTATCTTCGATTTATTAGATTTCATGGTATTCATTAGATTTCCAAGACATGTCAAACCATCACTCAGGAGTCCAATACTAAAACATAAATGAGATCTCTTTAAAATGTAAATAGATGAATCAACACCCCAAAACTGACAAAATGTTAATAACATATCCCAAAAATCATATATGTAACAGATGTTAATATAATATTCCCATGGATTTGGCTGATTTAATACAGAATGATCGATCTTCTGATAAAAATGAGAATACAACATACAATTTGTAAATGAAGAAATGAGAGAAATTCTGTCAATCTGCGAATGGTGAAGCTGAACATGCTTTGAAAAACATACATGATTTCTAATAATTTGAAAACTCTCACTAATTTGAGATAGTAACTGTGAGATATATAATTCTCCAAGGATTGAATCTATGAAAAGTTCAGATATTGCATTTGTTGTTTCTTCAATAATGCATGAGAGCACATTTTTCGAAAGACAAACTTCGTTGATTTGATTTTCAATAATTTCGTTTAATTTGACATTTATAGCTTCAAGCTTTTCAATTGATGACATGCACAAATTTAAAGTGTCAATAATCTGTGCTTTTGTTACAATCTGAAAATCAATTGATGTATCTTTTTTAATGATGATGTTTTTTCGAATATGCAAATAGTTCGAAAGCAGAGGATTAGTTTCTATTAGGTCACCGAAATGTTCTGGGCTTTTTACAATCTTTAAGGAAAGTTGCCCAATTAACTCATAGTTAATCACAAAGTCATTAAGGAAAAAATAAATCATGCCCCAATCCTTTTGGTCATAAAGTCGCTCAATGATCACCCATTCGTCAAAAAAACCATCATAAAGATTTCTAATTTTGTATACACTTTTGAATTCAGCGAAACCATCAAGTTCTGCCATATCTGATAAAAGAAGCTTACTTTTAGGAATCAAATAGAATTGTTCAGGATCCATCCAAAAAACAGCATTCATCTCATCTACATTGTATTTCCCATCTATTTCTCCAAAAAACATATCAAAATTGGCTTCATTTGGGGGTTCAATGAGACTCTTTTCATACTCTGTGATAGAAAGCTTTCCTTTTGGTTTTTCGGTTTGGCAGATCTTCCGATAGTATTTAAGTATTGGCAAACATTTGTTATCACATTTGTTCTCAATAATATTTAACAAGCAGCTTTTATCAATTTGCTTTGAATAAACATTTTCTGATATTATTGAAAAAGACAAAACTTTTGGCAAAAGATCAAGCAATTCTAATAGCTCTTTGGAGTTTTCAATTGATAAACTATAATTAAACATCAAATCTAAAGTACCAGGACCAACTATTGTAACTATTCTATCCCAGTTCATCCCATCAGTTATCTTTTTAATATGATCAACTAAGCTGATAATAGTTAAGAGAGGTAAATTATCATATGCAGCAGACGGAAATATAGTTTTAAGTAGTTTCAAATAGTGAGAGAAAGAATTGAAAAGCCGAAATCTATTGAATTGATTTCCTAAGCATTCATAGCCGTTGTTTGAAACCATAATTAATGCATTTTGAAGAGTAGTGCTTCCAACAACACTCATAGGATGTGATTTTGATTTCCTTTTTGCTATCAAACTATTTATTATAGGATTTTCAAACACATTTTGCTGGATAGAAGTGTTATAAGAAAAGTATATCTCAGCAAACAAATTTGATGACTTTATATCTTGGGAAATGGAACGATTAGTTATATACCGTTTCATTGATAGAACTATATCGACTTTGGTTTTTAAAGAAGTATCATTTTGAATGGCCTTATATATATATCCCTCTTGCTCATTTGATGTAGTATTTGTTAATATCATAAATGGTATTGTATATTTTGGTATCATACATCTTGACAATCCTTTTATACCAATTGAGTTTAAATATGATAACCAATAAAATGTCAATTCCCATATTAATAAATTTGGAAAAAAAGGCTTAATGATAAGAAGAACACCAATTGCTATTACAATATCATAATCCAAATTCGACAGAAAGAAAATAGAAAATAGATCAACTGTGAGTGATGATCTTAAATGGTTTGAGGACATCATCGATAACGAAGAGGCGATAATTTCGATGAAATTACTAGATTGTTTCAGCATGTGGTATAAAGAAAAATAATATAATAAAAACTCATAATCAATTTTCCTATTCTTATCAGAAACTAAAGTAAGAGGATCCTCCATGAATCTAACGTCTTCAATATTAACAGAGTTGATTGCAGGGAGAATGTTCATTGGTATTGATTTGTTTGTGAAATCATATACAGACAAAAACTCACCAACTATTTTAAAAATCCTATTTATCAGAATTTTATCATTTGATAACCGGAGTAAGTATTCCTTTACAAAGCTTGGATCAGAGTATTGAATAGCTTCTTGAATTATAAAGTCATAAGATTTGGATTTGTTTCCAAAATTTGAAATTATACAGACTGTTATATATGGTAGAAAACCAGGAAGATGAGATAATAAACTCAAACCTAGTTTTTGATCTCCAGAAATCAATAATCTTTTTATAAAAAACAATGACATATCAATATAATGTTTCTTTTTTGAGCAAGATGAGTTCATTAGGTTAAAAAGAGAGTCTTGGTTAAAAAGACTTGAATTGGAAGGATACTGATCGACTAAATCAAGAACCATTTGAAGTGAATTAGGAACTTTATCATCTTCAAGAAACATCAAATGATTCAACAAAAGTTTAAGATTATTGCCTTTAAGATTTGATATCTGAAATTGTTGGATTTCAGATACACTAATGTTGAATTTGAATAATAAAACATCTATTCCAAGCTGTTGAAAAAGTATTTTCGGCGATACTCTTGATAAAACTGCATTCATTTTTGGTTGAAGAGCTTTGTACAAGCCAGGGAGCCTCTGACGAAAAAGCTTCAAGTTTTCAATAACAAGCAATGACTCTGGATCAGAGAAAAAAGAATCAGTTGATATAATATATGAATAAACTAACTTAACAACACTGTTATTTTCACTTTCTATCAGCGATAAGTAAAAGTCGGAGGGTGCACTAAATAATGATTCTTCTTCAAAATATCCAAGAATAGCCTGTGAACTCCATTTAGCATAGAAATAAATAGGACAATAGTCACTTGGAGCCCATTGTTTTGGGGGACTCGACTGTATTATCCCATTTAATATCCTTTTCAGGTTATCACCATTAATCATACTAGAAAATAATAATGAGAGGCGTCCCTGCGCTCTAAATACTTGCCTTACAATTTGCGACTCAATTGAACTCTGATTTAAACCAACTAAAAAATATCCTTTCTTTTTCATTTTTATATAGATTTATCCAGATTTTGGATTAAAGAATGATTAATAAATCTCAACTCATATTTAGATTTTATGGATGCTGGACAGAACAGGATTTCGGACACACAAAGATTGTTGAATGTGTTAAATGATTCCCATTTTTATCTGACTCTTAAAAAGAAATCATGCTATTTCATATCTGTTTATGTAGTTATTAGTCTCATTCTTGGATCATGCCTGATGACATATAGATCATCTTCAGAATATTCATACGACATAGGTTTAGAAATGATCTATATTGTTTTTACCGGTAATATTCACCTTCCTACTCAATCAGAAATACAATATTCTGTGTTTTTATGTTTTTTTGTTATGTTTTTTTCTGTTTCTATCCTAATAGGCATGTTTTATTTAAATATGATGGTTGATATGCCTTTTCCTTTTTCAATTAAAGTTTTTAGCACTGTTTGGAATTTTGTGATTCCATCAATTCTCCCAACAGTAGCGACAATAATGTCTACATCTTTTGATTTTTACTCAGTAACAACATCAGTTGTTATTCTTCTCGCCATTTTTGGATTATTTTTGATAGTTCTTTATGTTTCATTATCAAGTTTGTTTAATTGCGTCTCAGCTTACCGTATTGATCATATATTCTATTTTAGAAACCCATATATAGGATCTGTATGTTATATTATGGTGTTTATTTCCCACCAAGTAATGTATTTCTTACCCCTAAGCTATAGAAGAACATATTTATTCATATCTCTTGTTTTTTTTGTATATACCATATTAATTGTGGTATTTCCTCCATACCATTCAAAGTTTATGTGTGAATTATATACATTTTATTTTACCTTTTCTGCAGGTCATGCATTTATTAGAGGGAACTCTATTGCCATATACATTGGTGATTTATTAACAATTTGTATGGCTTCAATCATGCTTTCTCAGCTCCTTCTACTGATTAGATCACGATATGATAAAAAAAAGGAACCATATTCAATATTTCCATCATCAATATCAGGCTGGTATCTCCAAAAAGATTTATCATTTGAAATCTCGTTTATTTCCAACGAGAGTTTATCGAGAATTATTCGATTATCTGATTTCCATTCTGATACAACTGTTCATGCTGCATTCAAGTATCTCTCTAAACTCCATCCAAAGAGTTTGAATCAAATATGCATGGAGGCAACATTCAAATCTATTATCCAAAGGAGGTTTTTAAAACCAGAGATGAATTCTAAAAAAATTTTCTTGGGTTGGTATAAAGAGATTGAATCAAATGAAAAGCAGTTTTGGATTAATACTTATGAGTCTAATTTGAAGCCTCTAGCTGAAATATGTTATAATATTGGCATTCGAAAGTTTATGATTTCAGAATGCAGGGATTTTCTTAAAGAAAAGTATGGAGATGATTATCCATATGTTAGTAATTACTATGTTAATTCTGCATATAATATCTCAGACCAAAAAAGAGAATCATCTTTATCTGTCATCCTTTTAATCATAGCGCTTCTCGGGATTATTGTTTCTATTTTGCAAATAATTATTCTCGTTGATCATTTCTTTTGTCAAGAATCTCAAAAGTCTTTGTTTGTTTTTCGTGATGTTTTTGGAAATATAACTTTGATTCAAAGTGATATTTGGAATAAAAGGGAGCTTAATTCAAGTAAAATATTTAAGGAGCTTTTCTCTGCTTGGGATACCTATGTTTCATTTATCAATTCTCTGCATAATTACCCACCATATATTATTACCGAATTAAATGGGATTTCATTGTACACGCACATTGAGAATTATATATCATCTTTGAATTGTTCGAAAGCATCCAATATTTTTAATGATGATTTATATGATGTTTCTTTTTTCAAAATGCTTGAACAGTATCTTTATCCTCTTGATGGAATTGAATTATCTGCTCATATAACAGTTCTCACCCCAATTGAGAATTTTTCTAGGTTTTTTTTTATTTGTTTGTATCTTTTATTGTTTTTTGGGATTTTTTATAAAGTTATTATCAAGTCAAAAAGTATTCACGAGTTTTACACAAAGCTTGCTTTTATCCCAAAACAGAACGTTTTAACCTTTTCTGGTATTAACTACTCACCAACACAATCAAAAGACATTCGTGTACCACCACCTTCGATAGAATGGAAAGCATTAAGGCTTATGTTATATAGATTTATTTCTGTAATAATATTTGTATCAATATCTTTTTTTTTCTGTCTCTATCCTCTAAATGATAGCTTTGGAGAGCACAATCTTGCTTTAAGTGTAGCGAGAGATTTTATTAAATCAGATTTGTCATTAATGTGGCTATCTTTGTCATACTATTCCAATTTTTCTCAAAATATACAAAATATTTCATGCATCGAGAAATCTCAAGATTATATTAATCGTTTGCTTACAAATATTTCTTCATCAGGTTTTTCTTCAGTATTTATCAGTGATATCATTGATTTGGCAACAAAAATTCAAATAAATATTAAAGATGATGAAGAAACATATAATTTAATCATTCAAAATTGTTTCACAAGATTAAGAGCTTTAGAAAAAACACTCACAGAAAGGATCGGATTCGTAATAATCCGCTTTTTTGTGGATTTTGCTTCATACTTTGTATTGTCTGCGATTTTTTTCTCAATTGAGTATGTAATGGTTGGGGTTACAGTATATGTTGAGAAAGAATTATTACTTATTGTTGAAAAATATCTATCTAATACCAACACCTCCCTCCAAGAGTATAAAATTGATTATGATCCAAATCTCTTACCAATTCCATTTATCAAAATCGATGATTCAAATAGAATAATATATTTGAACAATTCGGTAAAATCATTTAATATTAGTATTGGGGATGAAATTACATCAAGCAATGTTTCAGATATGTTTGGGATTGATATGAAATTAATCATTAGCAAAATAAGCCATGAAATTAAGAGAGGAGACATTATTGTCAATTCCGAAAAGGGCAAATTAATAATTAAGTCGTTCAATGTTGGCGAAGGTGTATTTAATTCCATTTCTTCTTATAATTTCTGTTTTTTGCCTCCTGATAAGTTGAATGAATCAAATAGTATTCAAAAAACATTTCTTAAGCTATTTTCAGAAGTTTTGCCAATTTCGATATCTCCAGATAAAAAATTTCCAATTACTAATATCATATCTTCCTCCCAGTTTTACCTTATACTTGTCTGCTTTGCAAATCTTAGTTTTATTTCAGAATCTTTGGATCCAACAATTTTGACTGAAATGATGAATTCTATATTCAAATCTTTTTTAGAAATTGTTTCAGAAAACAAACTCTTCCTTTTGTTGTGCATAAGAGATGATTGTTATTATTTTGTATCCAATCCTTCTGCATCATTTAATGGAAGATGGGGCTTTTTAAGCTCAATTCATGATTTTGTATATTCATTGCAAGAATCAATTCATCATCATGAGTTTTTATATAATGTTTTTCTGTCAAGCAAAACATTATTTACCAAAGTCGAAAAGCCAATTTTATGGATTGGAAATACACCATCACCACATATCGATTTGATAACACAGACAACATGGGATATGAGAGAGTGCTCCCAAAAGCTTCGTTTTTCTGGAATTGTTTATACTACTCTTCATAAAGCTAATATTAGGATCCCCAATACTTCGTTTCTATGCTCTATTCTTACAAATTCGGGCCTTGTCTATGATTTATATATTGTTTTATAAAATGTTTGTTTTTATATACTATTAACTGTATAATGATTGCCACCTGCATTTAATTGTACCAAAAAAGGGGAAAAAATTATAATCAAGATATTTTAACCCAAATAACACCTTTTTTGATCAATACTAACCTTTTTAACTCCACGACATCATCTTAAATATTCCCATAATCATTCAACCACAATTGAGGGTTATACCAATTATGTCCAATAATTGTTCAAAAAAATAGATTCAGTACTCAAAAGAAACCAAAGAAAACTGTTTATACCAAAAAATCATATATAAAAATCAAGGAAATGAACTGATATTTTGTAGTATCACACCTCTAAATCAGCCTTGATTATTAATTTATCAAAAATGATTATTAATTTTTTTACTCAAATGATTAAGACAGTTTCCCAATCATTTCCATATGCATCTTCCAAATATAATGTATTCGCAGTTGTGTTTTTCAAAATATTTTCTATCGATTATTCTCATATTCCATTAAGATTTCTCATACTCCTTTGTTTTGAATCAAGTTTAAACCAAATCAGTTGTTTTTTCGAGATTCGAAATAAATTATCATATTTGTTGAGTTTTCTCTTATTTATCTTTAAAAATGAACCAATATCAACTAAAAAATCATATAAATTTTCTGAACAAATATGTTTAATATTTAGATTCTCCACCATATCGAGCATTTTAGTGGGATTATTATTTATTATGAATAAAGAACACAGAGATGAGCTTAAACAATACAAAGTTGTTAGAAACATTATTGACAAGTTATTTGAAAACACAAAAACTCCCAGGATTGGTTCCCTTTTTTCATTGTTGTTGAATGACAGGGAGATTATTTGGAATGCTGTTTTGGTATGTGAAAATGAAACTATTGATCAAGGAAGGTCTTATGAAGATAAAAATATTATCGTTTCTCTCTGTTTCTTCTCAAGATATTCAGTTTATGATGGTAGTGGTGGTGTAATATTTGTTTCAGGTGGTTCTTATACAATGAACATCAATTACTCAATGTTCTATAGCTGCTGTTGTTCTATTCATGGAGGAGCGATATACTTTGTCTCTTCTAATTCTTGTCTAAGAATGATATGTGCAAATAGTTGCTCTGCTTATTCTCATTATCATTTTGCTTGGCTTCAAGCTTCTCAGATGAACGAGGTGGAGTATCTATCAGTATCATATTGCTCTCATACACCATCAGGGTATTATCCAACTTTCTTATATACAGGTAGCCAGAGGGTTGACAAAACCAACAGTTCAATGAACAATGCTATTCAGGGTTCTGGAATATTGGTCAATTCACCATCCTCATTAACAAGCTCACACTGCACTTTCTCAAACAATAGAGTATCTGAATACATTTGCATATACATCTATTCTACATCAGGAATAATATCAATTTCATATTCTAATATTGTTCATAATAACAGCCCATCAAAGTTTGGTGTTGTAACAGTAGAAGGAGCAGGATCGAGGAAGATGATGTATTGTATTTTCTATAATAAACAAAACTATCTATTCTGTGTACGGTCAGGTTCTCTTGAAGCATCAAATTCTTTCATTTCTCCATCAGAGTCATTCTCCACTTCAAATTCAGTATCAACATCAAATAATAATTCATTTATTGATAGAATCTCATATCAATTACAATTCTTCAATTCTTATCATTGCAATGCTGATATTCCTGTGATAGAACAAAGACAAACGATAACATTCAATGAAGAGTATTTGAGATCAATATCATTTTTATATGCAACAATAACTATAATGATATCATGAGTAAATGGTCATTCAATGAATGCTATTGCATAATGGATCATTGATGATGCAATGTTGGTTTGAGGCATGAAATTGAAAGAATAACTCAAAGAAGGTCTTATGAAATTAAAAATATTGAAATTTATTTCTGTTTTTCTCAATATATTCTCTGTTCGATGAACATAGGTGAAAAAATTAATTTATATTCAACCACAATAATTTCAAATCAAATACCCATTGTTTCAATAACTTCGATTGTTATAATAGAGGAGGAGGAATATACTTCGACCCCACGGTATAATTATAAGAGCCTTTTCAAAAGAAAGACAAAAAAATGGAAAACCATTTTTTTTTCCTTGTTACACCTGGCAAATTGAATATTGAAATATTTATTAATCGAGCTTTATGGTGTCACTTTCCTCCACCAAGATTATAAAAGTGGCATTAGAATGGGTCAAGGAATCAGTAAGGATGATCAACTTATGATAGAAGAAGGTTCGGCGAAAATATATTTTTCTAAAGAAGATAAAATGGGAGAAGTTTTTTATAATCCAGTTCAGCATTTTAATAGAGATTTGACTTGTTCGATTATTCAAACGTTCCAGAAAGAGTTGGGAAAAGAAATCTCAATTTTTGAAGCATTTGCTGCTACTGGTTTGCGTTCCCTGAGATATGCCAAGGAGGTTAAAGGAGTTAAGAGTGTAATCGCCAATGATTTAGATCCACATGCAGTGTCAATTATTAACAAGAATATAATCATTAATAAGGTTACTGGGATTGTTAAATCATCAGTAGGTGATGCAAATGATGTCATGAATAAGAATCCGTTACAATTTTCTGTAATTGACCTTGATCCATATTCCACAGCGGCAATATTCTTACATGCTGCAATTCAATCAATTGAGGACGGTGGCTTGCTATGTATAACAAGTACAGATGGGAGATCTCTTTGTGGTACTCAACCAGACACTGCCTATTCCTGGTATAATACAATGCCACTTAATACTGAGTTTGCACATGAGTTTGGAATTAGAACCCTTCTTACAACAATAATGACTATTGCAGCTAGATATAGAAGATCTGTAGAACCACTTCTTTCTATGAGGGTTGATTTTTACTTTCGTGTGTTTGTTAGAATTCATGATAAACCAATTGATGTTAAGCCTAATTCAGCAAATACATCTTTATGTTTTTACAGCATTGATACTGGCTCTTTTTGGCTTCAGCCAATGGGCACATATACTAGAAAGGGATCAAATGGTGTCGCCAAACCAACAGAATTGCATATTCCTTACACAAAAGATCCATATACAAACGGTCCACTGAAAATAGGAGGGCCTGTTTATTCCGGACCTCTTCATTCGAAAGCATTCATCCAAAAAATAATTGATGTATTGCCTCAGATGTCATATCTCCAAACCTTACCAAGAATTATGGCTGTACTTAACACTTGCATGTCAGAAATTGATGCACCTTTCTACTATGACATTGGAGCTCTTTGTGGGATTGTAAAAAGCAGTTGTCCACCACGAGCAATGATAGTTTCTGCAATTGAAAAGTTGGGTTTTCAATGTAGTCTGACTCATGCTAAACCTGGTATGCTTAAAACAAGTGCGCCATCATATGTGTTGTGGGATTTCATAAGGAAATGGTACTTTGAAGAAGGGAAGAAGATGCCTGAGAATGATGAAAAAGCAAAATTAATACTTTCTGCTGATCCTCAATGCCAAATCGAGCTTTTTACAGATCCTATTGTTGAAGAGAGGCTCAAAAGAGAAAAGAAGATATGCAAGTTTTATCATAACCCCGAGCCGAACTTTGGACCCAAAGCAGCTGCGAAAAAGAAAAAAGACAATAAAGTATGAATCACTATTTCTTCTTAAAGTCCGCAGAAATTTTTTCAATTGTTTGTATAAAGAGCTCTTCAATTTGCTGCCCCTTGCTATGATACCCAACTTGCTCAATATTTTCTAAAATTGGTGCACATTTTTGAATCAGGAGCTCTTTCAAAGAGATATCTGTTTCATAATTCAAAATAGTAATTAGTTTTGCAATTGAATGTAATCCTATTTCTTCATCAGTAGAATATTTAATTAATAAATCTATTGATTGATCAGATATGAGATACTCCTTATCCTGAATGCTAAAAAGAAGTAACGTGGAAATCTTCCCAAAGAAATAGTCACCACATTCGGCCTTTTGCATTGTTTTTTCACAAAAAATTTGGAGAATTTCTTGAGAAAACAAAGATTTTGAATTAATGATATATGACACGACCCAAGATAGAAAATCTTTGTCATTGATAACCTCGATCGAATGTATAATCACTGAAACTAAACCATCTAACAAAACAAAATGTGCTAAAAACTGAATGACACCTCTGGCAACAGATATTTCTTTGGTATCCAAGAACTCTTCAACAATACCTCTAAGAATTTCGGATACACTTGAACAAATAAGTTCACTTGGAAAATCAATCATACAATTAAAAAAGTATTCGATTGCAGTTGATGAAGATGTATATAAACAAGATCTGATCTGTACAAATATTTGAATAATCAGTTCTTGAGGAAGAACTGGCTCGCAAAGAATCAGTGACATCATCAACCTGATCCCTCCTTTTGGAATCGAATTAACATTCAATAGCCTTAAAATATTCTTATTCATCAAATAATCTCTAATTGTGCAATTAGATCTAACAAGTGGAGACAATAGATTGAATACTACACTCCTTTTCTCATTATCTCCAGTGATCATATCATCTTCCAATCTTGAGAAAAACCCAGAATCTTCCATAAAAACAGGAGAGAAAGAATCAGTAGAAGACAAAATAGATAAACAATTCAAAGCAGCATATCTATCTTCATCAGAGTCATTGTTAATGTACATTTCTTTGATCAAATCATAAGGCATGCCTATAGTTAATTGGTTAATTGTCTCAAATTTCACAGCATTTGCTTTTTGCCAAAAAATTTTGAGATTCAAGGCAATATCAATTCCATTCTTAATATTAATAATTGCATTTTTAACGTGCAAAACAGATGCTCTCGCAATCTGATGACTATTTGGTAAAGATCCCTTTACAACGGCCAAAGAGGCCTTCTTTTTAATGTATCTCGATTCCATATCGTTTTGTTGCTCAAAAACTATCCTCTCTTTGGTATCTCGTATGTCTTCTCTATCATTTTTCAACATATAGTTCTAAATCTTATTGTATAATGGTACATTAAAAGATGTTTAATCACTTTAGTATTCTAGAATGTTCAAAGAATTGATTTTTTTTGTTTTGCTCATCAGACTATCATGGTATTTGATTAGGTTCTTTTACACTAGATACGTTAAGGTTCAAAAGAATGTGCAAAATGCATTAGTTTGTGGAAATGGCCAAGAATGCCAGATTATTATTGATGAATTGGTTGAAAGAGGAGCGAAAGTTTATTACTCGGGACAATTGGATATAAAATGTAATGAAAATTGCATTTTGATTGAGAATAGGTATGATGCTTCGATTTTTTCCCAAATTTCTGGTATTCCAATCGATTCCATGTTTTTATGTTCTTATGACGAAAACAAATCCAAAAATATTGATATGGAGGATTCTGATATTGTTCAAGATATAAAGGATAATGTTTCTGGATTTATTTTTATGATCAAAGGTTTTGTCAAGCAATCATCCACAAAAAAATCGATTTCAGTGGCAAATTGTATGAACAGGAAATACAGCAGCTTTATTGAGCAATTTGTACACCATATTCAAATTGAAGGAAAGTTCAACAATACAACAATTCAACTTGTTAATACTCATAAAAAGACCAAGCCTAAAGATATTGCTTATTCTATGTTGAACAGCCTTGGAACAAATTATGATATTGATGTTGGATTTAGAATGCCTTTCTATAGACTACTTAAATGGTTCGCGCCCTTCAATTATTATATTGAATGATTCGTGCTTTGCAACCAGTAATTTTATCTATCTAAACATAATATTATCATTAACAATTAATATGAAGCAATAAAACAATATACGTTTAAATAAATGAATGAAGAAATTAAAAATGATAGAGTTAGCATAATAAAAATCCTTCAAGATCAGCTTATTGAAAAGAATTTAGATTCAAGGGAGAAGAATGTACTGGAATCTGCTTTAAAGACATCAGAGAATACCATTATTATGATAGAGAAAGAGTATAAGTCTCAACTTGAAGAACTACAATATAAAAACGAGGATTTAGCAGAAGAAAATCGAATGCTTAGAAGAAAGCTAATTGAACAACAGGAAAGTGTAATAATTAAAAATGCTGATAATATGAATGATGGTATAATAGAGAAACTTCAAATGAGGGCATATAAGTGGAAAACCAAATGCAAAATACTTGATCAAAATCCCGAAGAAAATTCAAAAAAGGTTTTTTGTCTTGAAAAGCGGATTCTGGCACTTGAAGGAGAATTAAGTGCATCTCGTAATGAATGCTTAAGACAAAGGGACCAAAAATCTGAAGTTTTACAAGAATTGGTTACAATAAATGGATCATACAAAGAAGAACAAGAGAAAAATAAGCTACTATCATTGCAAATCCAATCACTTAATAGCGAAGTTATCAAATTCTCTGAAGAAAATTCTAGATTATTAAACAAAATTGAACAAAAGACCTCATTACTGAAGCATATGAGAAAGAAATATGAAAATACATCCCAGAATTCATCTGACTCAATTAATCAAATAACTGAACCGAAAACGAAAATGTTAATGTTAGAAGAGAGGGTATTGACTTTAAAAAGAGAACTTAAATTGGAATCTACGAACAATCAAAAGCTTACAAAAAGGCTTGAAACTACTCAAAAGGATTATGAATCATACAAAGAACTATCTGAGCAAACAATTTCTCAGCTAGAAAAGGAGAAAGCTCGGGGACAAAAAGAAAACATTTCGTTGACTTCTGATATTTCAAATCTTCAGTTAGAATTCAAAACTCTTGAAATTGAGAATATTAGGCTCAACAAACAACTCGACAAACTTAAGAAGATGAAAGAACAGATTTTATCTCTTCAAATTCTACATGAAGAGAGCCAACAAACTATCAATAGAATGGGAGAAGAAAACAGCTCATTCAAGAATACAATCGATCAAATGATATCTGATTTATCTTATCTATGTTCTCATTACAAAGATTCGAATGGGTATAATGATTGGAAGAGTTGTTTTCATTGCGTTAAACAATGCTTTTCCGAAGTTGAAATCCTTCATAAAGAGATGAAGAATCTTAATGGCAAAATTGAACAAAAGAGAAATACAATCAATACATTAACAAACCAAATACATGAAGTAACAAAAGAAAATCTTACTTTAAACTCAGAGCTATCGAAAGTTAGTCCGATTCAAAGCACAGATGCTTCAAATGTTGAATCATCGCAATATTCAAATGAACCAAATCCAGTTCATTCTTTTCGCAGATCTTTACAAAAGTATACTGATCAAAGATTTTATTCAATCATGAAGAGTGTAATTGAGATGAACAATACATTTGTTGATGGCGAACCATCATCCAATATGATGAGGAGTATGTCATTATGTATGATTTTTGTAACCAGGCTTTCAAATATTCAAAGAACAGGAAAATTTGATCCGACATCGCTTCTAGAATATGTTCCAGCTATGGCGAAGAGTAAGAAAAGCTCTGTTGAGCTTCTTTCAACCAAAGTTAAAGATATCAAATCAAAGAATAGTCAGTTAAATACAGAGTTAGAATCCAAAACAAAAACCAACAAAGAACTTCAGGATTCTCTCAACGATCTTAGTAAAGCTAACTCTGAACTCAAATCGGAGTTAAGAAAGAAAGCCGAAAGAATTGTTGAACTCCAAACAATAATTGACAGACTGAACGAAGAAATGTCCAAAATGATTCATCCTTCATTGTATGCACAACTTGAAGAATCGCTAAAAGACACAAAATCCCAACTTATTGAGTCAAATCAAGAACTTCTAGTCTTGAAAAATGAAATGAGCAACATGTTGGATTCAATAAATAATGTCAAAATTGAATCCGAAAGTCATCAACTATCCATACAAGAACTCACTCTTCATAACGAATCCTTAACCACTGCAAATCAAAATTTGATCCTTGAACTTGAAAATGCCAATTGCTTAATCAAAGAAAAAAACAAAGAAATATTATCCCTTGAAAGAAGACTTATCAATCATAAGTCCAGCATCGAAATTGTAAAGGAAAAAATCGACCCTCTCTCAAATAGAATAACACAAAAAGTGGTTAATTTACCCAATTCCACTTTTTCAATCAATGAAACGGTTAGAAATGATCTCTCAAAAATCCAATCACAGTTAACAAAATCCTCGAGGTTTTGATTGTCACTTTTATCACAAACTCATTGAAATTTGTTTTAAATGCAACTTTTTGAAAGATAGTATTAATGAATGATCCATTATCATATGCATCTCCCAAGCTTCGTAGCTTCCTTGTTTCACTAGATGATTTTGAAATCGGGAAGTCTATAGGTGAAGGAGCTTTTGGTAAAGTTTATAAAGGAATATATACACCCAAAGGCACTGTTTGTGCTGTGAAGAAATTAATATGCGAAAAGCTAGATGGACGTGATTTAACTGATTTCATTAGGGAAATCAGTGTTTTGGCTGAATGTGAGAATTTGTTCCTGCTTCCATTTTTGGGATGGACAGCATCACCTCCGTATTCTATAATAACCCAGTTTGTTCCAAACGGATCGCTATTTAATGCTTTAAGGGAGAAAGAAGGCGCTCCTAAACTTACTTCTACAGATAAAACCATCATTATGATCGGTGTGGCATATGGTATGAAGGCTCTTCACGAAAAAAACATAATTCATAGGGATCTTAAATCTTTGAATATTTTGCTTGATGAAAAGCTCTACCCCAAAATTTGTGATTTTGGGTTATCAAGAATTGGGGAGGAAGGTGCACATATGACCCAAGACATTGGAACTCCGCACTGGATGGCCCCAGAATTATTCGAATCGACTGATTATACTAATAAGGTTGATGTTTATGCATATGGTATGTTATTATGGGAATTGCTTACAGGGGCTTCTCCTTATAAAGGAAAAACTGCCCTCCAAATTGCTATGGCTGTTTGTCAGCATAGAGAAAGGCCTATTATCCCTCCGAAAACCCCAAGAGAACTTGAATCACTCATTAATTCATGCTGGAATCAAGACCCAAAGAAGAGACACTCTTTCAAAAGCATTATCAAAGTTTTTGAAAAAAGAAAAGTTTTATTCCCTGGGGCTGACAAAAGCAAAGTTGATCTCTTCTTAACAAGAGTTTCGGAAGATAATCAGAGAAAAAGTGTTCCTCAGTCCGCAATGTCATTTCCTATTTCAAATAATAATGTTTATGCTTCTACTTCACATACAACAGAAACCCAATCATCTAGACCAAAAACTAGTAAGAATGTTACACAATCTAATAGTCCAAATATTGATATTTTGTCTGATCCTGACAATCCAAACTATCAGGAGACTTTTAGAGCGATTATACCATTACTTGATTCCGAAAAGATTGTTAAGTTTTATCAAATGCTCCAACCAGCTGTTGAAAGAAAATCATCAGACATAATATTGAAATTTGTCTTAACACAAGTATATTTGTTGATCACCTCAAATCCGGTATATTTTGAAAAATTTTTAAAATCCAAGTTGTTAGAAGTTCTTCCGAATAACAGGAGAAAAGCAACATCAGAAATATATAAAATAATTTATGTGATTGCCCAAAGAAGTCCAAATACAATTACCAAACAGTTTATTGAGTATTTCTCTCCTTTAGTTGATTTTTTGCCAAAGCCAATGCTAAAAATTTTGTCCGAACTTAATAGACAATCAAACTTTTTGGAAACCCCAACAATTGTACCTGAATGTATAATGCTTCTTGCTCCAAGGTTTTTGTCATCAGATTCCAGTCCTCATTATATTAATCTCTTGTTTTTAGTCATTTCAGCTAATGCACCTTTTTGCAGAGAAAACATTCAAGGAATCAATGCAATATTTGTTCATGCGCTTGAGAAGAGAGAACCTTACCTAACAAATACTGCTTTTGCTATTATATGCCAGCTAATAGAATTGCAATTAGTTATTCCCATTGAAACTGTTATATCCTGTCTGTGTTCTAATGGTTGTGAAGATGGTGCCTTAAAGTATCTCCTCTTTTATCGTGAACAGATTCTTCCAGATCCTCGTCTTGTGGATGGTTTGATTTCTCTTTCAATTGTAAAATCCGAAGCAACGGCTTTACTATTGTTATATTCTAATATTCCTGAATACTTTTCTTCATTTTTCCCAGCAAACTCGGGCAAGTGGCTGGTGGATAACAGAACATCACCTGAGCTTTCTATTAAAATCATTGCGAATTTCATATCCCAGCCAACTTTGATGGTTCAATTATCTTCAATTCCCGAATTTCCTAATTGGATGAAGTTCATTATCAATCATAGAAAGTTGAGGACTGTGGATATATGTACCAGCATTATTCTCAAATTCCTGACAATCCCAGTATTTATCCAAAAACTCAAGGATAGTTTCTTCTTTTTATCATATTCTCAAGAAACCCTGGAAACATACACACAATGTTCAGTGTTTTCTGTTCTTCAAATGGTTTATGAAATTTCCCGCTATATGTATATTGAGGAATTTAATCATTTTTTCCCATTATTTATTGATATATCAATTCGCGGAAGTCAGATATCCGAAAATGCTTTGTCAACAATCGTATCAATGTGTCAACACCAAGGAGCATCAATATCATTAGTCAATAATCCTTCATATTCCTCATTAGTCACACACTTAAAGAACAATCCTAACTTCCAGATACATCTCAGCACTCTAACACAATACATGCAATTCTTGTCAATAAACTAATTATTTAGTGAATTCGATTTTTTAGAGTTGTAGTCTGTCGAGGTGTCCTCCATCATACTCAAGAATCAATTTGGGCTCGATTTGTCTGGTACAAATCATATGGATTGTGGATAGTAATGGGTATGTTTTAACCTCTCCACGAACCTTCAATAGGGCAGCAACTTCTTTGGCAGCAATAACACCCTGGAGCTTTTGGCCATTGAGAATTTCGGCTTCTAATTCTTCCAAGGATTTTCCGGTCCTAACGAATGCCTCAGCACACTTCCTGTTACGGCCGCCATAAGATGTGCAAATGAAATCAGCAACACCACAGCTTTCCATCATTGTTTCAATGCGACAATTACGATTAGGGAAATACCATTGAGCAAACTTAAATGTTTCTTCCATACCAATTCTAATGAATGCGGCTTTGGTGGATTCACCAAGGCCTAGACCATCGCAAAAGCCAATACCTGTTGCAACGATATTCTTCAAAGTTCCACAAAGTTGCTGAAGAACTAAATCTGGAATAATCTTGATCCTGAAACAAGGTTGGTTGAAAATAGGGAACCATTTGGCGCCAATTTCCTCATCCTCAAAAGCAATGGTGGATTCGCAAAATTCACCCTTGGAGATATCATTAGCAATGTTAGCACCCATCAAAGCACCACATGGAATGTGGAGAATCTCTTCAATTGTATCAGTAACAAGAGAAATGTTGTCACCCTTCATTGTAACTCCTTTAACAAGAGAAATACCAGATGATCCTTCACGTACATGACCAATCATCTGATTAAGAAGCCTTGGTAAAAACTGGTGTGGTGTAACAAAAACAAAGAAATCGCAACCCTTGCATGATTCAACAATATCACCATATGCGACAATATTCTTTGGTAAAGGAACGCCAGGGAGATATTTGCTGTTTTCGTGATCAGTGTTGATCGCATCAACGATATTCCTACCATCGGGTAAAATTTCAGGATAAGTGTACATTTTAACAATGGGATCAAAATCATGGATCTTAACAACGTTTTCAGCAATAACCTTGGCCATGACTGAACCCATGTTACCAGAACCTATCATACAAACTCCGTGAGACATTTGTAAGTGAGGTGAAAAAATTTGAGAACCCGAGACCAAAAAAACAGATAATTTACGATAGGTTTTCAGATGAGACTGTAAGTATTGACGGATCAGGCTGGAATTGGTTAGTTTCGCAGAAAGAGAATCCTGGGAACTTTTCTACTGATCCATTTACGGGAGACACGTATGAGTCGACTGGGCTTTCTTTTGTAAACTCTTGATCGAAGTTTGATGGGTTATTATTTGAGAGGATAACAGGTCTGAATTCTGGTTTTATCTTTTTTTGAAAGAGATCATTGAATGAAATTCCGGCAAATAACTGATGTGTCACAATTTTTGAATATGAAGGTCTTTCTTCGGGTTCTTTTTTGAGCAGGACAAGGATAAAATCAGAGATCACTGGGTCAACATCTGGTGGGAATTTCGGATCCTTTTCAAGGATATTTCGGAATAGTTTTTTAGGGTTTGAGTTGGCAAATGGAGATCTGCCGAAAAACAGTTCATAAGCAAGGATTCCGAGCGCCCACCAATCAACAGCTTTTCCATAGGATCTTTTCAGTATGATTTCAGGAGCCATGTATTCAGGGGTTCCACAGTACGTTGATGTGGTGTCATCAACTGTTAAATCTTTGGAAAGTCCGAAATCTGTGAGCTTGACATATCCATCTTGATCAAGGAGTATATTCTCTGGCTTAAGATCACGATATACTATACCGATTGAGTGAAGATGCTCAAATGCAAGAATAATTTGAGCAAGAATTAGTCTAATTTCAGAAAAAGGTAGCTTTTTCCTTCTTTGTATGTGGTAAAAAAGCTCTCCACCTGATACATATTCGAGAACAAAGTAGAATTTCGAAGACGTTTGGAATGCAAACTTAAGTGATACGACAAAAGGGTGATTTGATTTCGTTAAAATGTTCCTTTCTGCAATGACAGAGTGAACTTTGTTCTGCTTGATCAGTCTCGATTTATGAATTGATTTAATTGCGTAGAAGCAATTATCTGTTTTTGATTTCACTAACATCACTTTCCCAAAATAGCCTCTACCTATTACAGACACGATCTCAAAATCATCCATAGTAATGTCAGGATTGAAAAATGTTACTCCACGCAATTGCAAAACCCAATACATCATATCATTATTTGAAGAGGCTTCAAGAATAGTAGATGATCCAGAAACAGGTGTTATTTTAAAACGGTAGTTTTTTTCATTTTCAATTATACTTATTGAACACTGTGGCGTAATTTCAATGGTTGTATCTACTTTCAATAGCTCTTCATCTTTGGATATTATTAATTGTGTACCCTGAAGCTTGCAAAACCTATTAGAACCAATTCCAAAAAATCCCCGCTTCGTGAGCCATCCTTGCATTTTATCCATGAAATGATATTTTTATTTTGAATGACCACTATCAAAAATTGTGTGGCGAATTTATCCAAAACGATAGTTTATCGTTCGGCCAATCCAGCTAAGAAAATCAGGGCATAGGGAGGCCGTGGTCTGACTGAGAGGGTTCGGAATTCGGTGGTGGTATTTGAACACATATCTAAACCTCCAATTTGATTTGAATTAGATTGAGAGCTTATTGTGACACCAGAGATTGGGTTCCCTGAAACGAGAACTGGTTTGTCACTTATTGAATTTGATACTGTTACAGATGATGAGTAATAGTATAATGAGTAACCAGTATTATACAAGAAAACAAAATGGTCAGCATAATTATGTGACCAGTAAGAGATTACCAGATATGAATCTGTGTTGTTGATAATATTACAGTAGCTTGAATATGCAGACGTTGAAGATATGGATTCTAGTTGAATTGGATATTCACATATAGATTTTGTAACACTAATATATGAAATAGAATTGGATACAGGAGCATATCCAGCTCCAAATACAGCACCTGTGCAAGTTGTTTTGGATATGTTTATGTTATTCATATTCGTGTGAGATTCTTCACATCCAAAAGCACCATAAAATGAATCTGATGAGCATTCTACAACAGTTGATGTTTGTATAGTTTGACTGCTACTTGTTGAAGCCTCAACATGAAACCCGCCTCCACAGCCTTTTGCAAAACATTTTTCAACACATATCCTCTCTATGCATAGCTTATAAGTTTTCAACATGATTCCACCACCACCCACATTTGCCCTTCTCCCAACTTGGCCGATTCCAGTACAGCTGCAGTTACAAAATGTACAATCATGAATTTCTGCGTTTGTTCCTGTATTATGAACATAAACAGCACCTCCCAACAAGTTTTCCCCGAAGCAAGATACAAAAATAGAGTTCGATATATTTATCGATAACTCATTAAGCACAAGACGTGTAAAAATCGTATTCATTTTACTTTTGGACCAATTTGAATAATTAATTCAAATTTTGAATTAATTATTTTTATCTATTGCACTCCCATTTATCATCTTAATGGCATTTATTATTGATGACTAGAAAACCCGTGAGTGATAAAGGTAGCGAAAAACAATCTGTTCATAATTGATTATACTGATTGGGTCTACAAAGCAGAATTAAATACCTTTGCGAAATTAAGCATTTTGGAATATACTTGGGTTCCGTTAATTCCATCAGTTGAAAGAATTTGGTTACAAAATGGCAAATATGTATCATCTGTGGAACAAATGGACGAAAGATGACAAAACGTGTCGTAAACATTAGGTATACGCATTGGAGAATAAAAATTCTTTAAGACGACATTGGTGCTGGAATCATCATCTGATACCCCAAAAATATTCTTTGTGAAAATATTAAGAACCATGTTTTTGTTTGGAGGAGTATTTGTAGAAAATTGCTCCTCTAAAGAGAAGAATAACTTATTTAACGAAAACACAGATGGAAAACCTTCAAAAGATATAGAATTATCTGATTGGGCAGATGATACAAATTTTGCAATATATCCACCAATTGTGTGCCCAATTATTACATTTTTTATAGAATGATTTAACATTCTATATACGGACATTGATATCGAATCACTATGTGGAAGCCTTGTCGTCGACATGATACCAAAGTAGGAAAAGAAGAAGATGTGAAAAGATATAATATTCTTAACAAACTGGAAAAATGGAATTATTGCCCCAATTACTGATGGGAGGATGACTTTAATATATGTCTCAATAAACATTGCCCATGAATAAATTGAATCTATTGAGCTCAGGGCAACAAATTGTATTCCTGGATTGTTTTCAAGTCCAATAAGTAGAGCTAAATACTTCTCTCCTTTGGGTTTAATTGATATTGAATTGAGGGAGAAATCCTCACCAAACAAGTATCTAAGAGTATTATTCAACAGTTTTTCTGTACCATTTCGTAACACAAATTGATTTCCTTGAATTGTGTACAAACTTGTAAGAGTTTGAAGACCAACAAGCTGTAAAAACGAAAGACCACCGGGTGTTGTATGATAACAAAATGAAGGCAAGGTTTGTTTCTTAGAAATGTTGCCACTTTGAGCTTTGACATATTCAAGTTCTGGAATTGTATTTGGTTTCCAAAAAACAACTAAAATAAGAATAAAACATCCAAAACCAAGAAGTATATAGTACACAATTTTCATTATTTTCAAGTATAAGTTAATCTCACCTTTACCAATAAAAGAGTTATTTGGCAAAAAAGCTGTTGATATATTTCCAAATAAGCAAAAAGGTATTGAAAATACAAGCATAACAAAATAAATAAAAACCCATATAGTACATATGAGTGTCCAATAACTTACTATTTTTGTCATTTGATTCCAAAGTTTAATAAGTTCTATACAAGTATATACTGTGTTAATACAAACAACTATCGTGACAATAATATTCCAGAATCCAAAAACACCATTTCGATATGTATTTGTCTTCGGATCTGTAACAAAGGCAATCCATCCTTTTTGATTTGATAAATTTGCAGGATCAAAAACTTTGGAAGGGAAAAAGTCATCTCCTTTTTCGGTTGCTTTCGATTCTTGACCAACCAATGATGAATCCAATTCATTGGTAGTTTCATTATAGGTAATACCATAAAACAATACCTTATATGAAGCAATAAATAATCTTAGTAAACCATTAATAAGAGGATAAAAACCAATAAATATCATTAATATTCCCGAATATAGCACTTTATCATTCATAAACTCGATGACAAATAACAAATCAACAAAAAATGTGAAAAAAACGACCAGAATTAGCTTTGTGATAACAGAACGCTTTTCTGGTCCGTTATTTTCAATTTCAGTAATGATATTCGTTATATATGTCACATAGCTTAAACTATTTGTCAGAGACTCTATGAAAGACTTAGCATTCTGCACAACAATTCCAATTAGCAAAGAAAACACAGGAAAATTAGACAAAATTTGGAAAGTTATCAAAATCATATCTTTCCAACCATCATTAATAACTTTGGGAAACACTCCAATGAAAAAATGCATTATGGTCGGAATCACAATTGAAACAAGAACAGTAATTGATATAATTTGTATAAATAAAATGGTCCCTATAAATACTGTGTATCCAAAATAAATCATCCCCTTCCACAGATAGTGCATATGTGTTACACTTGGTTCCATTGAAAATAAATAAGTTTCAATTATTACTGTTACTATTTTGTTAGAAAACTTTTCAATTGAGGAACCACACATCAGGCTTCCTTTTCTACTAGCGAAGAATCAATTCATGGAGCACTTGCTTAGATCAATACTACAGCTCTAATTTTTACATTGTCAACATTTTTATTAAGTGATCGTAAATTCAATTTGTCACTATCGGCTCTGTCAAATTGAAACCTAATTCGATCAAAATGAACATTGCTAATGCAATCACCTTATCAAGGATCCCCCTTCTATTCATTATTGTAGGACTTTTGTATTCTGAAAAGAAATATTCTGGATCAATTGGTTTCTGTTTATTTGTTTTTGCTGCATATACTGATTGGTTGGATGGTCATTTAGCACGTAAATACAAAATTACATCTTCTTTAGGTGCTTTTATTGATGCTACTACTGATAAAATATTTATGATAGGAACATTTATCACAATGCTTCTTCTCAACATTGTTCCCCACTGGACTTTATTCCTAATAATTTTAATACTGCTACGTGAATTCATTATTACGGCCTTGAGGGCTGTTGCTGCAACCCAGAAAGTTGTAATTGCGGCTGAAGCAGCTGGTAAGGCAAAAACAGTCATTCAAATGGTTTCATCAATTGTGTTACTACTCTGGTATTCGATTACGAAAGACTATCCAGGCCTTTTCAACGAGGACTATCTCAAGGTTTTCCGCTACTTTGGATTGGTACTTTTCATAGTTGCTACAGGAATGACAGCCTCATCTGGCATCCAATATCTTATCAAGTATCGTAGTGTTTTAGTAGGTTTATAAAATTCTAAACGTTCATTTTTTATGAGTGAAAACGAGCCACCAAACACACCTGTATCGAAGGGGCGGGCCTCAATGATGGCTAACAGTCCTCAGATGGTTCCAGAAAAGCTTATTAGACAAAGAGAAAATCTTCTTGAAATTCAACGAAACAATGAATCTCTTAAGGAACACCTTAGAAAGATAGATCAATCAATGAATGAATACCAAGAAAAAATCAATAATGAAATTAGGATTACTGAAGAAGAAATAATTCAAATGAAACGAAGTCATGATGTAATCAAACAAGAGATAGAAGAGGAAATCAATAGGCAACTTACATCGATCTACAATGAGCCTCTTTTAGGACCTGAAAGTATTGAGATTTTGAAAGAAAAAACGAGAAACTTGAATTTGCTTCGAAAGGCTATTAAAGATTCATTCACATCCCAATACTCTGCATTTCTTATTGAATTTAAGAAGCACAAGCTAGCAATATCAAAAAATATTAATAATTATATATCAAAAAATACACATTTATCTGGAATTGATTTTAGTAAGGAGAACTATAGGATTAAAGAAGGGCTTTCAAGGTGTCTACATGAATTTAGAAAAGATATTAATATGTTGAAGGTTATATCACCAAGAAATATCATGATATCTGATTCCAATAGTGTCGAGGTACAACAAGTTGTGAATCATCAAAAGGAATTTGCTGATATATCCGTAACCACAGATGAAATCCAGAAAAATCTCAAATTAAGTGAGTATTTCCGTAAGTGGGCAACACATAATATGGAAATAATAAAAAGTTAGATTTAAAAAATTGTTTCAAGTATCGGAATCAATGCTTTTCTTATTTCTTTTGATTCCAGACAGACAAGTGAAAGAAGTTTAGGCTGTAGACTATTAACAAGTGTGTTGTCTAACGTTTGAAGGAAAAATACCATCAACTGTACCCAAAAACGATTTTCATCTTTCACAATTTGCTCAATAGACTCATCAACAAGTTCGGCACACACTTTAGTATTCTTTTCTTTGAATAGAACCTTGAAATATTGCTTTAAAAGGATGCTACTTGATTCATAATAAACAAAGTTAATATCTTTGTGATATTTGTGGATCTTTTCGTAAATATTTATGATTATATGATGATAATCCTTACTTGGATTAAGGTTTTCAAAAAAGAAATCAATTAAACAATAGAAATATGGATTCGAATATAGATCTACAGATTTTGACTCTATAATTGAGAAAACTCTGTCAATCTCGGGGGGTTCAGAATGAGGTATTAGCTTGCATAATAATCCTTTTATAAAATCAACCATAATTTGAGACTGACAAGCTCGATTTGAAATGCAGCTCAACAAAAATGCTATTAGGCTAGATATTTTCCCAAATATTCTGGATGTATTTCTTTCAACAAATAATTCTAAAAACCTAATAACTCTGCTTTCGATCATGTTTGGAATTTGAAAATACACATTATAAAGAAGGGACTCAAATGTATATCCCCATAAATCATCTGGAAAAGACTCACTATTCACAGAATGGATGGCAAATATGTCTACAAAAATTGATTCCGTTTTGATACTAATGGATTCACTAACATTAGTAATTGACAATCCCAAATTTTGCAATAAACAAACCCAGGTATCATAATTATTTGGGATAATATTTGAAATAATAGTGTATAAATCCAATAAATCTATTGACTTGGATTGAACATATGGAGAATTAATGAATGAAGATACAACCGACATCAAATGAATGATATAAGGGGCCAAATCTCCAATGTGTTCTTTAACAATAAACTCTACAATAGTCGCACCTTCCATGCTCTCAGCATCTTCATGGGATGATAAAGCCAATATTTGTAGAATCACATCCCACCCACTATTAATATGGGATCCTTTTTCTTTTATAATCCTACTAATACACTCAAGAATAAAAAGTTTCATTTTGTGCGATGGATTTAAATCATAAATATTTAAGAATGGCTTTAAGAATTGATGTTGAAAATGAAATATATTTTGGCTCTTCATATCAATATATGTAAATATTAGCTGTCGAATGACATCTATAGCTGTTTGAGAAATGACTAAATTCTTTTGGCAACCAACCATTGATAGATGTTCTTGAATCCGAGGCCATATTTCTCTCCATAAAAAGACTGGTCTATCTTTATTCCAGTGAGCAAGATTAGATAATTTCATTAGAATGGTGACACTTGGCTGGGGCTTAGTAATCTCATTTTTGGAAAGTTCTAAGAATGCTGTCAAGAATTCTATAAACGAATCCCGGTATAAAAACCGGGTCACCATAATAATTTGCTCAATATGCTCAGAGTTATTACTATCAACCATATTTGTATGCTGAGCCCCTTCATTAATGATTAGTCTCCAGTAACCATCTAAATATGATGGGTTTTTCAAAGCGCATTGGAAAAGAATGTTAGATAAATTCGAATGAAAATCATGGTTTGCTTGATTATATTTATTACCTGATAAACAATAAGAAACGAAAATCCCATAAAATTTGCTCATATTATCATAGTGATATGTTCTTGCTGATATTGAAAACATCTGAATAAAGCATTTATTAAGAATACTTGTCACTCTTTTTTCACTTGTACTTCTTAAAAGATACATAATAAAATCAATAACTATGTCTGAAGATATTAATAGAAGCTTTGATAATAAAAACTCTTCAGAATCGGTTTTCTCATACTTATGAATAAATACACGAGACCTTTCATGATATGTTGATATCATGGGAATATCCATTTCAAAAAGAGCAGGAGATTTCGTAATAAAATCATAAATACGATTCAATATATCGGTTGGGATATCATTTCCATCATTTACACCTTTATTCATGATTATGAATTCTTCAAGACTAATCTGAACAGCTGAATTCAAACTATGGAAAACAGAATGAAGTATAAAAACGTTATAAGTAAGAATATAAATAGCATCAGGTATCAAACTTAGATTTGTATTAGTTTCTGCATACCTCTTAGAAAAGGTTGACACTAAGACATCATAAGATTCCATTGATCCTGTGATCTTAAGACCGGAAAAAAATTCAGAAAATGCTTTTTCGAATGTTTGATTAGAGAAATCATATTCATTTAAATATGCATTCAAAATTAGTATATGAGTTGATAGGTATTTGGTTTTGGATCGTTTATTTAGATCTTTATCATTTTTTAAAAATTGGGCAATTGACCCAGATTCATTCGTAATTATTTTTGCTTTTATAAAAGCTTTGATCCCCTCAGATGGAGATATTTCAAATATTTTATAGTTATCAAGCGATATTGGAATTGATCTCTTTGATTTGTTGGCTTTCGGAAAATAATTTAAAAACCCTGAACAAAAATTCTCAATAATTTTTAAGATATGAAGTGTTCCAATGTAATAGGTCTGTGTTGTTTTTGATCCTTCGCAGACTGCTTTCATCAAATTATGGAATATGTTTTTATCATTAGGATAGCAACATTTTATAAATAACAGCGGAACAGATGTGAGAGATGAAAGAATCTCTGATCCTTTTTCAAATGATTCTGGAGACTGAATTAGATCAAAAATATCTTTTTCAAGAAGCTCTCTCAAGAATTTCATAGAAAATAATATGTATTTATCAAATAAAGTTAATATCAGATTTGAAATCAATCTAAATTCTACAAAGCTCGGAAGAGAAATAACTTTTCGAATGATTGAGAAGACTGGCCCTTGAATAATATACTTAAAACTATCATTTTTTGTTATTTGCGTGTTTGAATTTAATAAATCCAAAGTGGAATTAGATATGGTTGTCATTTCGTGAATGTTGTAGCTACTTGATAATGCATTAAACATGCATACCATAATATGAAAGATATCTGCATAATAAATTGTCATCTCAGATAGTTTGATGTCTTGAAAATTTTCAACAAAATCGTTTAAAACGCTTTCATATGTTTGAAGAAACAGAGATTCATGAATTTTCTTCTGGGGAAGTAAGGGATTGCTGGTATCCATATGGAAGATAATGTGGTTATATTCAGTAATAATTCTCTGCATTTTTTCCCTGTTTTCTTTCAATTTAATGTTCTTCAATAACATAAAAAGTCCAAAAATTGCTAAACTCAGATCTTTTTCATGAATACAAAGCAGTCCGACTTTCGAACGAAGCAAAGTATCAATGCACTCTGCTTGCATAAGCAAAAAATCATCTTTTGCATATATATCTGTGATAATAATCTTTCCTAGAATACTTTGTGCATTTTTTTCGGATATAAACTGCTCAGCATTAGCTTGTCGCAAAAGAAAGTTGAAAAATTGATAACAAATAGGACCAAATTGCAAAACAGAGTCATCAATAGCAAATAAAAACGGCTCTAACACTATTGAAATATCCTCTGGGGACAATTGCCCATTATGTTTCTCTAAGAAAAAATGAACTTTGGAGATACGGTCTTTCACAATGCCATTCTTAAAATAACCAGTTTGCTGATACAAGAGCTGGTTGAATTCGATCAATCTGGGAACTAGATTCGGAGCTTTCATTGAACGTTAAGTTAGAATTTTATGAATATTGGAGAAGTTTTGGCCGAAATTAATAGCTTTTTGGATAGTATATCATGTGATAATCATGATGAATCTTATTTATGGATGAAAATGAGAAACTTTTTTCGAGATCTGCAAAATAGAGGTATAATTTTTGAAATTACAAGTGAGTTGTTCATGAAAATAGAAAAAATTAGGAAAAATCCGGTTTATTCCAAATACTTAAATGATGATATGTTGGTTTGCGTCTTTCCTTCACTAAAACTTTCCGTTTTGAAAGATAATCCAGCATCAAATACTAAATCTCTCGTAAAAATCCACCCCCCAACGTTGAAATCTTCTAATACTCCAAGAATTTCTTATAAAAAGTTACTTGTTGAAAACGAGACTCAACAGAATATTCCAACTCTTATCCAGAATTCCAAAGTTAAGAAAGAACAAACCCTTTCAAAAGGCCTTCAAGATCATATGAAATCTCCTTTTGAATCAATTCCATCTCTCCAACTTGCATTTACAGCAAGAGATTCTCTCAACTGTCAGAATGCGAAAAAGGATATTCCCATCGGAACGAGAATAAAGAACGAAACTGATGCTCTTGCTTATGTAGCTTCAGTAGATGATGAAACAGACTATCTTAAGTTCCATTATGGCACTATGTCAGAGAATGATCCTTATACATTTGATGTGAAAGAAAGGTTATTGCGCAATGGTGATTTTCAAACAATATCAAAGAGAGGGGTACTTACTGCTCGATTTGCTGGACAATCAGAATTCGCTACAATAGAAGAATTTGTAACAAGCAAAGTTAATTTTAATATTATAAGAAATATGAAATTTTTCTCCCAATTCCGACTTAATAAGTGTTTTAGATATTGGAATAAGATGACCATTAAAAGGTATTTTATGAGAAGGCTTGAATCATTTTCTGACACCTGTTGGGCTACAAAAGCAAAATTTCCTAATATCAATCATAGATTCAGGAGAGATTTGTTTCAAATCAATGAATTATCTCTTTTTCCTGTTAGAAATAACAGTGAACTTGAGTTTTTGGATATAATGAACGATTTTGGAATAGCTTCAAGGATTTTCTCTGATACGCTTTATGATGTGAGCGAGAAAATTTCCATATCATTAACAGAATTTGCTGCAGAGTTGAATCAAAAGTATTTAGATCTTGTTTCTCCCGAATCACGCAATTTTTTGGATATGGAAAAAATCCCATCAGAGTTATTCTCTGTTCACAAAGTCCCCTATAAAAAAAGCTTGAGTATAACTGAAGCCAAATCATTAAAAGAAAATCATAACCTAATGATTAGGAAAGCTTATTCAAATCTATCAGCAATAACATCATTCTTTTCTGTGTGTGAAAAAACCATATTATCATTTTTTTCTGAAATTTTATATCAAAAATTCTTAGATTTTTCGAGACTATTTATTGATAATTCCCATTTTGTTCGATTAAGGGTTGTTTTGGATTATGAGAATGGGGATTTGGTGTTCCACCCATCCATCGAGCAGTTGAAATCATTTATGAATTCATATGTCGATAATATACTTTCATCAATTTCTTCATTTGTTAAACCTATGTCTTTGAATCCTGATATGAAATCCAAAGCAAATCCCAGCTCTTCATCCTCTATGTCTATCAGAGATCATATAATGAATAAATCCATGTTTCCAATTGAGTTAAATAAGTACTTCAAAATAATTGAAGATAGTTACCAAGATGCATTAGATACTTATAATTCGTATCGACCTTCATCTCTTGCTACCCAAGAACTTATGTCAAATTGGGAAAGTATTAAACTAAATGAATCTGATCCAACTCATTACATCAATAATTTAACCAAGCTTACAAGTCTTCAGAGTAATATAGTATCTCTAAAATCTGGGTATTTTCATCTCTCAATTGCACTTGATTGTAGATCATTAAGAACTGGATTATTAGATTTTCTTAAAAGAGCCATAGATGAAAACAATACAATCCTATTCCGCAATTTTGAAACGATATGCAATGATATTGTTAATGAATATGACTATTTGATATCAACTCTTGTTTCTCCTGATGATACACTTGAATCTAAATCATTGTTTAATGAACACATTAATGAAGCGAAGAAAAAAGCACCAATTCTTGAAGAGAAAATGCAGACTGTTAATATGATTTATAACAGAGCTCTTAATTGTGCAAATTTATTAGTTCCCGTTTTATTGATTTCATTAAAACAAATGAAATTAGCTTCAACCAGATTTGATGAAGCAATACTGTTGGCTACTAGAGCAATGGAAGATTCCAGGTCAAAAACAATCCAAGAGCTTATTGCTCTTCAACTTAATTTGGAAGATCAACTGTCAATGCTTGATCGACAGATTAAGGGACAGTTTTCTGTGTTAGTTACCAACATATCATCTGAAACAGCAATTAATGATTTAACAGATGCTCTTCATAAAACGGATTCATTGATCGAAGGAATAAATACATTTAAATTGACGGCTGAAAGATTGAAGTTTACAAACTTTGATTTTTCACATATAACAAGAATTCGAAACGAACTTGAACAAAACCTATCAAATTGGAGAGTATATTCTCAATTTATGCAAGAAATCGGGAAATTTACCGAGGCATCAATTCTTGACGTTGACATGAGAGCTCTTTTAGTTTTTTTGAATTCATATAATGAAAGGGAGATGAGAAGTGTTCATCATCCATTGTTTGATCGAATGGCAAATCACTTTGCTTTGTTGTTTCAATACCACCCATTTTTTAGTATTTTATCGAAGATAAATCTTGATTACAATCACTGGTTAGGGATTTTTAACATCATTGATATGAATGTTGATAATATTAGAAAACTTCCTTTGAGGAAATTGCTCAGCCCCACAATTCTAGCAAACTTAGAACAGATTAGAGTATATATTTTGAATCTACAACAAAGAGCTGATTTGAGTGCAACATTTGAAAATATGATAATTTCTATGAAATCTTTGGTTTTCACTCTACATAACTCAAAGCTTACAGATTCGTATATTATCGCGTTTCCATCATTATATAATACCTTATCAACCTGTAATTCTTTTTATATATATCTTCAGTCATTGTCGAATTCTCCTTTTTATTCATCAATTGAGAAGCAGGTTCTATATTGGAAAGATAAACTTAATCAAATAATACAAATTATTACCCAATTAACCGAATTTCAAAAGCAATATGTTTGCATTTCTGTTTTTACCTCTTCATTATATAAGCCATACCACTATCCATGTGAATTTCAATCATTTTCGTTTATAAAAGATTGGTTTATTAGATTCATTGGGCAGCTTAAAGATGACCCACATTTGCTAAGTTTAACATCAAAAGCTGATCCAACAAAAGTATTTGATATTAAGAAATCAAATATTTCTAATAGTGTTTTTAAAGGTATGAAAACAACAAACTTTGAGGATCTAGTCAATAATGAATTAGTATTTGAGCCTGTTGCTTCGAAAATGAATTCTGATTCAACTGAAGAGGATCTTGTATCTAATGATTTGAACCAACCAATCTACAAAGGAGGACAAATTTTGTTTAATGGTGAGTTATTACTTAAATGTATAGATCAGGCAACTTTTAGATCCAATATTATTATTAAGAATTCGGGTCATTTGATTAATCTTCAAAGACAAAAATGTCCAAGATTATATTTTTGTAGTGATGAAGATTGTATACGTGTTATTTTAGGGTGTCTCAACTCAAAATTTATGAATAACGACCTCCTTCCAGTATTTCCGCATTTGTCGCGGTTTCAAATATCTTCTTCTCCTGATAATGATACCATTATTGGAGCTATTACTGTTACCAATGAGACATATCCTTTTTCTACCGATATAGACTACACTAATATGAGCTTTAGTGAAATTATTGAGAGGGTTGATAAAGAGCTTAAAAAATCTATCAGATCATCAATAATTGATGCATATTCTGCTAGAGAGTTTACTGAATTCAATCAATGGTTGTTAAGATACCCAACTCAATCGTTATTGATTGCCGAATCAATGTATTATGAAGGTTTAGTTAGGCAAAGGTTATTAAAAACTGAAGAAGTGCTTAGTTTAGAATCAATTATAAAATCCACCAAAGAATTCATCCAAAGCGCAGCATCTTTTTTGAATAATTCTGTTACCAAGTCAATAGGGATTTCTTCATTAATAGCATTAAAATTAAGACACTTAGAGATTTTGAATGAACTAAATCAAAATATTCCAAACATTAATTCTGAATCATCAATATGGAAAAAGCACATGTTCCATTTCATTAATGGAGATTCTGGAGCAGATCAGGTTTTTATAAACATTGGGCCTATATCATTCAAATATGGGTATGAACTAATATCTAATCCATCCTTATTTTTTTTATCTAACCAAGAAGAAGAAACTGGTCTTTCGCTTGCATCATGTTTAATCAAATCTGAGTTTTGTGTGTGTAGTCAAATTGGGGGAATACGTGGTTTAATCAAACCATTTGCCGATTTTTGTGGATTACCCTATTTTGAGCTTCCATGTTCAATGGTTTCTAGTATTATTACAGGATCAATGACTATACCATCGATTATTCAATTGAAAAACGTGGACTTTGTCCCTGTTTCATTCCCAAATTTTTATGGTGCATTGGAAATGCAATCTAGAGTTTTTAAGAGTGAGGATCATTTCAAAGAAATAAGAATAGATCAATGGAATTCACTTATTCATATTGATTCTGAAACAATTCCATCATGGCTTCAACAAAAGCTTCGTCCCATTCATGTTAATCCAATGGACAAAAATGATATTAAGAAAATGATGTTTGGAATTAGACCTCTATCCGATATGAATGTTGATAGCTTTCACCTTAAAGCAATTACCTTCTTCAATTTTGAAGAAATATTATTTAGAACAGGGCAAAGGACTCCTGATTATACGAAATTTCCTTTATATTTTGATGCCCCAGAGTTCTTCATGACAAATCAAGTTATTATTTCAAAAGATTTTACAGAATATGAATTGCCCAATAGCTTAATAGAGAAGATTAATATACTATTTTCTTTAATAGATAAACTAGATGCGTTTTCTCCTCATTCACACAACCCTGACTTTCCTTGTATCCCATATAGTAGTCCCATCAAATTGGTTGTTCCAAATTATAGAATTGGACTTTTTTTTGTTCTTGCATCTCTTAAAGATAATATTAAGAACTCACAATATCAACTTGAAAAATATGATGAAAAAAGGATCTTTCTTAATTTATATGCTTATAGACCTCTTAGTTTTGTTTTTTATTGTGATATGAATGAAGAGTCATTAGATTCAATTATCGTTCCAGAAGAAGATATGTATTCGACAATGAAAATAATGTTAAAACAAAATGATCTAGCTCCTCATTACGAATCAATTGAACCTTATTCCTCTCTTTATATCAAAAATGCTGATTTACATCCCAATTTCCTTTTTTCAAAACTTACCGAAAAGCTGTCTTTGTTAAGGTATTGTATACATAATGGAGCAATATTTCCTCCTTCAGAGCTTGCAGAGGCTGTTTATTCTGATGATTTATTGCGTATTAAAGTCTCTCCTGAGATTCAACACCAAATATCATTGAATAACCAAATTCCTATTATTATTAAAGGGAAGATCTCCCAAAAGAAAAGAGAGTTTGTGAAGAAATTTATTTTGGGTCATTCAAAAGCTGATGATATTGTTCTCTTTTCCTCTCCATACAATGAAAAACTTAATGATTCTGTATTTAAGTATATATCACAAATATCAAGAGGCATTTATGGCCCATCTGATGGGAAAACAGTTTTTGTTTGTATTTTTGATTATCAATATGCAAATAGGCAAATTAAGGACTTTGTTTATTCTATGTGTTTTTATCGATCTCTTTATGATTACAAAAAATATCAATATCTTCATGTTGATAGGGTGCAACTCATTATTACCACAACCCAACAAGATGATTTTGAGTATCTTCCATTTCCATATTATACAATTTATCTAGATGAACCTTACACTTTGAATTACCAAGACATAACCAATGATCTTATTAGCTTTGATTTGATTGATTGTATTTCAAAATATATAGAAACGAAAAGTCTCTTTTATTTGGGTAAAGAATTTATAAAAAATTCTCAGTCAATTCTTTCCAAAAGCGAACTGTATGCACGTTTGTCATTATATTTTGATGAAGAAATTTTTGATACAATAGCAAAAATCGAAAATATATCAATTGATCAAATAAGGAAAACCATTCATCAAAATAATTTATGTGATATTTCTATTCATGATTCATACTTTTTATCAAAGGTAAAGGAACTAATTTCATTGAATATGAGTGCTATTATTGTTGCTGATGATGTTTCCGTTTTAAAGCACATAAGCAATGTAAGCTATATCATATTGGATTCTTCTTTTAAAACACAATTGTTTTCTGCATTAGTCAAGGTATCTCATTCCCGAACACGAAGTATCATTATAATGGATTTGAACTATCTGAATCATTCTGAAGTATTTGATGTACTAGATTTGTTTTTATATAATTCTGATTCCATTGAATATCAAACATATTTTGAAAACGCCGATATTTCTATTATAAAACACTATTTGGACCCTTATGGAAGTAACAATAGTATATTGAAAATGATTCAAAACTATTTATCATTTTTTGTTGTGTGTAATTCCGTCCAGTTTGATAACAATATTCCTGATGTTTTTAAGAAAAAAATGATTCACGTAAAAAGATTTATATGTAATGATCTTAGGGATCAAAAAACAGATGTAATGGATAGTATTGATGCATTCCTTCCATATACTGGCCTAGATCGAGGCACTTTTTCATTACGTTCTCAATTCTACTACTCTAAATTCAAAAATCAGTCTGAATTCATTATTAACTCTCTTCATAAATCTTTGGAATTCTTATCTCAACTATTAAATCTCAAACCAAAAATCGAGAATTCCAATGGGATTGTTCTATCTTCTAGTGCTGAATCTGATATGAAAGAAAAATTTACTCAGCTCGGTACCAAAATTCAACAGTTTTCCAAGAGAAGTTCTGAGTTTAATGAACAAATTAATGTTAAAATGAATTCTCTTCAAGTTCTTCAAGCCAAGATTGCAGTCCAAGCACCAAATGAACTTGGGAAAGAGGTTGCATCAATATCCACATATCCATTGGAAGATCAGGTATCCCAAATTAATGACTGGTTGTCCAAAAAGGATCAATTTTCTGTTTATGCAACTGTCTTTAAAGAGCTTTTCCATTTCTCAACCATCTCTAACTTCACTGAAACCACAATCAACTCTTCATATTGTAGGTTAGTTGCCTCTCTTAGACAGTTTTCATTGTCTGAACATTCTGTTAATTCCATTAGCAAATTGCAAAAGTATGGTCTCTCTTCTGATTCATCACCAGAAGCCCCTTTGCAGCAGCTATTTAGAATGGGAGAATCAAATCTTATATCATCAATTCCATTTGTCAATTCTATATTATCTTGGCTACTTATTATTATAAAGTTTTTCCAGTGGCAAGAAGAATCAACCCAAATCTCAGCAGAACTTACCCAACTTCAATCAAGAAATTCAACAAATCTCGAACAAATTGAGTTGATGAAAAAAGAAAGAGCTGAAATATCTGAAACGCTAAAAGCTAATTCAGGTGGTCCAGAGTGCCCAGAATGGCTGGTCAAAGCATGGAAAAAAGATGAAAATGATACAAAAAAACTTTTTGAGCAAATGGAAGAAGGTGCAAGAGTATTGTTGAAAATTGCTGACTCTGCAAATGAAACTGATAAGATGATCAAGATTTATTCTGTTGTTTTCACTGCTTTTGAGAATGGTTTTTGTTCTGTGCCTTATAAAAAACGGAGGCAAATTCTTCAATCATTAGATCTGAATTCTTTATTGTCTCCATTTGAACTTATTACGAATTTACTTGATATGGAATTATTCTTTCCATTTTCAAAACCAATGCACTTATTTACATCATTATCATATTCTTATACGGATGAAGCAAAACTTTCAAATATTACAAATTCTTTCTGTAATGTGAATGTTTTTGATCAATTTATTGCTGGATCTATTCTACCCAAATCATACAAGTTTTTAATATCTGAGGATCCTTTTATCGGAGACACCTACGCTTTGCCTATCAAAGTTTATTTTGATCCCCTAGATATTGTTTATCAAACTGTTATATCGATTAATTCTCACATTGAATTTGATTTTTCTAGTAATCCTGATCTATTTGACCATATATCACAATGCTTTTTGTCCGGGTCTCAAATACTAATCAGGGTGGATTCAATACATTCTCTTGATAGATTTGAATCAATTGTCACACATTTTCATTTGCACTATAAGCTATCCCAATCTATATATTATAATGAAGAAGTTTGTCCTGTTTCTTCTTCTATACAGATAATCGCTGTTAGTGCATTTAGATTTGAGAATCGTCCTAATGTCATAATGGTTGATATGGATGTTCCAAATTTGCATGAAACAATATGGTACCCACTGATTACTGTATTCAATGTGAATTCACAGATAGAAAATTTGTGCATATCACTTCTCTCAACTGTTTTTTCTAAAACAATAGAATTAATGAATGGTCTTAGAAAAATAAGTGAATTTGCCGAAGGCACTTGGTCGGATATATTTGAAAATCCTCAAAAACAGTATAGCATACGAAGTATTATTGATCAAATGATAAATAACTCAAAAACTAGACTTAACTCTGTAGTATCTTTAAAAATGCTTGTTAAAGAATCAAATGAACATCCTCAAGCAATATATAGGTATCAAGCCTTCACTGAACAATGTAAGAATCTTATTACATCTATGCCTTTTTATCATCATAAATATGTGTTTCAGACAATTAATTCAATTCAAGAATTCTCAAAACTTAGAAGTTATTCTCCTCTCGCACCCAATACCACCGTGAATTCTTTCCAGGAAATTGTCATGTCATATATTTGTTTACTTCCTGCTAATGAAAGGATGTTATTTCTAACTTCTTTCGAAATGAACCATTTGAAGCCAATAGTTCCTCCTCAAAGTCTTCTATTTGAGTCTTCATTTCCAAAGTTGAATGAAAGACCCATTGGACCATTGATCCCCCAACTGATAGGACACATATCTGCCAGGTTTATTAATCTTCCCAGAAGCTTCTTTTCATTTTCATCGCCGGATTCAATTCCAATTTCTCCAAATAGACCCATAGTTCTTGAAGTTCATGATCTTATATCACTTGATACATATTCAAGAGCAATGGGTCAATATTTTGCATCAAGAAATCTTGTTTTACTAACAATAGGATCTTTTTCTAACCAAACTTTAATTAATCACAAAATCATACAGAATATTTTTATTAATTGCCGTGAAAAGGATGCCAAACTACTGATTATATTTGATGAGTTAATGCCATCATTTGTGTTTCCTGCAATCCAGTTTTATTCGAGCTCAACAGGTTTTAATTCTTACTATATCTTGGTTAATTCAACTTTCGCAAAAGGCCTTCCTGTCATCCCTAATGCAATATATATTAATGTATCAAAACCTTGCTCTCTTTTTGGATGTAATAAGCTTTTAAATATGGTACCATATTACAAAAGGCTTACATTGAAATCTGAAAGACCTCTGTTACTTCTTTTAATGCTCCTATCACATAGAACAGATTTTCCTGTTAGATTCCACCACATTCTTCCATTAGTGATGCTGACCAAAGAACTCTGGATTAAATCCCAGTTCACTTCTATACACTATAGGGATTTGTGGAATTATACCATTGGGACTCTGCTTAAGACAATGACTAATAGTGATATTGTTCAGAATAGTTATTTAGAAATATTCAAATTCTTCTTCAAAGATTCATCGCCATCGATTCCATACTCAAGTCGAAGTGATTATGATAACGAGGTTATATTCTCTGTTGAAATCCCACCAACAGCTGTTGAAGTCGGGATGTTAATGACTTATGGTGAACCTTTTGAGATTATAAGCAAGGGGGACACATTCGAATTATCAAACAAAGCTATATATTTAGGGAGATATGAAAATGCTCAAGAGTATTTAACTGATACTACTTTGATCAATGCAAGATGCACTGATACTGAATTAACAATTAATGGTTCTAATCATCCTATATTATCAGTATTCAATGAGCCAAATGCATCAATTTCATTCAACATCGAGATACCAATAGTCTCTGGAAACACAATAATAGCAAAAGCAAAGGCCAGATTTAACGGAAACATGCAGCAACTCGCTATGTCATCTGTTTTCATCCAACTCTGTTAATAAACGAACGTTTAAAAATGAATGATGATATTGACTATAATGTAGACGATTTCATGAGTCTTAAACTCGTTTCACAGTTTAGAAAAAAAACTAGCTATGGAAAGATCCTGAAAATACTGGCAAATGATTCCGATTGCCTTCAATCTCCGTCATCATTTTATGAAAATAACCCAATAATCAAACGAATATACTTCTGCGGATCTGCTCCTTATGAAAATTCGTCAGTTCCTCATCTTTTCGATACAATACCAATGGATCCAACACTTAACGATCCTGTATCTCAGTTCTGTTTTCCACATGGATGCAAGTTTGGGAGCATAAAAATCGATTCACATTCTAGTTTTGTTTCAGAAGTGATGAATTCGCCTAATCAAAACGAAATTGAGTTTTTTACTCAGTATTTTCCCACAATTGAAGATGCTCCATATTTTTATTGCTGCAAATTTATGGGGAATCCATTCAGTATGCCATCAATATGCCATCTAATTGCACTTGAAGACGTTTTTGATCTAGTTACTCCAAAAAGTATTCCAAATTCCGAAATGTGCATTTGCATTCAGAGCGGATTTCCAGATCAAACATTGTTTTATGGCATTCTCGATTGGATTTTGCAGTCAGAGAAAATTGGAAAGTATTCTATTTATCCTATTATAGATTCTTACTTAAATAATGGATCCTATCTTTCTGCAATTAGGGATGACATTGTAATCAGATCTCTAGGATCAAACCCTTCGCAAATATGGCCTGGTGATCATCGATCATGTTTAACACGGATTGTTGAGAACCTTGTTTTGAAAACAACACCTGATCCAGGTTCAAGCATTGTTTTAGATTTTCCTCCATTTCCAAGATGGGTATGGACCCGGCTTAATGGGCCTCGGCAAGAGTTATCTTTATCAATATATTGTTTGAAAGCACTTGTTTCCAGATGCAGCATTAAATCATATATACAATTGCTAACTGCACTAACATTAGAAAAATCAATGCTTGTCTATTCTAAGCATACAGAAGTTCACACATGTATAATTTTGGCATTCCATTTCATGCTGCATCCGTTGAAATGGGTTTCACCATCAATTTCTATACTTCCTGATAGTGCTATTGATCTTTTAGATTCACCATCTCCAACACTTATCGGGACTAATACTTTGCCATCCCGAATTCCTCCAAATGTTGTGATATTTGATGCAGATTCTGGGATCATAACAAACCCTCCAAGTGTAATAATTCCGAATTCTAATCGCCTAAATGATTCACTTGAGGAATTATGGAAAAAAGAAACCAAAGATTCTTATAAATGGATTATTGACATGACGAATCTAGCAATTAAAGACTTGATATCACCAATACATGTATCAATAATCACTGATTTTTCTGCAACAGATAGTAGTGGATCACGATTCTTACCTGAATTATTCCTAAAAAATTTCACTGTGGAAAACAGACCTTTTATTATGCAATTCTCACAAACACAAATGATGCAATTCTATATTGAGTTAGAGTGTCGTAAAAGTTCTGAGCAACATGGTGTTGTGCAGCCCAATCATTGATTGTTTCCTATAACCAGATATGTTAAAACACTTCCACCTTTAATCTCGGTATTTCCTCTTTCTTTGATCTTGAATGTATTACCATAAATCAACTCGTAGACAGATCTAGAAATATGAACTGCCATCGGAACACCATGGTGCTCCATTTGTTGAGCTAAATTAATTGCTGGTCCAAGGATTTCAAATGTTGGTTTACCAATACCAAGAACACCTCCAACTACAGGTCCACCAGTGTTGATCCCAACTCGAATTCTTAGGTTTTGATTCAATTCCTGATTAAGTTCTTCAACTGCTGCAATAGCATCCAAACCAAACTCCACAGCATCTTTGGCATGTGTTGCAGGCTGATTAATTTCAGTAAAAACACCCCCTGCAGCCATATAACAGTCTCCGATGCATTTAATCTTAGTCATTGTGGGTCTTTTTGCCAATAATGAATCATATTTCCGGAATAAGTTATTAAGTGTTAACATAACAATATTAGCAGGATTAGAACCACACCATGGGGTGAATTCAACAATATCAATAAATACAATAGAAACTGATTGAACAGAAAAAGAAATATTCTTTTCTCCTTGTTGGACCCTTTTCACAAGTGATGGGGGGAGAATACTTGAGAGAAGATGATCACTTTTTTCTCTTTCTTCTTTAATCAATGTGCTATAGCGTTTGTTTTGAGTTATATCGGTGAAAGAAATAACATATTTCATTGAGCACATGAATCCAACTGCATTATAGGCAACAACACTATCTTCTGTCTTAAACAGAAGTTCAACAGTGGTATTCTGAGATGATAGTATTTGAGTTTTGTCTCCTTCAAATCTTTCCATGAAAGTGCTTAAAGTGATTTTACCTTCTAATTCTCCAAAACATCTTTTGAATGACTTGTTAACTATTTCGATCTCGTTCAAATCATTTGTTGATAATATTGCATCTGGAAGACAATTAAAGACAGAATCAAAGAAGTCGCTATCTCTTTTGGTTGTGTTGGTTTTAGCTGATGAGAATTTACCTGATAAAACAGAGACAATTTTGGGCGTTTGCAAAACAATTGCTGTTGGGCAATGTTGAAGAAGTCCTAATACAAACCTCAAATGAAGATCAATCTTATTAATTTGATAAAAGACTGATGATTCTATTAAAATAGCAATGAACAAAAATATAAGAACAATGGGAAATACAGAACTTTGTTCTGTTGATAATTCAGATTTAATTGCAGGAACAATTTCTGTTGACATTGGAGCAAAGAACTTATCATATACAGGATAAAGCAAAATATCCCACATAACTCTAGTGTAATTCTGATAAAAAGATACTGATTCATTCAAATAAGTATGAAGATGGACCAGACGTAGGAGATAAGGCTGAACAAGATTAAATACATTATCTATTGATCGGCACTTGATCTCTTCTTCAAAAAAACCAGTATTCACATTTCGATTCCGACATAATGATGCTGCATTAGCTTTGTTAAGAAGTCCCTCGAGAGACAAAAATGGAAGTTCGTGATCACCTCGGCCTCCAAACCAAGATAAATGAAAATACTTAATTCCTTGAGCAAGTCTTCCAACAATAATCGTCTTAAACTGTTCCTTTGTGTAAAGCTTGATTGAGTGATTTGTGAATGATGAACCAAAATGATTCGCCATTGATATGGCTGCAAACATAGCAGTAAAGCAATTATGAAGGTAATGAATATGGGGAACATTCTCGTCCAATCTTTGTGTCTCAAAATATCCTAACTCATATAGGTAGTAAGAGCATAATATATGAATTATCACTAATGCTACTGTACCAATAATAATGAGAAGCGATTCTGATGAGTTTCTTTCTCCTGATGCTGCTGTATTAAATACTTTCAAAATGTTTTCTTCTTGTTTGGAAAGTTCAGAATCTTTTGTGGTTGAAGATCCATCTGCATCCTTTTTAATTACTCGAAGATTTTCAGCAATACTGGATACAGTATTTTTTGGAAGTGAGGTTAAACATCTATACACTTCAATCTTATTCTCATTAATACTCTTTAAAGACCAATATAATAACCCAAACATTCCAGCAACAGAAACAAATATCAAACCAATAAGTGAATATAAGAATATTCTATGATAAAAGTCATTATGATCAAGAATATAGTCAGTAAATAAAAGTAAGGATTCATCGATACCATTATTAATACCATCAAGATTTTTGATTGGATTCAAAATCATTGTTGAATCAAGAACTGTAGGCTCCATATCGGATGCATTAATCTGAACTAACCTGTCAAGTTGGATTAAATAATCTCCAGCTGCATTTTGAATGCTATATTTTCTGTATGAAATGTCTGTGGGTGAATTGTACATACTATAATTCAAGATAGTATGAAAAATTTTTGATTTGGCTAAACTAATTTTTGGAACATCATTCTTGTAATCTCTCATATCTTCAAGTTGCTGGGTTGATCTTGAGATTTGAATCAATAAATACAAAATTTGTTTTTGAATATCCCATGTTGAACCAAGATTCGTAGGTAAAACAGTTGTTAGAGGTTTAGAAGTTTGAATCAAATCCAAACTTTGTAATGCATATCTTCCAGCAAAAGTTGTGACAATTGTTATTAATTGTCTAATTCTAGCAAGTTGAAAGATGTAATCAAGTGGAGATACTAAATCTTCATACATTGTAATCATTAAAATAATAATACCAATAAAAACTGCCAGGAAAAACACAAGAAAATACAAAAATCTGAATATTTTGGATTTGGAAATTGCAGGAAATGTGAGAGTATCAATTCTCTCTTGAATTGCAGCAACATCCTTCTTATCACTATCATCGCCAATATCAATTTCAACTTCGGTGAGACTTGTCTGAAAAGTTTCGCTGACTTGGCCTTTCGATGCTGCCATAATCCTGCTATTAATGTTCAATTCTGATGGCAACAATGGAAATGCCCTCATTCCTAGCTCATGAGCATTGTCAGGCGATACAAGAATCCCTCTTTGAAGTTTTTTAGTTTTTTCAGACATTTCGATGCTTCCCGGAATATCAGCTTTAATCTCATACAAAAATCGAGAATATGCTCTGGTTACAAATCTATTGTTTGGGAATTGGAAAAATAGTTGCTTAAAATCTGAATCGTTCTTTTCTATAGCTGCTGCTGCCCTTTTTGTTGCAGGTTCGATTTCTCCAATGTTTCCTTGAATTGCTACATCCCAAACATGTCGTAATTTATGTTTTGTCCCTTGAACATGCTTCATGATTGCATTAAGCTTATTTTTTAATAATGGGCACATATTAAACTCTCTTTCTCTGGTCATCATCATTAACTCCATCTTGATAGCTCTGGCGACACTTCCTTTGAGTTTTAATGAAACCACTGAGTTATAGATCCATCCAAGAGTCTGGTTTTCTTCAGGATACATTATGACATACTTAGCAAATGCATACCAAAGATCAACATCTTTTTGCCAATGATCAATTGCCAGCTTAAAAATTGTCCATTTAAGACAACATGGGTGAGCAATTCTATATCCACTAAGTGCAATATTCAATAAGTGATTTACGGATTTGATTTCAGAAAAATGATCTTCGTTTTCTTCAATATTATCAAGAATAGCCAAATGTCCATTACTAATTTTATTTATTATCATCCGGATAAACAGATAGCAAACAAAAAACCAAATACCTAATGCGAATAAATGCAATAGCTGTCCCTTTGCTCCTGAATTCAAAAAAATCAAAACACCTATTGATGAAACAAAGCCAGAAACACATGATGCTATAAACCCTGTTTTGATATCATTCTGGATAAACCCAGCGCAATTGAATGCAATAGTGATGGAATATAAATATAAAATGCACCCAATTACGGCACACACCACCTTCATTTTGAAAGGAGAGTGTGTTGCAAATGCATAGATTATAGTTAAGATTGTGGTCATTAACTGCATTCTATTCTGAGGTTTTGTTGATACGGTCATCATTGAGTTGGGCCTAAACACTAATCCCTCAGATGTAACTCCAATAATGATACTTAAAAATAGGCAAGAAACCAAAAATACCAACAAGGATAGGACGTATGACTTGGTTTCTTGAGTCGTAGAAACAAAAACTGCTCTTGATAATTCTTCAAATGATAATTGAAGTGCCACTGGATGCAAAAACTCCCCAAATGTGGAAAAATAGAACGTCAAAAACGAAGCTACCGAATGCGAAAGAGATGACGTAGTCTTATAAGAATATGAAAAATACTGCAATGAAGCAATAATTGCTACTTTCAAAACAATATACCCGATGGAAAACACTTCTACAACAGAAGCTCTGTATTTAACTGGAATTAAGTGCACAAAAAATGAAACAATGGTTATAGAAGAAGAATCCTCGCCATTTATATCCCAAACGGACTCGTATTGCAAGCAAATTGCTGGACCCATAAACTGGAGCATTCTTAAAACAGAAATCCAAAAAGTTAACCCAAATAATGGTGTTGATATAGAATTAACATAAGAAAAAAGCCGAAGCAAGTCATTTCGAATCATATTTACCTTTGACTGTCGAATCATGCCACCATATTTGCCTCCAGTTTTGGATTCTAGAGAACTTGATAATGACACAATAGTAGTCTGAATAACGGTGTCGTCTTTCATTCTAATATTTTAAATATCTCTCTGAAATTTGATTAAATACCTATCAAGAAAAAGTGATGGCACTATTCAAAATTGTGATTGATTATATTTTACTGACACTTTTGTTATCGGAAGGTTATATTGTGGAGACTGAGTCTAGGGCTAGAAGGACCCAATTGCATATTGTATTTCCTGGGTAGATATATTGTTTGATTGATAATGTGAATGAAGATTCGTTATCATTTGATGATATGATATCCATTCCTGAAGTTGTGTTTGATATTGCATTGAATACTGATGATGGGCTTGAAGAGATTGAAAAGGCAGGAGCTGCTTTGAGAGAGTGATATGGTTTGATGGCTCTTCGGATTGATTCGGAAGCAATTGAATGCACTCCAGTTGTTTGTCCGGAGATTCTTTCTGATTCATATGACATAAGAATTGGCTGCAATATTGGCTCTAAATCACTGTTCCATTTGGTACTCAAACCAATTGATTTCCTGTGCGCTTCGATTAGCTTTTTGACTTGGCTAACAATCAATTTACTGTTTGTATGTGTTTGATACATCTCTGACAAAACTGGTGGGCTTTGTTTTTGCATATTTTGCGGTTTATAAATCTTCCATTTAATTGGGTTATTGATATTCCAATCAATAACACTGGCAGAGTCATGAGGATTCATATTAATGAATAGAGATGCTTCATTATATAATAATGAAATGTTTGAAATTCTTTGGGGAATTTTGTTGGAAAACTTGCCCATTGTGATATCAAAAAATGTTGGAATATCAGATATGGCAACAACAATTGGATATGGCTGCGAAATTGCAACATAAGCATTCATTCCAAATCCTCTCAGAAGAGAAACTAATAAATTGCACTTCGTTCTGTAACTTCCACATTTTGAATACACAGCTACCCAGTTTGGTACCACGGTCCAACAATTTTGGGTAATAATTGGAGACAAAATTGAACAGAACCTTAAGCAGTGACCAGGTGTTGGCAAAGATCTTATTGTAAATGGAGATATATAACTAAACAATGATGTTTGTGGTCGGGTCATCTCTTGTGATAATAATTGTGGGGCATCTTCACCAAGAAGCTGCGCGATTTCCTTCCATAATGATTTTATTTCGGATGCATTAATTCTCTCTTGCTCTATAGAATCCAATGTTTCTTGTCTAATCTGAAGTTCAAGAGTTCTCGATATTTTAGAAATATCAAATGGAGAATTAAAACCAACAAGTTTGATTTCCACAGATAAGATACCAACAATCTCACCTTGTAATCCAAGCATATTAATATTTGTATCTATTATCTCATTGGTTAAAGCTCTTCTCCAATCAAAAACAGACATCCCAACAAACGATGGATCTGGAGAAATCAAAGATATGCACATCCTGAGTGGTTTAGCTTCTGAAAACAAAACAGAAATATCTTCTGATAAAGGTGATATTATTTCTTCTTCCACTACAAAGGTTTGATTTGGAGCTCCAATGTTAATTTGATATAACTTCGACATTATTTCAAGAGAGATACAGGCTGTTGAATCACTGCTTAAATTTGCCAAATCGTCAAAAGCACAGCCCTTTTTGATATTTATAGCAACAGAAGGTATGATTACTTGGTTTTTTGCATGTTTTTCCTTTGGTTTTTCAACTATTTTTGGAGAATTAATAATTTCCCCATTTTCACTATCTTTTCCGAATCTTTTAGAAATAAAAGATTTTACGAAAACATTTGGATCATTTTCATCGAAAAATTTTTTAATTCTAAGCCTCTGCTGGGCATTTAACCCTTTAGCAACACTCATGTATACGTTTAAAAATGTTTATTTTCAACACCTAGATCTTTGAGGATACACATTGCTCCATTGTTTAGTATTCTCTTGTCCTTCTCCCATAAAAACAAATGGCCACAAAAACCGAGAGAGTTGACAGTTATTCCTAATGGGTGTCGAGCCTGTTTTCTTGGGATCAACACTGCAGTGTTTCTTGAGAGAATGAAATTGTAGTTATTGATGTTCTTTGTTTTTCCAAAACTACTGAATTGATCCATTAGTGTATGGTAACCTAACTTTATACTAGAGAAACTAAAGTTTGGTAAGTTGAGTGAGAAGTACTTATAAGGAAGTGGATACTGGCTTTGATAGAACTTAAAAATAGGATTATCGTTTAATGGTATATATTGGATATGTTTATGCATCTGAGAGCACCCACTTTCAATGCCAGAGTTATAATATCCAATACCATTATTCCCAAAAGACTGTAATATAGTTTCAAAAGCATAAAAATCGCAATCATTTAAATTTTGTCCTTGTTTATCGAGGCTATTTGATGTAGGAATAACAATATGCCCTGGATAAACCATATTCTTATTAATCTTAATAAAATGACCAGCAGGGGCTTTTAACTCATCAACAAATGTTCCTTTAGGATATGGTGGAGTTAAAGGATCACATTTACTGAGTTTTGGTGGAGAATCTCCTTCATAATGCTCTCCATTATAATAATGAAGGTAAAACTGATATATTCCACTATAAATTAAATCAGATTTTTTAAATAACATATCTGCTGTTTTAAAACGCAATGATTCTGCGGCTTTCTGCAAAATTCTTGATGACAGACTCATGTTATTGCAATCTCACCACTCTAGAAGCTAGTGTCGACATATCCATTTCTAGCTTAAGATCAACATCTGAATCACTTGGAGGGAGGTAATCAATGATCATTTGAGAAGCCATTGCGCCACATATTAATGAGATCAATGGATCATTGCATTCATATGGTTCGGATCTAATCAGTTCTCGACTGTTGCTCAAATAAATCACATTATCACTGGACCACAAAACTATTGTACTTCTGGAAGCCATATTATCACAGCTAAATGTATCAAAGCATCCAATAACAGTAATACAAAACTTGGAGACAATATCGCTCGTGTTATAATGACCAGATAATACAATAATGTTAGTATTTGGATTCAAAGATCGTATATATTCAAGTTTTTCATCGTGTTCTAAATATGAAACGACAATTATTGATCCACATCCAGCCAAAACCAAATTTTTCATGCATTCTTCTGCAACAATCCCCGAACCAATAATAAGTATGGATGCTGATTCTAATTTCTTTTGAGTTTCAAATCCCCAGGCCCGAATTTGCCTATCATATCTTTCGATGTTTTTGCTCATTAAAAATATGTATAATTCCAACATGTTTCTCTTTAGTTTTCATATGGTGCCGCAAGTGATATTATACTATTGTTTGGATGAAAATAGTATTATTGAATCCCTGTTTCTATATGTAAATTTGCTATGAATGATTTCATCATTTTTGCTTTGTTTATCATTGACAAAATATCCTCCTATAGATTACTATTTTGTGATTATATATTGATTCACTATTGGGAGTTGAGAATACTTAAATTTCTAAAGATTGATTCTAAATATCCTTGATCTTGAAACTTTGAGATTATACTAAGCTTAATCTCAATAGTAAATGTTGACATTTCTTATGAAGTCTACACTATCAAGCTTTTAGTAAAAATAATCTAAACGTATATTTAGTTTAGTTTAGTGTTACGTTTTCTTCCATTCGAAGCGCTCTTTTTAGAGAAATTTCAAAATGTCAAGGATGCGATTAATCAAAAAAAGCTTTATATCAAATATATGTGTTTCTTTATCGATTCTAAGAAGATTTTCGTAGTATTTTGAATGAATTCATCAAGAAATATGTGGCATCTATCTCAAGTGATATATTTATATGTCCCAAATTGAAGGCTTCAGAAATAATCAGAAAAGGTTTTTAAATTGTGTTGTAGCCGGAAATTTTTCCACTAAAAGGTTTTTTATTCCAGAGCTTTTGTTATAAAAAGTAAGAAATATAGTGAAAAATTTGAGCATCCAAACAGTATTCGATGATTCGAATCCCTCAAGAGGACTTGACTTTCCTCAGAGTTTTAGGGAAAGGAGGCTGTGGGGAAGTTTATTTGGCAGAATCAAAAACTTTGGGGAAAGTGGCTGTGAAAAAGATGATATTAGAAGGAGAAGAACAAATCATGCAGGAATTCTTGAATGAAGCGGAACTACTATCTAAAATGAATTCCCCATACATAATTCGCTTCTTAGGAACATCAAGAATCAAAGAAGGTGAGTGTATTGTTATGGAATATGCAACAAATGGAACTCTCTTCCATTTCCTCGAGCTACTAAGAAAGAGTCACAATGATACAACATTTTCTTGGGATAAAAGGTATCAAATGGCACAAGATATCACCAGAGGATTGTTGTTGATGCATTCTCAAGGTGTTTTACATAGAGACATGAAAAGCTTGAATATTCTTTTGGATCAGAATATGACCGCTAAAATATCAGATTTTGGCCTCTCAAAGATCAAGACAAAAAGTCTAACTACATCTTCAAGTCTTTATGTTCAGAACAATGTTTTTGGATCATTATTTTGGAAGGCTCCTGAGACTTTTTCGATTAAGAATCCCTACACAGATAAAGCCGATATCTATGCTCTAGGGATAGTTTTTTGGGAAATAGCTTCTTGCCAAGTTCCGTATGAGAATTGGGAGCAACAACAATTATTATTTCATGTTTTTTCTGGTGGAAGACTTGAGATTCCTTCAAACTGTCCTGTTGAGTTCAAAGAACTCATCGAACACTGTTGGCATCAAGAACCAAAACAAAGGCCCACAGCTTCTATTGTATTTGATAAAATTTCTCAAATAATTGGACAAATCCCGAAAGTTGATTCTGAAAATCTCACATCTTCAGTCCCCCTTTTATCTGGAAGCTTTCCCGATCGAGGGATTTCAATCAAGGAAGTGTCCAATATCAGTGATCCGCATCCCATTTTTACTGGAAACACCCCAAATCGGCTTGTGACGGATAATCAATCAGTTCAAAACAATGAAGAATCAGAAATAGAGAGAAAGATTAAAATGGCCCAAGAAAAACAACAATTTTTACTTCTACAAAAAAAGAAGAGTGAAGAGGAAGAGCTCAAAAGAAAACATGAGGAAATTGAGAATGAAAATCAAAGAATCGAAAAAGAATTGAGGGAAGAGCAAGAAAGAAAGAAGAGAGAAGAAGAACAAAAAAAACGAGATGAGCAAGAAAGAAAGAAGAGAGAAGAAGAACAAAAAAAACGAGATGAGCAAGAAAGAAAAAAGAGAGAAGAAGAACAAAGAAAACGAGATGAGCAAGAAAGAAAGAAGAGAGAAGAAGAACAAAGAAAACGAGATGAGCAAGAAAGAAAGAAGAGAGAAGAAGAACAAAGAAAACGAGAATATGAAAGAATTGTGAATGGTCCTTGGAAATTTACAAAAGCACCAGATTTCGAAGAAAACTTCTTTCAAGCAGCTGCAAAAGGAAAACTAACAAGCATTATTTATCATATAGCAAATGGAAAAAATGTGAATGAAAAGAATTGGTTTAATAGTACTCCTCTTCATAAAGCTGCTGAAGATGGTCATCTTAGTGTTGTTGAATATCTAGTTAATCAAAAAGCTGATATAAATGCAAAAGGTGAAGATGATTGGACTCCTCTTCATTTAGCTGCTATGAAAGGTCATCCTAGTGTTGTTGAATATCTAGTTAATCAAAAAGCTGATATAAATGCAAAAGATAAATGGGTTGAGTTTTTTGATTTAATATGACTCCACTTCATAAACCTACTTTAGGTGAGAGTGGTTGGGGAGGATTCGATTCAGAAGATAAGAAGAAAATGAAATTGAATGTTGTTGAATATCTAGTTAATCAAAAAGCTGATATAAATGCAAAAGATGATATAGTTGAGTTTTAATATTTAATCAAACTCCTCTTCATTATGCTGCTTATAATGGTTATCTTAGTATTGTTGAATGTCTAGTTAATCAAAAAGCTGAAATAAATGCTAAAAATAAAGATGGGAAAACACCTTTGCAACTAGCAAGTGATAATAATAAGAAAGTAATTGTAGAATTCCTCAAGAGTAAAGGAGGACAATAAATCAGAAGAGGATTAAAAACCACATTCATTAGATTTTTTTTGATGAATCTGTTTTTTGGGGGGTAGAAAATGGTAAGACAAAAATAATTCTTTGAGGAATGAATAATTTATAAATGAAATCCTTGTTTGATCAAGACAAGGATTTCTGATCTCAAATGTTCTAATTGGCTATTTACAAACTCTAATGAAACAAAGACATAAAAGAGACAAGAAATGCAGATTCCATAAAATGAAAATGAAATTCTCCTTTGTTAAATTTTACCAGCCATTAAATAATAATTGATTCAAGAACAATAATTGGTTTTTATAAGAACTTTGGGGAAAGGAAGCTGTGGAGAAGATTATTTAGCCGAATCAAGAACATTAGATCTAAAACAGACTTCAAACGATTCTCTAGAATATGAAAAATCAAAACAAAAGTAAAATATTATACCTTGTAATAAACTTTTGTGAATTTTGGAATATAATGTGGGTATGTTTGTTTACTCTCGTATACATATACATGTATTTAAGAATACTTTGTAGGTATGGTTCATAACAACAATCATTCTCGATATGGAGTTTTTATGAAAGTGGATCAAAAAAATTAATGTACAGTATTATTCTATTTACTATACTCTGTATATATTCGGGTTCTCTTTATGTTTCTCATTCTTCCATAGGTCACTATGTATCATTCTCAACTTCAATAGAATCACAAATCGTAACAATCGTTCAATTCTCTTCAATGTAATGCTGATAATCCTCTGATTGAATAAAAACAAATGTGTACAATTATTAAAAAGCAAATGAAAACTTTTAATTTCATTATTTCAATGATAATTCTATTGATACTATGAGTAATCAATGATTTCATCTGTGAGGTGTGAGAATTGATTTTTAATGAAACATATATTGTCTGATTTTGATTAATTTTACAAACCTGGCTATTGATTTAACAATCATAATAATTGGAATTTTATTGATTAAGAAGTACGAAGAAGTACTCACATTCAAGCTCAGCATCTTCTTCTAAATCTGTACAATGAACGGCATTTAATACTACATCAGTACCAAATTGGGCTCGGAGTGATCCTGGTCTAATTTTCTTGGCTACTAAGGAGTCTCTTGGACCGCAAAGAGTACGAAGCTCTTGGAAAACATTTGGTTTGCTAACCTCAATTGCAATACAAGGCCCTGAGCACATTTGGGAGGCCATATCCATATAATCTTCAACAACTCCCCTATAAACTTCAAGAAACTCATTTGATGTGGGAAGATCCAAAGTTGTTTGAAGAACACCAGTTAGTTGGAACTCGTTTTCAACGAGTCTCTTGATAATTGAGCCAGTAAATCCGCTTTTCACAGCATGAGGCTTAATAATACACAATGATGTGCCTTCTAAAATGCATGATAACTGTATACCATTGTTTCTGAATATAATTCCTAATTCTCTCTGTGATGATTGGGGAGAATCTGATCCATGTGCAAAATTTTCTGTCGTGCTTTTAGCATATTTGGCTCTTAAACTATTTGGAGAATCCCTTTTCGCTGTTTCAAGGTTTGTTGGCCCGATAATTCGACGCCATTTTTGAATTGCATCTTTCCCAATTATCTCAATTCCTACAACCGGGCCACTAGTCATATAATTGATTAATGTATCATAAAATGGTTTCCCTTTATGTTCCTGATAGAATTTAGAGGCAACTTCTTGGGACAAATATCCCATTTTCATATTGGCTATAGTTAACTGAGATTGATAGATTCTCTCTATCGCCTCTCCTAAAAACTGCGAAAATCCTGGTTTTATCATCGCATATGTTGACTCCATCTGTAATCCAAACGAATTACGAGTAAAATCGTCAGAATAGTCAACAACTTCATACTGCCGACCATTAATTAATACTTTGTTACCGATGAATAAATCTTTTAATAGAAGACTGTGCGCGTTAGTCTTCTTAAGAAATGCTCTCTTATTCTTAACATCAAATAGCTCAATCTCCTGATTATGAGTAAAAAACTGAAGTATATACGGACGGACTATTTCGGCTCTTTCATCGAAAAACTCTAATCGGAAACTGTATGTGGGGAAATCAGAGTTCATGTTAAACGAATATTTGACGGTTTAATATATAAAAACGGATTTCTATTTCAATGATCGCGGTTTACCCTGGAAGGTCTCATTGGTGTCCTCCTCCCCCCAGTGATGGTCAAAGTCTGTGAGGGGCCTAGCAAAAGACGTTATAACATCAGCCATGTATAAGCAGGCCATTCTCTTTGGTTTTACGCTCAACACCTTGAGTTGATATGGTACTTTGTTGAAAATCACTTCTAAAATCGTCCCTTCTGTAATACATGGGACATATCTCAGCGAGTGCTCCAGAATGACTCTGGGGTTCTGAAGCTCCAAGAAGTGCTGTGTACACGGCTGGAATACAACGCTGGTGCATTTTGGCAATGATGTCAGGCTCACCAGCACTTTGTCGTTTTCTTCCAACCCGATATTCTTCATAATCCAATTCGGAACAACACAAGATGCTGGATCTGAAGAAAATTCTTGAACTCCTACAGCAATACTCCGTCCTGTGTTTGGATTCTTAATCACAAAACACATAATTTTGTCATTAAAACCAGAGCGAATAATCATCTCAAGTGCAATCTGCGGAAGAATGATCTTTCCCGTCGTTTCTATATCATCTTTCCCATATGTTGCCGAAGAAACAACAAGAAAAGTCGACGAAAAAGACATGCGACGATGTGTAAATTTCATATGAACAAAAAGTACATATTAGCAGCATCATATGATCTTAAAGTACATGTATCTGATGCCGAAAGTGGAAACCACATAGATGAGTTTGAGATTCCCGGGTCTCAAGTGAACCGATTAATATCGATTTCCGGATTCAGGTTTATTGCTGGTGCATACCAAAGCATATATCTTTACGATACAAAAATTCAAGGAAGAAAGCAGCCGCAGACTTTTGTAGGGCATGAGAGCAATGTCACTGATCTCTGTTTCCAGGGTGGATTTCTTTTTAGTTCAAGCGAAGATTGCTCGATTAAGAGATGGGATATTCGAACAATGAAAGCTGAGACTAATATTTCTGCAAATGCACCTCTTAATGGTCTTGTAGTATCACCTGACTGCAAGTATGCCTATGCTTGCAGTGAGAATGGTTGTATATACTCATACGATCTAATCAACCAATCTAAAATATCATCATTCGATATGTCTAGCAGCCCGATTCGCTCGATTTCGGCAACATCAGACGCAAGTTTCTTCATTGCATCCTCGCAAGATGGGAAGTCATCAATGTTCAAAACTGAAAATGGGAAGTTTTCACAAGTATATACAATCAAATCTCATAACGATACGCAACTTAGGTGCATTATTTCCCCAAATAATAGATATTTTGCAACTTCGGCATCTGAGAATAGCGCCAGGATCTGGAAACTCGATAATGGTGAATTGAAACAAAATCTTATATCCAATGCGGCAAGAGAATGGATCTGGGATATATCATTCTCATCAGATTCTACCCAAGTTTGCAGCGCCGGTAGTGATTGTTCATGCCGAATATGGGATGTAGAGTGTGGGCGGATGATTAAGAACTTGCCTCCTCTTTCAAAGTGTGTTACAGCAGTAGCTTTTATGGAAAGTTAGTAAAAAGTATGGCTTAGATACTTGTTTTTTTTATGTGTGCTAGGAATTTTACTTGTAATCGTTTTCAATAATGATTACAAAACCATTTTTCTTTTAGTTTTCATGCGGGGTCTTAGCTCAACGGTAGAGCAAGGGATTGCAGATCCCTGGGTAATCGGTTCAACTCCGGTAGGCCCCTAAAATTTTTAGTTTTTTTTTAATAGACATAATGTTTACAATAAGAACCTTTTGTCCAAAAGGGATTTTCTTGATATGTTACTTTTGCTGGACGATTTTAATAATTTAACCACTAAAATATCAATTACTTGTACGTAGAATGCAGAAAGTGCGGGCGAAAGTGTTTCAAAATCGATAACAATGAATAAAATGGCATAAAACAGCATAATTCTCCATTCAATACCATAAAACAAAGAGTCTTTGAAAAAAGTTTCCTCTTGAACAGCAAATATTGAATCTGTCAAAACAGGTGGGGTCAGTCCAATGACTTGGTGCAAAAATGAAGGAGTCTGTACCACATAAGGGTGCTCTTTTGAAGATTGATCAAAAAATTCTCTTAAAAAGAGATTGAGATCAGCAGCAGCTTTAACGCTCTGTGGAGGAATTCTTGATGCTGTAAGTGGCCCAGAATCGTTGGGACCAATTGCTTGCATATTGGCATAAAGTTGCTTAATTGCATTTCGAAGAGGAGCAGCAAAGAAAACTTCAAACACTTGTTCATTTGTATTAGGTAGGAGTCCTCTGGATCCAACTAAACCACTGGCTTCAAGTTCTAAATTCTGGTTTAAATGGAGCATATCCTCATCAGCATGACTATGTATCGACCTTCCATGCAAGTAAAACCCATGGTTCGTGGAAACCATATTCAAAATTGATATATTTGATGTACTGCAAAGATCAAGAAAATTGAGAAAAGGGTTACCAAAGAATCTCCAATAAATGAATTGGTTCCATATATACTGAACCATTACTAGCCCCAAAAATATTAGGGAGATTGTTGCAAATCGCAGAATGATGAATGATTCACCAACATCGATAAGCTCTGTTGAAGGGATGGGAGACGATAAAAGGTCATATCCCAGTCCTTTCAATAAAAACAATGCAGTAATTAGGGTAAAAGGAATATTGTAACTCCTAATAGTAAACATTCTGCTCCATTCATTTGCAATCATAATCCTTCTCCATGTAGATACAGAAACATCCTCAGCATATGGGGTTTCCCAATCAATAAGATGAATGTCAAAATTTGTCCTTCCCAAAACTTCAAAAAGAGCAGCGATTGATTTCAAAACCAAAGCAGTCCATAAAAAAGACTCTATTATTGTTGTTTCAGAAACAGGTGGTAAGCAAGTATGAGTAGCATTCTGTAACTTGAAGAAAAACCAAATATACGTTGCAAAAAACCAAGATATCAAAAAGAATGCTAAACCTAGCATTTCAAAGAATAACCCTGCAATTTCCATTATTACACTACCTGACATTCCGTCTTCCCCGTTAGTTCTCCCTGTTAAAAATGCTGCAACAATCCATATGAAAAACATTAATGCTAATAAAATTGTGAACATAATTGTTGCAACGTTCGATATGTCTTCTACAAATCCATAAAGGCTATATACAACAGAGAATACAAAATTCGGATGGGTAGTTGTCTCAACATTGTGTATAACTGATGTAGTATTATCTAAAACATCAGACCAGGCCCTGGTTGAATAAGAAATGGTCATATATGGAACCCTAATTCTAGTTTTATCAGATTCACTAATCTCAATTTGAAGGGTTATGGAATTCGCAAACTGTACCATACCATTCTGAGAGTAATCATCATAAAGAAAGAATCTTCTTGATGGTTTATAGTCATCAACAGCATCATTATTATTTCTATTCAAATCAACAACAGGTATTGGTCTTAAAATAGATGATCCATTTGTTGTTCCATCTTCGAGAAAGAGGTCGAAAAAATCTGTTGTAAGTGTAGAAGAGATTTCTTTGATGCTGAATTGACATTTGCTATAATAATTGAAACCAAATTCTCTCCATGTTTCGGATGTTTCAACAGGCTCTGAGCATCTGTTTAATTGGGTCCTAATTTTTTCAAAACCTACAAATTTCCCGTTTTTTGTGAACCTTCCTACCCATAAATTAATCTCTTGAGCATAAGAAAAAGACGATTGAAAGAGAGACTCTCGTCTAATTGATGCAAAAGAACTCTTATAGTCGAGGAAAATACCTTCAGTCGGCCAGTCCTGCACTCCAAACTTACCAACTGTTTGAGATGAGTAAATACGGTTATATGCAGTGCAGAAAAAACCAGAATTATAATGTCCCAATACACATGCATTTGCAAAATAATTCTTTCCATCTTCATCGAGATCATTATAAGCTGCAGAGAGAAGCTTTGAGTAAAAAGAATTATAATATGTACTGTTAAAAGTCGAAGTTGGAGGTGTGGTTGAGTATCCACTAAACAGTGTGTTCCTTTGTTCAGTTGAAACACAATAATCTCCAACTAAAACTCCAGTGCAAGAGCTATTTAGAATGCTTATATATGTAGAATTCCAAACACATTGAGAATCGACAAGAATTGAACCAGTTGTACATGATTCACATTGATACTGAACTCCGCTCCACACTTTTGGCGAATCGCACTCGGAAGACGAGAGAAGATCTATGGAAAAACAAATGGAAACAAAAAAACACAGCATTAATTTTATAAACGGTCAGTCTTTATTTACATAATCGTAGTACATTTGGACGCCCTTAGTATTGACAATCAAATCTGTTCTTAAGTTCATCCAGTGCTTGTTCATTTTCGATTTGAAAATATCGAAAAACTCGTTAGTGATTGCTGTGCTTATATCCTCTTTGTTATTAATAATCTCTTTCATCCTATATATCCATTGTTTAGTTTTTTCAGCTTGAAATCCAATATCATCATGAAATCCAAAGTGTGTCAAACCAACAAGCTTGATATCATGATTCATAATATGATCAATACTCTTCAAGAACTTATCCGGATTAAATGTAGCAGGTGATGTTGATGCAAAAACTGACTTTGGTTGAATGTGTTCATATCTTGAACCAAATGCATCTCCAGTCAATGCTAGTTTCGAATCAGGTTCTATTAATGTTATATGATGAAAAGCATGACCAGGGGTATGCAAAACTTTCAATTTGGCACCACCGCAAAAATCAATAAACATATTGTCTGACGTTTGTTCAATTCGATTTTTTTCAATGGGCTGAAAATTATCACCAAATTCAGTGTCAAAATCAGAAGGCATGACTTCTTTTGTTTGTTTAATCAATGTCTCTGGATTTAGCAAGTGAACTACAGCTGTTGGATGAGCAAAAATCTTTGAATTTGGGAAATCACGTAATAATAACGACGAATTTCCACAATGATCCATGTGAACATGGGACAAAAAGATCTTTGTCAGATTTTCTTTGTGCACACCAATCCTACTTAGCTCATTTCGAAGCCTATAATAGTGCCTGGGAGTACCTGTGTCAAACAAAGAGGCTTCGCCGTCCTTGTTAATTAACACATACATTGATGAGAACTTCAAAACATCACAAAACATTGCATCCAAACAATGAACCTGAAATGACCCGCACTGCTTAATCATTAAGGTAAAATGAGCTAGGAAATTGAATTGTTTATTGCTTTTTATGACCAAGCTTGAGGAGGGCACGTTCACGACCGAGTTTCCTGCGCTCAATTAAATTCTTACGAGCCTTATCCATCTTGAGTTTTGTGATAACAACATTGCTAGGATGGATTGGAACTGGAACTTGTTGACCGTTAACTTTCTCGAATTGAACCTGATCGACCAATATTCTCATTGTGCGAAGTTTAACAGCTGTAACACGGCCTTCACGATCTGGGAACTTGCCACGAACAATGCGAACTTCATCATCGCGGCGAACTGGGAGTCTCTTGATTCCATGAGTTTCTTGAAGTTCCTTAGAAAGTGGAGCGCTAAGAGCAATATGCTTGTCATCTTTTGTTGCGTTGAAGAAAGCTTTCCTAACTTTTCTAGCTTGGCTTGAAACAAATGGATTTGTCTTCACCATTTAAAAGGCCGTGGTCTGTCAAACCGCAAAAAAAGCCGCTAGAATGTAAACTTGCGGTTATGACAGGCCACTTCATGACAACTCAACATTGGCGTGGAATTGTTAGTGGTATCTTATCTGGGAACTCTTTAATTATTCGATTTCTTGCACCTTGCCCCGTGCCGCAACAAATTGTGTGTTTGGAGCATTTAATTGCGCCTAAATTTGGCAGAAATGACGGATCATCAATAGATGAACCCCACGCCTTTGATTCGTGGAATTTTTTACGTGAAATTAGTATTGGAGAAAGAGTAATGGTTCCATCAAATTGTAGGCCGACAGATCAAGTGAGAGCTCATCCGTCATTTGGTCAGCTTCCTACAACTTTTACAAGAGTTTTGCTTTATGATAAAAATGAAATGGATCTTGGAATTGCTGCATGCAAAGCGGGTTTTGTTAAAGTCAGGCCGTTACCAGCCGAGAAAACTACACAACCATACATCAAACAGCTTTTAGAAGCTGAAGAATTCGCTAGAGCTAATAATCTTGGTATTTGGAGGGAAAATGGAATGGTTAGGAGACTACCCGTGAAAGTTAATCCTGAAAATATATTAGCACAGCATGAATATGATATAATCATTGAAGGAGTTAAAAATGGAACAACCTTGACTGCGTATCTAATGCCTAATCACGAATATATATATATTAGGCTTGCTGGTTGTAGGAGTTTTGTTCCTCCAGATCCACTTGGTCTTGAGGCTCTTCATTACACAAGAAACTCTTTACTTAACAGATCTTGTAAAGTTAGGCTTTATAGTTTAGTGGATAGCATGTCTGGATACCATAACGAGGTCAAAACATTTTTAGGTAGTTTTGTCGATTCAAAGTATGACAAAATTATTGTTAATATGATCAGAAAAGGACTTGCTTCATTTAACAAGAAAAATGCGGATTATTCTTTATTCCCAGATGAGTATCTTGAGGCTCAAATGGAAGCATATTCCAAAGGAGATGGTATATGGAAAAACAAGCAAGGCGAACTTAACATTACAGGACCTTCTCAGTTAAGGGGTGTTGTTACATCATTGAGAAACTCAAATGGGTTGTGTGTGATTTCTGGTGATGAACAGCACATTATTTATTTCAATTCTCTCAAAGTCCCAAGGTTTTCTTTATTAGTCGGATCTGAGCCTTATGGTTTTGAAGCACGAGAGTTTTTGCGTACCAGATTAATGAAACAAATTGTTGATGTTAATATTGATGGTGTTTGCGAAGACAGGAAATACGCAACAGTTTATTTCAATGGCATCTCTATTAATGAACTTCTTTGTAAAGAAGGTTTAGCAATGGTTGCAAAATCTCCAATTAAAGCCGAGTCAGCCACTGTCCAAAAAGCAACAACATTGATGGAACAAGCTAAGCAGCGTGGCATTGGAATATGGAATCCCAAGCCTATCGAGCCCATTCGCATTCTTGATTTTACCACAAAGGAGATTCCAAGCAATATTATGGCTGAATTAAAGGATAAAACGCTGAGTGGTATTGTTGAAAGAGTTTCTGGTGGAGCAAGATTCCATATTCTCGTTCCATCAATTTCTTCTCTTATCAGAATTGGGTTAAATGGAATTATTCCCTTATCAAAGGCCGATAGAGTAGGCTTAAAGGCAAAAGATTATTGCCAAAAGATGTATCTTATGTCTGATGTGCTTGTTCAGTGCATCGAATCAGATTTTAGCGGATGCATTTTCTCTAATTTATTTTTGGCAAATGTTTCTCCAATGGATATCTCGGTGGATCTCCTCAGAAATGGATTTGTTGAGATTCACTCAAAGATGGCAAAGAACTTAGAAGAAGAGTTTTCCCAAAGAATTCAAGCTCAGAACCATGCAAAGGCTGAAGGACTAGGTGTTTGGCAGGATAAGACACGCCACTTACCAGATCTTAATTTGGATACTGTTTATGATATTAAGCTCACTTCCATTTGGAACACAACAACGTTCAGTACACAATTCATCTCAAAAGAGATGGAAATCATTAAGAAAGCACTCCAAGGACAATTGGTTCCATTAACCAACAATCCACTCAAGAATGATTGTGTAGTAGTTAAACAAGGTGAAGAGTTTTCTCGGGCAAGAGTTGAAAACGTTGATCTCGAAAGAAAAATTGTAACAGTCAAGCTCATTGATGAGTTTAAGAATGCAGATGTTCCTCAAGCATTTGTATATGAACTTCCAACCGGATTGGATCAAGTTCCTCCTCAAGGCAGATCAATTAGGCTAGCATTTATTGAACCAATAATTAAACCCCCCGAAGAATCTCAAAGGGATACAGAGTCAATTTGGGCGAGTTTTAAGGAATCGAGAATGTACATGCATATCGTCTCTGATGATGGCCATCTTTCCGTTCTTATTACTGACAAAAAAGAGTTGGAGAGCGGCCTATTTAATGCCTTTTTAGTAGGAAATAGAATAGCCAATTTCTCCGAACCAACTGAACCAATTCCTCCTAAATATCAAGCTGCATATGATCAGATCAAGAAGAGTCTTGAAGAAGAGAATCCAGCTGAAACAACAAATACTGTGTAGTAAATCACAAAATTATAAATGGATTTCGATGATATACTTAGTGCCCTTGATGATGAAGTGAAAGAAATCATGAATCGCGATGAAGATGATTCCAAAAATGATTCTTCGAATATAACTAATGAAGAAGCTGCCTCAGAGCAAATAAAAAAGGAGATTCTTGAACATTCTTTGAGATTAACTTCAAATCCTCAAGTTGAAAACACAAACGACGATGATTCATTAGATGATATTGATATTGTATGGATTTATAATAAGCCAACTTTGAAATAAGTTTTTAGTTTTCTCTTTCTTCAACGTATCTTATTAGTACGTCTTCAAGGCTCTCTAAATGAAGTGTATAATGAACAATATTGCACTCTTTTTTCCTTTGTTCGATTTTTTCAATGACTTTTGTTGTTCGTAAATCGACAGGAAAGATTACACAATCAGTTTGGTCTTTGGAATGTTTGGCTTCTGGTACAACTTCTTGTATGATTTGAAGCAGATTAGAATTATCTCCCTCAACTACTCTCAAAATATAACCACAGTTTGTCATCTCTCTTAGCTCAGCTGGGCTTCCAGAGAACGAGATTTCTCCTTTGTTTATCAGAACGATTTTTGTTGAGACTCCTTCGGCTTCTTCTAAAGAGTGTGATGATATTAAAGATGTTGTGCCCTTAAATGATCCTATTGCTTTCCAAATCACTTGCCTACTTTGAACATCAACACCCGCTGTCGGTTCATCAAGTATTAAAAGCTTGGGGGATTTTACCATAGCTACAGCAATACAGAGTTTTCTTTTCTCGCCACCAGACAATCCATCGGCTCTATTATCAAGGATATGTCTAATATTGAAAGCATCAGCAAACATATCAACTATTTGTGGGATTATGTTATCAGGCGACCCATTTAATATAGAAAACAGTTGGATATGCTCTCTGACAGTTAAGTCATTAATTAGAACATTATCTTGGGAAACAAATCCAAGATAATCATAGAGATCATAAAAGTCATAACTAACATCTTTCCCACTTAGTTGAAATTCGCCAGAATCAAAGTCAATCGCACCAGTCATAGAATTTATTAGTGAAGACTTTCCACTTCCATTTGGACCAATTAACACTATAATTTCTCCCCTTTGTATATTAATTGACAAATTATTCAAAGCCACAATTCTATCTTGTCCTTCATACACTTTGACCATTTCTTTTATAGAGACTAATGGTTTTTCAAGATCGCTTTCTGTGCTCTCTCTTTTCTTTGAGAAAACCCTCTTCCATTGTGCTATTGAAAATATATTTCTCCATCCTAAAGGTGGCTTACCTGCAAATCTTTTTGAACAAAGAACAAACAAAAATACCAATATCAAACCGAGTGTTATATTCAGCAAATAGTATATCAGAATTTCTTTAAGATTAAAGATAAAACTAATTCCTATATGTTCCCAGCCCATCGACCCATAAAAACTTTTCATCTTAGTTATTAAGTTGAAGAATCCATGAAATCCTCCATTCGGGAAAATTATCATTGTTAGTTTTATTACCCAATCCGGAACAGAGTTTTTGAACAAAAACAAAACCATTTCTCCAATCTCAAATAAGAGAATTAATACAACTAAAACACCCATCCCTGAATCTGATCTTATTGCAGAGATTATGGCTAGACAAAGGAGCCACAGTCCTAAACTAAATAATGCTAAGCACATGAAAATTAATAGGAAATTAGCTCCTTTGGTCGAAGGTGTGTAGAAACATAAGAATAATGAGACTACTGTAGTTGGAATTAGTAATTCGATGAATCCGACTACAGCAATAGTAAAATAGAAAATCAAATCTGGCATTTGGTTAATCTGAAGAATAAAAAGGACCTTATCCTTTCCCAGTTTATATAGGTAAAGACATGATCTGAAAACAACAATGGCAAAGCAAAAGAATACTTTGGCAGCTGTTAATGCATCAAGTTCGAATTTTCCATTCATTGCTGGGTGAGAAAAAGGAGCGCTGCTTATGTTAAACTTAACAGTATTATTGGATTCCAAATTCATCACGAGCTCAGAGGCAGCATTCACCATAATCTCTGGGCTTGAATACGACGAAATAGCCACAATACTACATGATTTATTGGTTTCATATTCTATGAAGGAAAATCCAGCTCCAGGAAGCTGATTACTGTCAAAAGTTGCAGCAATTTGGGGAACGCTGTCCATAATAGCAAATGAATTATTTTTAAACATGTATCTTTCGGAAATATATCTTGTCAAATTATTGTTTGGAGACAAAATAGACTTATGGTACATTTTTGGATCCAAAATGGAACCATAATCATATATACTGTCCGAATACTCAGTTACATTTGGAGAAGGAACAGCATTGATTTGTGTCAGAACTCCAGGATCAAGAACCAAATACATGGCAGCAAGAATAATCGACATGATATACACCAATACAAAACTTTTATTGCGTCTCCTGACCAAAATGTGAATATGAAATAATTCTTTCATGATCCGATAATTAGATATAGATTCTTCGCGATTACCATCAATTGGATGGACTCGTATTGATTCCATTTGAAAAATGAAAAAGATATTTATTAACTCGTAAATAGATATTCTTTCAAACAAAAAGATAATTGATTGTTTTTATGCAAATTAATAAAGAATTTGTAATAAAGGTTAATCATTTGTGACAATCGCCGTTTAGGGATCTGAACACCTTTTCATCGGATTCGTTAAGTAACAGTTGGTTTGTTTCGCTTAGTAATGAAGCCAGTTAAGCAAAATTTGAGAAATATTGAGTAGAATGATATGTATGTAGTTATTTGCAAGCTTTTAGAATAAGCGAAAAGTAATGAGGATATTAATATGCTGATGTAGAATGCGTAAAATGAAATGGGAATCTTTCGATGAATAAGAAAATAAAAGATATCGAAATGGATCTGATAAATAATACCGAATGAAATAAATATATGGAAAAACAACAAATTCACCGTCTTTTTGATGCTGAAATTGCTCGAAAAGAGCCCTATAAAAGAAAGTAAGAATCCAGATGCAAATATTTCAGAAATAACCATGTTTGACTTGAATAATCCCATATTTCTTTTAAAAAACCGTTGAAAATACTTATATGTGTACTGTATAGTAATTATAAATGCAATACAAGTCAAAGAAAAAGAAATCTCAAAAAATTCTTTATATCTTGGGAACAATAATATCTCTGTTAACCAAATATCCTTTAGGGACTTATTAGGACGAATTATATCAATAAAAATTGCTATAGATAATGAAAAAGTCGGCAATAAAGCAGTAGCTAGAAAGTAATAGTAAGTATTCATGAAAACTATTTACAGGTGATATTATCATTGGAGTCGGAGTTTCTAACAATCCTCCTTCTAACTTGAATAGAAGCCTTTGTTAACGGAACCTCAGTAATTTGGGGATCGATTTTAGATTTAGGAAGAATATCATTTGATTCTCTCATTCTTGGAGATCCAATAACATTCAAAGCTTTTTTGTTAAATGGTGTACCAACCCTTCCTGGTTTTTGGGAAAGAAGAGAGTCTGTGGTCGGTCTTTCATGAGGTGCCCTCGTAAATATAGAATCTATAATGGATTTAATGTCGCATGGGAGCTCAATCTGCTCAGGACTAACATTTTGTATCTGTTTCAACATTGCTGCAATATTCTTAATGTTCCAAGGCAAGTTTTTCATTATCATGAACCAAAGAATAACGCCAAGACTCCAAACATCGGAAAATATGCTTGGAGGTTCCGCCGAAACGAAATACTCAGGTGCCAAAAACCCAACATCAAATGGTTCTGTTTTATGAATCGCTGGATCGAAACGGAAAGGAGGAGGAATAATATCAGTGATCATGATCATCTTATCTGGTCCCATAAATATATTTCCTGGCTTAATAAATGTTGGATAAACATTATTGATATGCAAATACCTAATTGTCCTCACAAGTATCTTCCATTGAGCAAATATCAAGTTTTGATTAGGTTGTACCCCTTCTGTAATATATGTAGTCAAATTCATACCCTCAATAAACTGTCTCAGCAATAATAAATGATCATTCTGATCAATGATCCTTTCAAAAGCAATAATAAAATTATTTGCCAAAGATCTAACAGTTTCTATGTGTTTTATGAACCTTTCTAAGTCTTTTGAATCGCCAATCAGCTTCTTATTGATATATTTGCAAAAATATGATTTTTCTTGGTCATTGTCACGCAAAATACATGAAGGACCATAAAAGCCATTTTGCAATGGCCTAATTAGCGAATATCCACTAGGAACAGGGAGATCAAAGCTGGTCACAGAAGTCCTTCGGAACAAAATAAATATGAAAAACCACTTTTCTCTGTTTAATCACCCAAGTTAATGTTCTCTCTTCCAAATTTCTCATATAGTAGTGTTCTCAGAACCTTCATTTCATCGAGCCTAATGTCAATTTGTTGTTTAAGGACTTGACATTTATTCTCAGTTTCCTCTAAGTCTGCATCTACTTGCTTAACGCAATCATCGAAAGGAAGTTCAATAAAAACACCACCAAGCTTGTATGGAATGATATCTTCCATTCCTTCAAGCAATTCTAATTCTTCCTTACTGGCTTCAATGTCCTTCTTGGATTTTTCTAAAGATTCAAGTTCTAACTTAAGTGCTGTAACTTGAGAATTTAAATTACCAAACTTGTTGATTCTTTTTTGGTCTTCAGCGAGGACTTCAACCTGGGCCATTTTACTTGATCTTTTGCCGACAAAAATAGTACAATTTTATTTAATGTTGAAGGGGAGAAAGATCAAAAAAGTTCTTTCTAGGGCTCTCAACTATTCTATAATGCTTCTTGTTGTGGTGAATATTTATCTTTTTTTCAGCAAACAGAGATATGTTCCGCCTGTTTCGAAAACCATTGCTAAGATTAACACATCAAAAAAGCATTATTACCCCTTAAGCACCAAGATTCCCAAATTCACCAAAGCTATTAATTATTCCAAAGAAGAACTGGAAGAGGCTGTTATTGGCCTACAATTACCAACTTGGTCAAGATCTTATACAAAATGTGATCATCCTCAAAGCGAGGTCTCATGTTCCCAAGTGATCAGTGCATGGAGATGCTTATCTTCATGGGCCAATCATATGAATACGACTCAGTTTAATGATAGAAAGCATTTTTTAATGAAGCATACATATGATGGAGTTGGAAACAGGTTTTCTACTGACACTACGACATTTGTGATTGCACTTATGGATAATAGGTCATATATTATGGAGTCTTATTATCCAAGTGGGCACAGCAAAAGAATAGGCCAAGCCTTTAACTTCCATCCCTCTGTTTTGATTAGAGATGGAGAAATAGATAAGTTTTTTAAAGAAAAAGGGGATAGTATTCGGTCAAATATACAGACATTTGATTACTGGTATCGATATGATTATTTTGGTACTGAATTCCCTCATCACCAGATCTTATATGTTGACTACTTATTATATGCTACAATGGCCTATACACACGATCAAATGAGCGCTTTTTGTCGTGAACATTTTGGTATGCATGCTGGTTATTTCATATGCAATTTCCTTATGAGACTTCCTCAAAAAGCAATGGATGAAGCCCAAAAGGCTTTCAAAAATGCTCCCCAAAATGTGAGAGTATTTGGTGTTCATTTAAGATTCCAGTTTCCAGGACAGTTTTATTCATATAACGTAACAACAACCATTAATACTGTTTTAAGGTTTTTATACCAGAAGAAAAATGAAATGCCGACAGTGTTTGCATTTGCATCGGACTCTGGAGAAATGGAAAAAGCTTTTAGAACACACTTTGGTGATCGTATGATTACAACAAACACATATCGTGCCGCTGATGCAGATCATGATTCGGCATTATATGATATAGCTATGTTGGAAATGTGTGATGAGTGTTTGCTTACTTATAGGTCTACCTTTTCATTTGTTGTTGCCATGAGAATGGGAAAAAGAGCCTGGTTTGTTGAAAGAGAATCTCCAGATGTTTTTCACTCATCCAACTCTCAATCAACAGCAGTATCGGCACTTTTCCACAACTGGGATGTAAACGATTGGCAGTTGAATCGAAGAGTTCATGTATTGTCAAAAAATGAAGAGGCTTTAAGGTACTATTTCAGGTATTTCCTCCTATAATAAAGATGTAATTTTTAAGGGAAATTTTTCCCCTTCGTTTTGTAAAATGGAATCTGAGAAAATCTTTGAAAATCCTGTGTTTGTAGCTGATGTTGAAAGCTCAAGGAAAGGAAATAATTATTTAATTTTGTCAGAAAAACCTATTATGCCATTAATTTGTGTTCAAGGATTAAAATATTATTATACACCGTCTGAGATTTGTAAGTTTTTTGAATCTGTTTCCAAATTCGTCTCAAATTCATTTCTAATACCTTCTTATGAATCAGCATCGTTTATTGGATTACTTTTAGCTCGAAATATTGAAGATGCAATTTGTTTGATGTCGATTCTTCAAAAAAACACTGTACCTATTTGCTCAATCGACATTTTAAGTTATGATTTTGTAGCTCGTTTATGTTTTGAGTCTCATTCATTGAAATTTATTACCAATAAGATCTCAGGGTTCCAAGACTGTAATGAGACATGTGTCATTTGCCTGAATCATCTGATATCTGACTATCAACTCCTTACGTTTGGATGTGGTCACACTGTCCACACGCACTGTATTCAAGATCTAACTCAGTGGGAATGCCCACTTTGCAGGTTTTGTCCCATTACCCTAATTGGGGGACCTTGTTGCGAATCATGCGGTTCAAAGGACAAGCTATTCATTTGTTTATGTTGCGCTAAGTCGTTTTGCTTAGACCACTGTTACTCTCACTTTATTGAAACATCTCATCCTTATTGCTCATCATCTGATGGTTATGAAAATCTAAATTTGTTGAGTGGAAAATCTGTAATGCGAATTGCCATGGATAAATCAGGAGAACTTGTTGAACTGTGTGCCAAAGAAGACCAAATCCATCTTTATATTGAAGCAGTGATGAATGAAGAATTATCCAACTACAACAGGTTTGCTGCATTTCAATTAGAGAATCTTAAAAAAGAACAAAAAGATGTTATTGATGAATTATCTAGACTTGTTGAATCCAAAGAAAAAGAACTAGAATCGGAGAGGGCTCTTGTAAAGTCTAGAGATATGTTGAACAAAAGGAAAAAAATAACAAATGATATGTACCACTCTTTCATTTCCCAAATGGATACAATTGAAAGCGAGATATCTGCAATTGAAAAAGAAATTATATGTTTAAACAAATCTATAATTGAAAGCGAAGAAATGAAAAATGATATGGAGGGAGCTGCTCTTATATCTATGGCAGCTGGGCTGAAATCTAAGAACCAAGAAATTCACATTAACCTGAAGACACAGGCGAACGATAAAAATGTAAAATAGCCGCGATCAAGATGAAATTAGAACACATTCCAATTGATGAACATTGGACAGATTTTAGCCTGTTGACTCCAATGGAAGAATCTATAAATACTGTGGAAACCAGGTTTCGAGATTTGATGAAAAATTCCAATGAATTTTCCAAATCCAGATTTGGATTTAGAGCAAAATATTATAATATCAAATTTTATCCTTCAAAATTCTACAAAAATACGAAACTATCCGAAGTGTTTAACCAGAATGGTTCATCAGTTGATAGAATACGCGAAATTTTCGGAATATTGGGACCTTTTGTCTTAGTGAATTCAAAAAATCTAATTGACACCCCAGAATCGAGAGATATTATATCTATTTTATCACCTGCAGCTGCCTCAAGTGGATTTTCATATCCAATAATCATTCAAGTATCGCAAAAAGATTTCGTGACCTATCAAGGATTTCAAAAAGTATCTAACCAAATAATTCATTTTTGTAGTCACACCGATTGGTCGGAAACGCCTCTTATTTCTAATCCCCAAGAGGCAATCAATATTTTGGCATCCACCTTCCCCAAAGCATCACCCAATTATTATACACAATACAAAAAGTTTTATTCTATTAGCGATATTTATTTTTCACCTAGTAACAAACACATTACCAAGGTTTTTTGTTGTCAAATGAATAAAGATCCTATCCAAACAATCGATTTGGTGTCAGTATATGGTGAATCAAAAGTGAATAATGATACGGAACTGGAAAATGAACCTGTACAAAGCTGCCTTTCGGTTTCTTATAATCCTTATAAACCCAATGCATCCAGTTTGTCCTATTTCGTATCTCTTTTAGACGAATCCAGACAAATATCATGTTGGAAACCTTCAAAATACGAATCTGTTGCCTCCAAAGTAGTATCAACACTTTTTGGGCAAGTGTATGGGTTATCATCTGAAAAGTCATGCATTAAATCAGCCCCTAAAGGTTCAATACTTATTAAGCTTGTTGAGATACTTGCTGAATCCGAAAATATCATTGAGTTTGGGGCGATTTGGACAGAGTTTTTAAAAGAAATAAGGCGGCGTGTTAATAGAGCTCAAATAATTCCAGGTGTTAGTACATCAGAACCTGATTTCAATTTTTGCATCATATATCAGAAATTGCAAATGATTAACTTTTGTGTCCCAAATGAAAAACTAACCCAAACAATGTATTCTCCATCTAAACCCACAGGAATGATGCTTTTATCAGGGAAAGAAATGATTTCTCCTTCAACTCAGATCATGGCTGCCAGGACAGAAGATCAAATTCATGATACAGAAATTCTATTATCAAAGCTTTATAATGATCAAAACGATAAAATTAAACTTCAAAGCACTCAACTGAGATCAGATATTTCTGCTTTCAAAGCAGAAAACCCCGAATCTGTGTTTGAAGATTTTGTAAGGTGGTATTCTCCATCAGATTTTAATGAAAAAACCAAAGAACTCAGTTTGAGAATGGCTACTCCAGATAACTATTGGAGGATGCTATGGGATGGTGAAACTCCAAAACTTGCGAAAGATCAGTATCCAATCTTCGATCATGTTTTCCAATCAGAATTGGCACTCGATTATCTCGAATGTCTTGTTCCTCAGGAATTGATTGGAGATTTGATACCTGTTGTCTTATCAGCATCCGTATTTTTATCTAAGAGTTTGATAGAGTCAAGAATACCATTTTCATTAAAGCAATCGGACAAACTCGATAATTCTCTGAGGATTTTTCGCTCTCATGTTGAACAAGCTTCAACAAATCTATCCATGCAAAAATATATTAGTGTGTCAATCAAGATAGCTGAACAAATTGAAAAAATCACGTACAGAATCCAGTGTGCTAAATCTTTGCTTCTGAAATTCGATGGCTGTTTTGATTTAATTAATAATCTGTTAACAAAGAAATATGCATATATATCAAATCATTTGGAAATGATTGCTTTTAAAACTTTCCTCGAAAACATCGACTTTTCTTCGATTTCTAAAGCAACTGAAAACAAATTTGAATATATTCTTGTTTCAAAGAGTCCCATTTACCAAAGGCTATATGTATCATGCCAAAAGGAAAAAACAATAGTAGGGTCCTCCCTCCAAGAAATATTTTAAATACTTTATTATTTTTTTGGGAAAAATAATTACCCTTTTTAAGACCAAAGCACAAAGGATGTCGACCATGGATTCTAACCAGTCAAACATGATTAGGAAAAAAATACCAGACGAAATATTAAAAGTTCTTGATAACGGATTTAAGTATAATCACCGATCATTCATTGTAATGGTTGGTTCAAAAGCAACTGATCAAATCCATAATTTTTATAAGCTTATTGAACAAAGAAACACTAATAAAAAGGCTTCTGACTCGAAGGTGTTGTGGTGTTATAAAAATAAACTTAATATATCATCAAATCGAGAAAAACGTGTTAAGGAGCTCAAGAAATATAGCGAGAAAGGTATACTTGATACTGATCTTGCATCAGATATCGACTTGTTTTTGAATTCAAAGAATGTTAGATTTACCAAATACTCAACATCTTCTTCTGTTTTGGGTCAAACATTTGATATGTTGGTTCTTCAAGATTTTGAAGCCATAACTCCCAATATTTTGGCCCGTACTGTTGAAACTGTTGCTGGTGGTGGTGTTATTATGCTTCTTCTCGAAACAATGAAAACTCTTGAAGATTTATACAGTGTGACAATGGGGTATCACAAAAATATGTCCCGTGAAGTATTTGGGAAAACAATGAAGAACTTTAATAGAAGATTTATGAAAAGTATTCAAGAAATGAAGAACTGCGTTGTTATCGATGATGAATACAACCTTCTGGAAGAAGTTAAATCCCTAAGTGTATCAGAAGTTGGGAAATTTGATCAAAAAGAATTACAAGAAGTCAAAGATAATGTTGCTAACAACGAGAAAGTTGGGCCAATTATTGCAGAAGCTCTAACACTTGATCAAGCCCGTACTGTTCTTCATGTTATAGATATTATTGGAGAGAAACAACTCAATAAAGTTATTGGTATTACCGCTGCTCGTGGAAGAGGTAAATCAGCTGCGATAGGTTTATCATTGGCATCTGCAATAGCACATGACTATTCCAACATATTTGTTACTGCTCCAAAACCATCAAATCTTCAAATGGTGTTCGAGTTCGCAATAAAAGGTTTGAATGCACTTGGATATAAGAAGGACCTGGACTATTTTGTTGATTTGGTCACCAGAAATACAATAGATGGACAGAAATCGCGTGAGAGTCAATCATATATAACTTCGATTCGAGTGAACAAGACGCATCACCAATCAATTGTGTACATCCCACCCAACCAACATGAACTCCTCGGACAGTGTGAAATTTTAGCAATCGATGAAGCAGCTGCAATTCCATTACCTATTGTTAGGAAACTAATGGGACCATATATTACTTTATTTTCTTCAACAGTTGATGGATATGAAGGTACAGGCCGTGCTTTATCGCTGAAATTATTCGAAGAATTTAAGAAAACAATGGGGAGTAGGTTCACCAAAATTTCTCTTTCGTCTCCAATTAGGTATTCTGAATTTGATCCTATTGAAAAATGGCTTCATTCTCTTTTGTTACTGGATGTTCATCCAAAAGATCCTGCCACACTCCCTAATCCAAATGATTGCCAACTTGTTTCAATTAACAGGCAAGTTCTTTTTAGTGGTTCGCCAAAAGTTGAGCCATTTTTAGCATCTTTAGTCTCTCTTTCTGTTGCTTCTCATTATAAAAACACCCCAGATGATCTCTTGCTAATGGCTGATTCACCAAATCATCAACTATTTGCTCTGATCCCTCCACTTGAAGGAAGATCACTTCCTGATGTTATTTGTTATCTTCAAATAGCTCTTGAAGGAAGAATTGCGAAAGAGCATTATGAAGAAACAGAGAACCGATCTGGAAAGAAAGATGGTGATTTAATTCCATGGAATATGAGCCATCAATTCAATGCTCCTGAGTTTGCTTCTAAAACAGGGATTAGAGTAATTAGAATTGCGGTTCATCCAATGATGCAAGGAAAGGGCTATGGTCAATATGCTATAGAACAACTTCTTGCTTTTTATAAAGGCCAAATACCTTATAATCCAGTTCCAGGATCTGAAAACTCTCTTCTTAACTCAATGTCATCCTCAAATCATGAATCTATTGACTATGCTGGTGTATCATTTGGACTAACAAGAGAACTTAACAGATTTTGGAAAAGAGCTGGGTTTCAACCTGTTTATATATCTGCTGAACCAAATGATGTAACAGGAGAACACTCTACGATTGTTTTACAGCCAATGAATGATGATAACGATTGGATGAATCATTTTAATTCTGAATTCAGGAGAAGGTTCTTAAGGCTTCTTGGATCAACATTCAAGTCATTATCACCATTTTTATGTGAAGATCTATTATTCCCCATGGACAACAATGAAAATCCACCAGATTATCATATATTCTTTTCTGACACAGATATATACAAACTATCTCATTGGAGAGAAGAGGGAATAAGTGGTATCATGGATTTGCTCCCTGTTTTAGCGAATTATTTATTCATTCATAAAGCACCAATCAAGCTTAACAGAACCCAAATGATGCTTGTGTTGATGTTGGGTTTGCAGCTTCTTTCCCCTCAAGAGTGTAAAGAAAGGCTTCAGATCCAAATTAACCAAGTATACTCATTCACAAAGACTGCATTAGCTAAGTTTTTGGAATACTTTAGAGGATCAGATAATACACAGCAATCTCTCAAGCAAAAGGACACAAGTACACCAGATATTTAAACAATACATTTTAAGGCCATTATTTATGAAACAAAAGAAGGCATCATTGTCATTTGGAGATGTTTTTAATGATCCTAAGCCCTCTATTATGTTGTCCAAGGATGAAAAAGGCTATGAGATTGGTCCACACGGTGTGTCTGAAGCAATATTATCAATATTTGGAATCAAAAAAACTCCCCGTTTTATAAAGTTCGAAAATGTTAGAGAAATTGACCGTGTTTTGCTTTTGTATTTAGGGGGGATTGATCAGAAAAGGTATTTGTCTTCATTTGATACCTTGGATTCATTCCAAAAGCTTAAAATCAACGGATTTCCTACGACAGTTATTGCGCGAATTAAAAATAACAAAATAATATCTCCTGAGCAATCGCTGCTTGGTTACTCAATATCGCCAAAAGAAAAGAAAGTATTCGCAACTCTAGATGAAATGTGTTTATCAGAGCACAAGCTCATTGACAATGGTTTTCCTATGAAAAAATCTGAAACTAATGATATGACTAACAATAAGCACAGATATGAATATTTTGGTGGTAAGAGATTGACCGAAGAGGATCTTCTTTCATACAGAGCATTGCCTGAAAAGGTTGAAGGCACCTTAAATGCAGTAGCTATTGATTGTGAAATGATTGAAACATCAATGGGAGATGAACTTTCTCGATTATCTGTGATTGGTTATGATGAGAAAGTACTTTTAGATGAGTACTATAAGCCACATGGAGAAATTGTTGATTTAAGGACCAGTATTTCTGGTATAGTAATGGAAAACATTGCGAATGCAACGAAATATCCTGAAAATGCGATTGATTCATTATCAGTGTTTGCTGATCAGCATACAATTATTATTGGTCATTCACTTGAAAATGATATGAAGGCTTTAAAGCTTCTTCATACGAAAATAATAGACACTTCAATTATATATAATAATGAACCGAATATTTATTATCCAAAAAAGCCTGGACTTGGGTTTTTATATCAGAAGTATTTTGGATTGAACATAAGGGAGAAGGGATGCAGTCATGATAGCATTGAAGATGCTGTTACATCATTGAAATTAGCCAAACTATCTATGAATGAGGCTGTATCTCTAATAAATACCGCTCCAATCGTTCCTGAGATGCTATCTTCTTTTATTGCAACTGGAAAGAAAGTCGATGTTATTTCCAATTCCAAAATATCAACATATCACGAGCTAAATCCTGAAATGATAAGATGTAAGCTTATTGATGATGATGAAGCTCGATTATCAGCTTTAATTGAAACTCTTCCTGAAACTGATTCAAGCTTTATGTTTTGTCACTTTAACACCCTAGAGACCTGTAATTTGGAAGATGATGAAAGCAAAGCAATTGGTTTTTATAACACAATTATTGAGAAAGTTTTACCTCTGGTTCCTAAAGATACAGCCCTGTTTGTTTACTCTGGATGTGGGAATAAAAAGAGGATAAATGATCTTAGAGATAACAGATCAAAGGCTATTGAGATGAATAATGTTAAACAAGGCCTATTATGGGCATTTTGTCCTTGAATAAAGATTTACTCATTGTTTTGGTTAACCAAAAATCCATGTGTTCTGCAAAACTCATCAACTTGGAATGGGAGTTCGGCGAGAACCTCGGCGGCCAGGGCATGTTCACCTGTAAGCTTGAACTTGTTAAATGGAACAAACTGAACAATGTCTCTCTTCATAAAAGTACCGTTTGAATGCTTTAAAGGCTCAACATCCGCATCAAGTCTGTCCATTGAGTCAAATTCACTATCACCAACGCCAACAATGATTATACTAATTGGTGCATCTGATGCTTCAACAATAGCATCGATGGTTTTGCTCATGTCGCTGATCTCTCCATCAGTTAATATTAAAAGAATTGCATAGGTGTGATTTTGTTGGAAACTCTCTTGTGCCATTCTGGTTGATTCGCGAATAATTCCTTCGAAATTGGTTGGTCCACTGAGTGACATATCTTTTAGTTTTTCTCGGTAAGTTGATAGAATTCCATCAAGTCCAAATATTGATGGATCAGAATCATTTTCATTTAGAGGGAAACAATGTGATGTCCTCCTCTTATATATTCCACCAAATCCAAAAACAGGGAACTGCTGATCAGAATCATAAGGGCATAAAACTTGTCCAACAGCCAACATACACTTTTCATATTGATTTAATCCTTCTTTTCGGACATGATGAAGAGAAGATGTGGTCGATGGAGGACCATTAGAACCAGTAAAATCGATTGCAGTAATCATGTTGATTTGTAGCCCTGCTTTCATGTAATCACACAATGTGGGTCTGCTAAAAATTTCTGCACTCTTAAAGATTACCTTTCCTATTGCCTTACCAGTGGAGTCTTTAATATCGAATGGTGTATTTACACCAGATATTATTGAATCAACATTCATTTCAAATGAAGAAACCAATGGGTCAGACGTACTACTTCTGCTATCAAAAATAGAGAACAAAAGCGGATACTTATGATCATTATTACAAAGCAAATCAAGAGGAATCCTCACTCTCTTAAACTTAGATGATGATCCCTTACATGCACATTCTGATTTGTATACTGGCATCATTCTCCCACCTTCTGTAACTCTGGACACAGTGAAATAGTGATGATTCCTATGGAAAAACCTAACACGATTAGACTCCAAAATGTGAAAAATGAATTCAAAAATGGGAGTTTTGATAGGATTTTGTTCTGTATTTAAAACCAAAACACCTGTTTTTTGTTCAGAATCGGGGCGCTTGAGATCAAAAGCCATGTCTTCACTCAAATGACAACCAAGATTCTGTACCGTTGTGTCAACATATCCAATCAAGTCGCTTGATTCTAAGTTAACAGAACGAACTCCCACTGGAAAAATGCAAAACCTGATCGGCTGCGATAATTCAAAAATGAATAATGCTTGAAAAACCCTTAACCAAGCAGAATTAGGACTAACGCCTTCGGTACGATCGAATTCTACATATTTATCATCCTCTTTGATAAACATGCAGCAAAAAACTTCGGTCTCTTTCATACTATGGGGAAAAACAAGATCCCTACAATGGGAGTGAATCGAAAGAACTTGATCACTTGGCAAAAGATAAGACTCGGGCATATGCAAAAAAGACTCGTTCCTCTGCTCCCGTGTTAACGATTCCTGCCTTCTGTAACTGGAGAAAGCGATGCTCATTTATTTAATCGTTCAGTTTACATAATCGTTGTTTATTGTGTAAATGTTAGATACCTCAGCATTGTCTTTTAATTATGATGAGGGGGGAAAGCACCTTTTAGTTAAGAATGTCGAAAGCGGTGCGATATATTTGTCAGCTAAAGATGTCCGCTTTTACAAAGTTTTTGATAATTTTATTGTTATTCAGTATTCAACTGAAACAAAAGTTTTTTTTGATAGTAACTTTCGTAGGAATAAGGGAATTATTCATCATATTGGATGCGAATTCTATAAAGATAGCTATTTTTTGTATCTGAGAATTGAGAATGATGTAATTGTATATTATACTGGTATTTTTCTTAATTTTACTACAATAAGGAATGTTACAAGTGTTTTTCAGAGTAAAATGGTTGTTATTCGAACATTGGATCATACTTTTGTGGGAATGTTGCCCCTAAAAGTATCTCATGACTCGAAATTAGTAGAATACAATGAGGGAATTCTTTCATTTCACATGGAAAATGATCATATAGTACAATACAGAGTTAAAGGATTTGAATTAATGGAGAGATTTATTCAAACTACCATGAAAATGGTAGAACATGTTTCTTATTGTTCTAATGTAATAGGAGTTAGTTCAAACTATCTTAAAACAAAAGAGAATCTCTGTTCCCCAGGGCCGCAAATACCTTTAATCCCAATCAACATTAAGAAGAGTCCAGTAAACATAGCTCATCAAACATATCATCGCCAATATGAGAAATTATTGAAAAATGGCGCGGTTACAGAATCAGAAAAGGTTTGTCAGTTGCTTTCTTGTATACTAATCATTATGGATAACCCTTCTCACTATATGCAGATGGCAAATTCAATCCTTGATAACATGGTTCCGACGCCAATGGTGAAAGCTTCTCTTGATGCTATAAAAATGGATTTAGAACAGTTCCTATTGTCTATTAATGATGAACTTGGTGATCACAAAGTGAATACTTTAATAACAAAAATTAATGATCTAGTAAAACAATGAACTTAACTAAATGATATTTATTTCAATCGATGGAAACTGGTGGAGGAATATTAACATTACCAATGCCGCCCTCAACTGGAACAGGATTACTACTTGGAACGCTTGGTTTAATATGTCCATCTGATTCGCTGTAGGACTCGTAATATGACTCGTATGAATAATAAGATTCGTATTCAACATTTCCATTTCCTTTCTTTGGAGATGGCTCAGGATTCTTACCCACTGGGGGGGCAGGAACTGGTGGTGGCGTGGATTCTTTAACTGGTTTGGGGACAGGATCTTCTTTCTTGGGAAGATCCTCCTTTGGCTTCTCAACAGTTGGAGCGGGTTTGGCGGGTTCAGTGTAATCGGTTTCTTTGCACATTAGAGTTTATTATGTAAATTTTACTAGACTTAGTTTTGAGTGTTGTCTCCAACCTTGAAGAATCCTTTGTTGAGATCTTCTTCTTCGAAGTCGTTTCTGAATGGATCGTCGGTATCTCCCATTGCTGTTGTGGTCCAAAGTGGGTTGTCGTTGGTGATTGGAGCAGATGTTGAATCAGGAACTTGCATAACAGTTTCTTCAATCATTTCAACGCATGATCCAGTAGAGCTATCATCACTTTTGAGTAAAACAAACCATATGCACAATGAAAGAAGGAGGAGGAGGAGCAAACCACCAATGATTAAGGCTATGAGAGTCATAAGATCAATGGGTGCTTCGGTTGTGTTGGTTTCTCCATCAACTTGGAATGGAACTGAAATGGAATAGGTGATAACTGTTTGAATAATTGTTGGAATTTGGGTGGGACCATTTGTGACAATGATTATAGGAGATCCTGCAGAATCAGTTTCTACATAACTATATGTCATTATGACTGAAACGTTGGAAAGGGTTTGTGTAGCTTTGGATGCAACTGATTGTGTGAAAATTTCACCAGATTTCAAAGATTTTGATGGTGCCATAGTTGGGACTAGAGTTGGTTCGAATGTTGGAGCAAATGTATCGGCTATTGTTGGTTCATTGGTAGGATTTGGAGTAAAGGCTAATGTGTCAAATGGAGTTGGTTCATGTGTGATTAACGGTGTAAATTCAGGTGTCTGAATTGGGGATTCCTGGGGTGTAGGCTCGAAGGTAAGAATTGGTGTTAATTCAAGGGTGGCCTTGATAGTATCTTCGGGTGTGGGCTCAAATGTAGGTAATAGTGTGAATTCTGGTGTGTCCTTGATAGTTTCTTCAGGTGTTTCCTTGAATGTTTCTTCAGGCGTGGGCTCAAATGTAGGCAATAGTGTGAATTCTGGTGTGTCCTTGATAGTGTCTTCAGGTGTTTCCTTGAATGTTTCTTCAAGTGTGGGCTCAAACGTATTAATTGGGGTGGATTCGGGGGTTTCCTTATGAGTATCTTGAGGGGTGGGTTCAAAGGTTATTTCAGGTGTTCCATCGTGTGTTTCCTTTTCTGTTCTAGATAAGGTTTCGAGTGGAGAATCGAATGGTGTTGATGCAATTGTTTCAACAGGGGATTCTTCGGGAGTTTCCTTGAAGGTTTGAACAGGAGTTTCTTCGGGAGTTTCCTTGAAAGTTGGTTCAAGTGTTGGAGGGAATGTTTCGACTGGAGTAGTTGGAGGGGGTACTGTGAATTCTTGTTCATCCGGAACATCTTTACGTATTGTCCTTGTGGGCATATTGAGTGTCGATTCAGGAGTCTGTTCAATAATGGTTGGTTTAATTGTTGCTTCAATATACGGAATTTGAGATATAGTCTCTTCACTGATATCCATAGTGGTAATGGTGGGTAATTCAGAGGTAGGCTCAGGGACAGAAAAAGTAATAACAACGGATTCATCCGTTTCATTTGTGCAATTACTGTAGTAGTTGCTTTGGCCTTCTGCATCTGTAATTCTGTGATAAAAAACTTGTCTGGTGAATTTTCCATCAGCAACAGTCTGGTCAAATGGCAAAACTTTGGAACTAGCAATTGAGTAAGCAATTTGTCCGATTGCAAAAATATCATAAAAAGATCTCCATGTTACCTTGCCAACAAATAGCATATCATTACCATAAGCAGTATTATTGTCTTCGTCTTGGAGACCAGACTGAGAACCCTCAACAAAGTTATTCAAGAAACAGCATTTGTAAGTATTCATTGTCTCACCAACATGAACTATGGCTCCACCTCCTCTGTATCTGAGCAACTTCTTCTTCATTTGAGCTTTATTATAAAACTGCCCGAAATATGTTGATGATGAACTTGTATCGTTAAGGTTAGACTTTGTTTTGTCTCCACTCTTACATCTGGCAAACTTGGTATTAAAAATGGAAAGTTTGGTTTTGTAGAAAAACAGAGCTCCTGCCGAATGGCCTGCATAGCTACCATTAATATAAGAATCTTCTAAGCCAAAATTACTTGAACTTGAACAGTGAATAGCACCACCAATCTCATAACACCAATTCTGATCCATCTCAACATTTTGAATCATAGATCTTCCGCACGAATGCATGAAGATGGCGCCACCAATCTTAAATGCAAAGTTTTTTGTGAAAAAAGTTTTGAATTTGTGAGATGGAATAAATATAGTGGACATCACCAAAGATAAAGCACCTCCAATAGAAGCGCAGTTACCAACAAAACTCGAATTTTCAACATAAAACGAAGTATCCTTTGAATATATACAACCACCTGAACCAAATTCTAAACCAGCACCAAAAGCCCAACAATTAGAGAACGTGCTATTTGCCACTAAAATATCGCAAGAAAAGTAGCTCCTATCAACCCTATTTTTATTTGATAAAATTGTTATAATATCAGTAGATTTACCAGTCCTATCAGTGAAATTGAACATTTTATCATCTGAGGGAAGAGCTTGAAATGTCGGCGAATCATACGACAAGCATGTACACAGCAAAAGTCCTAACATTAAAACTGTTTGAATAAACTTTATGAATTTTTCAAAATAACCGCAATAATCACAAAATTGAGATAATACATTTTACAATTTTGACAGTTTACGTTTATATAATCGTTGTATAACTTAGAAACAGTCACCATTTACGGTGTAATTGTCACTGTTTGTGGTGAAGGTGTCTGTGATGTGTGAATAGGAGAGCTTTTCTATAGGGTATTCTGGTATTATTCTTTTTGTTGGGATTCCGGTTATTGCATCCCAGAAGGTTAGAGATGAGTTTGTATGTGTAGCACATATCCAGTCAGACATCACTGTGAAGGGCTGTGTGGGGGATGAGTATTGGGAAATGAGGTCTATCGATGCTGGGCATCCTTTATTGTATAATATTCTATATGTTCTGGTTGCGCAAAACGAAAAATCAACCGAAAAGAAGCAATTGCTTGGAGATAGTGACACTGATGTTATGAAAGCGAATTCCGGCTGGCTGATGAAGATTCTCTTGCTTTTCGATGATTCTAGAACATTTATTTTGCATTTATTTTGCTCTACTAGCAGTTCGATTGTTGGAGGGGCTGAGGAATCTGAAAATGATGTGTCTGGATCAGGAGTGTTGAATACGCTCTTCATCCATTTCAGCAAGAATGGCTTGTTGGATTCGAGGGATAATTGATCCATATATTCATTAAAACCAGGGAAAACATCGGGAATGGGAAGGAGAAGGAAACTAGAGCTATTTTGAGTAACGGTTTCATCAATATCTTGCTGATCTGGGAATTTTGGCAATAATGGAAGGTTATCGGAATCAATATAAGAGCGCCCAGTGAGATAATTAATAGCTATGATCATATCGAAAGTAGATACCATTCCTTTGGTCCATGATGAAATTGTTTTGGCTGGCGTTTTTGTTCTGTCTTGAAGGGATCCTGGTATAATTGAGTCGCTTACACATTTGAAGTATTTGGAAAAATGGGATTCGATGGTGCTAATACTGGACTCAATAGATCGAATAATAAAATGTCCAGAATATACACTCCATATGTTTACCTGCTGAGAGCTATTTTTCAACATATGAAGAATATCGCATGATCTAATGTGAATAATGAATGTTGATCGGAATGATGAAATCTGTCCCCAATTTCCTGCAAACAAAGACATAACAAAATCCTCATTAAGTGCCTTGGGAATGGAAACTTGTCCATCATTATAAAATGAATACGCTAATATGGAAATTCTACTTTCATACATAAATAATGTGCATGGGATACTTTCCGAAAAGCGAATCAAATCGCATGAAATTATACTAATTGGGGATTCTCTTTGAATCTTATTATATATATCAAGGTTTTTCTTCGGATCACTATCCTTATGTAATACTATATCTTTAAAAGAATTACAAATAGGAATTACAACCTTTGGTGCTTTAAATGGATGAGTTCTTGAAGATAATACTCTATCTTCAGAAATTGAGTGTTTCATGCTATCTTGGATTTCAGAAATAATATTACTCATTTGAACAGAACTCACAATCACGTTCAATACATCTAAACTTTGCGTTTGAGCCATTTTGAATAATTGTGCCTGAATGAAATGCTTAGAGTTCGCAAAATACAAAGTTTTCAATAAATCTCTTGATAATTGAGAAAACTCTACAATATACCCGTTTGAATCTTTTATCATGGAAGAAGAACCCTCAAATAATTTGTGGAATCCTTGAATAAACTCATCCCACTCCACTGGATAGAGCTGATCTGTTTTTGGTTTTTCGGATTCAATGTCTGATAAATTTTTAAGGAAGAAATCTAATCTTTGAGGTAAAGTTTTTGAGATAATATGAATCCATTCTTTAATTAAGTTGTGGTACTTAATGAGTTGGATAAATATTTTTTCGTTAGGTACGAAAACGGAAGACATTATTAAATCCTGATTATGACAATCAGAAATTGCATATAGTTGTAGAACGACTGAGAACAGTTTTAAGCTGTTCTTCAGCATATATCCCTCACCAAAAGTCCATATCATTGAATTGAAAATCCGGAAAATATCTGCTGTCACTTCAACACTGTGCTCGGTTAGTAAATTCTGACTCGACAAATATAATACAACACTAAAAAGGTTATCATATGGTATATCATTTTGTAATGGAACAGTTAATCTAGATAATAAAATCCCTAATAAGCAAGGTGAACAATTTTTGGAAATAGTATTGTCTCTAAAAGGGCTTCCAAATAAAAGTGATTTTGATAACGGAAAAAATAAATCATTTGTTGACCTCAAAATAACATCTGAAAGCATAATAAATAATGGAGATGATGATATAAATAACAAAACATCTTCAGAATCATGAATTAAACAAGCATCACATAGGCCTAGCTCTGAAAAAATTGTTGAAACGATACTCCTCAAAAATTTCATTGAACTTATTGTTTTTGGAGGGTCTCCTATTGATAAATTTTGGATTTCAATTTCATTCCATAAAGGATCGGATACATCAGGCAGATTTGATGCAACAATTGGAACAAGTGGAAGTTGTTCATTTTGTTCAATAGTGTCATTTTCCTTAAACAAAACTGGATAATACAAAATTAGTGGAAAATAACTACATATGCAACTTATATTGGTGGTTGAATCAAGAAGATTATCCGAAAATCTCATTAGAAAAGCGACTGATTCATTGATATGGTTTTCGATCTTTTCAATTTCCTTGTTACATTTGTTAATCCTTCTAGAATGTACGCATCCTAATGCTGCACTCCATATAAGATGAAGGATAAATGGGATATATGACAGACTTCGGAGTTCTCCTCGATTTCCTCTAAGTAAATTCATGGTATCCTTCCAGACAATACTATATGAGCACAGCTTAGCAAATGACAAAAAGAATAACGAATCTGTTTGAATATAACCTGGATAATTATTATTTATAATCGCCATTAGATGAAAAACTTTGGAAGCTAATAATGGTTTCGATGCTAAAAAAAGAAGTCGGAGATCGTCAAAAGAAACCATTGGTTGTGAGAAATCGTTGGGCTGTTTTGATATGATGTCAGAAATTGAGCTAAGTATTGATTCTTGAATCATTGAATGATCTCTAGAAATAGCTATATCCCATGTTGGATGAGATAAAATATATCCTGATTTCATTAAAACTACTAAATATTTGATTGTTTTGGGTATTCTTTTTGCATTCTTGAATAGATTATATATGTAGTCATTGTTATCAGGATACTTTGCTGCAAGTGTTGCAAGATATAATTCAGCATTATCAATCGTTCTCCAATTAATTCTAGGAAAGGCGTCAAACAAGGCTCTAATAATAATAGCACTGTTGACTTTATCCCATAAATCGGTATCATACAAAATGCTGAAAAAGAGTTCCTCGTGCTTTGATATAGATATGAGTGGTGTTAAAGAATTAATCATTTTAATCAAAAGCTCATAGGTAATGGAAATTTTAGATTTTTTGATACAATTAATTAATCTTTTGGAAAACCCATCTATTGAGTTTTTTGTAATGACAAGAATATTGCATATTGTTGAGAAGATAGATTCAAATCGAGAAGATTTATCACAGCATTTCAACATATTAAGAATCCTCATTTGGTTAAAAACAGAATAAAAATGATATGGAAAACCACTATATTCTACTGCAAAACAATTCTTTGGAATAAATGTATTTTCTTGAGAGTAAGGTGTTACTACTAATGTTTCATTCAACTCAGACAGAGGCTCCAAATTACCAGGACCTTTTCCTCTCAAAACTGTAACATCATTGGTGTATATTCTGGAAAATCGAATTGCTGAACCTAGGAAAAGAAGTGTCTGAGTATTTGAACCAATTAATGCTTTTTTAAATATGTTAAGCTTCTTCTTGGGATTCATATTAATAACCAATTCATTAATTGTGATAATTAATGCTGATGAAATTAGAGTATTGTCTGTCCTAATAACTAAATGATTCCATATGCATGGTTCAAAATCAATTTGCATCCTTTGACTTTCGAATATAACTGTGCAAAGAGTATCCCTGCATAAAACTGTTAGTGATTCTGATCGAAATATTTGCATTTCATAGGAGAATGGTTCTTCAAACTTAAACCATAGGGAACATGAAGAAAATTCAGTATCAATAGATATCTCTCCTTTTCCTGGAAAAAACTGAAACAAAGGAAAATGATCAAAATGAGGGTCACAATAGTAATCAAGAGGATTACTGGTTTGAAGAATAGTATCAATATATTTCGATTGGATGAACTGATTTGACACCAAAGGAAGGAGTGGAAATGATGCAACATTCTGAATGTCATTCATACAACACTTTCCGATTATGAATAGATTGTATGGATCTGACTCATTATATGATTTGAGCATATAAAACAATGAAGGAACTTTGATTTGTCTAAATCTCGTGGTCTGTGTTAACCCGTATACTATATTCTCAACATATGATGAAGATAGGCTGAATATTTTATGTGATCTGTTCAATTGAAGAATGTACTCTTCAATATAATGATAAGTATAATGAGAAGAAACTGAACCTAATAGCATTGAGAATTGATTATCAGAAATCGAATCTTCAGAAAACTGGGAAAATGCCCATTTGATTCCTCCTAAATCAACAAAAAACTTAGAAGCATCAGCTGATTTCATACAGCAAATCTGCAAAATACTAATTAAATCATGATGATGAGTATCTTGAATGAGGGTTAATAAACTTTGAATATTCTTTCTTGATGGAATAACATTAAGAAATGCTGAACAAATATTCTTAAACTGATCTGATTGGGCATGAGTTGGAATGAGAGAAACAACTGCTTGAAATATTTCGTTTTGTAAATCAGGCTCATTCGACAATGAAAAGACATCTAATGATAATTGGGCAAAACTTTGTGATTTCAGGAAAAACTCTATTAAAAATTCTGGGGGCACATTGGAAATATATACTGTTAAAAATCCCATTTCAAGCATTTGCCCCAAAGATATGAACCTTTTCGATAGCTGCTTTTCAATAAGAGCAAAAACTCTCAAATATACCTCAGATGAACATAATGATGGTTTCAATGTATTTAGAAGATTAGGAATCAGTAATGTTATTAAACTTGGATTATCAACGCTTATCAAATATGTAAAATTAAGGAGCTCGTCCGTACTTATTGTATCTGGGGGGATCTTCGAAATACTAATGTTTTGATTTATTATTGGAATTAATTGTTTGTCGTTTTGAATAACATGTACAAGTGCCTTAAAGAATGAGCCTGGCCCATAATACTTCTTTAATAGTATATTAAACCTTTCAGGAAAGTAGGGAGTGGTTCTTAGGAACAATATAAATTGGTCCTCCTTTTGTTTATCATTCAAAACATCGATTGAGTCATAGAGGACTTGTAAATTCTGCTCTTTCATCACAGATTCGATACATTTAGGATATAATGAAAGTGACTTAATAATTATGCTTATCAAAAACGTAAGTATCTCATCTATGCACCCCTGTTGATTAGATAGACCATATCTAAGCATTTCATATAACTTTTGAAACATCTTCCCCTGACATAACTGAACAAAAAACTTATCGTTTGCATTCTCTAAGATAATACATGATAAAAAATGAGATGCATATGGAGTACTAACTTCAAAAAATGAATATCTAAATGCAAGCTCAAATGAGGTAGAATTGGCAAGCTCAAATGCAATTTTTTGATCATTAAAGCATTGAATGAAGAATCCAGTACATTGAGAAAATAGAGCACTATCAGATACAGATATATAAAAAGTATTTAAAAAAAGTTTCAAAACCATGTCATATACCTTGGAAACAGAAAAGCACAAAAAATGCCTTTCAAGAAACTGTATAGTTGATATGAATGTTTCTCTTTTCGTAATATTTTGAGCACAAAATTCTATTATTCCATGCCAAAATTTTGGAGTTTTGGGCAATAAATCGGATTCATTTGAATCCAAAAACTGGAGTTTTTCAATCAATTCAACAAATTTTATGTTTTTTTCCTGAATGTTATTCGATTCCAGAAATGAATTAATCAAATCTGGTATATCCATCTTGTTTCTCGACATTTTATTCTCTTGTTTGAAAAACGATGATTTTCATCAGAAAAAGAGAGTTTTTTAACACCTTCGAATTTACGCTATGGGCTGTTTCCAGAATGTATAATAGGATTTAATGTGGTTGAAATATATGAGGTATTTCTATAATGAGCTATTATAGAAAACTTTGGGATATTTTTTGATGAACAGCTAGATTCTAGAATAACTGAATTTAGATTTAATCTCATTGGAATCAGTAAGCTTTTCGATTATAAAGAGAATAAAAGAATCTATTTGAAAATCTCTAAAGTTTCCTCGTCTTTTGAACTCCATAAATTGAATAATTCAAACAGATCGTTTGGAATTATCATTCTCTTCACACTTTTAAAGCATATGCCAGAACCAGAATTAGTTTTACAATGATAAATTATTTATCGATTCCCTTTCTTGAAACAATTACATCCAATGTTATATGATGAAAGAAGCATTGTTAATATAGAAAACACAAGGATTACCAAAAAAGACACAATGATGAGTATTCTGGGAGAATAAACTGATGATAATGGCGTAGATATGTTATTATTTCAATTTGAAAAATTAAAAGTATAACTCTATAGTGATAAGCAGATAATTATCAAAATACCTCTCAGCCTTCAGAATTCAAAACCAGATTGTAATGGTTTTGACCAAGACAAACAATGTTTTTAGAGATTTTAACTCTGGAAATATTTACAAGTTAGGGATATTTTAAGAAAGATTACTTTGGGGTACGAAACAAGGAGGTGACTGATTTACCTGAGAAAGAGAGTATTTCGTACTCTGAATAAGATTTTCTTATTTGTGAAAATCGTAAAACGGTAAAAATTCGGAAATTATTTTAGGATTTCTGTTGAAAAATGGAAAATGATTAATAAAATCAAACTTCGTTGAAAAACATATAATAATATTCACCGTTGATAATTACCAAAACATGCTCAAGAAGTAGGTTAATATATCCAATAGGGCTCAAAAAACTGGGCAAATGAAAAAAACATTTTTTGTAGAATGTGTAAACACATTTTATTAGAGGAGATATTGCTGAGTTGTTCAATAAACCTTGAGCATGTGTGATGAATGGAATTATAAAGAGACTGGCACGTTATAGAATCATTTTATATGGAAATTTCGAGCAATCAATAGAAGAAACCCAGAAAATTGACCCATGAAGAATCATGAACAGATATTTCAAATTATTGATTGGATTAAAAAAAGGCTAAGGAAATGATCATCGTTAATACTTTTTGTATTGTTGAACAATATGAGATATTGTGATTCCTTTGAATTGTGGTATTTCCAAATTAACATCATAATGAAAAGTGGTAATTCTTGTTTAGGGTTTGATGATACCCCTGTTTGTTGTTGTGTTTTTGAAACAAAAAATAAATATTTTTTCTTGATTTATTCGAATTTCGGATAAACACCTTCTTTAAAAATGGAATTTTAGGAATTATTACTAAGTTCATTTAAATTTGTTTCTCGTTCCTTTAAACACCATTCATCTGATATTAACCAACCAAAAATCTTTTTTTGTTCAATCTTTCTTATGAATCTTGTTGAAAATATTATATCTCTGGATACATTAGGTATGAATAAGTATTCTTTATTCAATTTCCAATTCTAGATTAATTATATATAATAAAACTGTTCCAATAACATTCATCAAAAAGAGATTGCATAAAACAATCTTCAATGCAAATATCTCTCAATTTTACCGAATAAAGATAATGAACCGAATATCTCTTAGGTACAATTTAACATGGCTTAAATGTCAGTTTCACAGAATTCTTCCATGTTGTCTATTAGCAGTACAAACCTAATTTGGAGAAAAACAAAATTATTAGATTTTAAAATTCTTTTTTTTTATGATCCATAAATGTGGTAAACTCACATATTTTCTTGATTGCTCAATTGTTAAAATGGAAGTTGTCGTTGAGATTATAATTGGAATTGATAATGATTGAGGAATTGAATCAGATACTTGTTATAGTGATGAAAAAGGTATTCAAAAAAATCAGATGAATGAATTATTAGGTGTATTTTTGAGTGTTTTGAAACACTTCAAATTTGAGAATAACTATCATGGTTTCTTTCCATTTTTTTGATTATGAGTTGAAATTTCATTAAATGATAAAACTTGATTAGTTTTTCAACAATAGTATTTGAGTTTATAGATTTTTGGGTATTTGCGGAATAGAAACATGTTAAGAACTCCTTTTTTTGGCTGATATGAAGGAGGAATTGTTTGAACAAATAATGCTCAAAAAAATTCCATCTAAAACAATATATGTCAAATGAAGGGATTTATTGGAATTTTCTAAGAGGAAATTGCATTCAAAAATATTCGATAATGGATTAATTAACAAGAGTTGTCTCTTTTTTGTTATGTTTGACATCTAGTTTATCACACAATTTCAGAAACAATATTCACCCTTTTCCAACAGTGAATTTGAAATTGGCACATTTTTCGACCCACCATAACAATATTTCCTAAAATACTATCCAATCTCCCCCATAAAATTATGAGATCTTTTTTCATTATCCCCAAATTTGAAACTTAAATACATTCAAGAAAAAATTTGCAAAAAGGGTTGTATTTCATTTTGAACAATATATTGTTGTATTACTTTGAAAACACTTCCATTATCCATTCAAAATAAGAGCATAATGGCAAATTCGGATATAAAATAATAAATGCTGTTTTATTCACTTATTCAAAGCTATCTTCATCGATATTTTCTTCTACCTTTTGATTCAACCATTTTCCTCCTTTCTCGCTTGAGTAATTCAACAACATTCGACATACCACATCTATTTGCTAATTCCAATGGTGTTTCTCTATCTGTATTTTTTACATTTATATCCGCCTTTAGATTAACAAGATACTCAACAACACTAAGATGACCATTTTGAGCAGCCCAATGAAGAGGAGTATCTTCATATTTATTTTTTGCATTTATATCAGCTTTTTGATTAACTAAATATTCAACAACACTAAGATGACCTTCCATAGCAGCTAAATGAAGAGGAGTCCAATCATCTTCACTTTTTGCATTTATATCAGCTTTTTGATTAACTAGATATTCAACAACACTAAGATGACCATTTCGAGCAGCATAATGAAGAGGAGTCTTTTCTTCTTCATCTTTTTCAATTATATCAGCTTTTTGATTAACTAGATATTCAACAACACAAAGATGACCATTAAGAGCAGCGAAATGAAGAGGAGTTCCTGATGGATATCGACTTGCTCGAGCATTTATATCAGCTTTTTGATTAACCAGATATTCAACGACACAAAGATGACCTTTTTGAGCAGCTAAATGAAGAGGAGTATTATCAAAAATTAAAAAATAATACCTTTATCTTTTGCATTTATTTCAGCTTTATGATTAACGAGATATTCAACAACACTAAGATGACCATTAGTAGCAGCATAATGAAGAGGAGTCTGACGAAATATATAAACTCAGCATAATCACTGTTTGCATTCATATCAGCTTCTTGATTAACTAGATATTCAACAACACAAAGATGACCATTAAGAGCAGCGAAATGAAGAGGAGTTCCTGATGGATATCGACTTGCTCGAGCATTTATATCAGCTTTTTGATTAACCAGATATTCAACGACACTAAGATGACCATTTTGAGCAGCTAAATGAAGAGGAGTAGAATTAAATATTATTACTAAACATTATCATTTATGCCATTGATATCTGCTTTTTGATTAACTAGATATTCAACAACACTAAGATGACCATCAGAAGCAGCACAATGAAGAGGAGTCCATTTATTTTCATCTTTTGAATTAATATCAAAATTTTGTTTAACTAGATATTCAACAATACTAAGATGACCATTTTGAGCAGCATAATGAAGAGGATTCTTTTCATCATTACCTTTTGCATTCATTACAGTTCCATTTTCTATCATGAAAACTAACAATGGTAGGTGGAAAAACTCAGAAGCTTGACAAGCAAGTTTTGGTGTAACAAATTGTTTACCTTGACATAAATGAAAAAGATCAAAACAACCACCACAGACAACCATTGATAAAACTTTATCATTAATATCGAATCCTTTCATTAATAAAAGCTTGAAACACTTGATTGAGCCAAAAAAACCAGAAAAAGATAAAAGATCAAGATATTTTGGCTTAAAACTCCACTCAAAAGGACTCCATCTAGCTTCTTTACATAAATTATCAATGACAACTAAATCATCTATAACATCATACTTGAGAAAAAACTCAATACTGGAAGGAAGATAACCATATTCGATCAATTGATCAATATTGTTTCCATTCCCGAAGAATGATTCATCCAAACCGTGAGGTTTGTGCTTACTATGGACAAAATTCTCAAAATCATCGATCTTTTTCCGGAAATAATAGCTCAACAAAAAAGCTTTTGTATTTCTCAAGAATGGTTCAATTTCTTCAAATAATAAAACGCCTCTCTTATATAATCGAAATATCAAAACCGGGCAATCATTAGATTTTGCTAATAGTCTTCCCCTAAAATCAACATTTTTGCACAATTCAACAGATAATTCTTCTACTTTTTCAAGGTAATGAGGTCGTATCTTAGGTAATATAACAATCCGATCTATACAAAACTCAATATCACCAATAGTAAATGGATTTCCGTCTTCATAAAGAAATCTTTCAAATAAAATCTTCTCCTCCATTAAAAATAATTGTGGAATTTACAAATAAAAATTGGTTTGTAAAATTTTATCCCAAATGAACCAAAGTTCTGAATATTACCCAAATCCAAAAATAATGCTACTTTTTGGTAACATTTCTGATAATTTTTTGGATTTATCCTTGTACTGGTCTATCGTTTATGAGATTGGAGAATATCTCAGAAGAAAACCGAAAAATACCAGTTAGTACATTTATGTACCATCCTGCACCCTGAATATAAAAACAATTTTTAATTGTTGCTATTTTATTAAATATCAGGGAAAGTAATAGCAACCATCTGTAATGACTGAAAACAATATCATAGCAAAATAGAAAAATTGAATTAACGAATTTCCGAAAAACAATAATATAAGAGTACTTCACAAGTTAGTTTCCATTCTGATACATTGTGGTTAGGTTCAATTTTGATTCTATAAAGTAAAATTACCTGTACATTTACAAACATTTGTGGTTAAGGATAAGGTCAAAATGAATAAGAACAAATAATTTGCAAATGCCAAGCTAATTATGGGTCTGACTAAGGTTTTGACAATCATTTGGATGACTTAAAACCAACAAAAGAGTATTTAAGGATGAGTTTAAGCAAAACATTAAAATGAAGTCATGAAAATTGTGATTGGAATCAAAATCAAGATGGGGGATCAACCCTTTTCTGATATCTCATTAAGAAGCTGAGCATCTTATTGCTCAAAAATTATTTATTTGAAACCAGATAGCTCCTCCCAATGAAGAACAAACCCAGTTTTTGCACATTTGGAAAATGATGCTCATTGAGAATGAACAACCATTGAATAATATTCCACTACCTTTTTCATTGTATTGAGAATATCATGAGAAGAAACAGAGAGCAATGCTTTTGTTCATAAGGCTTATCTTGACTTATACATTCACATTCACACCCCATTACAACAACACAAATAATCTCTTTATCATTCAACCTTAAAGACAATTGACATAAAATTTTGGGGATTTTTGGTTTTGTGAAGACTTGCCAATATTGTTTATAACATCTGTTTATTGTTTTGGCTCATCTAAATCTTCGATATAAGCAAAAGATGAAAGGGGGAAATAAATTCGAATATTTAGAATTATGTTATTGAAAATATGATAACAATGACAATAAATAATGATTATCTGTTCCTTTTATTATTGAGATTGATTACAGGAAAACTCTATCAGGGGCATAATACTGAATGTTTCCTGTATTATTAACAACTGCAGCAATTGTTGTGGTTCTCATTTCCAGTTCATTGTTAAGGGATGGTTTATTAAATGATTCTGATTTTAATGACGAGGAATCATCTTTCATTTGGTTCTTTTGGTAAAAATATATAATTAAGAACCCAAAAACAATGGAGAGTATAATTATAATGATCCCATTTGTCATCAAAAGAAACACTTGTGTTGATTCAACTTCATTAATTTGTTCAAAACTATTCATTAATGTTTCTGAAATGCTCTCTAACACGGTTTTTTCAATAGTAGTCATCAACGGACTTGGATTTGGAGTATCAACAATAGTTCTTTCATGAGTTCCCATTGGAGTTTGATTTAGAGTATCCACGATGGTTCTTTCAGGTGTTCTCATTTGAGTATTCACAAGAGTCCTTTCAGGAGTTATCAATGGTGTTTGGTTTTGGGTATTTTTAACTGTTTCTTTCTGAGTTTTTTTTAGAGTTTCGATTAAAGTGATTTTTGGAGAAGATTTTGGGGTATTTTGTGGAGTAACAACAGGAGATTCATTTAGGGTTTGGAAGAATGTCATTGATATACAAAGAGTTACTAATGGTGTTTGGTCAGGAAGAGGATTATCAGCATGACAGAAATTAGATTTGTAGAATTGAAATTGGTGTGTTGCCATCTTGGTGAATGAATTGTTAATTAATGTTATTGTTCTTGAATTTGTAATGTTCCCTAAATGATAAATAAAACAATTAGATACTTCAAGAAGACTTGAATCAACATAAAAAAGACAACCTTGATTCATATCGAATACACAATCAAATAGTTTAACCCTAGATTCATATGAGGACAAGATATAATGATTATTTGGATTCATGTTATGGATAATATTCACCCTCATCATTTGTCCAGTAGAATAACGCAAATCTATCAATCCATACTCAGTTACATTATTGTTTGAGAAAGTACAAAACGAACATCGGGATAATTTTGAATTCATTAAATTAATTCCAGACTTTCTAATAGATCTGTTCATTGAGCAGTTAGTATTGCTGACACTCTGGTTTCCTTCTGACATATGAAAAGCAAAAACTCCCCTCATCATATATGAACAAGTTGATATAGATCCATGTTCCAGATAGTTGTTTTGAAGGGCAAGTATTGATGCAAAATGCCCTACCCTGTGTCCATAATTAAATGGCCCACACAAGCAACTATATGCACATATTTTTTTCAGATAAGAACTTAAATAGAGATTACAATAAATTGCCCCACCATTTTGGCTCGAAGAACAATTAACAAAGGTTGATGAAGTAATATTAAAAGTGACTTTTTCATAATCAATACATATCACCCCTCCTGCATAACTATAAGCAAATATCCTAATGAAAAAACATCCCATAATATCAACGTTTTCATTATAATAAGCTCTTCCCTTATCTGCAAACTCAAATCGGCAATCATCCAAAGAACACATCATGGTTTTTTCGCTTGGGAGCATTGGTTTAGTGCAGGTAAACCATCCTTTTCCCCAGTTATATATTAAATAGGATAAAAAAACCATTAACACATATGATTGTTTGCCAACCATTTTAATGGATTTTTTTATTATCGCTTTTTCTTAAAAAATGAAATATCATTTTTCAGAAAAAAATTCTAAGATTTATGAAATTCCCTTAGGGCTTCTGGAACCTGAAGGTATCGAAATGATGTAAGGGGAAATTAGTATTTTATGAAGATATGGGATGTTCAATCAATCTATTAGAAAAGTTAAGAATGACTCTCTGATCACCAAGGATGAGCCAAGAGAATTGAACCCAGATGCATCATGATAATTTTTACACCACTTAATTCATTTGAGAAGAATTAAGAGGATTTTTTAATTTAATGGGTATTGTGCCTATTTAATCATCAAATTCTTGATATATATTGTTTATATAACCATTTCAGTGTTTTATGACAGACAATTACAAAACCATATGAATCCATCAAAGTTTAGCGAAAATCCCTGTAATATAATTTGTTTTCATTATTACTGAGACTAAGACTCTCTTTGGAGAAATATTATCACCCAATTTTTTAAAGACGTTAAGAAATTAATGAGTTTTAAGGATCTAGGAATCAAATCCTTTATCGATGAAAAAGCAGATACTGAGCTTGGTTATACTAATATGTTACCCATGTCGCTCTCATCAGATAGTTCTGGTCAAAAGGATACCCTGATTGATGAGATGCAGGTTCGTTTCGGAGAACTGCTTAACTGCAATCAAGAACTATACCAAACGAAGAATGAAAACGAGTTATTAAAGCAATCATTAATTGATAAAGATAAGCAGTTTAGGATTGAAAAGATTTCTTTATTGGATGAAATTGAATCACTTAAGACTCAGCTTCAAACTCAAGAATCCAGAACATCAGAATTAGAAAAAGAATGTAACTCTTTAAAGCAAAAGAATGAGTATTTAACTAATAAAATTGAAGAAATTAAGAACGATCATGAAAAAAGCTCGAGTGATTTAGTTTCACAGGCAGAAGCAACAATTGAGACGAAAACAAATGAGTTTAAAATTATTTTGCATGATAAAGATCAAGAGATCGATACATTGAAAGCCCAGATCAATGGATTAATGAAAGAGGTGTCCGAGCTTAAGAAAGAAAACAAAATGAAGAAGCAAAAGATTGTTGAAACATCATCATCATATAATCAACTCGAGAATGAGTTTTCTAAGCTTACAGAACAAAAATCCAACACTGAAGCATCAATGTCGAGAATAATTGGAAAATCAAAGTCGCTTAAAATGGTGAATGCTGATCAACACAATCAAATTCAAATGCTATCAACAAAGGTTAATGAACAAAATGAACAATTAGCATGTTTATTAGAAAAACAAAAGAATCAAGATGAGAAGATATCACTATATAAAGATTTTACCAAATCTATTAAAGCAATTATTCCAGGAGCAGAATCATTTCCACAGATATTAGAATGCATACGAAATCGTTTTCAATATTTGGATGAAGTTAGTCAGGCATTTTATAATGCCAAACGCAAGTTGAAGAAAGTTAAGAGGATTCTTAATTCACATAGCGAAATGTTAACTACCCAAGAAAGTCGGAATGAAGAACTAGTATTGAACTCAGAAGAACTGAAAAAGCAAATACACTCTATCACATTGGATAACAATCAAAACTGCGAAAGGATTCAAGGTCTTTATAACAAGATCAAAACATCAGCAATTATTGAGCAAGAAAATAGGGTTCTAAATAGCGGAATTGATAGTATTGTTAGAGTTCTTAACCCAGAATCAGAATCTATGCTCAAATCGGTGATTTTTACTTCGATTATACTGAAAAGATGGAAAATGCTCATAGGTACACCGAAAGTATATGTTAATGATACTAGGAATTGGTGGTGGCTGTCTACTTTATCTCGAAGAGGCCTAGTTTTGAACCAAATAGAATCACAGATTCAGCAAATGATTTCTGAAGCGACCATAATGAAATCCCGTATCGAGGATCTATGTTCTGAAAAGGATGATCTCCAGCAGTATGCTAATCGAATCCAAAAGGAATTAGATAGCGAGAAAGATAAATCATCAATCCTTGTCTCTTCTATTAACGAGTCAGAAAAAAGGATCCAAGAGATGACAGAGAGATCGAATTACGACCAAGCAGTAATGAAATACAAAAATTCCAAACAAAAGATATCTGAACTCGAATCAGATCTTTCTTCCAAACTCAATACAATTGCTGAGCTTCAAAACACAATATCTCACCTTAAAGATTCTAATCTTGAGAAATCATCAACTATTGACATTTCTGCAAAACAAAAATCACAAATAATCACCCAGCTGTCTGAAGCCGAAGAAAAAATAACAATCCTCCAAAAAGCATTGAGCACAAAGAACCACGAAATACTAGCTCTAGAGAGAATGAAGAGGCCTGTCAACAGGTAACCGATGTTTACATGAACGATAATGTAAAGTTTCTTTATTTTTTGTGAAGGACAATTCAAATTTTCTGTGCCAAAACCGGAAAAGTTTTAATTTACAATGTTGACTCTACTGTTAGGGACAGTTGTATCAGCTGCCCAAAAACCAATAACCGACTTTATTCTTGGTAACATTCCTTGTAGTATGTGCCGTACAATCACTAGAGAGATTAAGGACCTACGAAAACAAAATCTGAATAAGAATGAGATTCAAATGATGATTCTTGAAAAATGTTCACAATTACCAAATGTTTCCCGTGCTACATGCGGAATTATTGCCAAAGATTGGTTTGAGCGGCTTTATAATACTAATGAAAATGCCAGAGACACTTGTTCATTTGTCTGTAAGAGCGATATGCATGTTCCACTATATCCACAACTGAGAATGGCCCATAAGCCAGTTTCTCGCAGGAAGCTACAACCCGAGCCACTCAGAATGTTTGATTGCACCACTTGCCAGATGATAGCAGGTTATGTAATGGAACAAGCTCCAGGAATTGCTGATGAAGATGCTTCTGAAAGGTTCCGTAACCACTGTGCAGAGATCGAAATGTTTAAGAATCGCTGCGGACTCTTTACCAGTGAAGCTGTTTCAAGAGCAGTTCAGTATCTCACTGATAATCTTGTTCCATACGAAATCTGCAATCACTACAGCATGTGCTAATTTTCAATAAACGAGAAAGATTTACTTGCAGCATCCACTTTTCTTTTCTGCAGGGGCTGGATTATCAATGGAAACCTTCCTTTCGACATTGGAAGCACTATTCCCCTTTGTTCTTGTATAAACCGCAGTAACGCACTCGTTAAACAACTCTTGTACATTCTGTCCGGTTGCAGCTGATGTTTCGAAGAAAATTAGCCCATGTTTATCAGCTAATTCTTGGCCGTCTGATGTTTGGACTGCTCTTTGAGCAGCTAAATCGAGCTTGTTTCCAACCAAAGCAAGTAAGCAATCAGACGGAGCAAGGTTGCGGACATCGCGGATCCAATCTTCAACTTTGGCAAATGAACTCTGATCAGTAATATCATAAACAATAATTGCGCACGCACTATCTCTATAATAGCTTCTGGTAATTGATCTGAAAATTTCTTGCCCAGCTGTATCCCAAATCTGAACTTTTACATCTTGGCCTTCAATTCGAACCATTTTAATCGAAAAAGTAACCCCAACTGTGACGTCATGGATCGGCTGAAATCTGTCTTCATCAAAACGTAATAGCATACATGACTTACCAACAGCCGAGTTACCAACAATAATAAATTTGAAGATATATGCTGGAGCGCTCATATCAATTGGCCGAAACCGCCGAATTTGAAGTATTGAAAAAGTGAAAATAGCGATAATTTTGTAAACCAGAACAATGGAGTCTCGAATCACTGGTATTAAGGGGATTCCTGGTAATGATAAATGCTTTGAGTGTGGCGAGGAGAATCCTTCATGGGTTAGCATCACTTATGGTATAGTTTTATGCATAAAGTGCGCAGGCAAGCACAGAGGACTTGGTGTTCATTTGAGTTTTGTACGATCATTAGATCTTGATAATTTTACCGAAGAACAGATTTCTCGCTTAGAGAATGGAGGAAATAAGAGGGCAAATGAGTATTTCGAGACCTGTTGCGTTAGTTCTATCCCTATAGATGAGAGGTATTCGATGAAAGAAACAATCGAGTATGCTAGATTACTACATTCAGAAACCCCAATTTCCAATTTACCCCCTCCTCAATTTATTGAAAAGATTACAAAAGTTGTTGAGAAACATGATAAGATGAAGGTTAAATCCGGGACAAGCCTTGTCGATGATCTGATTTCTTGTTTAAAGAATATATTTCATTTCGGAAAGAAATGAACGATAAAAGTGACAAATGGATGCGTTTGTAAATAAAGCTATTGATATTGTTGGTGGTGGGTTTGGCCTTTTACTTGTTGTGTTAATATATATATGTTCACTGAAAATGCTGTTATACATGTCATCACAGCAAAGGTTTCATTTTAGAACGTTTGCTACAGCTTGTTCATATATAATTGGGATTTTCTCGTTATTGCTGCTAGCTAGAGATTGTTCATGGTATAGATTTGGAATTACATTTTGGTGGGTTTTACTTTTACGCCAAACAATTCCAGTTTTTTCATTGTTTCAGTTTTTGATCATTATTGTCCTTCAGTTTTGGGAATGGATAAAGGCGTACAGGAGTACCGATGTATCATTTTTAGAAATATTTAGTGATTTTGTTTTGTTTTTATTCATCCCATCGCTTTTCGAGTTGGCACAATTGGATATCGAGGCTGTTGAACTTACAACAGGGAAGAGTTGGGGATTGTATGGCCCTCGTATTCCGGTTTCCAAATTTCTTGACTCAATCTCTTCTTTCATAAATAAAGTTTTTTAAATCATATTTTTAGTATTATTTGGGTATAATAGTATATATCACTTGTCATTAGCAAATGCAATAATTTTCTTTAGGATAACAGTATCTATTCCAGTATTAGGAGAAATCCCTATAAATGGCTGTCTCTTAAATGCGGTCGCTTCACTCTTAATAAGTCCTATATCAAAATTGATTTCTTCATGAGCCCATCTATCAATATGTCTCCAAATAATCAGAAGACACATACTCGCTATCACGGATACTTTTTTCAAATCTGCTTCGCCTAATATGTTATTCAAGAATGATGTAATAACAGAGAGAGGGGGTTTGTTTTGCGCTATTTTCCCTTTATTACTCGTTCTCCACTCTTCACCAAATAATGGGGGACTGAAGACAAGCGAATGCTCACATAGTTTTGCCAAAAAACAAACTGATGACTGAAGAATCCTTGATACTATAACCACTGATTGGGATTGCGTTTCAGAAGAAACTCCTTTTACATTCTCTGATTTAGTGGAAATCTGACTTCTCTCCCTAAGTAGGGATTTCCATGAATCCTCATCAACAAAATGCTGAAAGATATTTGGAACCCTTTGTGCAAGTGGTCCACCTCTTTTATCTAGACCAGGCGCCAATGAAATAAATGTCATTAGATTTGACAAAAAGTTCAGAGATGTTTGTGTTACCAATCCTCCAAAGTCCATTATTGCACAAAGACTGTCCCTGAATTTATTCAGGAACAGGTCAATTTGTTTTTTAATGTCTTCACTTAAAGATAATGCCGCGATTAGTGTTGATAGAAGCCGTAATATTTTAGATCCAACTATTAAAAACGTTTCAGACCTATCTGAGGTTGCACAAGTGGAATAAGACTCTGCAATACTCTTCCAAAATGTTTCGTGAGACAATAGAAAGACAAGTCCATTGTCAACAAAAAGTCTACACCTCTTATTATTTGTTGATAGTGCAATGTATCGAATGAAATAACTACATTTAGCTTTGAGTATAAAACCACCAGAAACAGGGTCCTCATTAAAGTCCCTCCAATCACTTTCAATCTGTAAAAGGCATTTCCTGGAAAACTCAGAGAAAGAATCAATTGAAGAAAATGGCAACAATGATTCTGCAGCAGAGAATGCAGCACCTCTTAAAGCAGGGACTTCATTTAACGAATCTTGTGACAAAGATGAAATTACACTATTTTCAAACCTCGAAAATATTGTCGAAAACGGTAAACTTGACTTTTCTGGTATGGAACTAATAACATTGTCGATTAGAGAATACAACGATATCATGGAAGAATGAAATCCAATAGAATGGAGTCTTGTGATGGCTTGAAGAGTTGCTCCATAAATAACTTCAGAATCAGATATCTCTGGTTCACCAAAGCTCTTACATCCAAATATGATTCTACCAGCAACAGCCGCCGCCTCTGTAAGCAATTCAACACACTCTCGGTTTTGTAGCACTAAAACTTTTTCAATAATTGTTAATATAAAAAGTGTCCATGTGGATCTCCACATACCCCCAGATTCACTCATTGATGTTAGAGCATATGGATTATTCAGATATGCAACAGAAACTTCTTGAATACCTCTAGAAACCATAACCGATGCATTCATATCATCAATTCTGTCAATAAAATCAAAGGCTAATATATTTCTGCTAACTTTTGCTATTTCGGAATTCGGAGATAACAAATATCTGAAAGCGTTTAGGGTAACACCCGCAAAGGAAACCTCATTATTGTTTGATGCTTCTCGGGCGAGAATCTGAAGGAAACAACCAATTGCTACCATTGGAGATCTTTCATTTGATAGATTTCTGAGCTGTTCTGAGAAAAATGGTTCTTTTGTAGATAATAACAGGTTCAAAAGAGGTCCTATTGTTAAATGATGTTCACATAACAATAATAGAATCTGAAAAGATAAGGAAGAAAATAGAGGATACAATACTAATGTTTGAGCCAATATTAGTTTGCTAAGAATTGCATTCAATATTCCTGTTTTCAAAGAAGACTGAGATATAGAAATCGGAGGATCATATTGATCAAACCCACATACATGTCTCAAGAAGAAAGAAGAAGAGCCTAATGATAATAAGAATGACAAGAGTGTGCATCTTACATTTGTTTCATGATCTTCTTCTTGTTCATCTTGAGATAGAACATGTTTTATCACAGATATTGATGATGCTTGTGGTTTCGTAAGTATAACTTGAACAATATTTGGGGATGAAAGAGCAAGTATTTTGAGAAGATGGATTGATACTATTTGTAAATCCCTATCAATACATGCAACACATCTCATTAGTTTATATATAATATTGCTATTCCATGAGATTTGAGTTGCCACAGGCGTGAAAAGTGGTCTCGATTTCAAAATTGTACTATCAATTACTTTATCTTCCACAATTGAGAGCAAATATAACAATCTAAAAACACATAATAATGCTTCAAGAGGGACATCTTCATCGGTTATTATTGACAAAAGAGATTGAACAAACGAATGGTCACATAAAGCGCTTGTATATAATGGTTCACAAACAAGAGGGCTATGATTGAGTAAATTCGTCCAGCATTGAGAAATTTCGCATACAAGACCCCACTTGTCAGATGTATTGGAAAAACTCCAGCTCTTCAAATTCTGCAATATCTCTTCACACATAAACCGATGGTATAATGAAAAGCTATCAGGACTAACATTCGTATCCAAAATGAAAGTTAACATGCGGATAAATGATCTTGTCAAAGAAAAAAGTTTTGCTGGAACTTCGACTTTATATATATCATCAAGAATTCCGCCTTTTTTAGCATCCAGATGCTCATAGGTGAGAAGTTGACTCATTTTCAGCTGCTCCCAAATAAATATACACATCGATCTTTGTTCACTAGGCTCAGTTTTTGATGCAACTCGTCCTATTAAATCAAAACATTTGGATTTCAACGATGCAGGTATAGGAGAAAGAACTAAAAAGATCAGAGATGTTACAATATTCCAATTAGGATCTAATTTATGAATTAGCATGAAAAACTGTTTCGATGAATAAAGAGCAATCTTGGATAATAAACGAATAACAGATTCTAAACCCATGGCATCATCAGAAGATAATTTCCTTCGATCAATTTCACAAGAGTTTAAGTCATCAGCATGGCCCCTAATTGCGTATAAAAAGTTCGGGAAACTAATAATCTCGGAATTTGTGTCATCAATGATTTTAATGATTTTGTTTGCAGAGTCTGTTGATCTAATTATGGATGAATACAATTCGACAAGCGCACAAAAGAGGGAAGGGGATATAAATTCACTATTATACCTTAATAAAAAGTTCTCTTCGCAAATGAAATACTCGGAAAACTCTGCTGTTGGCCATAAATTTCCGAAAACAGCAAACAAACGAAGCAGTGTCTGAAAGTCGGTATTTGGATGTTGATTATTTGATGGAACATTATAGTTTGCGAACTTCTTCTCATTATCAATAAATGATCTGATAATTGTTGGTGCAGCTTTGAGACTCAAAAAAACAAATACTTTTCCAAAGACTTCCAAAACCATTGGAAACACTCTTGATTGACAAAGCATAGATTGTACAAGCACTGTCTCGGTTAAGAATTTGATAACCGAAGGCGTAAAGCAGTTTTTGATGATCTCTAGATCAGCTGCTACTAATCCGAAAGCAGCTTTCATGATTTCTTGTAAGAGAGGGCAATGTTTTGTATTTTCCCATTTTTCTTTCATTCTCCCAAAAAGATCTAGAAAGGCTTTGTCGTCAACAATTGACTTTTTCAAATACGATTTCACAGATAAAGAAAGAGAAAAACAATTTTTGTTCTTCGATTCAAGATATACGCATAAATAGCTCATATATTCGGCAATGGCCAAAACAGCATTGAAAAATAAAACAGGATCTCTTTCAAAAGACTTCTCAAGGAAATCGGGCTTGGTAAAAACTTCATAATCAATAATAACATCTTTGAATGGCGTGAGAGCAATTTGGGCTATCTCGGCTTGGCATTTATCAATCGATTTTAATATCTGCTCAATACTCACATCTTGAACAGAATAAGCTTCCGAAAAAGATACTTCAGGGTCATCTAACGGAATAATTGTCGTTTTATTCGTAGCATCTTTGGGTGGGGTCTGTGATACTCCAGCTAAAGTCATTATGACCGCAATAAAAGTGACTAACCAGCTTATGAATTTGGGGAACCCGCAGAGACTCACTCTTGCAGGCTATGATGATGTTAAGCTTGAAGATGCCAAGTGCGTTTCTATATATCATGGCAGGCAAATACGGAATATTCGTCCTCATCATGTTTTTCGCAACTGGATTAAGAGTTTCCGTCTTCCATGGATTTGTTTTTGCGAGATAGCAATATTTGGCATTTACTTTTTTTTCGCTAATTTTCATCAGAGCTCAGCTGTTGCTTTTACACTGGATTTTAATGAAGCAATTGGAATGTTCTTTCTTCAAGATATTGATTTGCCAGCAAATCCTCTTGGAATTCCTATTGGATCAGGACAGATTTATTTCGAAGATGATTTATTGAATATAATTAATATTACCGCAGAAAGGTTTTTTTTGTTTTCCGATTCATTTCCATGTGCTCATCCTCTCATTGTGTCTCCAACAGCCTCAATGACAATCAATTTGCAGAATGGAACATCTATATCAGCAAATTTTTCATCAGAGAGCACTCAAACAGCCACAAACATGTGCAATCAGTATATTCAAGAGTTTGATTCAATATCCCTATCAATAGTCTACCATATTCAGGTTGAGAATAGATATCATGATAATAGAATGAATGTTGAAGTTATGGTTCATTTTAAACATGATTATGACAGTGATACTATCTTCATGGACCTATATCATACCAGATTTCAAGAGAAGTTTGAAATCTCTTGGAGTACTATTCTGACTACAATGGACTTTTCTTTCCCAATTCTAATCATTGTTCTCAATACAGCTGCCATTTTGGTTTCCATCGATGGCACAATAGATTTATACCATTATTGTTATGCGAAAGCTTTAGATACTGGATCTATTCCATTTGATGTATTCTGGTCGAAATTGGATAAATGGGACATTGTTGCTGTTATTACACACCTAGTTTCTATAGGATCCAGTGTCATGTACTTGTTTATCGGCCAAGACATTGAAGATACTGTTCCTCCAATTCTATATGCTATGTCAGCGGCAAGTTTGTTGCATTCAATTCTAATGATCAGATATCTCAAACTTAAGGAATCTACAATGCTTATCATCATGGTATTCTATAAGTCAGCCATTAAAATTGCACAGTTTTTAATCGGCTGCTTTCCAATTTTTCTTGGCTCCTTGTGTTTTGCCAATTGCTGCTATGGAAGATTTACCGAAGAATTCGCAACATGGATGCAAGCAGCAGCTCTCCTGTTTTGTGTGATGCACGGAGACTCAATCCTTGGATTTTATAATGCACTGCTTCTCCAATTTGACATGAATTACTATTTCGGATTTGCTTATGCAACATTCTGGATTATATTCTCATTGACAATCATGTTCAATATTACCATCTCTATCGTTCAAGAGATGATGACAGTAGAAGAATATAAACTGGCTCACGCAGCTGATAAGAATAAGGAAATACCATCTTTTAGTATCCTGTATCATGGGTTCTCCTACCTATCCTCCAAAAGACCTTTTTAGTGTTTGTAAACATATCAATCAAAACGGTTTTTCAAATGAGTTTTTTTGTATTTTTGGTTCAAGCAGAGATTCCAATTAAGTTATATGAATTTACTTATATCACGAGCGAATTTCCGATTTGGACCATTATTGGTGTTGTTTGGAGCTTTTTTTTAGTTGCAAAATCAACTAAAGGATTGTATCTTTCCACCTTCAGAAAAATCATTCTTACTATGATTATTTCTATTTTCCAAGAAAGATGGTTGCACCTTTTTGCGAAAGGGACAAAGAAGCAGCCTCTGATCTGGTCAAATAGAATTAATCAGTTTACTCTATCCATATCAATTGCTATTATCGCATCGTGCTTTTTATGGATTATTGTTAGACAGCTTCCTTCCAAACTATTTGGTCTCTTTATCAAATATTTTTCGCCTGTTTTTTGTATTTTTGGAGCTATGATGCACTCACGCGTTTTCTCACTTTCTCTGCACACATTCAACGGCCTTGATCCTCGTCTTCTTCTTGTAGCATCCATTGGAATCTCAATTTTGCCCGAAATTATCGAACTTGCTTCAAGGAGGACTTTCCATAATCGAGCTGAAACCAATCTCACAAGAATGAGGCATCTTGTGATTGTTGGATTAATCTATGCCTCAATATTCCAGTTTATTACGCGACCTAGTTTATCTTCCATATTTGGACGTTACCAGTATCCCATTATTATGCAAATTCTTCAGATTATCCTCGTCGTCAAGTTCATTCTTGTTTCAAAATAAAGCAGTAGCATTCTGCATTTTACTGTTTTTTCATGAGTGATTCTTCAATAACACCGACTCTTGTTGAAAGATCATCAACAACAGAATCCAAATCCTTTTGATTGATTACTGGATTCTCATGATTTGATATATCAACAGGATCTTGGAAATCATGAATAACATCCTGTTGGGTTGGCAATGTGGATTTCTTGCTATTTATTGATTCAAGATACCCAATTAATGCAGTGTTATTCCTGGATACAGCATAGTCATAAGGCTTCTTTCCTTGCGAATCTTGAGCATCAATTTTTGCACCAAAAGAAAGGAGTGCGCGTGCAATGTTAATATCTAGATTTATCATAGCCATATGAAGTGCAGTCCTACCATTTGTGTTTGCTTGGTTTAAATTAGCACCAGATTTGAGTAGAAGTAATACCATTTGGTAGCAACCTGATGTCACAGCAAAATGAAGTGGAGAAGTTTTCTGTTTGGTCATGAAATTCAATTGCTCTTTTGATATATTTAACAAAAACGATGTTATCATCACATCTTGTGATGCAACGGCATAATGTATTGGCATCCAATCTGATACTGGGGTATCAAGTTTTGCTCCAGCTTTAATTAAATACTCAACTACCTTAAACTGTCTCACACATATAGCGTATACAAGAGGAGTTGGGTAATGAATTGATGGTAAATAAAACGTATTATCGTTTTGAGGAATTGGTGTTTCACATACAAACTGAAGTTAGAAAAAAAACATACGGTTTCATTTGCACATACACTATCTATTTTTAGAGATTGTAGCTGATTTATATTACCTTGATATATCGCATTAGAGAAAGTTTTCCCAAAGTCCATTTTAAGCACAAAGTGGTTATTGGCACTTTTACATCATGAAAAATAAAAAAATTCGGGAAATGCTTGTAAAAACTCGGTAAATAATCCTCCAGTTGGTGTAACATGTGGGATGAGAAGCTGAATATTTACTTATGGCATTTTTAAGGGATGCCAGAAGTGGTTTTTCAATGTAAGGACAGAACAAAACAAGCTGAAAAGAGCATCATGTTGTGTTTAAAGAAATATGTTAATGAATACTCAGGTCAGGATCGGATTGTTTTGAGAGATTCATGTGATTTTGATGTTTTTTGTCATTTCATTGATTTTCTTGTGTCAGGGAATATTCCTAGTGATAGAAATGATCGGATTGGAGTAATTAATTTGTTGAGGGAATGGGAATCACATTTTGGAATTGTTGAGTGTTATTGTTCTCGTCTTTGTTGTCAAGAGAAAGATGGAATTGTTGTTTATAATGGAGAAGAGTATGAAGTGAATATTGGATGTTTGTTGTTTCATAGTGAAGTTTTTCGAGAATTCTACAAGAATAGTTGTGGAATGGTTTTTAACTTTGATTCATCATATTCTAGAGAATCATTTGAAGTGTTTCTAGATCTGATTCATAATCGAATCAGTTATCCAAGTGTTGAAAAAGCAGGTGATGTTTATGATATTTGCAATTGTCTTCATTGTGATTCTCTTTGTCAACTTCTTAATGATGATTCATCTGAGAGAGTTCTCTCTCTCCTAATACAAAGCCAAGACCAAAATGATAGTAACATAGATTTCTCCAAATATGAAAGATCAATT
>Ga0209639_1000141_pt1 | contig 111027 bp, 81 predicted proteins | sample EPASupsiteHSE605_FD_187268 | JGI IMG/M metagenome (GOLD analysis project Ga0209639, IMG submission 187268) | Bioremediated contaminated groundwater from EPA Superfund site, New Mexico - Sample HSE6-05 (SPAdes) (version 2) | ecosystem: Environmental > Aquatic > Deep subsurface > Groundwater >...
TATCAATCGTGAGCAGGATCTAAACATCGAAGGTCTAAAAAAAGCCAAAAGGTCATACTGTCCTGCTTTCAATCTGAAAGCATTTCGGCTGGTTCCAAAGCATCATGATTGATGAAAAGCAAACTTCATAATAAAACCATTTTAATTATGTTCTAATAAATGAAAGCAAACTCTTGTAAAAATACCATCAAGAATAAACAAAATGATCAAAGCAAAAAAAAACTCGGTCACCGGGAATCGAACCCGGGTCAAAAGAACGACAATCTTACATGATAACCATTACACTATGACCGATCTACAAAATTCGCCTTTTGTTCTAAATAATTTTATTATTAAAGACAAAAAGACACAATAAATATAACTCAACTTTCTTTAGTTTATACAAAAATTTTTTAAAACATACCTAGACAAATTCTTTGAATTTATAACATTTTTTATGATGGAAATCAAAATTAGTAAAGAAGATATTATTAATGGAAATATTGTATGCCCTAAAATTAACAGCAACAATGTTTTCCATATTGAGTTCTTTCCTGGAGTGTTTACTAGAGTCCATTACGTTATAAGTTCAGATTTACAAAAAGACCATTTGGATTATTTGGAAGACGGATCAAGAACCGTAGCTATTGATACAGAATGGTTCCCATTTGGTCATATGAAACACAATTGCCCCCCTGACGTGATTCAATTAGCAACAACGAAAGGATGCCTTATTATTCATGTTCAAAAAAGCTCTTTGAGCAAAAATTGGAATTTGCTGAGAAACTTTGTTAATAACCACAAGTTCATCGAAAAGGGTAATTCTGATGAGATTAAAATGAAAACTCTTCTTGGCAAAGGTATTACCTATGATTTCGAAAACGTTGAAATGACAAGGCTTCAGCCATATATGTACTCAATGAACTTTATGAATATGGTTAGACGCTTTGTTGGAGAGCCATCATATGAGTTCAAGGATAAAAAGATATCCAAATCTAGGTGGAATCGTCTACCTATGAAACAGACTCAATTAGTCTATGCTGCATTTGATGTAGCCTCTCTTATTTTATGTCTTCCTAATTTTCCATCTCCAATTATTGAAAAACCAAAAACAGCCACGAATGTTCGTGTTCATAATCATGAGCATTTTTACAATTACTTAATGGAGAATTATAAAGATTCTATTCAGAGTATAATCCTGAATACTGAAAACTCCAATGAAATTAGGATTTGTTTTTCATCAAAAGAAAAGAAACAAGAGTTCAAAGAAGGATGCAATCTTGAATTTATAGTTGGATTTATACAATAAATATAATTTTTATAGATTTGTTTCTTTTTTTATTTTGAGTTTTTACAAACATTCTAGAAGAAAAGCAAAAATAACAAAAAACTCGGTCACCGGGAATCGAACCCGGGTCAAAAGAACGACAATCTTACATGATAACCATTACACTATGACCGATCACATCGATCTCAATTCATGACCATAATAAAATTGAATTTCTTGACTCTAATCTTTCGAAACTTCTACCAAAATCGAAAAGCCTTAATATAAAAAATTACTTATAAAAAAAATGTTGCTTATTAAAAATATACAATCTAGAACAAAAAGTGCAACAGAAAACTTAATAACTTGTGTTTAAATAATACTTGCACCACTTATTATTTTCCATAAGGAATTTTTTGTTACCATATTGCTTTATAAAAATAATTAATGAATTAGACAATAAACTTAGAAAATAACTTGAGATGTTAAAGATTAGTATCTTGTGTTCTAATAAAATATATAAATCAAATTGGAAAACCATTAATTATATTCACCTAATGTTCAACTTTTCTTACCCCAATCATATCATTGTTGTTATATGTTGCTCTGGGAATCTTATACACAATACAACTTGATAAGCATCAGATATTTAGTAAAAACAGTTAATACTACCTCTTGTTCCTTAAAAAATTGTATTTGGATCTGATGACTTGAATAATCCATCTAAGTATATTATACAATAATAAAACAAATCCACTCATATACTTCTGCTCTATTCATATTTTTGTTTTTCTTGATGGATTATTTGCTTTTCTCTATTAATTATAACATTTCGTATCTCATTATTCTAATAAATATTCAAATATATTATTTCTATTTCATGTTGACCCAATTCGGTAGTCTAACGCTAAACAGAGAGCTACTATTAAACCTTAATGATCTGAATAATTTTAAAATTCCTAACATGTTTATGAATCAAGATAAAAAATCTTCAAGCAGGTGTAATTACAAAAAATAAGATTCTAACTTTAAAAAGAGATTATGTACAAAAATGGAAAGCAAAACGAAACAAAAAAACTCGGTCACCGGGAATCGAACCCGGGTCAAAAGAACGACAATCTTACATGATAACCATTACACTATGACCGATTTACAAAAATTCTCAAATAAATTTAAAATGACAAATATTTTGGACCTATGAGATAAACAGATAGAAAACCCTTCTTTCAAAATGAATTTTTGCAAAACAAAATGAAAAAGAGATGATAATAAATAATCAAGTATTATTGAGTACTCGTTAAATATCATTTGATTGCAAAAACAACAAAAAACTCGGTCACCGGGAATCGAACCCGGGTCAAAAGAACGACAATCTTACATGATAACCATTACACTATGACCGATTTACAAATATTAATTAAAAAAGTAAAAATCACAAAAAAAACCAAATTATGGAATATATGTGATTTATTACTCTTCAGGCACCTCGACAAACTTTTCATCCTCCAATAATTTTTTGGGTTCCTCTTCTACAACCTTTACTTGATTTGAAGGATTAGTTAATTTCAACTTCAAATATGTGTACATAATAACACCAATCATAGAAATACATAACCCCACTACCTTCTTATTTCTTTGTGAGATAGTTTCTTTTCCATTTGGAGGAAAGAACAACAAACCGAATATAAAAATCAAAATTGTTTTGATGTGGCCTACCACTTGATACGTAACAGCAGAAGTTCTACCAATCAAACCAAATGAACAAATATTCACTGACACTGCTACAAGCCCGGTCAGTAAAATCTGAGGAATAGTAACTGAATCAAATCTTTGCTTGTAAATTGCTGAACTTCCACGTGTCTCAAGAAAGGCAGCTGTAATCAATGCAATAACAAACTGAGGTAAGGCTGTTGCATGTTGCAGAGTGTTTCCTCCAACATCAAACTCTTTTTGTTTAGACCCTGTAAAAATTTGGAAAACTGATACACAAACAACAGCAACGGATGCTATTATTGAACCTATTAGATTTAGTTGAACATCGTTAATAGAAAACAAGCCAATTCCAACAAGAAGAAGTAGTAATGAACTAATAACAGAAAATGGAGTGGTTTTTCCGAGTACAACATAATCATAAACAACCATAAATGGAACACAACACAGTTTTGATAATTGATAAAACCCAACAGAGTTGAGTTTCAAGTTGAAATTCATAAAAACGACAGCTCCCACCCCATAAGCAGCCATTCTCCATAATTGGTATTGAGAAATATGAGTTGCTCGTTGAAAATATCCCATCCTGCACATAATTTCAAGTAATAGCCATGTTAGGAAAAAATGGTAAGCAGTGAGGAAAATTGGAGAATTAAATCCATAATTCGTCATAATATGCTTATTTAATAATATAATTGTGGTAGATGATGAGATACTACCGATAATCCAGCCAGTTGTAACACAGTCCATTATCCAGTTTTGGTCCAGTTACTCAACTTTTTTGGCTTTTTTAAAAACACCAATTTTTCCATTTGATGATGCTAATGCTATTGATACAAATGGAAGAGATGATGCTACATCAAGTATTGGTCCCTCTCCAAAAGAAACACGTTCTTTGACAGTGGCCTCATTGATATCCCACAGTATTGCTTCTCCAGTATCGGATCCAGATAATACACCTCTATCTTCCCCAACGAATCTCGATTTAACATAATACTTGGAGTTGTGGATCCCTCTAAACGTTTGTCGAACTTCACCGATGGATTTCGAAAACATTAGTGTTTTCGATTCCATTGTGGACAACAAAAGATATACACCATCTTTAGAAATATCTAAATGAACAATTCTGCTATTAATATTATCAGTAGTTAAGGATTGGTTTCTAATATCGTATGTTCTTAGTGTTCCATCTGCGCTAGAGGCAAAAATTTCATACCGGCTTGTGACAACAGATGTTATTGAGTCGGATGCATCCATCAGTACTTGGATTGGCCTAACATTTGTGTCTCGCGCATCCCATATCTTAACTTTTGAATCAAATGATCCTGATACTATCACTGTGTTATCATTATTCATGCAAACGCTATTTATTGCTCCATCATGGCATCTCACCCTTTTAATCAGTAACTCTGATGTTACATCCCACCAACACAATGCATTATCACTTCCACCACTAATCATTTTAGCATTTGAATCATTGAGAACAAAAGAATTCACTGAATCCAGATGACCTTTGAGAATTGATATGTTTTTCTGCTCTTTCTCCGACCAAAGACGAATAGTGTGATCATATCCTGCTGAAATGAGAAATCTAGAGTCGCTACTGAATTGGATATGATTTATTGGTCCTTCATGACCAGAAAACTGGTGATCTAAACTTAATGACATATGAACACTGTTGCATTAGAAACAACTATTTAGGTTCCAATAACCATCTCTGAGACAAATTTTCCAAAAATGTTTCCCTCTTTAACAATTCTGCCTCATTCTTCTTCATTATCTTCATTATATCCTGTATATGTTGATTATTATCCGTTTGACTATACATGTATAGAGAGGGATCTGGTTGGATCAGCACTTGAATGTTGTCCAAATTGCTCGAAGGTTATTGATAAGAATTCTTGCTTGGAAAATGATAAAATTAAATGTTTTAATTGCTTGAAATCATTTAAACCGAATGATAAATATGTGGCCTCAGAGCAATTATCTAGGTTTTCATTTATTTCAAGGGAAAAACTAGAAAATACTACCAGATTTATTAATATTATTGCTTTTGATGCTAATATAGATAAACAACTATTTGAAAAAATGAAAAATGCTGCTATTACTGCAATTCTCTCAATACCAAACGGTTACCCTTTTGTTTTTGTTATTATAAGAGGCAATACTTATTACTATCTTCTATCCAAAGAGAAAACAATCATAGAATTTGAGTTGAACTCAGAAATATCATTGGGGACCTCAATAAATCCGACCGGATTTGCAAATACTGCTGGAGAATGTGATGCTTTGCTTGACTATATGAGGAAATTGTTTCCAGAAGATAATCCTAATGGGAGCATTGAAAAGTTTATCAGTCATTTAAAGGGAGATGATAATCTCTATATCAGATTAACATATTTTGGACCTAATGCTCCTCAACTTATTGATAATAATAATATTCTTATAGATTATGTATCATATAATAAGCCAAAAACAATTCAGGTGTTAAGTGGTTATGCCCTCTTTCTACCAGATATAAATGATGAAGGAGAGTTCCTTGAACAGATTAGGTACCTAATGGAAATGATTTCTACTCATGATACTGTTTTTGGTATCAAAATTCATGCGGAAATAACAAATTATAAAATTGTGGAAACAGATTTTTATTATTCTGGGTGCATTGAGCATTTTAAACAGAGTTTTAAGCTTCATCCCCCAAAGCTTTTAGCATCCCAATCTTCCTCCATTTTTTCTGTAGACACGTCTTGTATCAGGTTTTCTGGGAAAAATGTGTATAAAGAACAGTATTATTCATCCAAAATTTTCCCAAAATCATCTGATTTCGTAATAGTGGCTTCTAGGCTGGACCCACATGTTCTTATTCCACACTTGCTTCGAGAGAATAAATTGAGTTCTTTCATCTCGAAAGTGAAATCTGAGTATCGGACAATATGCTCTGCTTTACCAGGAGAGGAGTTTGATAATACATTCTCAATAATGCCCAATCTTCAGTGGCTATTGATGGCAGAATACTCGCCATATAAAAAAGTGTTCTTTTTAAGCGAAATATCCAAAGCTTGCATAAAATTTGAAGACCAGTCAACAAAATTATTCCCAAGAGTCTCATTTTGGCAAAATTCTAATACATATATTGTAACTCTTCCATGTGTCTCGTTTTACTCAATAAGATACATATCTAACTGGCAATACGCTATTGTTGATGACTCAGTCTCAATCAAGGTCTTCACATCAAATAGAAATGTCCCAAAACAGTCCGAGCTGTGGAAAAATATACACACAACTATCAATACCAGATTCCCAAGACCAGCAATGATCTTCTACCCGGTTAACCAGCTCGAAAACCAGTTAGCCGATGTTCTCAAAATTTATCATAATTTTACAGAGTAAGACGATTATGAAACGATGAAAAACGATGACTATTTTTGAAATAAAAACGATATATTTGAATGGGTCTAATTGGTCGCTTTTTTTTAAATGACATCCCTTGATCACGTTGGTTCATGCAAAGGTGGAAACACCATTCCAGTTGATGGAGAAGGCCGCCCATACCACTTTGGTTGCAATTCATCAGAGATTTCGAATGAGTTTTTGATCTGTTCATGCTACAAGTTGGCTGAAGAAGTTGCAAAATTATTTGATCCCGAGCCCAAAGTTATGGTTCGCAAGGTCAACCGTGGTTATCATACATACACAGGTATGTACAAAGGCAAGCGTCTTTCTGTTGTTGGCTTTGGAATTGGTTTTGCAATGATTGATTTCCTTGTTCGCGAAATCAGGAGAATCACAACAGGAAAGCTAACATTCATCCAACTTGGTGAGGCTCCAACACCCCATGATATTGCTCTTGGCACTGCCATCAACGTCAAAGATGCTGTTGCATTTGAAATTGACTATAATAACTTCACTCCAGAGAACAAACTCCCATACCGTGTTTTTGCTAAGCCAGTTCCTGCAGATTCTGCTGTTTTTGGTTTACTCAACGAAGGACTTGGAGCCCATTCAATTCCAAATGCTGAAGGCCGCGTTGCATCAAATCCATCATTTGTTGCTGGTATTAATGCTCCTTTGTTCTCAAAGGGTGGTACTGGTGCTTTCAATTTCCGCACTGAAGGTCTTCTTGAATTTGTTGAAAAGGAATGTGGAAAGATAGCAACTTTCGAAATGGATACATATCCTCTTTATTGGACTTCTCTTCGGGAAGTTAACCATCAAATTAGGGCCGGTGCTGTTTCTGTTGTATCATCTGATATGAATGGAAACTTATTGAAGGATGAAGATCTTCAGAAGCGCCAACTTGAAGCTGCTGCAGTTATCCTTGAGCAACTTGGTAAGCTTCAGGGTCAATAAACGTTCAAATCTTGAATAAGTTTTACTAATTATCCGCGCAAGCAATCAAATCAAAAGCATCAATGTGATTTGATGGTCTTCGTTCAATTATCTCTTTTCTGGCTCTCATTTTCTCAGTAAGGAACCCTCCATTCATACTTACTGATGAATATCCATAATATGCTATTGTAGAAAGAAGGTCATGAATTGATACATTAACAGATTTATCAAAGACTGAGGTTTTCTTTGATCCATCCCTGTCTCTTAACAAGTTGATTTTGAAAACAGAAGAGCTGATTGGTGTGATGGATATGAGTGTTTCTGATTGAATCTCTGAAATACAATTCATGTTGATTGCTTGGTTCATTCTATTGAAGATAATAGATAGAGGACAGTTTTTAGCATTTGGATGAGAATTTGGAATGAATGCGAATCGAATTGATTTTGCATTATAATAAAATACTCCATCATCTCCTAGAACTGCGAAATTCTGAAGAAAACTCTGCATAATTTCATTGTCCCACAAAAACTCCTTAGATGCTAATGAGGCATAGTAAACTGGAATGTATAGGGTGGAAACAGCTTCAACACCATCGAGCTGTGATAGATATGTAGAAATTTCGTTTGAATGAAGATAAATTGGAATATCGATATCATAAGAAAAGAAATCAAGGATTCTTAAAACCTCTAAAATTGGGTGTCTCCGATTTATATTCGTTGGTCCAAATTCTCCTAAACATACCTTTGGATTTTGGGCAAAAAACGGTTCTCTGTTCAGTTCACGATTCTGGGAATTACCCATTGATATTAATGCTTCTGTCTTGAGAGTTGAAACACTAGGAGGAGATGGAAATTCACATAAACTGGGTATTTTGTCTGAATCATTCACGATTTCTTGGATTTTTAATATGGATGTACCAATCATATCCCTAATATATAAAATAAACGAATTCTTTCCTTTCTCTTGTTCATAGACGGTATAAAATTTTTCATTAATATAAAAATGTCCACATGGATTTTGATCAGGAAGCTGAGGAGCAAAATGAAATTTCTTAAACCTGCTCTCAGATAACATTAATAATAATTCTGGGCATTGTGAAAATATCCCTTTGTTTTGATTCAAAAATGGTATCAACGAATATCCACAAACGGATGAAACTTCTGTCATTGCAACCATCCATGGTATGATGACTTCTTTTGGCATTTCGCAAATCTTTGCAGAAAACCGATCAAAAGCATCAGGATTAAAGAATTTAGCAACAATATCACCATTCTTTGAATGCGCCAAAGAAGATATCATATTGAAAAACGAAACAAGTAAATCTTTTGATGAGTGTGCAAAATCCAAAATTGTTAGCATTTTTGCAAACTGAACAAAAGCTGAACTATCTGCAATATGGAAATACAACCATAGTAGTGGGAGAATTGCTTGGGTTATAGTTGATGCAACTTCTTCCGATGATTCGTTATCACTTGTTTTTTTGGATCCGCTTTTGTATGACCATGGAAGAGTTGAACTAATTGAGAATTCTGGGATAGAAGAAAAACTAATTAGGGTCCATAATGCCGAAACCAATATTTCAGCAGATACAGTTTTGATTTCAATAAAAAATGGGACTAATTCTGGGAGAATTGATATTGTATTAATATTGCTGGTTATAAACTCAAATAATGGGAGTGATCGGAGAAAATCAAGCTTATCTTTATCATTTAGTGACTTAAGCAATTTTTTCACAATATCTTTTATCCTATTTATAGAATTATTCATAAAAACCTGCAAACCTTGATCGAATCCAACTTTGGAAAACAGAAGCATAACTTCTTTTGTTAGCATTGTTGAATTTATATGCGAAAGAACTTCAATTGATATATCAATTAAAAATGAAGCAACAAATCCAGCGGGGAATCGGGGAATTAATACACAACCTTGATGCATGCATGTGGTTGTAACAGCATCATTTACAGAGTTGATGAGCCTGGAAAGCTGTTTTTGAAGAGAATCAAAATCTTCAATTCTGGAAACATTAAAAACCCTTGAAAAACTATTCAAACAATACTCTTTCTCGAGAAAATCTGCATCTTTTTCAATAAAAATAGAATCAATATATCCTCTACATATTGATTCCATTTGTATGCACCATAAGAAATTAAAAAGAGGACTTGAAGACCATTTTTCCCATATAAAAGAATATTTCGACCACAAATTATTCTTGGATGAAGACAACCTTGAAGCTTGTTCAACAAATGGAGATATTATGATTGATGAAGAATTCTGATCTTTGATTAATGGGCGATTCTCGGGATTCAGTAAGTAATCAATCATGACACAAGACACCAAAAAAGAAATTTCTTTCGTTTCTGGATCAAAATAATCCATAAATCCCATTATTCCCACGAAAATATCACATACATGACCGTATATTGATTTGCAGGCTTCTTGGAGCTGGGAGGTGTTAAAACGAGGAGACCCAAAGGCCGAAGTTATGCTAAAAACTAAAATTCTAATTAATTGGTTAAATAATTGAGAATCTTTCATAAGGCATTCCCTTTTTAAAATGTTAATAATCATAATTTTTCCCAATGATATTGATTCTTCACATTCAACAGGTGTGTTAAAAGCATATGCATACAAACTTATAAGTGTCATGATAGTTTCCTTAGTGTGAAAACAATTATCCAATTGCTTGTTTCCATTATAAAATGAAACCAAAATATCGTTCAAAAGAACCGGAACAACGGGTGGTATATCTAAAAATGGAAGCGATTTAATATCAAACTTGTTTGATAGAAGAAGATCCAGAACAGGAACAGTAAAACGCTGAATCGACATTTTAAAATAAAGTTATCAAAAAAATGTTTACTTTATAAGAAAAGTGACATATTGTTTTAACTGATTTATAATTGTTATTCTCATGAATAATTGGTAGATTTATTGTTAAAAGACTATAATTTCAAAAATCTGGGAGGAAGAGAAAAAGGAGCAAATATTCCCTAATCCCCAAGTAATTTGTTTTTTATAAAATTTTTATATTATGAAGTTGTACTGTAGAAAACGAATTATTTTGCTCCTCCATAGTTAGAACGAGAACAGTTATAGAACATTGAGTAAGAACTAACAGTAACATGTTACACCACCGTATCCAGAGTATGATAAATATCTTGAGAAGAAAGAATTAGAAATATTAGTATTTTTATCAACATAAGACCTTCCTTGATCTATCTTTCAAATTCCCTGTCCTGTCCCTTTACCTTGCGTACTCATCAAACCAAATGCAAATCCACAAGTTCCCGAATCCATAAGCGCAATATTTCCCCAATCCATTCTAAAAATATTAGTTCATCTAAATAGTGAAAATCCGGCATTTCCAGATTTTCCATATTCTAGACCAACGAAGTCCAATTATTTCACGAAAAGATTGCTCATTCAAGACAAATATCCTTTTTTTTGTTTTTTCATAAGGCTCTCTTAACACTTAACCTTAAACCATCGTCATTTCCGGATTCATGCGCCTTTCCAACACCATTTCCCCATCAATACTCTCTGTTCACTATTTCCATGTCTCTAATAATCATTCCATGAGACAATTACATCCTTCCGTTCATCATACTTGCCAGTTTATAGTTTTGGAATTCAATATGATCATTCAGATAAATGATTACTTGTTTGATCTTGTATTTATAATTATATCGAGCAAGCCTCAATCATTTTTTGCGCAATTGCTCAAAATCTCCATAATTCCAAAACTATAGACATCTCTTGGAGTAAGAAAACAATAAATGATTTGCTTGAAGGATCTATTAACTAATCCTTGAGCTATTTGGGTACATTTTAACCAATTATATCCATTAAATGTACCCAAATATTCTAACAAAACTCAACCGAAACCCAGGAAATATGTTTCCCAAAAGAAAATCACACTTCAAATTCCAAGAGATTCGCTGGTGTTGCTAGGAACACCCATCACAATCAACCCTGTTAAGTAAACTACAATTGCCAAGGGACTTAAAGACAATCTCTCATGCCCGGCTATGCCTGATCCATCGGATCAAAATAATGAACTGTAGATCCCAGTAAACTTGACACATATCGTCAACATGATCTCTAACCCCCTCAAAATAACGGATTTTCAATTTATGAATCCATCAAAAAATAATCATTATTCTGTCAACTCTCCTCAAAGAGTTGACAGTATGTAATCACTTTGATTCCTAATCTCAAACCAAATAACATTCACGAATTTTTTCTCACAATAATTTAATTGAATAATATTTAATTCAGAACCGTCAAACTCAATATTTGTTCAATTCACAATATTTAAAAAAAAACAGTCTTTTTAATTATCAATTAGAAAAAGATTTCATTTAAAATACTGTAATGTCATCTTCAGGACTAGCATTTTGGACAATTTTTCGGAACAATTTTCGTAATGGATTCCTTAGAATATTGAACTCCTATAAATACAAATCTGAAAAAACAAAAAAAACATTTTGCATTTCATTATTATTTTGCTTTACATATTTATATTTAGGAAATACAATCGGGATCCTATTCATTTTTGATATCACTATTCCATATTATCTAAATTTATTAGGATTTTTTTTTAAAATGTTCAATCATTGGTTAAATGGATTCCGGATCACTCGATTTTTTGAGATCAAAAAAAAATTATTTTATTTGTCGATTTACTCCTTATTTTCCCCCAGAAAACTTCTTGAAAGTACAAAAAATATTAACAAAATAACCAAAGAAAAGTCAAATACTAACAAATTTCTTTCTATTTCCAGTATTATTATTGTATTATTGTTTTTAATAAATGTTACCTATTTTAAGAAACAATATAAGATAAATCAGCAATTATCACTATTAAAAGAAATGGAATTTTATTATAAAAATCCCAAAAATTGCCCGATTGTGCCTCAATTGTTATTCAGGTTGAATGATAATGAGATTATTATCGGTGTCAGTTTGGGATGTGAAAATGAAAGCATAAGTCAAGGAAGGTCTTATGTGGATGTGATTATTGATATTTCTAATTGTTACTTCTCAAGATATTTATCATACTCTGGAAATGGTGGTGTAATATATGTTACTGTTAGTTCTTGTTCAATGAACATCAATTACTCTATGTTCTATTACTGTGTTTGTTCTTCTAAAGGAGGAGCAATATACTTCTCTTCTTCTAATTCATCTCTCAGAATGATATGTGCTAATAGTTGCTCTTGTGGAGGATATAACTCATATATTTTTTCATATCTTGTTGCTTCTCAGGTGAATCAAGTGGAGTATCTATCAGTATCAAATTGCTCTCATACTACATTTGGATATTATCCTATTCGCTTAGACTATGGTAATCAGAGAGTTGACAACACAAACAGTTCATTGAACAATGCTGCATATTTTTCTGGTATTCTCATCTGGTATCCATCCTCATTCACAAGCTCACACTGCACTTTCTCAAACAATAAGGTATCTGATAGTTGATGCATATATTTCTATTCTACCTCAGTAACACTATTAATGTTATATGCTAACATTGTTCATGACAAAAGTCCATCTTATGGAGTTGTATTTTTCAATGGAGCCAGGTCAAACTTCAACTGGAATTTCTATTGGGATTACAATTAAAACATTTATTTGTAATACCCATTTGTTTTTGAATTTTTTTATCAAACAGATCCTCAAGTTAGCCAAAATGAAGGATTTTTGGATAAATATGTTCACATTTTCTTTCTTGTGTTGATGAGAACTGGTTTTATGTTGAGTTATTCGCAAAATAAATCTCACTTTAAATTGCCCGCTGAATTTTAAAACAAAGATACTTTGATTATTCCACCATTAATTTTTTTAATTCTTGAGATGTCTATATGGTTATACATGATAATATTTTTAAATTTAATATTGTTATATCAAGTTTTAAACAAATCAATTTTTGATCCAATGAATCATCATCATTAACCCATAAATAATCCTTCTTACATCATGCCTTCAAGGACTTTCAAAGACAACTCGAGTTTTTCAATCTGCCTTTTAGTTTTTCTGTGCTCCAGCTTTTCATCTTCAATATTACGCAAGTCTTGTTCAATTTTTTGTTCCAGAACATGTGCTTTTGCTTCTAATTTCTTGATTTTGTACTCGCATTTTTTAGAAATCTCTATTGCTTCTTGAGATTGGTGTTCTGCAATAACATTTTCCACATTTTTTTCTGCCCATTTTCCAATTTCTAGCTCCAACTCACGTTGTTTAACACGTATTGATTCTGTATTTCGAAGATGTTTAATCTTCAATTCAGTGGTCTTTTCTTTTAGATTTTGTTCCATTTCTCTCCTTAAAATATTTAAATTTTGGTTATTTGATGCTGTTTCTGATGTTACATAAGCTGCAAGTTCACTAGCTCTGAACATTGATAATCTTTTCTTCATTTCTTCATTAAATCTATCTTCAATTTCTTTTTCTATATCACTAATCCCATTCATAAGGTGATTTTCAATAGATTTTTGACGATCTTCGCTCCTTTTTAGCCTAAACATTGAATCAATCTCTTGAAGTTTCGCATCTACATCTTCATTAGTAGTTTGTGTCATTATTGAAGGATAATTTTGTATTGAAAGCAAATTTTCCGCTGTAGTAATAGGAGATTTAGGGATGGAAACTGCATTATAAATGTCTTTTTTGCTTATCTGATACATTGAAGACTCTGAAAAGAAAATACTGGCAGAGTTTTGAAAACCACATGCAATAAGATATTCCAAAATGATATTATATAGAAGATTACATTTTTCATCAATTGTCCTTTTTGATGATAGGGAGACACGATTCCTGAGTTTGTTTATTAAAGTTTGCTTTAGTTGAGATTTAAGACTAGCGACTATTGGAGTTTCATTCAGCTTCTCATAAAGCTGTGTCTTCTCCGAGTTTTCATCCATATTTAAACGTCCTTTTTGCAGAAAACATAAAAATCTGGATCTGATGATGAGTAGAAATGATTTTAATGATGTTTATTGAGAATCAATGCTCAGGATATCGCCAAAAAATATACAAAACACCCAATGAGATCTTCAGAAAACTCTATAATTCATCTTTATGAATCTCATCATCATCATCAAGCTTGCCATCATTTGTTTCAAATTCAGTTTCCACATCAATACCATTCATTAGCACGTCTTTAATTTCTAGGTATTTTTCATCATACCATTTTAGCAAAACATTTTTTCTCCTGTATGCTTCTCTATCGAGATTTATTTTCAAATGATAACTTAAAACACGCGCTAAGCTTAATAATGCTTCTCTACTAGGAAGTGATCCAAATTTCTTAATTAGCATATCATATGCTTGGCTATTCTCAAAATTGAAGTCTTGGAGCCGTATTTTATTAAGTTCTTTTTCGATAAAAACTTGTCTCCTTGTAGGATCGTCACTCTTGGATCTCATTTGCATGGGGTAATTTTTACCAAAATGGTTCTTTTTCTTGACTCTATCCCTTCTCAATTATGTAAAATATTTCTATAAATTGATTTGTTTTTTCTTTGTTTTTTATGAAGTTTATTGTTTATCAAATTAACGTAAAATTTTTGTATTGTAATTTCAATTAAATGAAGGCAGTAAAAATTGTACTTGTTGGGTCTTCTCATGCTGGTAAAACATCGATTGTCAATCGATATGTCTATAGCAAATTTACGCCACATACAGTTCCAACGAATCAGCCAGCATTTGCGGAAAAGAAGCTGAGTTTTCGAGATGTTGATCTTTCATTGGAAATATGGGATACCGCTGGTCAAGAACGATATCATGCTCTTTGTCCCCTTTTTTATCGAGATGCCGAAGCTGGAATTGTAGTATTTGATGTTACTGATGGAGATTCTTTTGAGAAAGCGAAAACTTGGGTTCAAGAGTTGAAAATGGCAAGGGGAGATAATATTCATGTTGTTGTTGCTGGAAATAAAGCAGATCTTAAAGATAAAAGATGTGTATCCCTCCCAGAAGCCCAACAGTTGGCAAAATCTATCAATGCTAACTATTTCGAAACCAGTGCAAAATCTGGAGAAAATGTTGAGAATTTATTCTCTTCAATATGCCAATATGTTGTCAACAAATTATCATCATTGGAGTTGATATCTATCGAGCCTAGGATATCAAAAAGCCTAAAAAATAATATCCAGTTTGAAGACGATAATTCAAGACAGAAATCTTGTTGTTGAATTTACCCATTAATGGGTAAATTCATTATGACAAAGATTTATGATGATAACGCCCAAATCACGACAGAAATGATCGAGAAAGAAAACCATGTGCTTATTGAAAAGAATAAGGAGCAGCAAGCAACAATTGATAATCTTAAGAAGGAATACTGCGATTTACAAAAAAGAATGGAAGAATACAAGAATAATATTAACCATAGCATCGCACTAGAGCACAACTTATACGAAGTGGGAGAGAATCCGCATTCTGATTCATATCAATAAAAATAGTTTATATTATCGTTTTTAATGAGAATTAGGATTAAATATGGAAGTGATGAATATTTAATAGAGACAGAGCGTGATGAAAAAGTTAGCAGTGTTAAGGATATAGTTTCACAGCAGATTTCTTTGCCATCTTCGCTATACAGGCTAGTATTTAATAATAAGCTAATGGTTGAGTCAAAAACGCTTAAAGACCATGGGATTTCTGATAATTCCCGTCTTTTTGTTCTTGCAAAAAATATAAATCAAATAGATCGATCAATAAGTGAGGTTGCGGTTAAACCCATTTCTAATAATCCAAAGAGAGAAATACAAAATGAAATTACTAATGACCAAATCCTATCTCTTTATGGAAAAACCCGAAATTCGGAAATGGACTCTCTTTTAGAAAATCCTGAAGTGAAAAAGGGGTTGTCATTGATAAAAGCTGGTATAGAGTTATATGGAGGGATAGATAAGTATAAATCTTATTTATTGACTAAGAGTTCCCAACGAGAGAGAGTGTTTTCACAACCTTCATATGGGCCTCAATTGAAAATACTGCATGAAGCAGGTTTTCATGATGATGCAGCCAATATCAATGCATTAATCGAGTGTTTTGGGGATACAAATACTGCAATTAACAAATTAAGAGAAAACCAGAAAAAAAAATAAACTATGATTGACTTATTTAGTACTTGAGGTCAGATCCACCAATGAACTCACGAATGCAGCTAATATGTGGAACTTCTTCTGAAGAAATTGGATAGAAGAGATTCAAAAGTCCAAGAAGTCTTTTGGCTTCACGTGTGATTTCTTGTGTCATTGGATCTTTGAGATCTTCACCTTCCTCAGGAACTGTAGCCTCAGCAAGGAGGGACCTACCATAGATTGAAAGAACTGGAAGCTCATAAACTAATGATGAGTTGAAGAAATAGATAGCATTGCCCTGATAAGGGAAGATGTTCTTTTCTTCTCCAAGTCGGACTGAAGTCCACCTGTGAATTGTCTTTCTGGCAGAGTAACCACGATACTTCTGGTCACGGATGATTCTACGAATCAAACGAAGATCAGTTGTTGGGAAACGATGCTCATTATCAATAACTAATGGTGTGAGAGGAGCAACATAAATAGGTGCAACACAATCAGCACCAATAGAATTGAGAAGCTCGGGGTTGAGACCATGAATACCCTCCAAAATCAAAAAGCTGTTCTCAGAAAGTTGCTGAACTTCGCTTTGGATATCGATACCCATACCTGATTTGAAATCATACTTACGACGGAGTGTTTTCTCGCCCTTTGAAAGTTTGTGAACGTTCTCTGCAAGTAAATCAACATTCAAAGCACCAATTGCCTCAAAATCATATTTACCATCTGGACCAATTGGAGTCTTTTCACGATCAACAAAGTAATCATCCATTTCAATGACGAGTGAATCGTAACCTTTAACTCTGAGGGCAATTCCAAGTCTCTTGGCAAATGTGGTCTTGTTTGAAGATGATGGTCCAGCAATTGTGACAACTCTTCTACCTGGGAATGCATCAACCAAAGATTGAGCAATTTGAGCAAATTTCCTTTGGTGAAGTCCTTCACAAACCCATTTAAGATCTTCAATTTCACGCTTATAGATCAATTCATTCAGCTTGGCAACTGTATCAACACCAATAAGCTTAGCCCACTTGGTATACTCTTCAAACATTTCGAGTTGAGCAGCTGGGTCCTTCCATTCAATCAGTGCATCTGGGGATGTTAGAGTTGGAGTACGAATTACAAATCCACCATGATAGCTTCTGAAGCCAAAAGTAGTTATTTGGGTAAGATCAGTTTGCATTGGTTCAAGAACGTAATCAATGTACTCTCCACAGCGAACACATGGGATCTTATCATTTCCTAAACACTTAATAACGCCAATCTTGTCTTCTCTTCCAAGCTTTTTGAAATAATTGACAAGTTCACGATGCTCAACTTGAATTTCTTCAAGGAATTTAAAGTTCTGGATTAAGGAAAGAACAGACTCTTTAATCTGCTGAATCATTGCTTCAGAAATCTCAACACCATCAGTATCAATACAATAAACACCATCACCAAGGCTATGAGCAACTTTAAGATATCTCTTAAATAGGCTTTGGTAGGTAAACGATGTCAAGAAAATCAAACTGGCTCTCTCGGCATTCTGCTTTACACGCAAAGAGGCATTTTTAAGTCTGTCTTCACGAGCCATTATTGTGTGGTTTAAATTGGTGAGGGACTGGAAATGTGGATCTGAGTAATCAGAAATCATATGACCACAAAAACCGTAAAACCGATTTGTAACGATAGCCCCATAAAGCAGTCAAATAGTGCGACCTCATTGATTTTGGTTTCAATTTACAAAGAATTGAGAGTTAAGATGGTTTTATGAAGATTATTTTTATAATGTTAAGAAAAAAAATGTGGCAAAATTTGGGGTTCATTATAAGGGAAAAGACAATGTCTGTTGTTTTCAGGCATGGGAATGAAGAATTTGTTTTGGCTAGGGGACAAATTGTTTTGGATAGATATCATAGAGAATTTGCGGATCAAAAGGTGGTTGAGTTGGATACAAAGGTAAGTCATGATAATGTGAAACAGTTTTTTGAGTTTCTAAAAAACGGAGAAGTGCCAGTATTTTACAAAGATCAAATTCAAGTTTTTCAGCTTTTAAAGGAATGGGATTGCCATTTTGGGATGCTTGATTCTTTTAAAGTTAGAATCCAATCGCTACTGATGAATGGGTTTATTTCGAATATGGGTGTTAGATATCCGATTAATATAGGTTGTTTATGTTTTCATAGTTCTGTTTTCCAAGAGTTTTGCTCAAGTCATGAAAACCAAATATATGAATTAAACTTCCATTGTTCCCCAAAATCTATTGAAGTCTTTCTGCATCTCGTACATAATCGAATCAAGCTACCAGAATTGGAATATATTGATGAAGTTTTGGAGATATGCCGTTTATTAAGATGCTCTTCATTGGGTGCCCTAATCAATGAAAATTCCCCAGAGTCTATTCTATCAACAATTCTTAGGAAACAAAATGAAGAATCATTTGATTCTTTATTATTTGAAGAGTCGATTTATAATAATATAGAATCATTCTTAAAGCTTTCTGGGTTTGGTCAAGTGTGCATTCCATTATTGTGTCGTGTTTTCCAACAATCAAAATCGATTCTACCAATTGCCATTCTTAAGCCTTTTTTGAAATATTGCATTGGTTTTCATGGATCCAAAGCCTATGTTCTTATATCTATGATTAAAGTTAAAACTCCAACAAATATGAGGGAGTTTAGTGATTTTCTAAGATTATTTGCTGATAATGACAAAAATGATGTTTTCCATAATAATAGTTCCGTTTTAGATGATTTCATGATTCAATTTGAAAAGAATACCAATGAAAATGATGAAAAAGAAAACACAATTCAGGGATTAATTAATAAAGTTAAAAGTTTGGAAATGTAAATATTAAAAAAAGAAGAAGAAGCTCAAAAAAGGAATGAAGAGTATATGAAGCAACTGTCAGAACATAATCAAAAAATCCAATTATTAAATAAAGAATTGACCTGTCTCAAAGAGCAAGAAAAAAAAAGAGAAGAAGAATTAAATAGAAAACCAATTGATTTTGAGTCGGATATTTTTGAAGCTGTCACAAAGGGAAAAATAACAAGTGTGGTTTATCATCTATCACACGGAATAAATGTAAATAAGAAATATGAATCATCGATACATATTGGTGGTTGGCAAATGGAAAACACAACACCTCTTCACTTTGCAGCAAGATATGGACATATTAGTGTTGTTGAATATCTACTTCAACATGGTGCTGATATAAATGCAAAGGGCTATAACCTCGGTTTTTTGTTTTTAATAGAACACCTTTGTATTATGCCGTAGAATTAAAACAACAACATATCATTGATTATCTACAAAGAAAAGGCGCCACCAAATAACTAACATTCATCAATAATTCCTATCCAACACTTTTCAATACTTGTAAAATAAAAAACCCTGAACAAGTGCAGATACAAGTTTACAGTAAAAAATTCTTCACAAATTTGAAAACCATCGATTTTCATTTTCAAATTCACAACTTTTTCAGAAGTCAGTAGATTTTTCATAGTTCTATTTGAATAATTGAATCATTTCTATATCATTTTTAACAAATAACCCTAATACAATGACTTTCCTTATCAATAACAAAAACCCAACAGAATTTTGATACAAAAATGCTGAGTCAGTTGCCCCAACCATGACCACTTCACTTATATGTCTAATTTAAGGATCAATCCTGATAGACTCAGAGACACACTTGAACAGTCAGCAAGAATCGGAGGGACACAAGCTGGTGGGATTTCCAGACTCACACTCACCAATGAAGACAAGCAAATGAGAGATTTGTTTGTTAAGTGGTTGAAGGAAATTGACCTCGAGGTTACAATTGATGAAATGGGTAACATCTTTGGCAAGAGGGCTGGAAAGAATAATGATTTGGCTCCAATTTTATCTGGTTCTCACCTTGATACACAGCCAACTGGTGGAAGGTTTGATGGTATTTTGGGTGTATTAGGTGCCCTTGAAGCATTAAGAACCCTCCATGAGAACAAAATTGAAACAGAGAGACCAATCATAATTGTTGATTGGACAAATGAAGAAGGTTCAAGATTTCCTCCAGCAATGGGAAGCTCCGGTGTTTGGGCTGGCGCACTTGACAGAGATTGGGTATACTCCAAGAAGGATAAAGAAGGAAAGGTATTTGGCGAAGAGCTAGAAAGAATTGGTTACAAAGGAACAGTCCCTTCAAAGTGTTTCCCAGTTCATGCCTATTACGAACTCCATATCGAGCAAGGTCCAGTTCTTGAGAAGATTGGCAAAACAATTGGTGCTCCTAAGGGTATCCTTTGCCTACACTGGTATGATATTTTCTTAGAGGGAGAAGCTAATCAAGTTGGTCCTACTCCTATGGAAGGAAGACACGATGCTCTTTGTGCAGCTGCTGAAATGATCCTTAAGGTTAACGCTCTTCCAGAGAAAATGGGAGGAAACATGGTTGCTACAGTTGGTGAAATACACAATGGACCCAACTCAAGAAATATTATCCCTGATAAGGTCCACTTCACAGTGGATATTCGTTCTTGGGATGATGAATATGCTATCCGTGCTTGGGAAGATTTGAAGAAGGATATCCTTGAAATTGCAGAGAGAAGAGGATGCCCAATAAGAATCCAAGAGTTCTGGCGTTGCAAACATGCAGAGTTTAACCAAAAACTCGTTGAAAACGTGATCAAATCTGGTGAAGAACTTGGCTACCCCACTCATAAAATGGTTAGCGGTGCTGGTCATGATGCAAGCTATGTTAATCAAGTTGCCCCAACTGCTATGATCTTCGTTCCTAGCATTGGTGGCAGAAGCCATGTTGAGTGTGAGAATACAACATGGGAGGATTGTGCTGCTGGTGCCAATGCACTTCTCCAGTGCTTCTTAAAATCAGCTAATGAAAAATAAATGCCCATTCTTGATTTTATATTTCCTTTGGTGCTTCATCTTCAGATGGCTCTGAAGCTGCTTCTGCAACAGGTTCAGGTTCAGATATCAATAGAGATGCAACTGTGGCTGATAATGAATAAATGATAATGACCAACCAGAGTCCATTCTTATATGCTTTATGTGGGTACTTTGTCCCAATCATTTCATATTTTGAAATGATGATCCCAGATATAGTTTGCGACACTGCTCCTCCCATAAAAGCAAAAATATTTGTACAGCCAATAGCTGTGGCACCAACACTTGCATCATAGTGTTCTTTAACAGTCGGGAAGTAAACACTGCATGCAGCCCCTGTACACATGCCCCACAAAAACATGCAAAGAAACATAAGAGAAAAGCTCATATAAGTATCGAACAATATGAATAATATACTGATTATTAGATATACTGATGCCACTGCAAAAAGTACCCATTTTCTTGTCTTCAATACGTCAGAAGCAATGGGTAATATCAATGATCCAGCAATCATGGCAATAGACAAAGAGGTCAACATTTTTCCGTCGCCGAAATTAGGGAACACATCACGGATGTATGGTCCTCCCCACAAACCTAAAAGGTTATAGAAAGATCCATCCATAGAAAATGCATAAACAGCAATAAAGTAATATACAGGTTTTGTTGTAACTATTTTGAAATTGTTCCAAAGATCAGTCAGCATCTCAGAGAATGACCGATCAACTAATCTCACAACTGTATCAGGATTAACGGGAGCATATCCAAATTTAGTTGGATCCAATCTTACAAAGAGCAAGACAAGTATGCCCATCAAAGCTCCAATCCCAGATACTCCAATGAAGGCCCACCTCCAACCAAAAGATTTAGCAAAAGCTGCAAGAGGAGCCTGAGCTATTATACCACCACAACCACCAATAGCGAGAACGAGGCCACCAAATATAGCATACCACCTCTTGGGGTACCACCTCGTTAAGATTTTGCACACAGGAACATATGTGGGAGCAGCACCAAGTCCAACTATAAGACGGCCGATGACAGCCATTGTTAAACTCTTAGATATACCACAAATAAGACAACCAGATGCAGCAACAATTGCAGCAGAGCCTATTAAATATGCAGGATCCATAACGTCAGCGAGAAGACCACCAAATGGCTGCATAATCGCATATGTCCAGAAGAAAACAGAAGAAAATATGGTTAAACTTGCAGGAGGTACTTTAAACTCTATTGACATGCTTTCTGAAACCACAGCAGGGGCGGATTGGTGAAAGAACACAAGAGCGTAACATAATGAACAAAAACTAAAAACAAGCACAGAATGGGTATAAAAAACCCAGTTATGCGGTTGATATTGGGGAGTTTTGGCTTCCTCCATTACTATTGAGGGCCTTCCACCTTAACCGCTTCAAACGATAGTTTTTGAATAGTGTTAAATTCTCAGACCAAAGTTGAGTTTGTGAAGTCTTTATTCAAAAAGTCATTAACAAACTACTTTTTGTGAAGAAGGTGATAAAAAATTCCCCTGTAGAAGGTTTAGCCCCATTTGTAAAACCCGCAGAGGATCGGTTTTTGTAGAATGAATAATGACCTTCAGCTTTTTGGATTCGATTTGAGTAATTGGCCTAAATGGTTAATTTTAGTTGTAGCAGTGATAGGTATTTTCAGCTCGTTTTTATTGCAAGGCACAGCCCACGAATCGATTTTTGGAAAGTATAAACTGAAAGAGTCTCTTTTTCTCACATTTTTGCAGTTTTTGGGTTATTCTTCTCTGTGTTTTCGTTTTTTCATTAATTTATTCCAAAAGAAGACTCGGCTCCATGCGCCATTTTGGTTTTATTTTGTCACAGCGTTTGCGCTTGTAGGATCAATGGCATTATCTAATTTTTCATGCGAAAGGCTTAGCTATCCAACGCAAGTTCTCTTTCGTTCGTCAAAACTGATTCCTGTTATGCTAGGCTCCTTTTTTTTTCTCAAAAAGAGATATAATTGGATTGAGATTGTTTCTGTTTTTTTAATTGTTGCTGGGCTAATTGGAATATCAATGAGCGACAAGAAAGTTCATAATAAATTTGACACCATTGGTCTTGTGGCTGTTGTAGCATCATTGTTTTGCGATGCTTTCGCTTCAAATCTTGAAGATAAAGCATTTTCAACATATCAGGCACCGCAGGATGAAGTTATAGCCATGGTGTATATCATTGGGTCATTTCTAGTTGGCATTGCTTCAATCCCATCAGGGCAATTTTATAGAGGTGTTATCAGGTGTAAAGAGAATCCGTGGCTGATGGCATCAATTATTCTTTTTTCCTATTTGGGGGCTGTTGGTGTTCAGTTTGTTTACCTATTGATAAAGGCATTTGGATCAGTCGTTGCAGTAATGGTTACCTCATTGAGAAAGGCTTTCACTGTGTGTCTTTCATTTTTATTGTTCTCTGATAAGAAGTTTACCTCAAATCATTTCTTTTCTATTTTATCTATTTCTGCTGGAATAGGAATGAATGTGGTTGGCAAAGGAAAACAGAAAAAATCTGGTGGGGAAGGCAAGAAACTATCCGAGAAATATTCTAATCCCAAAGATGCTCCAACAGATAACGACATCGGAGCCGTTGAGGATGTAGAAGCTAATTCATTTGAATCTGATGATTCTAAATAAATTGTTATTTCATTAATTGTTTCGTTGATGCGAAATCCTTCTGTTCAGGTAATTACTACTGAAATCGGGGGATCATGTTTAATAATTAATCTCGCAAACAGAACTGATACGCAAATAATTTGGATTGATCCGATTAAAGGTTTTCCTGTCTTTACTGGATGCCCAGGATATGATATATTTCCAACTGAGTATGCAGCAATGGCGCGAGTTGAAGAAAATAACAATATTATGAAGGAAATTAGCGGATGTTTTGTTATGGGTTTGGTTTTTACCGGAAATTCAACATTAATTTTTATTTGCACCGAATATGAAAAGATTGGGAGTATATTTTCTCAACATGATATAAACACAATCAAGAAATTCTTTATTCATGTAATTGAACACAGAAATCTAACGTTTTCTGAAGAGTCAGCCATCAAGAACCTCTCTGAATACCCTTTGCCTTATCAACATTATTTCTCTTTTACCTATGATCTCTCATCTACATTGGTTGGGAAAAAAATTCAGAATTGCTCATGGAATCGGGATATTGCCTTACCCCTCTCCGGATTTGCCTGTGGGCACATATGCCCTCAAGTAATTATAGGTCACTTTAGCGAATCAAATATCTTAGACTGCCATGCTTGCATAATATCCAGAATAAGATTTGATTCTATTGGTAGCTTGAACTCTATTAGAGGGACTTTCATAGGTGATAACATTGGAAATTTCGCTTCAATTGAATTCGTCATTTCGAGGCCCAATGGAAATGGATATGAGGCTGTATCAAGTGTAATTTTTCGATCGAGCACCCCAATTTGTTTTGAACCAAATTCTAAAAAGCCCACTCTTAGTCCTCAACTAAATATCCCCCCAGTATTCCAGAATTTGTTCCAAAGATATGACATTGATAAAATTAACGTTGTTGATATGTCACATAATGGATGCGCATTTAGTTCCAACATTGACAAAGCTCTCAGAGAATCCATATCATTTTTTAAAGATAAGTATTCACTCAAACTATATACATGTGATTGGGTATGCATGAGAAAACAGCTATCTCTTGATGTTGCTTCAAAATCAATGTTAAACACTTTCAAATCATTGATCGAAGAGAGTGGGGTGAACTATGTTTTTATTCATAGTGATCATAGCACAGAATTGGAAATTCAGAAAACATATCAGCTTATTACTTCTCATTCAGGTTTAAGTTCATGTACCTCTGGTTGTTATTTCTGTTTATTAGCTATGTTTCCATTTTTAATTTCAAAAATTACTGGAAATCCGCCTCGAATAATAACTATAAATGATAATTCGAATAACATACTCATTGAATTAATCTCACAATCATTGCTTCTTCTCGATTCAAGTCTATATATATATTCAAGGGGGGAGCTGAATCCAATCAAACCAGATTTGCTCGAAATGGCACCTTTGGAATCTAATGAGTTGTTTTACACTAGTTTTATTCGAAAAATATTTTTATCAATTGATTTTCAAGGCTTTATATCCTCATTACCTATTATCAGGGGATCATATCCGAGGTCCATTTGTAATCAAGTGAATGGTACTCTTTTGCCTTCTTCTCATTTTTTATTTCCAAAAGGTATATCCCCAGACCTTCTCAGCTCATATCATTCGTCTCATTTCATCGAATTATCTGATCCTCCAGTAGTTTTAATGTTGTCTGAGGCTATTGTTGTTGCGGAGATTCACATGTGGATGGAATCATATGAGAAGACCTCTCAATCACCTTCCTCTGTTTCAGTTTATGGAGGCTTATATATGAATAGGACATTTCCTATCATTGAGGATGTTTTGTTGCCTCAACCAGAGATTGATCAGTTTATTTGCATTAAAGTGAATTATTCTCATGGGTATTCACATCATTTTTCTCCTGCACTATTCACAAAAGTAAGGTTTTTAATGTTTAAATTTAAAAGTAGCGATTCGTTTAGAATAAGTAATATTCGAGTATACGGGACAATTAAATCAGAGTTTATAGTTGAACCTTTAAGCTCAATTCCTCCTCCTATAACCAACCAAATACCCGAAAGTACATTTTTTGATAAAGAAGAGAGCCGAATCAAAACAAATGTACCTCCTTCGGAGTATTTTTCTTCAATATCGACTAGCGGTGATATTCCAAGCAATTTTGTTCTGTCCAACATTTTAGAATTGTATCCAAGTGGACTTAACACCAGTCATATGTGCAAAAAATGTAATAATTCTGCTGATTTTAGATGTGGAATGTGTCGGAAGTATCTTTGTAGTGGATGTTCAGAAATAAATAGCATCAAGGATAAAACATATGATCCTAAAGGGCTTTCCAAACTATGTGATGTATGCAAAATTGTCCGAACAAGAATAATTGAAAGAGTAAATAGGCTTGAGAAAATCAAGACCTATATGATAATGCAGAATTTCCCATTTATTATGACTCCAAGTATATACCCAAGTTCATATATTCCTTTTTCTAATTCTCCAGTTTACATACCAGCATACCCTTTATATGAGGCACCATCTGGTTTTGACTTAATGTTATGGAAAGGTAATCAATGGACTCCAAGGGAAACTCTCATACCCATAACATTAGTGCTTCGTCAGTATTCAGCATTGACCAATATCGAAATTGTTACTGATAACCCATTTTCATTGATTTTCGATGAGCCAGAACAAGATCCTATAATGGTAGAGCCACCAGGATCATCATATCGTATATCTCTATGCACTCGATTAATTAGTTTTCGAATCATTGGGAAGAACATATCTATTCAAAGACTGGCATTCTTTGGGAGACCAACTCTTGAACCTGATGAGGATAGATTGGATCAAAGGTCTGGTCTATCTTCAAATGTCAAACTCATTATCCCAAAAATTATTGAAAGGTCTAAATCTAAGACTGTCGCGGAATTGTCCAAATTAACCCAAATCTCTGGAATTGAGTTTTCCGACTTGAGGTCTTTGAAGTCCTTATGCGTTTCCATTGAGGATGATAAGCGAAAAAGGAGTGAATGGTGGGTTATTCCAAAAGTAATGGGATCATCAAGACTATATTTTGCGGAAAAATATGACTGCCTTCGAATAATAATATGGCCAGTGGAATATTCTCAAGATTATGATCCTGCGATGATCAGACTTATTGTTTCATAAAATAATAATAATCAAGAAAATTTTAATGATTTATGCCTCAACATTGACTACAAGATCATAAAGAATGTTTACCAATTCATCAATATGCTTATCTGCGTTTTCCTTTTGTGAAGATAATATTTGTTTAGTCTCTTTAATTATTTCCTCCGATTTTGCATTATTCTCGTTTTGGAGTTCTTGTTCATAAGACTTCAAACTATCTGCGTTTTGGGTTTTCAGCCCTTTAATTTTTTCTTTCGCTTCTTGGGGAACAAGGGATAATAGATCTTCTTTATTCTTATTTGCTTGATTAATAATGGTTACTGCCTTAGCTTTATTGGCTTTTAATCCTTCAATAACTTGGTCCATAATAAGGTAATGTCACTTTTGGTTTTTGAACACCTTTGTAAAGTCATGTAGATAGGGGAAAAAGGGGAAATCTTAGATTATCGACAATGAAGATAAACCTTTCAAATTGAAAACTCTTTCAAGATATATTTTTATTGACAGGGTTTGTTTTTTTGGTACTATTTGGAGGATATAAGGGTATATTACAATATATTGATATGTTATTGTTGCTGGATATAAGAAGACAAAAATAACTTTAATCTCTCTCCAATAATCCATTTGATGAGTGATTATACAATCATTGTAACAATCACTTCAAATCATAAATTGAGAGAAAATCGCCTAGAGTTGATTTAGGGGTGTTGATAAATCAAGGTCTGAATTTGTTTTTTTTTCGGATTTGATTTTTAATAATGCCCCATCATCAGGTCAGCTGTAGAGACGAACGACATCAAGCTTGTTTGTATGACAACAAAAGGAGTAGATGGCGTGCCCGATGACTGGTCGTATCTATGCTTCCTGCTAATTCTTATGCTTCACCGTAAGATCAAGATGATAGTCAAGCTCACGTGCAGAAACGACAGGAAGCCATTCATCCCTACTTTTATCCCGTTCAACACTCTTAAAGTCGAGAGGGTCGACAGTGAGGCGTCTATCATAGCTGCTATGATATGTGGCTCTACTAGAGCTGTGCATCCTAGCGATATCGTGATCAGGCTTAAGAGAGAAGTAGGCAAGTACATACACCCAGACCTCGTAGGTAGCTTTAGAGACCTAGCCATAGACATCAAGACATTGATAGTATGTGAGCGTACTTCACGTATGTGCTACATGGACAGTGAGGCTAAGCCTAAGACTATTGCTTATGAGACTATGCAAACCCTCGCGGACATGCTGTCTGAGCAGAAAGACGAAGAGTCTCTCGAGTAAATCTTTAAATCTTTAAACACTTTATAAACTGATGAGGACAGGTATGCTGAGTTTTGTTTTTATATATACAAATTATCACACTATTTTTTACTTTCTATTTCTTTTGCGATTTCTATAAGCTTGTCACATACAAAATCAATATCTTCAATTGACAATCCTTGATGAAGACCTACAAGGATACCGCCCCGAAAAATATCTTCTGTATTCTTAAAACGACCTGGATCAACATTATTAAACAATTTTTTGTAGTATGGCTGCCTCAGAATATTACCAGCCATACATAGCCTTGTTTGTATTCCAATATTTTCCAAAATACTTACTAGATCAAATCGATTATGATTGCACACCAAAGGCATGCTCAGCCATAAACAATCCTTGTTCTTTGGTAATTGATAGAACGGACAATCTTTAAGCCTTTCGCAATAGTGATTAAAGTTTTCTTTCCTTTTCCTAGCAATTTCAGGGAACTTCTTTGCATTCTCAATACCAAAAGAAGCACAAAATGGGGGAACCGAAAAATCCCACAAGTCACATTTTCTCAATCTATAGCACTTCTCTGCATACTCATCACTGTTTGTTAGTACCATCCCACCCATTCCGCCGGAGCTTATTACATGGGATGGATAGAACGACACAGTGGCAATATCCGCATCACAGTGTGTGATTGTATCACACGCATCTTCGATCATTTTTATGTCTTCTCTGTTTATTTCCTTCAATTTCTGCTTTAGTCCAATAAAATCGAATTTATCTCCTACCAAATCGGGAATTAGAATGCACTTAGTTTTTGGAGTGATGCAATCAAGAACCATCTGAACAGAGGGAATAATGTACCCTTTTTCAACATCGCAAAAAACTGCTTTCGCGCCACAAAAAACAATGGGCGATAACGTTGTTGGAAACGTGCACGCTGGGGTTATAACTTCATCTTCAGCTTTAAATTCCATGCAAAAACAAGCTAGGAGATTGGCTGAACTGCCAGAGTTCACAAAAATCCCATACTTCGTCCCAAATATTTCTGCCACAACTCTTTCAAACTCGACTATTGCTGTTGTATCATCAAGCTTTTTAGTCCTAAACCACTCTTTAACTTGAGTCATCTCTGCTTCTCCGTAGGACTCGAATTGATTTGGCGCATAAAAGATTTTGCGCATTTTGTAAAATGGTCATACGATAAGTAAAATGCTTTATTCGGCCTTCACTTTCTTCTTAGGAAGAAGGGCGAAGACGAAGAGGGCGACTGATGTCATTACAAACAAGATAAGAATCTTAAAGTCTACCTTCTTTCCCTTGAATAATATACCGCCGGCGAACAGGATTATTGAAGCTAAAACCATAATAATCATTTTCATTGGGCCAACGGCACCGAACGGGCAGGCACAATTACAACCACATGATCCCTTAGCACATGTATCTGGGGCTGTTTTCTTTGCTGTGGATTGAGGAACTTCCTTCATTGGTGTCTCCTTTGCTGGGGTTGCTTGGCTCATTATGATAATTTTAAACGTCTACATCACTCATGCAGTTAGCTTTCAAAAATTATCCCCGACCAAGTATACTATTCAATAAATTATTAACGGTCTATCGTATGTGTAAAATAATGTTTACATTTAGTTTATTCGGTTATAGCCGTTTAGATTAAAATCTAATGAATCCATTCCTTATCAGCATTAAAAACTGCGATATTGAGTCAGTTCGTCGCCATTTAAATAATAGTGCCCAAAATAATGGGTTTTCCCAATTATTTGACTCTCATGATTCTGAAGGCAGGACATCTCTTCATATTGCTGCCTTTTATGGTTATCAAGAGATTTGCGAAGTTCTTATTGAAAATGGCGCTCCAGTTAATGCACAAGATTTTCAAAATAATATTCCAATTCATTTGGCAGTGCTGAAAAATCAGATTAACGTTGTTGAGCTTTTGTTGAATAATGGATCACTATTAGACAGCGTCAATGATGTTTTTTTTTGTATTTCTGAAAGTTTCTTCATTTTTTTTGGAGTTTTTATGGTTTTAACTTTCTGCACCACTCCATTTTGCTGCAAAGAACAAGAATAAGGAAATTGTTGACATGTTATGCGCCACGGGAGCTGATCCTAATATTATAAATAAGTTTTTTCATGCTTTCATCAAGGAGTATTTTTTAAACTTATTGTACTCCAGTGAATAATGCAGCAATCGCAGGTTGGTTTGAAGGTTTAACTACTCTTGTTGGATATGGAGGAAAAATAGAAATGTCAGGGACCAAAATGGCTCCCATTTTAATACCACCAGTAGAATCATATACAAATGAAATCAAACAAGATGAATATGCACAAATCATTGAGTTTTTAGTGGATAAAGGAGCTGATATATTGTCTTGCAATAATCCCAAGGATGCATCAGCCAAATTATCAAAGGGATCCACTCCACAGAATCAGTTTAGTTTTAAATGTCCGTTGATTTTGGCACTGAATTACGGAGATCCAAAATTGCTTAGAATCCTGCTCAAGAAGAAGGTATCACTTAATAAATTATTGCCAAATGGAAAACTTCCTTTTGAGTATGCAATTGAAAGAACATGCTCAAATGAGATTCTCAACATATTAATGGAAAATGGGGCAGATATTCATCGACAAGATAACGAGGAAAAAACATATTTACATTTTGCAACTGAAAGAAAGAACTCTCAAGCAGTTAAGTTTTTAATTCTGAATGGTGTTGATCCTTTGATTTTCGATATTCATAGAAATTCTCCACTCTTTTATGCTGCTAAAGAGAATGATATTGAATTAGCCAAAATATTTATACAGAATGGATGTGATCCTGAGTTCAAAAACAAAAAGCTCAGATCACCTTTAACTATAGCGAGTAAAGAATTAGGGAAAATAATGAGCGATGAAATAATTAAACCAGGAGTTGAAGATACTATTAAAAAAGCTAATCAGAAAATACAAGCCAACGACTCCAAAATTATAAAAGAAAAGGTTCATCAAAACCAATTAGAAGTCTCCAAATCCACCAAAAAGTTTTCTTTAACAGTCACCACAACCCCACAATCTAAGAAAATTAAAACACAGGCTAATGTTTCACAGGCTAGACCTTGGGGAGGTTCTGTTGAAAGTGAGTTTTTTAAACGAAAAGTACGACTTCAATTAAATGATCTTCGAAAAGAAATGAATAAAAAGCTCGAAGAGCTCAAGTTGGAAGTTGAAGAGCTCAAAACCCAAATCGATGATAATGAATAAACAATAAGTTTTTAATATACAATTATTTTCTATTCAACAAAAACGAGGGTTTCCGTGGCATATCAAGTTTTGGAATCTTATAGCTAAAAGTCATGCCATGATCAATTGGAGTTTCATCATCAGAAGCCAGTAAATCATCATTTTTTGACATTATAATTGGGACTTCATAAGATGGATATGATCTAGATTCAATGATAAATTTCATAAGTCCATATTGGATTCTTCTTTCATGAAACAACTTTACAGCAGCCTTTGATTCAACTCTCATTCTCTTCTTCTCATTGATATATTTTATCCATAGGTGTAAATATTTTTGCTCTAAAGACTTAGACCATTGAGTTAAAACACTTGTAACCAAAAAACATCGCCTTGAGATAACAAAATGATTGGCTTTCCATCCTTTCATTGCTTTGGATAGAATAGATATGTGGGCAAAAGTCTCCGCTCTTCTATTCAAATCTTTCTCATGCTTCAATATGTTTTTATGGACTCGAAGCGTTTCAAAGCATCTATAAAGTAAACTTAGTGTATTAAATCTTTTAGCCATTTCTAACATATTTTTCTCATTATGGCTTTCCATAAATCTAATATGCCATTTATTTAGTGCCCTCTTTTGATTTGCTTTTCTTAAAGCCCTGTTAAGTTTTGAAAGCCTTATTCTCTCTAATTTGTGAGTCACATACAAGGATCTCCATTCAATAAAATACTTGTTCTTTTTCCATAATTCGAAGGAGCTCTCAGAATTATCAAGATTAGAGTTTTTACAAATCACACTGTCATATTTGTTGATCCAAACACGTAAACAACTCTTCAAACATATTATTCTATCTAGTTCAGTAATCATAAATTCTCTGTTTGTAAGATATGAGGTCATATTAAAATATCCGATCCATTTATCAAAATATTGGTTCAATATGTGTTTTCTTGCATTCCTTTGGCATTTTATAATCTTTTTATCAATATTCATTCGTTTAATCAATCTGTCATACCATTTATGAAAATACATTGCAACATGGCGATGTACATGTATTGATACTATATATTGTTCTTTATTAGATTTCAAAACCCTGTTCTTAAACCTTTGAACCCAAAAACAATAACAGTTCTCAACAATGTGGCTTTCATATGATTCTCTATATAAATTTGATCTGGTTTTAAGCTTTCTTTCTCGAATCCATTCTTCAAAAATCTGCTTTTTAATAAAAATCAAGTGATTATAGTGGATTTTGTCCTCAATATCTCTTTCATACCTGATTTGTTGAACATTTTCCTTAAAAAGTTGAATACAATTGCATAATATTTTTCGATTCTTATTTAAAAAATGATTTTCTGCAATTTTAATGATATGCATTGAATACTTCCACTCATTAAAAAAAGATTTTTCATATATTTGTTTCCTGATTAAAATAAATTTCAAGAATGAATGCCTTGTTTCTTCTTTTTTCTGAATAAGAATTTTCCATAATATAAAATGCTTGAACGCCACAAGTTTTTGTCCTGTTTCATGCAAAGACTGAAACAATTGGAGTTTTACAATCCAAGCATGAATATATTTAGCCATAATATTTTTAGAAATCATTCGCATGAGAGCTATTTCTTTAGCCTTAATATAATAACTTCGCTTGGTAACGCTCTTCCATTGTACAAAAACTCGACCCAAAGCTTTATTTCGAAAGAATACCTCGGCTATATATTCATCCTCAGACTTTTTATCACTAATATATTCACCCAAAACAACCTTTGGAATCTCATTTGTCAAAGAAAAACTAGAATTCTCATCAATCATTGCGAACGTTTAAAATTAAACGATAAAATAAACCAAACTTTATGTAAACTATCGGCAAAATCTGTCTCGAGCAAATTTTAGATTTATGTTTGTTACTAAGTCAAGTGAACAATTATGCAATATTGATTTTATGATGGAAACAGCATTTGTACATCGTATTATACCATTTCAGCTTATGAATATGCCTAAGGGGAAGAAGAGAAATTATTTGCCACCTCGATTAAATTGTGAAATCCCAAATGACTATGTAGATCGCTTGAAAACCCTTGAAAACCTTGGTTTTTGCCGTTCTGATTGTGAAAAAGCTTTGAAATATTCATCATATGTTGTGGAAAGGGCTGGAGAAATGCTAATTGATGGAAATTTGCCTTCAGATTTCTGTGAATCCGAATCTGAGTTTATTAGAAAGAGAGAAAATTTAAAGAGAACATATTTAATAAATGAAAGAAGGCAACTACCCCAAAACGAGGTGAAAGATCTGAAGGAGCTTCTTAATATTGGAATCGAAAAAGATTTAACATATCAAGTATACATGATAATGGACAAAGATTTAGAGTTGTCCAGGTCTGCTTTGATGAGTTTTTAGTAAATTGTTTAAAATAGATGAAGTTTTTTGGACAAATAAATGCTATTCTTTTCCTCTATTTTTTAGCTTCGAGATATCCATTTCGATTAAAAGAGCCCCATGTGTTTGTTATGGTTGAAGGGAGAAGGGTTCACGCCTTTTTTGTTAATTTCACTCAGAATCAACGAGATAATGTTTTAAAGAGTCAAATTGATTATGATAATTGTCCAATGTGCTATTTTAAGTCGTTGAATAATAATTCTAATAGTTCTCCAAGAGACATGGTTTTAGCAGTTGTGATTAATAGGGTTAATAATATTTTCCCATGGGTTAGAAGCCTTAGAACAACAGGATGCAAAGCAAAAGTGGTTTTACTGTTTGATAGCGTTTCATATTCTCATTTGAGTGAAGATACACATGGTCTTTTTGTGAATTGTTCAATATCATATTTTAATGTTGGTTATATTCCAAATGTACACTACAATGCAATATTTGCGATAAAAAATATGCTTGGATACGATTTTCTTACCCATGTTTGCGAAAACTTTGATAGGGTTTTATTTGTGGATCTTTATGATGTTGTTTTTCAGGAAGATCCTTTTAATTCTAATATAGGATTGAAAGAAATGATAATAACCAGAGAAACTCCGCCATTTTCAAGAAGTTATAATAATCAACAGAGAGTTTTACCTTTGTTCAATAGCACACAATATATGAATGTTCTATTTAAACCTGTTTTAAATGCAGGTTTGGTATACTCTGACCCTCATTCGCTGATTCGATACTGGGAAATGTATTTTTCAATGTTTAATCCAAATGATTTGAATTCTCTTAAAACATGTGACCAAGGTTATATGAATTATTTATACTATAGTGGGAGAATGGAAATGGCAGGTATCAGAGTCAGAGTGTTTTATAGAAAACATGGATTTGATACACTTTCTTCAGCAGGACTTAATCCAAATGATTTAAAGATCGGTACTGCTGTTTTCAAGTCAACAAATACCAGATTGATCATAATTCATCAGTTTGATCGAATGAGACTATGCATTGATGACTTAATTCAGAAATGTCCACAAGGAAACTATATGGTCAAGGAAGGGTCATACACAAGGATATGGTAAATTTGTTTCAAGTAATTTCATTGGGAACGTTAGAATATGTTAATTAATACCTGTTAAAAAATTTTTTGTTTTTTGTTTTAAACAATATGTTGGTTCATGTTTAAAAATATATAATAACACAAAGTATTATGTTAATCAATGGAAAACAAATATTTGAATAGGTATTAAACACATGAACCCCCTTGTTAATGAGTCAATGATTTGCCTAACTTTTTCTGAAACTCTTTTATAAATCCATGATTCTTGAGCAATAAAACAGGACAATGAATTGTTATTAATCAGTAGAAACGTGAATATTCAATTATTAAGAGTGTATCAAAAATATATGCAAACATACTTGCCAGCATTGCACTTTTTCAAATTTAGATATATCAATTGGGATTTGATTTTCCTTTATTATTATTACTTTCAATATGTTAACTGTCAACATTATTCACAATAACAGTCCATCTAGCCATGCAAATGTTGGCATCTATAGTGGAACTTCAAAGATGGAGTATTATTTCATTTGTAAGAACCAAAAAACAATATTCTCTGAAATTATGGGTTCTCATGAAATGATAAATCCATTTGTTGATCATTTGGTATCATTATTTTCAGATAATACTCCAGTTATAACAGCCAACAACAACTTGTTCACATTAAAAACAACACATAGTATACAGTTTTTCAAATCATAAACCTGTTATGCTTATATTTCCATAATAGTTTTAACAATCAGAGAAGCACACAAAATAACAAAAACAGGAACTTATGAGGATATAGTTTGTTTTTGTCAGATGAAGTACATATGATAATTGTTGAATTCAAAATATTCGGGTACTATTTTTCTTGTGAAACCCCATTTTTACTTATAAAAACAGAAATTTTAATCCTTGTCGGGTAATATTCGAGACTCAACTTCATTAAAGAAATCTATAATTCTTGTTTTCGGGTTTTCTTTAGCTAAACCAATTGGGGACCTATTCAATCTATCAACATAATTTATATTAGCTCCATAATGAACAAGATACTTGACAACATCAAGATGTCCATTCTGAACAGAACATAGAAGTGGAGTCCTCAGAAAATGACTATTTACGTATATTCATCCTTTTCATCAACATCAACACCAAGATTAATAAGATATTCAACAATATTAACATGGCCATTTAATGCTGCACAATGAAGAGGAGTTAGCAAAAAAGTTGATTCAAAGCATACTTATTCTTAGCCATTATACTAGCTCCTTTCTTAACTATGTATTTAAAAATGCATAGATCACCATAATATGCCAAATAATGAAGTGGTGTCATCAAATACAAACATTATCAGCAAATATATTCTTAGCTTTTATATCCGCTCCATTATCTATAAGGTATTCAACAACACTTGAATGACCATTTTGAGCTGAGCTATGGAGAGGCGTCCACAAAAACAAAAATGAGATACCTCTGACGTTTTAGCATTTATATCTGCTCCATTATCAATCAGGTACTCAACAAGCCTACGATTGCCTTTTGCAGCAGCCCAATGAAGGGCAGTCCAATCATACAAAAAAATTCTTCACTACAATCCTTTGCCATTATATCTGCACCATTATCAATCAAGTATTTCACAACAACAAAATGGCAATTCTCAGTAGATAGATGGAGAGGTGTACAAAGAATGATAAAAAATGAACACTTTCAGAAATTGAATTTACATCAGCTCCTTTATTAATAAGATATTTAACAATACCAATATGACCATTTTTAGCAGAATAATGGAGAGGAGATAAACCATCATCATCACTTGCATTAATATCGGCCCCATTTTCAATTAGAAAAATCATCATTGATAATCGAAAGTATTCTGCAGCATTACATATGCTCTCTGTAAGATTTATACTCTTTTCACTGCATATGCGGAAGATATCCAAAGACCCACCACATACAACTAATGATTTCACATTGTCATTAATTTGGAAACCATTCATCAAAAAATGCTTAAAACTCCTAATAGACCCAAAAAATCCAGAAAACGACAAAAAATCAAGATATTTTGGCTTAAAACTCCATTCAAAAGGACACCATTTGGCTTCACTTCGATTAGTGATATTGCCAACTTAAAAGACCTCTATTGAACAAATGATATATTAGCACCGGGCATTCTCTTGATTTTTGCAATAATATTCCTTTGAAATCGGCCTTTGATAAATAGTAAATGCATAATGCAACTGCTTTTTCAAGCATAAGGGGACGAACCCTTGGAAACATAACAATTCTGTCAACCCAAAACTCTGCATCATATATATCATGCATATCTTCTCCTGCTTCCCCAAAAAGACTACTTTCAAACATGTCATTCTCATCTAACATATTCAACCTGAGCTCACCAATATAATGTAATTTACATTTTACACTTATTTTGTGAACTTTATCTTATCGTTTTTTAATCACACGGTTTCTAACAAAAAGTGGAGCAACCTCCAGTTTATTGATGAGCGAACAATCAACACTCCAATTTAAGTTTATTGTTATTGGATGTAGTGGAGCAGGTAAAACATCCATTCTTCGTCGTCTTGTTGACAACAAATTCACAAAAGGGACACAATCAACTGTTGGAATTGAGTATTTTACCTACGTCACAACTATTGAAGGAAAGAGTGTTAAAATGATGATTTGGGATACAGCAGGTCAAGAGAGGTTTTATACAATTGCTAAAGCCTATTTCAGAAGTGCTTTGGGTGTTATTCTTGTGTTCGACATCACTGACCGCAAGAGCTTTGATCAACTTCCTAGATGGCTCAGAGATGCTAGAATGGAAGCAGATCCAAATTGTACTGTTATTCTTGTTGGCAATAAGAGCGATTTGGCAGAAAACAGATCAGTTTCCAAGGAAGAAGCCGAGAAATTTGCAAAGGAGCATGAACTTGAGTATATCGAAACATCAGCTTTGAGTAACAGCAATGTTGAGGAGGCATTTTTGCGCACAGGCTCATCTTTAATGAGGAAACAAGCAAGTGGAAAGATTGCTAATGCTGGTGGTGGAGCACAGCAAAATACTGTTCCAATTGGAAACAATAACAATGATGGAAAGAAGAAGGGCTGCTGCTAAAGATTTCTCTGAGTTTTTTTACTCGTTGTTTGAATTATCAGATGAATGGCTATCAGAATAATCGCGGCGATCTCTGCTATAATGATGCCGTCTTGGTGGGCTCCTTGATCGGTAATGATGGTGGCTTCTAGAATGACTTCTTCGATACGAGTCATCAGAATCATCACTATGCTGATAACTTGAATGATGCCTTGATCTATAGTATTCTCCGTCATATGGTTCGTTACGACTTCGACTATAACGATTTCTATCTTTATCTCTGCGATCATCTTCATCATCACTATAGTAGGAATGTCTTCTTCTTCTTGATTCATAGTCTCTGTAGTCGGGTTCATCCTCCCTTCTATTAACTTTTCTGGGTGGAGGATTTTCATCACCTGGAGACACATAAATGGTTCTTCCTTCATATTCGGTTTTATTTGTCTTCTCTAATGCAATTTTGGCCTGTTCCTCTGTCTCAAACTCAATAATGGCCATACCCTTTGATTTCCCTCCATTTTTTTTTGGAATTCGAGCCGAAATTACAGTGCCGAATTCTGAAAACTTCGTCTTTATATCTTCGTCGGTCACTTGATAAGGAATGTTACCGACTATTACTTTTTTATATGATTCCTTACTCATCCAATCAGATCTAGCCAGACCAATTCAAAAAATAACGTTTCATATTTACAAGGGTCAATCCAGGTCGTCTGTGTTCAAAGTACTAGACATAAGTGACTTAATTACCGCTCTTGGGATTCTGCAACTTTCCACAAACTTAGGTGGCATTGTTTCAAGTCTTTTCCATCTAGATATCCATCTGAAAAGTTGGTCTGGTTCGGGTATTTGCGAAGCAATCAGTGCTGCTTTCCACAATGCGAAAAGATCATCGAAACGAAGAGATTGAGATATTCCTTCGTTTTTAACATTAGCCAAGAGAGCAGCTATTTTCAGGTTGGTTTTATGGACGATGTAAGCAGCATCAATTGGATCGGTCATGAATAAACAGCTTAATAAGTCTGAACATGTTCCCGCAAGAATTGGTGATTTGGAGAAGAGTTCACTAGGTGGATGCCCTAAAAATTCTTGAGGGACTTTGTCTTCTCCAATCCCTAGTTCCATCATTGTGCATGTTGTTAATTGTGATAATCGTTTTTGAAGAGATTCTGATGCCATTCCACGTGGAGTCTCATAAAGAGAATAGCGCTCAAAGAGAAGGCGAACCAAAATGGATTTGATCACTTCTTTTTGGTTTCGAGACTTTGCACTGTTCAGAGAAAGCCATTGAACTAACTCATTATGCGATTGATCAAGTGCAGAAGGAAGTTGTTGATCATTAAGATGCTTCATCGAACGAATCTGGAGAGGAGAACTATTAGATAACAAAAAGCGAGTTAAAACTTGAAATTCGTCGGTATATGGAACATAGTGAGTATCAGGATCTCTGAGTTTCAAATGAGCATTTATCATTTTCTTCACAAAGCTCTTATTAACTTCCACATTCGAAAAGGGCTGGGGAATAAAACTCAGCTGAATCGATATATCATCAAGAACATTCTTATATGCTCTATATTGACAAAAAACCTCTGGCATATAGTCAAATTCAATTGCTCGCCAGCTTTGGAGAGCATGTTGCTGATTAATGTGAACATATCTGGGATGTTCCGCGAGATACTTACATAAATTTTGTATAGATTGCAAAATCTCATATCTTCTTGTTAGAAGGGATAATCTGGTTGCATTTAGAGATGTTCTTATTGAAGTAAAGATTGGATAAATAACCCGAAACCTTCTATAGGGAATCGCATTCAAATATGACTCTTTCACTTGCAAGTTTAGAGAAGTTCTTCGAATTGGAGATGATTTTATCAGGTTCCTAACTTCGGTAATCAAATCAGATATCTCAAGAATAGCTGGAGTTATTTCGTTATATGTTTCCTCGAAATGAGGGACAAGAACTTGATTTATATAGGTAAAATCAGGATAACCCTCTATTGGTAGCTCCACAATAAATTCCATTATTTCTTCTTTAAGGAATTCGGCTGGAATTGGATCTAGAGAAAATTTGGGATTTTTGGCACGAAAAGGCTCAGGAAGAGGCTTTTTTGGCGAAGACGGAGGGCCTTCATCACCAAGCTTGAACAAAGGGCTTTTCATGTAAACGTTTTTATATCTCTCCATCTTTGTCGAGAATAATATCCATTAAGGAAGCTTCATTCTCTTCAAAGAAGTCCGAGCTATCGAAGTTCTCACATGACTCACCAAATAATCTCTCGATTTCCGATTTGATGATGAAACTATATGCTTGAACATCTGAATTCTCAGAAAAGTCGGAGTCAATAGTATCAATGATCTGATTAACCAAGAGTGCTTTTAGTTCTTCTGTGATTTGATATCCAAACAATGAATAGATGAATTTCAATATCAATATTTGATCTTCATCCTGACATATAGGTAACAACGCAGATATCATTGATGGTATTCCATGAAGGATGAGAGCCTCGATATTTGATATATTAAGAGATTTTTGAACTAAAATCAAACATTTTGTGGCATTAATTTTTGATGAACATATTCCTTGCTGGAGAATAAGTTTCATTTTTGAGAAGAAATCATCAAAGAACATATTATCTAACACAATATCGATTTTACGATCCGCTATAAGGGATAAGAGCACCATTGATTTCGATGAAATCGAATCATTCTCATTGATACACAAATTTGGTATGGAGGAAATGTCCAAAAAATGTATTTCATTGGTTTTTGAAAAAAGTTCGAATGACAAAAGAATTGTATAAACACAAAACTCCTCGCAAACTAAATACTCAGAGGAAACAATATTTTCAACATTCTGAATGTGTTCATTTTCAAGAATACTCATGGCACTTTCATATGAGTTGGTGGATAAATAATACAAGCCTTTCAAAAAACTAGTCCTTGCAATCAATCCATTATTTAAAAAGTTAATGATAAAGAAGTCAACAAATTTGCCGAAACATTCCAATTGCTCAATCACACAAAGCCTATACAGGAGTGTAGACAATGCTTCCTTAACCTGAATATTTTGATGCAAAATAAAATAGTCCATTAATAATTCGGGTTCAAAATATTCTAAAAGAAGATTTCTTTGGAATTGGGAATTAGAAACAATGCGGGATAAATCATTAATAATGTACACACACTCATCGGAAAAGCTTGGAATACATTCTTTGAGATAATCACATATCTTTATCTGTAAATCTGATGAAATCAAGTTTTTGTTGTCATGCATTAGCATTTTACTCGCAATTTTCCACAAATAATGCAAATTAGAATTATTTTTCCCCAAAGATAAAATATTATACAAAATTTCTTCAATGAAATCAAAGTACATTGTAATTATGTCGAAATTATTGATCATTTTTGCAAAAATGTTGAGCCGATTAAAAAAGCCGACAAAATCACCATTTTCATAGTATTTCTTCATTAAAATAATACTGTTCTCTATTTTTTCACTGTTATCAAAAAATTCAACATCGGAAGAATTGATCAATAAAACTTGATTGCCCTTATACTCCATAAAAACTACAATTCTGCGAATTTACTCTTCTGTCTTTAATAGATACCATGAAGGCGTGGTATTAAGTTCATCAAAATCAGTATTAAGTTCCAAATCAGGCTTCCATACAGTCTTAACCTTCTTTGGAATTTCTTCTGCAGGCTCAGGCAACCTATCAATAGCATCTTCTTCTTCAGGCTGTTCTTCATTCTTTTCCTCTTCTTCAATTTCCCCATCAATCCTAGCATATTCACCATGTTGAGCCAAACCTTTACCTTGAACCTCCCATTTCGCTCTTCCAAGCGGTTGATCATTTTGGAACACACCCATATATACCATACCATTTTTAGTTGTCCACTTCATTAATCCATGCCTCCTTCCTCTTCGATATTCACCATCAAAAACGGAACCATCGCTTTGAACTCGATAAATGCCATGTCCATGTCTTAATCCATATTGCCATTCTCCTTCATATACATCGCCGCTTGGATATGTATAGCTTCCTTTTCCATGCCTATAGTTTTCAAACCATATTCCTTGATAAACAGAGCCATCTGGATAATGCATAATCCCAAAGCCATGTCTCTTGTGATTTAAGTATTCACCTTCATAAACACCACCTTTCTTCCAAGTATATGTTCCTTTCCCGTTTCTCATCCCGTTTAGGTACATTCCATCATAAACATCCCCATTTTTGAATGTCATCTTACCTAAACCAGAGCGCTGACCTGAATCATCGCGTTCTCCTTCATATGTGCCTATGTTCAAAGCATCTTCTTCTTCATTGAAATCGGTCATTGATGTGCCACTTTTAATACGTTATTAAGCTAACTAACGGATTATTTATTTTATCCAAATTTGACTTTCAAAAGAATGAAGAAAATTGATAATAAAAAAAGCAAGTGCTTGGAGGAGTATGAACCTCAAAAAAGCTAATAACAATTTTATCAAACCAATCATATCTTGTTTTTTCAACATTACATTCCTCTTTCCAAAAGAAAAGTTGTGATGTTTAATCTAAATTATCATGGTTTGATTAATAGAAAACAAGAGATGGTCAGAAAAAATAGTTAATGATACATATATTTGCTTTTTTACTGAATTTGGAATCATACAAGGGATAAAATTGAATAATGGACAACAAAAATCTAATTTTGTTTTAAGATGGAAGATTTCGTTTGAAAAATTTCTTTTTGGTGGTGGAAATGAGATTATTATCAAAGATATTGAGTTTTGTGTCGATCGAATTGTTTTGTTACCAAAGATTCGTCCTCATCAACTTGAAAAAGCTGTGAAGTTATCAGTTAAGTACCGCAAATTGGATGATTTCAGAAGAAAACTATTAGAAAAATCTAAAGAATGCGCAGTTTTATTATATAGATATTTCAAGAGTGGTATATATATGTTTGAAGAAACCAAACCTTTCTTGCACAATAGAGACACATTCTTATTATTCTATTATTTAGGGAAAGAGATTGAATATTTTAGGAGTTTTATCGAAAACAAGGACAAAATTGATGATTTTGATGAAATATTCTTCGAGGACGAGAACAATATTGATCAATTGCTCGAGTATGGTTTTTTCCAATCAAGTATTGAGTATTGTCTTAAGTATGATGTGATTGATGATTTAGTTGGTTTCGAGAATTATTTTCAGGAAGCTAAATGGAGTCCTTTCGAGTGGAGTAATAAGCCACTATATCTTGATTTGCTTTCTTTTTCTGGATTTTTTGGCTCGGTCAAGTGTTTTAAGCATCTGTTAATCAGAGGATTCAAGATCAAAGAGAATGTTATATCAATGTTTGTCTGCGGTGGTTGTTTTGATATCTTCCAATTATGTCAAATACAACAATAATTGTGATGAGTTTTTATATTTAACAATACTCCTCTTCATTTAGCTGTTATTAATGGTCATCTAAGTGTTGTTGAATATCTGGTTAATCGAAAAGCTGATATAAAAGCAAAAAACAAGGATGGGAAAACACCATTTGGGGTAGTAAGTGATATATGATTCTTTGATTCCCATGAAGACCAGAAAAGGAAATCGAACGTTTTTGAATTCCTCAAGAGTACAACAATGATGCAGAAGGGGATTAAAAACTACATTCAGAAGATGTGATGATGGATGTAATCTTTTGGTGGATCTATTGATTGGTGATTCAAAATGAAGACAATAGAAATGAGTTTATTAATGCAATAGTGAAGGTAAGGCAGTATTAATGCCGTTGTTCCAAAATAATTCCTTCATTTATGTTTGTTAAGTATTCATCAAAAAAATGTGCTTTTTTGATTTTTTCATGTATTTATCATATGTTGAGTGAGTTGTGTTATTAATTCATTCTCTGGGCAACAATTATAATCTGATTTCCATAAAGCTTAATAGGCAATGAGTCATGTGAACGCCATGAATAATAAAGAGTAATATATTAACCATTTTCATTAAGAACAATAGATTAACATATGTATATAATACTCATTAAACAAGTTATTATGGCATGCGTTAATGAAAAAATGATTGATGAAGTGTATAAACAACCTGAACTTAAATGCAAGACAAGAGAGAAAATTTCTGAATCGAAAGTTGTTGATTATTTAGGACTACTTGCTAAAATTCAAGATCCTAACAATAATACAGGCGTTTTTGAAGAGATTAATTTGTTGGCGGAAAATGGCCAATTAGATTATGAAATATGTCCTGAATTATTCATTAATATGTTTTCTGTGGATAATTATTCCATAAAATTCGTATCTATATGCTTTCGAAGCAGTTTATACAGTATGATGAATGTTCCTTTAGACTTTATGTTTCAGAAGTATATAGAGTCATTAAATATGAGAAATAGTGATTATAAGGATATGGTTACTATTGTTTGGGAGTTTATCAAAGAACAACCAGAGATTTTGTTAAAATTGGACCCAATTTTAATCGAAGGCCTTGTTTTGTCGCTCATCAGAGTTTTAAAGATCGAAAAAGTTTTAGATTGTGCATATAATTCCCTAATAATTTTGTTTTCCACTTTCAATATACCTGATTGCGTTTTATACGAGTTTTGGATGCTGATTAATGAAATAAATGATGATCATCCTGATTATTTATTAACATACGATTCTATAATTATGCTTCTTGATTTATACCAAGAATTCTCATTAAGTATTATTATTCATGATTCTTTTTTCTCTTCATTAATAGAAAAAATGTTGTCATCACACGAAGAAATCCAATTCAGGTTGTTTAATATTATTAAGGTGATAGTATCTTTACAACCTGGCTATATATCATTGCTTAATCAAGACTTTTTGGCTCTAGAGATGAATAGTAATTGGTCTCCCAACACACAGATCAAATTCTGTGAAATGATTCATTCTATCATGTCTGCATATAGAAAAAATAAGAACAGCATTAATGAATCCAGCAAAGGGTTTTTAGAAGATTTTGCAATCAGAATAGCATCTTATCTCCCCGAAAACACTGAAAATTCTCCCTATAGTATTAGGGAAAGCGCTACTATGGTGATTTGTGATTTCATTCTTTTTGGAGAGTCTTCAATCTTATTTAGCTTTCTGTGCGGAAGAGAGTCTATATTTGATTATATGCTCGAATGTATTACTTCTCAGTCTGAAATCCTTGTTGGATCGATTATTAAGTCTGTAATAACTCTTCTAGAGTTTGGAGACCATCTTGCAAAAAATATGGGTACAAATAATGTTTATTTTCAAAAAACACAGAACCCTGAGTTTTATGAGTTGATTAACTCAATAGATACATCAATGAATTTAGATCCATTGATTAATGCTCTTAAGAACCAGATCGAGAGACTTTCTAACTTCTACTCGATTGATGAGAGTAATTCCATTGAATTAAGTATTTAAATGTTTATTTTTCCAGTTTTTTGTACCTATTTTCACTCTCTGCAAAGTACCTACACGGGTGAGATATACCTGTTTCATCGTACTCTTCGTTTTTATGCATCTCATCAAACAATATTCTACATGCTTTGCCAGGGTCGTCTTTTGCTTTGCCAATCATATGTTCAATCTGAGATAGAGGCACAGAAGGAACCATATTCTTTAAGAGACTCCTTAACTCATCATGTTGCATTGTTCTGAAGGGACAACCATGTGTTTGATCAGCAGAAGGAGCAGGGGTATTGATGATCTTAAAACATGCATGAGGGTTAAGATTTTTTGAAGAACCTTCCTTACCATAATAGTGTCTGATATTATATGCATATTGTTTATCAAATTTATCTGATCCCACTGATTTTGAAAACTCATCTTTCCAAAAACGTAGAGAATCATCAATACTCAAGCCAATTCCCTTCAAAAACAACCCAAGTTGAAGTCTTCCATCATGCATAAGCTTATGCTTACTTTTAAGTGCTTGATACATATTAAACATGCATGGTGGAAATGATCTCACAACACTTGGAATATCCTGATATGATAGTTTAAGGTAATCAGTCCTCTTCATACCATGTGTTCCCTTTCTCTCCTCATATAATGAGAGAGCAATCCTAAAAATATCACTTTCATTCAATTTTGCTTTTCGATAACTAGCAAATACTCTATTAAGATATGAAGAGTACAAATTTGCAAAGAAGCCAGAAAGCTCATTAGGTAACAATTCAACAAAACCATTTGATAACTTACATCTTGATACATCAATATAAGAAAACACATATTCAAATGGAATACTATATGTTTCAGTTTTCTGATTATAACATTGTTGAAGATCAAATGGAACTGGTGACATTTTTAACAAAAACTCAGGAAACTCAAAATCAGAAACCATCTTCATTTTTTCATATCTGGTTATTGAGTCAATAAACCTTCTGTGGAAGATTTGTTTTTCATTAGATACGAACTCTGTTTGTGTTTCAACATCTTTCAATGATATTAGCATATAAGCAAAAAATGAATGTACATCCAAAAACTCTTGGTCAGCGATGGGAAATGAAAGCTCAGGCTGAACTCTGTCTTTTGGACATGGTAAATTGACTCTTACTTGTCCAATTGGTATATCAAACTTTTGGAGTTTAGTATCAATTGTAGTATTAGATTCTAAAGAAGAGTCATCAGATTTTAAACCAACAATTTCTGAATGAACTTTTGATCTATGAATTGCTAGTTCTACCAAATCCGAAATAGCTAAATCAGATTCTGGAACATTTTGATATACTTGAACATATCCTTTAACAAGGCTGTCTTTGGATTGAGTTTTTGGTTTGTTAACTATCATTTTGCTAAATATGCGTTTAGAATTTATAAACGATAACTTAAATCCAAAAGGGTATTGTATTTTTTGTTCCAAAATTAAGGTGCTTTATGGATTTTGCACTAATATTTTTATAGTTTATCAATGGATTCTCACTTAATATCACATTTATTTCTTTTGTTAATTTGCAATTCTTTTTAAAACTGCAACTTTGGATATTTTTTGCAAGAATTATGATTTGTTCAATATTATTTCTAATAGTCATTATCATTTCTTCGTTATTTTTCAATATTTCATCGTACAATCCAATTTTTTTGAATTTTTTGATTTCAGGTTCAACAATTGTCTGTTTCGTATTATTTAAAACGATACTCATTGCTTTTTTGTCCAATAATTCAGTGTTTTCCAACATTATTTTTGCCACAAAATCTTGAATTTGGTTCATTTTTTCATTGATTCTCTCCAGCCTGTTCCCCAAATCGTTATGAGATGAATCAATTTTCGTACAAGTTCTTTTTAGGTCATTATTCAATTTCTTATTCCACTCTCTCACATACTTTTCGATCTCATCATTTTTCCTTTTAATAACCATATCAATATAGTTTTCACACATACATCTCATTGCCTGCCCTTCCATTTCTTCGACATCTTTTATCAATTTCAAACAAGATTTGATTTCTTCCGCTTGTCTATTATACTCTTTAGTCAATTCATCAATCTTTTTTTTAAGTTCTTCCTCTTTATCATCGCACCATGACAATGCTTCACTATAGATTTCCAGCATTTTAATGGTTAAACATCAATTATGATATCAGGAATATTTAACCCTTTCATACATCCAACAACCCGAAGCAAATCACTGCCTAATTGCGTAAACGCACATATTAAGTAATAATACTAATGATTATATACGCTTTTGTGGCTGTTGGATCGGGTTACATACAAATTTTTGGGTTTTATGGACAAACTATCATATAAAACGGAGTCTTTTTTATGCAGAACATCAGTTTTTTCTCATGCATACGATGACTCTGACGATTTTAATGTTGTTTCTGGTTTTTTGAATCATTACGAAGCCATTATTGATTATTATCACCATGGTGATTACAAAAAGTATTTGGAAATTACAAATAATTTGATTTTGCAGCTAAACAGGAAAAATAAATCACTAGTGGAAGCAATAATTAAAACTGGATTCATTGATTTTGTTATCGATTGTATTTTTTCCGATAAATTGGATGATTTTTTTGCATTATCTTTTAAAATGTTCGTGTATTTCTTTAATATTCAAGAAACAACGACCACAGAGTATGTTTTACATCACGTCAAGCTTCATGAAAGAATTCATGCACTTCTGTTCAGTGAGATTGAAGAGGTTACATCATATTCATTGCACATAATTAGAATGATAGCTCACGATTGTAATATACTATGCGTCGAAATCCCATTCATTTTAACTCCAGAAGATGTGTATTCCATTTTACAAAAATGCCCAAGTGTTTTAAACGAGTTGTGTTATGCGATTAGCAAATTGGCTTATCTTTCTCGTGACCCGATGCAAAAGTATAGTTTATTAATATCATTTCCTTTGCTTTTTCAAGAAGAAAAGCCCAATAATCCCCATTTTTTGCAGATAATTGGGATTCTAATTAAAGAAATGCCATGTGAAGCTTATCAGATTTTGAATGAAGACAAAAAGCTCGTAACCAATCTCCTTAATTGCATTGTGATTTCCAAATGTGATCCCACAGATATTCTTATTATTCTTACAAAAGTTTTAAAGTATGTGCCTCATGAAAGGCATAAGGTATTGTCAAACATTCCATATGATCAATTGATTGTATTAGCAACAGGAGATAGCAAATCCTCAATTCCATCATTAAAAATTCTTAAATATGCAATACCAACACGCAGTTGGCTTTTGAACAATCTCATTGACAAAGATTTTTCTAAATGGCTATATAAGAGTATTCTTCAAAAAAACTTCAGTCTGAAGAACATTTCTCTGAAGTTTGTTCCAATAATAATTAAATACACTCGCCACTCTATGAATCCTAAGAGTATTTCGGTATTTATGACATCAAAATTCATTAGAGTCGTTTTCGATCTCCTGCATTCAGACTCAATTAAAATATTGAAGTCAGTAATCAAATGTTTGGATCAAATAGTATCTATTGCTTTGCATAATAACGACAAAGAGATATTCCGTGAAATTAACGAGGATGATTTAGGGGTTCTAATCGATAAAGCTAATGAATTACCAAATACAAAGGTCCAAGTTAAAGCCCAGTTTGTTACTGAAACGATAACACAGATTTGTAATTAAAAAATGAAAATTGTACCAAGGAGCTACTTTTTTATTGGAATGAATGAAACATGTTATATGTCTGAGGGCATAAGGTGCTTGTGTGCTGGTGAGATTGGACTTTCTCTAAGTTTTTTTAAATTACAATCACCAATCACTGCAAAAGCTGTTTTTTCTGATCTATTTTTAACAAAACCTCCAACATGTTTTTTTCAAAGCGATAAATTACCGACCGAATTGCATTTTAATTGGTGTTGCTACCAATTTGCAATAAGATTCGGTGCAGAGTTATCTTTTGATCCAGGATTAATCATTCTTTTTCAACTTAAGTATCTTGAATATAAGGATTATACATGTATTTTTAACTATATTCAATTAGATTCCAATAGAGAGACACTCACCCCGAGTCTTTTCAGCAAATTATATGTGAAAAACAGGGAATTATTTCTTTTTATCGCGAGGAAATATCGAGAAAAGATTTTTTTTGTTGATTTTCGCAGTTTATTGTGTAAAATCAATCGCCTTGATTTAATGTCTGGATTAGTATTAGATGAGAAACATCTTTTTGATAGTTTTATCCATTTTTTACCTGAATTGAATGATAAAGAGCACAATATTATTGTCCAATCAGCAATCGAATGCAAAAATGAACATATAAATGTGTATCTTCAAGGGTTTTTATGCGCATTGAAGAAGAAGGCTAAGAATAATAATTCTTATATAAAACTTTTGCATGCAACTATTGAATCGAAGCACCATATTGATGATTTAGTTTTCAAGCCTATTATATCATTGATAGAAAGTGATCAGTTTGTTTCCGCATATGAGAACTCTTCTCATAATCCATCCTTTTTTGTTTTATCTTTCTTTTCTTGCTTTCCGTCTTTAGTTAGGAGAATATCTAGCATTGGACAAGCATTGGAAATTTCTCGGAAAGTATCAATCAGTATTCCATCTTTTACTGATTTTTTGGACTGTATTCAAAATGATCTCTTTCTTTTAGATAAATTATACATACTTTTGGGCCAGACATTTTTATATGAAGAACTATTTTATCATTCGATACCATTTCATCTTAAACCACTATTAAATGATGTTACAATTGAGCCTTTTCTATTTCTTCAAAATTTTGAGTCATATTCCACAAGTATTTCTAATTCAACCACAGATTTTGTTTTTATTGTTTCCTATGTCATATTTGAGTGTATTCTCAGAAACCAAAGCCCATCATCAATTTTGAAGTTTTTGATTATGATTGATGATCCAATAATGCTCCAATGGATGCTTGTTGATTTGTTTTCAATGATTTTTTTGTCTGACAAGAATGGAAAACTGGTTTTATCCCTTGACACAGCGGTTGAGCTCCTGAGCATCATACAACAATTTGCACAATTACCGAACTTAGTTCAATATGTCGAGTTTACTTTTAACAAGATTAATTGTTTTCCAATTGGTCTTGTTGGTCTCTCAGATTTATTTTTATCTTCCCAGGATTTATTTTATCCTCTTATCTTTCACAGGAAATTCCGTATCGCTGGTTTACTCCCAAACTTAAAAGATTCAAATTTATATTTGCTTCAGTTGTATCAGTTTATTGATCATTATTATGAGGATCAAATTGTACCAAAATTCAACAATGAAAGGATAAGAGATTTATTCTTTTTAGAGATTGGATTATCACAGCATAATTTATCATTTTTAGGAAATGTTGATAATTGTGGAGAGGTTATTTCCAGAGTTTTGATTCAAAGAAAAGGAGTTACAAATCCATTAAACTTGTTTAGTATAGAAGGGAGTTTGAATTCTTGTGTGCAATCTATTGAACTAACGTTTTCATCAACAAACAGGTTTTTACAGCGATTTAGTGTATATCCAAATTTCCCTTTATTTGGTTTTTTGGTTGAGATTATTAATACCTATATTTCTGTGGGAGCCTCAACACCACAACATTTTTATTCAATGAAAGTTCATGATACTCTTGATGTTTTAATCAATACCAACAGATTTGCTTTAGCAATGGAGTTTTCATCTATAAATAGAGTGGATTTTTTCCAATATCTTTTTCTAAAATATAAAGCTAATGAATCCATACTCAAAATGGTTTCATCTATATCTCCATTGGCAAGTTTTTCAATGGCAATATCATCACTTTCTCCAACCGAACAATTATCATGTAGGAATATTATTATCCAACCAAGTTTTTCAGATACTTTGATAAAGTATTTCGACAGAGGCTTCATTAAGAGAGAAGACAATGGAAGTTCTAATGTTTCTATTCGTTCAATGATTGTTGAGAATAGTCCTGAATTAGATGATATAATATATAAATATGCTCCTAACCAGATTTTAGAAGAGATTAAAAGAAGTATCACTCAGATTCCAATTTCCAAAACTATTGCATTTCTGGATTTTATTCAGTCTTTTATTGAATTAGATCCAAGCACATCTAGTTTTTTGGAAAAAATTAGTTTCTTTGCCACCCTTCCCAGTTTCCCAGATGACTATTTTATTTCAACTCAGCACAATTTTGATTCCGAGTATCTCACAAAACTGATTAGCCTTAATTTATATCATGAAGCTCGAAAATTTTCGGAGTATAATAATCTAATTTCTCAGTATATTCAAACAATGTCGGATATAATACTTAGAAATAATAGTAGTGGTTATTACCTTCTTTCTCATTGTTTGGGATACCACTCACAAATTTATCTGAAATTGGAACAAACAGATTTTCATAAAAGATATAGTTTTTTCCAGTATTCTCAAGAGTTACAAATAGATCCATTATTATCCAATGATTATGATTTTTTGAGACAGTATTTTTATATTGATCAAAAACATAGGAAAGAACACACAACAATAATGGCAATTACTAATGATCTTTTCAACAATGGATTCATTGATGAGTTAGAACTGATATACACAAAATTTCCATTAATTGACATTGGAAATATTGTGAGTAAAATAAATGAGCAACTATATCAATCAGTGTTCGCTTATGGGGATTCTCTTTCTCTCCCTATTATTACTCCAGTAGTTTCCATAGTTTTTCAAATCATAGATAAATTTAATAGAATTATCAATACATCAGGTGCTTTTCATAAAGCTTTGGTTTCAATATTAACTCATCTATCATCTTTTATTATAATTGATTGCGAAGAGCATGAAATGTATCTATCTAGAGTCTTAATTTCCATTAGAAGACTGATATCTTATGCAAAAAGAATCATACCAAAATCCTCAAAGGTATCTCTTTTAGATGATAGACTTGAAATACTAAGGAGGATTGAAAAGCATTCATATTTTTCTAGGTTTGGTATTGTATATGGATATGAAGATTTATCTATTCCTGATAAAGTTAAACAAATACTTGATGTGGCAGTTTTAAACAACCATCAAAAGCTTTCAGTTGTGCTATCAAGCTATGTAGGCAAGTTTTATCATTGCCATTCATTTCATAATTTGGTTCATTTAATTCAAATCCAACAATTCGATGAAGCTCGTTATTGTTTTTCACAAATTACCAGCTTGCTGACTAACTTAGATTTTTCCGAGATTAAGATACTTTTTGATTCAATAATATGGCATATCAAATCGCCTTTGTGTTTAGATTATGATTGGATAAAGGAGCCTGTGGCTGATTGGCAACCACAGTCTATTTATCAGTCAGCAAAGCGATATTTAGTATCTAAGACACATGCTTTTCCACCTTCATCTGTTTCCGAGTGCTCATTTTATATTTCTAGTATATTGGAACCCTCTGATGTGATATCATTCTGCATACAACACAAAATGTTTTTTGAAGCTTTTAAAGAACTGGAAAATAATAGTTTTGATTCTCAACTGTTTATTCATTCCATTATTGTTCCCTCGTTATCATATGATCATGTTTTTGATCTATTTCATTCAATAGATTCATACGATCCCTATCTTCAAAAGCTAGAACAGTGTCTTTTTGACGCTCAATCATGGGCAGAAAGATTTCAATTAGTTAATTTAGAATATATTATCAATATTACCCTTAAGTGTTATGATAAAGCCATTCAAAACATTGAGTATCTGTTCACCCAATACCATGATCCCGATTATAGAAAAAAGATTATTCAGAACTGTCTTGATCAAGTCCCTCATACAATTAAGTTGTTGAATCGAATTAAGTTTCAAAGAGATCTCTTTGAGTATTTTTCTAAGAAGAAAATATCTGTTTCAACTGATATTCACATGTTTGGAGATTCAATTCATAGGGTTATGTCTTTATTATTTAAGCAAAAGGAGTTTCCTTTTGCTATGAAAATTGCAACAATTCTTGACATTGATCCCAAACCATCGCTGTTATCCATTGCTGATTCATTGACATTATCCAAAGCCAGATCATTCATATCATCTATACAGAGAAACTCAAATGAGGTCGTTTATAAGTCTTGGTTAACCGTTTTCCTATTCTGCTTACATGAAGACCAAAAAACACACTCTTTTGTTCCGATTATAATCGATAAGGAAATAAGCAGCAATAACCCAAAGCTTAAATGTCATTTTTATATTCAGTTCGGATACATTAAAGAAGCTAAAATTTTGGCAAATCGAGAGAAACTGTATGAATTTGTTGATTTGCTATCATCCATTCAATAAATGTTATATAATTCAATATTTATTACAGAAAACCACTTTTTCTTAATGACTCTTTACACATTTGAATAAATTGAATGGGTAATTCTTACAATTTTGAAGGATGTGGTTTCAAAAATGGTATCCTCCTCAGCAATAATCGCGGGACCCAGTGCTCATTGTTCTGAGAATATTGAAGGATCAATTTGTGGGAACATACATAATGGAAATGGAATTGATTTATCTTCAACTATCCCTGTTGGAATACTATTGGTTTCTGATTCATTTTTTGGGTTTAGTAATGATTCAACAGTCGAGGAATTATCTTGGAATCCATTATCTTCGCTTCCATGAATAGCCGAATCTGATTCACATTCAATTGCATCTGATAATTGGGTCGAGTCTTTGTCGTTCGACTTTAATGCACTATCTTTAGTCAATTGTTGATATCTATATCTACATTGAACATCGCTCCTGTTTCCTATTTCTGATGCTATTCTTGTCCATGATTTATCACCATATTTATTGACAAGACTCACAAGTAAATCTTCTTCATTTTTTGTCCAAGATGCTTTCGATATCTTGGGATTAAGACCCCTAACCCATCTTTGAGAACATTGAGAGCTTGATCTACCATTCCCAACAAAAGCAGAAATTGGTGTCCAAGAATCCTTTCCATATTTATTAATTGCTGCCAAAAGCCTTTGATCTTCATAAGCAGTCCATGGCCGCGATTTTTTTCTATAAAGTCGAGGAGTTTCTTCAACCATAAATGGAATTGGATCATTCGGTGTTTGAATAATCGCATTTAATTTTTCGATAGGAAGAACTGTACCTGTAATGCGCGCAAATCGGGCACAAGCAACAGGAAAAGAAATAATTTGGTCAAGAAACTCATTGATGATGTTTCCAACTTCATTTTTTTCCGCCATACCCATTATATCAAATTGATTACCAAGATAAGATAAAGCAACATATCCAATGTCTCTAATTCCCGTTCCCATCACTCAAAAAAGCGTTATTAGATTTCTATTAATGAAGTGTCTGAGTGTCATAAATATTGAATTGTTGTCACTTTTTATCACAAAGCATTTCAATTAATTATTTCATAAAAAATAATGTACTTCTCAGAATTATTGACCATCTCCATATTGTCTTAACGACATTGGCTTCAACTATTTCTTTGAATCGCAAAAGAGTTTCAATTTATGGATTTATTCAGGTTTAAAACGAGCGAATTCAACCTTTAACCTCTTGAAATACTTCTTTCCATTTTCATCAGTCAAAGTTGCACGGACATAGTGGTCAACCTTGAGATAGCCCTTTTGGGATGCTGTGAATGGCCAAATCTCACCCTCAGATACGAAGAATCTGATTGGCACATGATCGCCACGGACAGGGGCGCCATCCATAATTTCGATAGTTTTAATCTCTGTCTTTTTCTTGATGAATGCATCGTCACTTGAATAATTCTCGACTTGATAGAGTGAGAGAGACATATGAACAATACGCAGTTTCACTAATATAAAATAGACAGCACCAACAAGAGGTTCGTCGAATCCGACAGTTGAACGTGGGAAAACAAACTCAATATGAAGAATATTGCGAATACCGACTTCATTATGAATTGGCTCAATTTCTGTAGGTTTAGGTGTGAAAATCAGAACTGTGAATGGTGATTCGACTTTGAAGTCAATAATTTTGTGTACAACAACGACTTGCACTGTGTAAACGACATGAACTGCATTGCCTTGGAATGAAGAAACAGGGAAATTGACATGCTCAAAAGTGTATTTTGTATTAATTGGACTCCTCAACTCACCTGCAGGTACCAATTCTTGTTTTTGAATAAAGAACCGATTAATAACATCGCCGTCGGGCTTTCGGTATTCTCCAATAAGTAGTAACAAAATGCTACCATGGGTAACAACTTTTCCTGGAGGTGGAGTAATCTCCAAAGTACCAGTGACAGAATCACCGTTCATATAAACAGGAAGTTGGTTTTTCAAAACTTTGTCCCTATATTCAACTAAATCTTTATTACCATTGATCGTGATGGTTATAGATGGGTCGGGGCTGAAGAATCCGAACATGCTTTTGACAATATAAACCGCTTTTTTCAAGCGTCGGTTTGAATTGAATTAAAAACGATTATTTATACACAAATCCCATCCAAAAACGGGTCAATATCAGGATCGATACCCTGATTCTTGGGTACATTGTACTTGAAGAAGAGAGTTGGTTGGGGAGATTCTTCCTTTTGGCTTGCTGCTGAGATTATATTAACCATTTCTTGAGAGTTTTCGGTAAACTGCTCGATCATGTTGGGTTTCCTTATTTTATTGAGAATCTGTTTCAAACGTGAGTCAGACTCATCAGCAATTCCTGCTTCTTCTTTGCCAAATTTAAGCAATGATAACAACCATTGTTCGTTTTTAACAGGAACATTAGTAATTTTTGGCTCGAGGCTTGGATTTGAAGTAATAACAAAGCTTGATTTGGGACTGATTCTGAATAGGACCACAACTCCAGACTCTCTTAAGATGTTGACAATCTCGAACAAACGAGATTCGACAACATCTATCAGAGAGATTGTTTTTCCACTGAGGAAAGGATTTGGAAAAACTTTCATAAAAGGAGAGTATCCTATAAAACTTTTGACAGGTATTAACCTTTGTTCGGATATGCACTTCCAAACCCATATTGGAGTTACATATGTCGATTTTTCATTAGATGGTTGGTTTTCATTATAATATGAAACTATGTAGGTAGGTTCATCGGAAAAAACACCTGAGTGTCTCTCAATTGCTTCTTTCATATATGAATTATATGCATCAGGCTGAAAAGAGAATGTGAAACCATCAAAAAGAGGCCGATTTATAGAGTTTTTGATAAAGTCAATGCACCACCAATTCAATAAAAACTCTGTTGGATCGCAAACAATACAAGAGCATCTTTGCAGCCATTCATAATGAACAATAGGAATGTGATGAAGCATCGATAATTTAACTTTTTTTGATGTTGAAAGAGAATGACACACAACAAAATGTGTATCATCATCAATATCATCGTTCCATATACCGCCATTCTCCAATACTATTGCTTTTGCTTTCTTTTTTTGCTCTGGGAGGAGATCTGATGAGGTAAAACATAATTGATGAAAACACTTACATCTATGCTGGCTATATGATATATTAATTAGTTTATCCAAACATGAATCCAGCCAATTCACTGTAACAATAGGTTTTCCAAGTCGCGATCCGGCATTATAGCCTTCTGTCAAAGGAGCACCTGCAATAATAACACATGTGGCATCAGATAAATCCCGTTGGAATTCACCATTCAGCAAAGAAATCTTCCAAACCAAATTTTCAACTTCATTTTTGCTGAATCCGGTAATAAAAACTTTAATACCCTTTAAACAATCAGAAATCACCTGATATCCACTTTCAAGAATATCAAAATCGTTTTTTAAATCCATCTCCAATAGTATACGATCAGAAATGGCAGTAATATCTCGATTATTCAAAGATATTATTTCATTGGGCTTTAAAATATGAAGGGTATTTTTTCCACCAGCTTTGCTAACTTGTTTTAATCGAGGGAAATTCTTCTTGACTATATAGGCACATTCTTCTTGATTTAATACATTATCTGAATAAAAAACACTATTAATGGACATCTGTTTATGAAAAATCCCATAAAATATCCCAAATAGACTATCTTGAATAAGAATAATTGGGTCAATGCGATTTGATGCAATATTCTTAGATATGTCGCTTGATTCTATGCATATATGAGTGATTCTAATTACAAACTATAGAAAATTGGAGAACATATTATCAATGATTTCAATTAACTCAACAGCTTTGTACTTGGTTAGATCTACAAAATTATGAGTCTCTTTTCGTTGATAATCGGATTCAATATTAAGATACATTTCTTCAAGGTTCAAATTCTCAAATTCATCCGCATTCTCGGTAGCATCGTCACAGAACTTAGTCAGTGTCTCATGTGCATCCGATTCAGCAAAGCTAATAAAAAGGGGGTTTTCATAGGATAGAACATTTAGCATTCCAATAATTTCATTAATAATTTTATATACCAAACAATGATCTACCCATTCTATATTATTGATCAGTTTATTAAGAATTTGATTCTCTTCGAAATAATCCTCAATATCTGGTTTATCAACATACCTCATTATGGATAAAAAAAAATCTATAGAGGGTATTTGTAGAATAGATGGACCATTAATCATCCGTTCAAAACAAAAATCAGCAAGACCCAACATAATAGCTTCTTGTGCGCATTCTGCCGAACCTAAAACAATCTCTGTCGATGCTTTAATTGCTTGAAAGCATGTTTCAATATCATAAATATCAATGTTTTTCCTGATAGTATCGAGAATCCTTGATTTTTTGATTTCAATGCTGGAATGTTTAAGAATAATATAAATCCACTTGTACCTAATTGATTCATCCAATTCTATATTACTATCTAATATCTCTTTAATCTTTTCAAAAGGAAATGATGATTTATCAATTAGAAGTGGGAATATTGAAGAGTGAGTCCCCAAAGCTGGGTTAATAATATCTATATACATGTAAAACTCAAAGAACTTTTCATTAAGCAGTTCAATCAAATTAAAATCATCATTTTTATCCAAAATAGGAATTAAATAATTCACAAAGTCAAGAAATACCTCGAAATCTGATTGTTCAGAGAATGTATAGTCAATAATAAGGAGGTTTATCAAATCATTGTCTTTGAGTTCAGTAAATTTATCATAATACAATATTAAAAGCTGTTTTGCGAACAAAAATAGTTCTAATTTTTTTGAATTCTCTCTATTCTCGGTTAATTTCGTTTTTAATGGGAAATCACGAATTTCACTAGCACTAAATAGTTTCAATTCATTTGAAACAGTTAGAATTCTAGTTATTTGATCAAAATCAGTCCCGTTCAATAGTACATCTCGACAAAAATCAATAAAGTCATCATCTTTCCAACTATTTCTGCTTTTCGAATGAGATAATATTCGAAGAGACTCTCTATAATCACCTTCCTCAATCTCAATAATTACATTTTTAGAATGCTCAATTATTTCTTCATTATCTTGGCTTTCATCCAGTTTTCTAGCCGATTTATCTCTTATAACATCCAATTCCTTGATAATTTTATTATGAAAGTTGGTTTTCATAAAAATAAAAAATCGATTTTGGTTTAATAACTGTTAGAGGTTGGTTCTCAGTGTTGCAAAGTCCAGAGTTATTGAACCCTTATTTTCAATAACATCCATATTGTTGGATAAGAATTTGGTGTTGAGTTTCCTCTCGAATCTGTTAATGGTACTTAAAGATACATTAGAAATAGAATCAGATTTCTTAATCTCATCTTGATATATTTTCTCATCTGGGTTACATATTGGGCAATCACTTGTTGATACACAAACTAGATTCTTATGAAATACATGCCCGCATGGAAATACAGCAATTTCGCACATTTCATTTATCAAACCTTTCATGCATTTATCACAAAGGGTAGATCTATATGACAATCCATCTCCCATGCCTTTTACATATCGATTGAATGCATTTGATTCATCCTGTCGAAGAATTCTTCCTTTAGTAGATAATGTGTCAACTTGGTAAGTAAAGTTATTAATAAGCAATAATAAAGATTCCTTAATAAAAACATTTTGGATTTCTCCAAACTCATTTGAAAATAAATCAATAATACTATCATAACTTACAAAATCAATTGAGAGTGTTATAATTTTCACTAATGAATCCTGGAGAACTCTTACATACTGTGATATATCACCAGAGGATATTTGAGTTTGGATATAATAAAATGAAACATTAAACAATGCAATCACTTCTTTAGCAAGAGTGATAAGATGCTCGTCCTTTCTCTTCTTTGGTAGTTTAAATGATGATTCTTTGATCATATTTAGAATAAAGCTTGTAGATGATTGAAAAGAATTCTCGTTGATTTCTTTCTTCACAAATAGCATTTGTTGAATCCTATAGAATTTGATCATGTTTGAAGAAAAAGCTTCATAATCTCCTATTTCAAAGCATACATAAGAAAGACCATCCAATATATTGTTTTTTTCAAAAATACTCTTAATCATCATAATATTATCCGCTTTTCTGGTCAATAAAACTGGCAAAACTTCATTTGGAAAGTATTTACAAAGAAACTCGATATACCCCTTCATTGATTCTTCAGGAATTAGGGAAGCATTGGATGGACTAGAAAGAATCAATGATCTTATATATGCTCCTTGTAGAGAAACATCTTTGATCATTGGAATGATACTAAACTTAATATCTGGGAAATGTGTGGAAAGAAGGTTCGTAAAGTGCTCTGGATTCTTTGATAACATTAATGTGTTGTTCTTATAGACACATTGTCTTATCGATTCTTTAGATTGTGCATCTTCAGAAATTATCCTCTCAATTGTGTTATAAAAATCAAGTCTTGGATCAGAAAACATGCCCTCAATAACTGATGAATAATCTTTGATATCTATCAACAAGTGATTATATGCTTCAAGAAAACCAAATTGCTTACATAAAGGCACAATTGACTTTTTATGATTCTGAGGTAATGATGTCTTTATTACATGTAACAACAATGCTTCTCTATTTGAAGAAGCAGATGTTTGGTTATTAAATATATGCAAAAAGAATGGTTTGAAAATAATCTGATCAATTAAAACTTTCTTTTCCAATACTATGGAATCTATCATTGAATAAACTGGATTTTGATGAGGAGCAGAAACATTATTCATCGATATATAACCTATCTTCACCAGCTCTTCAATTCCAAAAGGTTTATTATAAAACTCAATAAATGATTTGGTATTATCAAATATCACTACGGAATCATCAGGATATATTTTTACCATCTTTTCAAACCGAGGGAATCCAATTTTTTGATTAGTTTTTTCAATTGAAAACAGCCATTTAATCAATTTGAAACCATATTTTTGGTTTTGATTATCAATATTTTTCAATAAAAGCGATTTTATTGATTCGAAATCAGAAATACTTTCATAGACAGATATTGCTCCAATTATATCATCCATTTTTTGAAGCAAGACTCTCACTAAGAATCCCAAATTATTCAAATCTTTCGCTTTTTGCAAAAGAATGGCTGATGATGCTATACTTTCAGGAAAATTCAAAACAAAATCAAAAACTCCTTCAATATTGGAATATGTAATAATACTCTCAAAAAATGATTCAGTATATACAAATTTGGAGGCATGAGGATCATCAGCTATTAAAAGTCGGAAATACACATCTTGTTGATTTAATGCTTGAAAGGCTTCAAATAATTCATGTGTAATAAATTCTTTCATCTCGATAAGCTTTGCAACACCAATTACTTCTTCAAAAATTTTTTCGGGATTTGCACCTGATTCTGACAAAGAGTCAATGGTATATTGCTTCAGGTATGTAGAAAAGTAGAAATTTATCATGAGAGATCTTTGAACTGGATGAGCAGATAAACCAATACATGCAATAGGATTACCATTCAATGCTTGTAAGCACCTATCCACAACCTCAGAAAGCTTAGTATCCTCTTTTTCTAATAAGCTCTTAAGAGTTGGCAATGTAAACATAGATATATAATTTTTTGAGTTAATCACACTTAAAAAGTTGGGTGTTGATAAAAACAGACCAGTCTCTGGCACTGTTGTTGTAACAACATTGCAATCATCAGCATTATTGGAAAATATTACAATTGTACATGTTTGATGAGAAATCACAGATATAATTGATGATGATATAAAAGAAAGATGACTAGGCTGCGAATCAATTTTATTACGAAACAGAACCTCTTCCTTTTGTCCAAAAACAATTGAATAGATAACAATATTGCCTTCATAGCATGCACCAATTAGTAACCTATCAGCTAAAGCTAATACATCAAAAACAGAGTTAGCGGCTCTGATTTCATATTTAATCTCGAAATTGTTCAGAGGGTTCATAATTATTATGCTTGCTTCGGTATGAACAAAAACAAAATTCTCAAAGGTTGGGCAAACAACTCTCCTATTTTCTACAACAGGAGCTATGAAAACTTTTAAAACCCTCCTATCGGTAATTATTGGCTTTTCCTTCGTTCCACCAAACCTGAATAATGTTGGAGGGGTGTATGATATCAAGTGGTAATTCTTATCCACAAATAATATGATATTTTGATTTATATATACTGAAGATATAATGCCACTGCTTCGATTGTCGATTAAAGATTTTTCAACCTTCCTACTTGCTCTGTTAATTAACAATAATGAGCCATTGTCAGCACCAATCAATACCAAATCATGATTTGGGGATAAAGAAACACTTCTTATATTATTTGATCCACCTTCATATACAATACTCGGTATTATTACAGAATCACTAATCATATCAAAAAAATAGACAATATTATCTTCGCCAACAAACACCAAGGAATTATCATGATAACTAAAGTAATTGATCTTTTTCTCGATATTGATCTTCTTCCTACTTGATAAATACAATAAGCTGTTGTTCATTGACATAAATGATTCAAAAGAAAATAATCGAGTTTACAACAGCGGTTTTGTAAAATAAGGTTTACATGATTTGGGATATCTTATGGGAACATTTCTAAATGGACGATAAAACGGAGGATTTTTTATTATTGGAAAATTGTGAGAAATATATCCTTTCTAGCAATGGGATTAATTCTAAAATTGATTTTATAAAGGATCTTGAAACTCTTTATTTGAAATCAAGTGAAAAAGTTATGAATTGGATTATATGTTCACTTTTTCGGTTTTCCAAGGATTTTTCGACTAATGTTAGACTGGAAGCGCTTAAAATATTGGAGAGAACTGCTGTAATTCCAAATCATTTGGTTTTGCAGACCCTCTCAAAAATATCTAATGAAAAGTATAACGCTTATACCCAATCATATGTCAATGCCATTGAATCAAGGCTTACGGATCCACATCCAGAGGTTAGAATTGCGGCAATAAAAGCACTCGCAGCAACACCTTATCGGGATAATAAAGAAGTTTCTTCGGCTATTATGAAGACAATCGCCCAATCTCTCAATGATAATTCTGATAAAGTACGTGCAGAAGCTGTAAAATCACTTGGAAAAATTTCCTCAACAACAAATGATTTGTTTTCTGTTGAAAAATCTCAGATAAGAATGCTGGTAGCAATGATGGAAGACAGAGATCAGATTAATAGGAAAGAATGTTTGTCATTAATCAAGATTTTGATTGTGGATGATATTCAGCAAGTTCAACAGTTAATTGAAGGGTTATCCAAATCTGTCTTGAGGTATCCAGGTGATTTTATGCATTATTTTTTGTCTTCGTATATGCTCGGAAAACATAATCATATGTATTTTCACATGATAAACACGAAAAGGTATTCATTACTCCCCCAAGAAGATGTATATTTTAACCCCTATTCATTGAATTACCTGGTAATAATGGCTTCAGTTGCTGCAGCTTACCATGTAACAGCTTTCCCGCTTCCAGTTTCATTTCAATTCAATTTCAATGCTCTTCAAAGTATATCCCACTTCGTCGAGAATCGAAATGCAATATCAGAATATAATATTATTGATGAGTCTTTTTTAAAAGCATTTCCACAAATGCTGAGATACTTTAAATATGAAGTCCCGTGTCATAAGGATGATATTGATTATTATTCTAATGAATATGACAAAAACATGTTTATTCAAAATATGGAGAATTCTTGTTTTTCGAAAGTTTCATTGAATATAATTTCTCCAAAGTGTCCTAGCGGATCAATTATATCTGAATTTATTCCAGCATCATGCTTAGTAATAAATTGTATGATAGAGTTATCACCAATTATACCTTATAAGGTATATTCCGAGATTACAGGAATAACACAAACACAGTCTATCACCGAAATGGTGAATACCAAATCAAATATATTTGAATGTGTATTAAGATTGTCATTTCCGAATATATTTCCCCTAGCTTCGGTTCAAGTTCACTTCTTTTTCATCAACAACTCAAATATCAGGGTTAGTTTTGATGAATATATTACCCTCAATTTCAAAAAGAAATAAAATATAATTATTTTGGGCACAATTATTGAAAAAAGACCTCCGAATAAAGTCTATAATGATTTATCTATATTTGTTATTATTAACCGATTACTATTTATTCTTCAAATAATGATATTTTTGTCAATTTTATTTTTCGAAAAATTCATTCAAATATTGGGTTATATCCCCGAAATATGTACAAGAATCGAGTTTCTGAATATCTCATATCTTCTATGGCTAAAACTGTTTTTCATTTTTGCCTGATCAAGTGTTTTATATATAATCCGAAATCATATTTTACATTAGTCTTAATTATTTTCTCCCAAATACTCCCAAAAAGATATAACATCAACCAAAAGCCACATAATATTTGGATACCTTTATTTTATTCCACAATTTTGGTGATTGGATTCAATTTATTTATAATTATCAGTAGTTTTTATATCAAACAAAATGAATTAAAACAGCATTTGAATCTGATAAATGAATCAATTATCTATAGAATGGAACCCAATCAAAGAATTGGTTCTTTCCTTTGGTATTGTTTTAATATGATTTCTGGTGTTTCTTTTAATTGCCCTAATGAAAATATAGATCATGGAAGATCTTATGTTAATGAAAACATCAGTATTTCTAACTGTTACTTTTCAAGAGTTTCTCAATTGTCTGGAAGTGGTGGGGTTATATTTGTTACTGATGAAGGATTTCCAAGAAGCAAATCTTATACTTTGAGTATATCTTACTCGATGTTCTTTAATTGTTCTTGTTCTGGGAGTGGAGGATCAATATATTTTTATTCGTTGAAATCTGAAATAATAATGATATGCGCCAATAGATGTTCTTGTAATTATGGTTATGTTGGATTATTTGCATATTTTGGTGTATCTCTAAACAATACTGTGGAATACCTTTCTGTTTCCAAATCAGTTCTTGTTGATGGAGCTAACTGTCCCATATACTTGAATTATGGTTATCAGAGAATTCAGAACATAAATAGTTCAATGAATAATGCAAATGGTTTTTCAGGTATAGGTGTTATTGATCCATTATCCTTTTTAGGTACACATTGCACATTCTCCAATAACTTCGCTTCAAAGTACTCATGTATTGGATTCAGTTTTGGACCAGGAATTATGTTATATTCTATAATTGTTCATAATAACAGTCCTTCTGCTTATTATGGTATTGTTAACCAACAAAATGGATTATATAAAATGTATTATTGCATCTTCGACATGAATCAAGGTACCCTATTCACTTTGGAATTTGGATCACTCGAAGTGTCTCATTGCTTCATTTTTCATACAGGACCTATAAATTCTAAAAAACCAGTCTCATCTGACATAAATAATTCATATTCCAAACAAATAACTTATCAATTGTATTTCTTTAGTTCTCATCACTGTAATGCAGATATTCCATTTTCCAAAAGCACATTTGAGAATTATCCAGTTAAGTATTCTGAAGAGACAATCAAAAGAACATATGATATTAAGTGTGCATTAAAAAATTTACCAAAAGTGAGATCAAGAATTAAGAATGATATGAATATGCTCCCAGTTCTGATAACATTGATGATGACATGATTTATTGATATATTTGGTTATTATCTCTTTGAGAAATCAACTTTCATATTTAAAATAAAAGTGGTTTGATTAATTAACGTATTAATTTTATGGAAGAAACTAAAATCGAAACAGATACTAATAGTGAAAAAGAATTATCCAACATTGCTGATGTTATTTTGCCTGATAATAATGAAACTTCGAATAATTCTGGTAGAGAAGATGTATCAACTGGAAATGAAGGTGTTATTCCAAGAATTAATCCCGAGAAAGAAGAACATGATAATAGTGTGTTGTCCGAGTATACATTTCCTACTACAACAGAGGGAATGAATATTATATTGCACTCTGAAGAAGCTAAAAGTAGTGTTGAATCAGATGACATTGAAAGAAAACAGTTTCTTGCATTTTTAGGGGATAACAGTCCTGGAAAACCTAAATCTCAGCCCCAAAGAAAGCACCAAAAAAGAATATTTGGACAACCTCCATTATCTAGAGAGGAAATTATTCGTATTTGTGATCAATTAATTGGAGGGAAGAGCTTAAAATTAGAGGATTCTGGGCATATAATGTCAATAATCGAAGAATTGAATTCACGAAGAGTTCAAGCTTTAAGCGATAGAGAGTATCTTAAATCGAAAAAGATAGAAGATCTCATTGAATCTGTGAAGACTAAACTTCACCAAAAAGATAGAGAATCTATGTTTAAAGATAATCTTGCCCAACTTCAAGAGAGACATCAGGCATCTTTGATCTCTCTATCAGATTCAAAAAAGCTTTGGAAGGATAAAGAAGCGGAATTGAATGATATTATTAAAAAGGAGCTATATGAGATTGAACAAAAGCATAGAGAACAACATGAAGAGTTAGAAGATAAATGGCTTGATCCTTCAATGATTAGAAGGTTTAATAAAAAGAGCAAAGAACTGTTGCAAAAGAAAACGATTGAAAAGTACATGGTATTATCTGGTAACTTAGAGGAAGCAGAAGCTCTAAAGAAAGAAAACAAAAGTATTGAGAAAAAAGAAGCAGAATTTCAGTATCAAGCGATGCTTGAGTCATTCGAGACTGCCCGAGAAAAATTGATACAAGAACAAACCGAAGAAATGAACAAACAAAAATCTGATCACGAATTTCAAAAAAAGATTCTCCAGCAAGAAGCCACAGCTGCAATTGAAGTTATGGAAAAAAGGGTTCAAACCACCCAAAAAGCACTCGATGAAGGGTCACAAATGGATAAATTTTTTGCTAAGAAATTCAAAAAATCAAGTGATAAGATTCTTCCTCTGTCAGCACTTACTGGTTTGGATGATCTCCCTCCTTTATCAAGAACAAAAGGTGTTGGTTACTCTCCAACAATCCGAGAATCGAATGGTGCAGTTCCACTAAACCTGCCACCACTGAAAATGAAATCAATTCGAAACAGAAAAGTTTCTACAAAATAAATATGTTTGTATATTCAAATCGCTTTTTAATCATCGCGAACAATATCAGAAGGTTGTTCTGATTCCAGAGCCCCAGAAATACTTACATTATCATCATTTTTAGAAAACTCACTTTGGAAATATGATACAATATCTAGTTGATTCTTTTTACGAGCGAGTTTAATTGGAGTTCGATTAAAGAAAAACTAACACCATGCTTGTCTTTAATATTTATATCTATTTGAGGATGATTTGAGAGTATCCTCACTACATCAAGCAATCCCAATTTTGCTGCTTCATGAAGTGGTGTCCTTTCCAACTTGGCTTGAATATTAACATCAACATCTTCATGCTCAATGAGTATTTTTACCAATTCAACATCATTATTCCAAACTGCGTAATGCAGGGGGCTTGATCCATGTCTATCCTGGCAATTTACATTGATTTGCGGATTATTAATAAGTATCCTGACAGTATCATGTTTACCTGCAAAAACAGCATAATGAAGGGGAGTAACTCCATTATCATCAGCCAAATTAATATCAATTTCTTTACAAGAAGATAAAAACTGGACAATACCATTGTTATTATTTCGAGCAGCAAAATGAAGTGATGAACTATAAATGAAAAAGAAACCCCATTATGATCTCTACAATTAATTTCAATCGGTTTCTGCATAAGAATAAGCATTAAATACAGATTATTAAACTTCCCTGCCATTCTAAACATTTCTTCTCTAATCTCTTTGTCGACATTAGTAACGAACCCCTGTATCAGCTTTGATTGTCCACAAGCAGCGCATATAGCAGATAAAGTATCATTATCATTTAAAAACAGGGCGCCTCTCTTCAACAAAAATAAAAAGCACGAGTTTGATCCTTGCATAGATGCATATTGAATCAGACTAAACTCTTGATCAATTGATTCATTCAGATTTTCTGATGTTGGCAAATCAATAAAATAATTCATAATTTTTTGGTCAACACTAATGTTTTGATCATGAAGAACTCTTTTCAAATGATGAAGATCGTCTTCAACTATTGCAACAACGATCTCATTTTCTTTATAAAAACAAACATCTCTTTCATTTCTAAAATCATCCCAATTAGTAGACTCTTTCATAGATTTCAAACTATCTTTAAATTTCAAGAAAAACATATCAAGATTACCTAAAAATCCTTCTTGATAACCTGATAATTTTGTGTCAAGCAATGTAAATAACTCCTCATTGACTGATTGTATTAATGGTGCAAACCAATAAAAGGAGATAAGCATTGATTTCAAAAATTTTGTACTTGAAAAAAGAAAACTTAGGAAAGACTCATTGAACTCTGTTGGAGAAAAAACACCATCTCTGTGCAGAAGATACAAAAATCCCATATAAACAAACTGCGTGTGTCTGGGTTCATGAACAAACATTGATATTATAATCAAAGAGAACAATGACTGTTTTAACCCAGAATAATCCTCATTGTTGCAAAGGTCGCTCACTAATCTGACGTATTGATCCTGAGACCTTTGTCTAATTTGAACAGCTTTCATGATGTTTTGAGATAAAAGTAAAAGCTTCGAGTCTTCGCTATAGAAAGACAAAGCTAATATGGATTGATAAGAGGTGTTGTAATTCCTCTTGCAAAGATTCAACAATATACTTTGAAGAGCAAGATTTTGATATATAAACATATGCTGAGAACCATCAACAAAATCAATCCTAAATTTGGTATTAAGAATCTCAGAAGATCCATCAACTCCTTTTGCTGCTGCTTGAATCAAAAATTCAACTGCACAATCTTCATTTTCTTCGGTTTTAGCACATTTTAACAAATATTTTCCATACAAGAATTGCGCTGCACTATTACCCCTTTCGGCAGCAAGCCTTAGAAAAGCGATATCAGATGGCTTGGTTGGTATTTTGTCGGTGGGATGGAGCTTTTGATAAAACAAAAAGGCATTATCTGCATTTCCATGATCAGCAGAGGCCCACATATCTCTAAATTCATTGTACTCAATAATAGGATTCAATAGTTGTTTCAAAAGATTCCCCAATGCAGCGAGAAATACACGAAATGGTTTGTATGGACAGCTATTAAAGGCTTCGCAAAGTTCGATAATTGGTCTATAGAGAGGATCACTAAGATCAATAGCACTATCAAAAGATGATTTTTTGATAAAATTAAACGCATTGATTTCACCCTGAGGGGTGGCTGCATAGCATAGACGTATTAACTGTACAGGAGAAAGCTTTCCTTGAAAATTAGAAATCATTCTTTCAATAATTTCAAATGTAATGCTGGAAAAACGCGGGGCTTCGATGTATTTTGGTAAATTGTTGGTAATGATCCCTTCGAGTATTTGGCAAGTCTTTTTTTCTTGGATCAATTTTACAAAAAGATTAATCAATTCATGAGATGATACAGTTTCGACAATCAATCTTTCAATCTTTGATATTAGCATTGGAGAATCCCACAATTCAGATATCAATAATAAATCGACCAATTTTACAGGAGAAGCAGAAATCTGCTGGCCCTGACAACACGCAACATAAGCTGCAAACGCATTTCTCTCTATTTTATCATCAACAATAATTTCATTCACTTTTTTCTGGTATTCCGTAGCAAAATGCCGACTAAAGTTTAAAAAAATGGAAGGATCGACATAATAAAGATCATCCCCATGTTTTAACAAAAACAAATCATTGATTGCATCATCATCATCTAGTACAATCGTCATAGCACTAAGAAGAAAATAAACTGTCGAAAACTGACGAATTAACGGAAACAGTTGAAAATGGCACTGAAGCTGGCGAACGAGGACTCATTATTTGGGTCCGGGACTTATACCATAACCCATAATGAGAATCAGTATACAGTAGATCCTGTTCTTTTTTTGCAATATTCTCGACGATTTGCTACACTTTTTAATTTTGCTGATAGTTCAATTGAGGTAAATGATGATTATGACGAGGATTCTTTTTCTACATTTGTTAAAGCTTGCCAAAGAGAACCTATTAAAGTTGGCGGTATTGAATTGATTAACCTTCTCTTGGTAGCCGAGCATTGGGAGGCATCAACATTAGTGGCCAAGATCGAGCAGATTATAAAAGAAACCATATCACCAAATGATTTGTTGAGAATGTATTTGAAATTGAAAGATACCACATTCCCCATCGCTCGTCTTGAGAAAATTATACTGGACTCTCTTCACCGCTATGTTGAAGATCCCCTTTTTGCAGAGCTTCCTTATGAGGTTATTGATAGGATTATCCGAGAATCTAGAGCAAAGATTGGTGCAATTCAGATTGTAAAGCTTTGCTACAGAATTGCTGAAAGGAACGGACTTCAATGTTTATCAATTTTTAAGAATACTTCATTCGATGATTTGCCTACTGATGAAGTACTGGAACTTTCTCAACTATTCATCAACTGCGATCGCCCTGAAATCGGTCCATTTTTCCAATCAATGGGTACTCTTTTAAGGAAAGTTGCTAGCGAGCATGATTCAAACTCTCAATTTGAGGTTAGCTGGAGGAGAGGTGAGCACGGGAGCGCGGAGGAAGCTTATGATTTTTATGGGAAGATTCGAGAAACTCAAATTGCTCAGAACCCCGGAGTTGACCCAAATAACCTTTCCCTATCGTTGACTTCGAATTCGTTTCTTAGAATTGCAGCTGACAAGGGAAATTCTGATGCTCAGTACCAATACGGATATATTCTTTATAATAATAGTAATAGTCGCGAGGATCATGAGCAAGCATTGCTATATTTGATGCAAGCTGCTGCTAAGGGCAATCAAGGAGCAATTGATATGATTAAGAATACAATTCCGTTTCATACAATTCCAATTACATTCAAGGGTTATTCTTATTCTTTGTTATCTTTACAAACCATTCTTCTTCGCCTAAACAAGAGGAATTTTGATTCAATGAAATCATCCATTTTGACATTGCCTTTTATTAAGGATAAAGATGGTTTAGGATATTTAGTCAACACCTTACTCAGGATTGTTCAGATAAGGCAAAGAAATATTAATCTTTATGTTGATTTGGTCAAGTTTTTGAATGATAATGCATCCCCAGGAACCAGTTTTGAATCTATCAAAGAAGAATTATTCCAAAAAATCATGAACTCAATGAGTATCGAAACACCTGGGCCCAAACAATTTGTGTATGTAAGATTCATATATTTATGTTTATCAAAAGGAGTCATGAAATATAATGAAATCATACAAAGGATTGTTACTTTTATTGTTGAAAAAGAAACATTGATTCTTTCATCTCAAGTCTTGTTTTATTGGTTTGCACCACATATTGAGTCTTTTGATCAAGATGTTTTTAAGAAGCTACGAAAGATACGTATCGATGATTATTCCGGATCACTATCAAAGCTCCTTAAGGGATTTAGAGAATCGTTAATTGATTTGAAAACAAATGATTGGGAGTCTTTCAAAAAGATAAGGAGTGAGAATCAATACTCTGATGAAATGAATTGTGCCATAATTAACGATGACCTAAGTGCTTTCCGTTCTTTATTCAATGAAGATGAAAGTGATGTTTTGAATGATTGTTATGATTTTGAAAAATGTGAATCAAACCAAATTTCAATAGTTCAATATGCTGCTTTACAAGGATCTGAGTGCATATTTACATATCTTTTGCAGAAAGGATTGATTCGCCCGAATGATGTCGATGAAATCACTCTGCATTGTGCTATTATTGGACAGAGAAGTTTCATTTGTGATTTATTAACAAATTCAATTGAAAAGGCCGATCTTTTTAATTTAGCTGCTTTATATGGAAATATGACTTTAATATCTAATTTACTCAAAGAAGGATGGAAATTTGCAGATAAACCCAAGAAAGGAGTTTTTTTAAGATTTTTCGAACACCAATTCACTATGCTGTAATAGGTGGAAATACTGATATTGTTAAACTTTTAGTTACGATTGATGGAATTGGTATTAATGAAGTTGATGAAGATGGGTTCACATGTCTTCATTATGCGTCTATGAATAATGACTATGATACCGTAACTGTGTTATTGCAAAACAGAGCTGTGAATCGCGATATTCCAACGAAGGATAACAAATTGGCAGCTGACTTAGCTACCTTGGATAAAGTAAAACTGTTGTTTGGACAACAAAGGAATAGACAAAGAAATGAAAAGTAAAGCGTACAAATAGCAATTTTATTATAACTATGATTATGTATTACATAATGAAGATACCTCTTCCTTGTTTTTTTCAACAAATGAATCCTCACTGACCATGGTTATGTTTGATAAATTGGCAATTTTCCTCAGAAAAATCAACCGAATCATGAACTTTTTCAATCAAATGGAGTTTTTGTATTCTATCTTCAATAAAGGGTACAAGAAACTTCAAAGCAAAGAGGATATTTTTCCAATTATTCCGCAACAGGTTTTAGCTTATTTTCCAGTAGCAAAAGGAATTAGGGAAGAAGAATTTGAATATGTTTCATTAAAGTTTTATAGGCTATATAGTAATTCTATTAGGAGAAATTATGATAAAAATAGATTCATAGTCAGTTCTTTGGGCGAAAAAATTGATCTAATGTCAACATCCGGCGATGTTATTGAAAAAGTTAACTGGATGAAAGGAAGGAATGAAATGGAGCCATTTATAAAAAAATACAATTTCGATCCAAAAATTATTGAACCATTTCGATGCAAACCTGCTCATATTGATTTTTTACTAATGAAATACGATTTTGAAAGATTTAAATATGGCTTATTTGATAATTTAGCTGATAATTTCTATTTATATTCTTTGGAATTTAGGTCATCATATATGGATTTTCTCTTTGGTATGATTCCAAGGTTTAATTATCATAATATTTGCATTTTGTGCCAAGAATTAGAATCATTCAAAAACCCGGACTTCTGGGAAGCTTATGAAGATTTTTGGAGAGAATTTGGATATGATGAGCATTTTTCAACATGGGAATATAAGAGAGCATATAATTATTTGGATAGTAATGATTATGGGAGTAGAGACAGAAAAATTATTCATTTCTCTCTCATTTTATTAAGACTATCAAAAAGAGATATATTAAGTAAGGATTCTTATAGTGGGATTGATGGTATCTATTATTTTCTTTCGGTGGCAGATTCCGCAATTAAAAAAAGTTGTCATCGAAAATGGATTATTGAGGGGTTTAAATGGTATGGTCAAAGGGAAGAAATTGAATCATTTTGCAATGTTAATAGAATTCAATATCCTTTCATTGAATAAATTCTAAAAAATTCCAAAAATTCTACTGATTGTATCAAGGATATACATGTTTATATAGGACAACAAAAGTATAGACAAAGATAAGAGTAAAGCGTACAAATAACAATTTTATAACAATTATGAATATGGTAAGCATAATAAAGATGCTTTTTTTTCATTAGTTGTTTGATTTTTTTTTGAAATAGAGGAGCCATTATATCCTAGTGACTGGGTAATGATAGATTTTTTGATAACTTTTTGGTGCAATTTATTATATTGTTTCTTCTTTTCTGTTTCGATTAATTGAGCTAATTCAACTATATTTTTCTTCCTTTTTGCTTCGAGATCAATTTTCAGAATTGATTGTTCATCATAGTTCAAGAAAAATTCTCCAAAACTTAAGATTGCACCCGAATCATTCCATAATTGTTCAATTCTTCTGAATTCAACAAATAATGGATGATTTAATGCATCCTGAGCTGTTAATCTTTCAATTGGATTATACCTGAGAAGTCCATTAATTAAATCAATAATCTGAGATGATACACCTGGCAAGAAACTCTGAAAATTCTTCTTATCTCGATGTGGAAAGCTAAAGCACATAGTAATCTTTCTGTTTGGTCGGAAAAATTCATAATCTTCTTCAGATGGAGATCCAAGAATATCATGGATTTTTAACAATTGGTCAACACTATGATTCCCAGGAAATAATGGCTTCAGCGTTAACATCTCAAATAATATACACCCTGCAGCCCATATATCAATTGCAGAACCATAAAAACCATCAGTAATTAGACACTCAGGTGCTCTATACCACCTTGTTGAAACATATTCTGTATATGGGCCTCTTCCTGATACATATTTTGATGATCCAAAATCTATAATTTTCAAATCAAGAGTTCGAGGATTGATCATGCAATTCTCTGGTTTAATATCTCGATGAACAATAAATAGCGAATGTGTTTCATCTAAAGCTCTAAGAAGTTGATATAAAATAAAAATAGCATGCTTTTCGCTAAATCCAGAAGAACTAGATCTAATTAGCTCCAGAAGACTAATTTCAAGTTTCTCCATCACTAATGCTACTGAACCACACTTAAAATCAAACAAAACATCTGACATTTTGACTATAAATGGACATTTTTGAAGCTTTGACAAACTTTCAATTTCAGAAAGCTTTTTAATGCTGTCGATTCCAGAACATTTTAAAAAAAGCTTTTTAATTGCAACTTTCTTCCTGTTTTTTTTAATTTCTGCTTCAAAAACCTCCGAAAAGCAGCCTTCTCCTAGTTTCCTAATGACTTTATACTCTTGGCCGAAGCAATCGGCCATCATGTGATTCTTCAAAGGCTTTAATTATTAAACGTTCATGTTTCTGAAGAAAAGTGTCATATAATTGAAAGTTCACAGGTACCTATTTAATTTTGTGTTAATAATTTTGTTTCTATTGTCACTTTTGATAAAAGAAAACATTTAAATGGTTTAAGTAACCCTCTAAACCCATTCTAAATAATGTTTCCTTATTGAGAAATATCTTTGACATGTTGGTTAAAAAAATGAGCGACGGGTAGACTCGAACTACCGACCTTGAGGTTATGAGCCTCACGAACTAAGCCAACTGTTCCACGTCGCTTCAAAATTTTCTTTTACTATAAGGTTTTGTGGTTGGATCTAAACAAAAACTAATAATGAAGTCTTAATGAAATCTATTTGATCTATACCGAAATTGAGGAATTTTTGTTATTGTCAACGTTTGTCTGTTAAGTCTCAATTGATGTCAATATTTATTAGAAAAATTATATACAAAATAATGGGATTTTTTCAGATAACAAATACTTGCTTTCCTTCAACAAAAAACATTTATTCTTTGATATTTTGGAATTATATTACCCATTTTCTTAGAGTTATTAACCTATATGTTGATATAATAGAAAAATTCTCCAAAATATCAAACTCCAAACAAAATAGAAATCACAACTTATTAATTAGTTTTTTCATAAATATACTTAAATACTCTGATTATTTCAATATAATTCACTTAAATGGGATAAATAGATCACTAATTTCAAGAAAATCATTATGTTATGGAGAAAGTATAGTAGAAGGAAGGTCATATATTAATGAAAATCTTGATATTTCTTACTGCTCTTTCTCAAGATCGGCCCTTTATAGTGATAGTGGAGGAGTAATTTATATTAATGGAGGTTCTCTATCATTACTTGCATCAAACTTGATGTTCTGGAATTGCTCATCATCTAAATGGGGAGGTGCAATATTTTTTAATTCCGAAAATTCTACCCTAAAAATGATATGTGCAAATAAATGTACATGTGGGAATTCATATAGTGGACACTTTTCTTATTTAAAAGCACTCAACATGAATAATAATGAGTACCTCTCTCTATCATATTGTTCAATATCAAACATAGGATACTGGACTATTTGGATGGATTCTGGTAACCAAAGAGTTGATAGAACAAACATTTCTTTGAATAAGGCATTTTGGGGATCAGGGATTGGTGTTGGCACTCCATCTTCTTTCATAAGCTCACATTGTACTATTTCCAACAATATTGCAGAAGAAAGTATTTGTATTCGATTTGGATCAAATTCTGGAGTTATGTCCTTTTCGAACATAATATATAACACAAGTCCAACAATTGGAATTGTTTATGTCGATGGAGGTGGAGTATACATAATGGAATACTGCATATTTGATCAGAATCAAGAAATTCTATTTTGCCTTTGGTCAGGTTCTCTTTCAGTTAGTCATTCTTTCATTTCTCATCTAGGATCATTTATTACATCCTCAACAGCAGTATCCACTTCACTGAATAATTCAATTGATATCATTTCTCCCTTTGAAGCAAGGATAACATATCAAATTCATTACTTTGGTTCCCATTATTGTGCTGCTGACAATCAAATTACATTTCAAAACACTGTTGATGCAACATGTTCAAAAACCCTTGAAGAATCACCAATAAATACAATCTTCGAATCAATTGAACCAACATTGAAAGAAACCATACATAGATCTTATGAAGAAGTTTTTTGTTCATGCCAAAAGGAAAAAAAGGTAATGAAAGTCATTTTCTCATTTTCATTTGTATATCCACTTTTGTTGAGATTCTAAATTGACCAAATTTTTGCCAAATAAACAATGAGTTTAACATCTGTTTTTTAAGGGAGAAATCATGAGTTAAAGTATTTCTTCAAATTCAATTATTTTCCAGGAAAAATTGCCATTAAGTCATTTAAAAAAAGAGCGACGGGTAGACTCGAACTACCGACCTTGAGGTTATGAGCCTCACGAACTAAGCCAACTGTTCCACGTCGCTTCTTATATAAACTTGATTAGGGGATTTTTTATTGATTAATGAAATCCTTTGTCAATGTTTCAGACCTCAAAAATACTGATAAATTTATGTGTAACAGGAAAGTCTGTAAACCAAGATTAAATAGTTTGCCCTCTTGAACAAATCTTATTGTCCTACTTAGAATTCCTTTGGTAATATTTCCTTAAAAGTATTACCAATCGATAAATTGATACTATCATCCAATGCTTTGGATTAAAGTGTTTGATTTAATAGATACCCAATGATGTTAAATGTTTGGTAAGTATCTTTGAAAAAATAACAACTAAACAGATCATTTCACGTATGCTAATTAAAACAAAAGGATTTGGAAAATGAAAACGAAAATGAAAAGGTTTCTAAGATCCACACGTTGAACAGTTATTTGAGGATATACAATGCTGCTATTTCCATACCTTATTATCACAACACCATGACCACCTCGAGCTCCAATATAGTTATATCCTGAACCAGCTCCTCCTCCCCCGCCTCCACCACCTAAATAATCAACACCTTGCTTTGCCAATGATGTACCGACAGCTCCATTACCGCCACCACCCAGCCCACCGGTGCTTCCATTGCTGCCAGCGCTACCTCCACCACCACCTCCATAGTACAGACTTGTTCCATTTATTGATGAGGTTTTCCCAACACCACCGATACCACCAGCTCTGTTAGTAGCTGAAATAGCAATTGAATTCCCTCCGGCGCCAGCAGCACCAGCTCCACCGCCAGCAGCACTATACGACCTCTGGCATGATCCAGCATTACCCCCGAAACCCGATCCTCCTTTGTAACCTTGAAGACCAGTCCCTCCACTCCATGCAGCTACAGGGCAGCTAGAGCAAGCAGGAACACATCTGCCTCCGCCGCCGCCACCATTTCCACCCGATAAACCTTGACTATTACCACCTCCACCTCCTCCAAGAGCAATAATCGATCCAAATTGTGAGTTGCCACCATTTCCTCCAGATGAATTACTACTTGCACCAAAGCCTCCATCACCTATAACAACCATTATAGTATCTGATAGGCCAGATATAAAGCCAGTTTGAACTGCTCCACCTGCTCCTCCGCCCCCATGGCCATTACTAGTCCTCATTGCCCCACCTCCACCTCCTCCAACAACCAAATACTGAACATTATCTAATACCATTCCAGAGGGTATAACAAAAGAACCATTGCTTTTGAATACATGAATGTATTCTCCATTGATAGTAGAAATGCTTCCACCAGAGGCTATTCCTGATGAGAGGACTGTAAAAAACAACAAAAACATCTAATTTGTGAGAAAAGTAGAAATAATCCTACAGTACATTATGTTAAAACCCTTCGTAAAAAATGAGAAATTTGCAAAGACTTTTAGGCAATTCGGCAATTGCAACCGACATCAGTTGCTTCGGTTTGGACGAGCATTCTTGCAAGATCCTTGAATGCTTCATCGATGTTGAGCCTCTTGAAAGCTGATGTTTCGAGGAAGCGGCCATGGTACTTATCGGCAAGAGATTTACCATCCTCTTGTGTGACTTTACGGTTGGCAGCCAAGTCGCACTTGTTACCGGCCAAAAGGAATTTGAATGGCTTGTTCTCGCGGAGTGTTGAGATTTGCTGAAGAAGGGATTCGGCAGTAGTCAAGGAGCGGTTATCTGTAATAGAATATACAACAAGAAATGCATCAGCAATATCCATATAACGATCACGCAATGATATGTAATCATCTTGACCGGCGGTATCGGCAATGTCAATATCTAATGTGCTGCCATTATCAAGTAACACTTTTGTCTTGTAGTTGTCTTCAAGAGTTGGCTCATATGTCTGACTAAACTGATCCCTAATGAATCTTAAAACAATCGAGGTCTTACCAACACCACCATCACCAAGTACAACCAACACTGGAGCTTCTTTCTTGGACATTAACTGATACTTTTTGACAGCTCCTGAAAAAGCGGAACTTTTTCAATGTCCAAAGTCTTGCAAAACCGCCAACATTTGAGAAGTTGTAAGGATTGTAAAATGCCATTAAACGAGCATTATTACGGCGAGTATTGTCATTAGAATGGATACTAATAAAACAATATGGGATCTTTTGACAGTTTTTTTCTCGCAGTGAATTCCTCCATGATTTTGGTTACACATACATTTACCCATTATCATTTTCCCCTCTCCACAATTATCCAGGTTTGAAATCCAGTTATGTAACTGTTTGATTATGGAATTTCGAATAGATATTAGGGAAGGGGAATCGTTCATGGTCTGATCTTTAAGATCCGAGCAATGTGATCCGCCTTCGATCCAATACTGGTACTGTTCGTTTCTTGGGTTTGTGTTTTTTATACCCAGTGTTGACCATGGGTCATTGAGCCCATTTGTGTATACAATGAATGAACTTTCTGGAGACTGATCTCCAAATCCAATACTTTCAGTTAGCTTTGGTGTTCCAATTCCAAATAGTTTCTGGCAAACTGCATCATAGTATGTCATGTTAATCCATTTTGATTTGAAGCCTGATGATGTTTGAAACCACCCTAGTTCGTTGCAGGTTATCCATGTCCAAGATCTGCTACTTGCCATCGAATCAAGTGGATCTTCGTTTGTGAGGCTCATCATATCCATTTGCTCGCTTGTTTGATTTATCTTTTGTTGGATTCCGAAAAAAAGGTCTTTGTATGCAGTTTCATTTGGTTCTAGTTGAGATTGGAATTGGCAATAAGTGCTTATTAAATTAAATGAATTATCATACTGAATAGCCCAACTAATAACATCAGCTAGAATGGACAATATTGATGCAGGATGCATATTGGAATGAAACCCATATTCTGTATATAGAATATTAAGAATACTAGAATTCTTTGTTTCAATACCTTTATGGTACTTATCAAGAATCTTCTTGGAATTTGAGTAACACTGGAGGCAATGAGATTCAAGAACCCTCCTGCAGTGCTCATCATATGCTGGAAAGTCATTAACTATATGTATTGGTGCTGATGATGACCATGAAAAATTGGCTAGAAATGGATACTGTTGCCTAAACCACGAACTAAGAGATCCCGGGTATGACCCACCAATAATAGTAACCGAACAGCTTGAATTCATACAAAATTCAGATTTTTTAGACAAAATAAAAGAAGATATATCTTCTAATGCTTGTCTAACAGTGTTGTACTGGTATGAGGTTCGATTCAAATATGAAAAAGGATGTGATACTCCAAAAAAACGGTGTTCAAGTCCGAAAATCATCGATTTTGTCATCTCTGCTAATTTAATAACAGATCCTTTGGTTATGCTTGTTGAGTATAGCTCAGATTCTCCTCCAACGTAAATAATAATACTTTTTGTTTTATTTTTTTCGCTATATTGATCATTTTCATAATACCGTTGCATAAAAACACGCTTATCTAATGGGTTGAAATGATCTAGTCGCTGGGAAAAAAACTTTTGAGCACCTGGAATTCCAAAACTCAAAAAATTCACCAAAGACAACAACATATTTTTAACTTGGATTTATATAAAATTTAGAATGAAGAATGTTAAGAGTGACAAGGTTGTTATTTTGTCAAAGAGGAATGATGTGAATGGCGAGACTATTGCTCAAAGATATAGAAAGAATTCTAGGATTAAGGATAATGGGGTGGAAAACTATCACAGAGTTTTGTATAATCATGATTCTCATGAGAGCTCTGATGGAGAATTTATTCCCGATGTTAAAGATGTTATATCTGCTCCTCTTCCAAAAAAAGGGAGGAATAAAAAACATGAGGCCTCTAGTGATGAAACATTAAGTGATCATGAGGAAAATACTGCAAATACTTCCCAAAAGGGGACAATTCCTATCGATGAAGTATTATGTTATACTAATTCATCTAATAACAATTCATATTTAGTTAGATATTTGGATGGGTCATGTATTCGATCACAGATTTTGAGTGAAAAGGAGTTACTAAGTGACAAAGATGGTTCTAAACTACTAAAAAACTTTAAAAGCGATATTAAGAAAGGAATATGTGTGAGTAACATTGCTCCATTTTTAAAAGAGTCTGTAATTGCACAAGTTGATTACAACTGTTTCTTTGTAGATAGAATAATAACACACAAGTCAGAAAACAATATAGCTTTATTTGATTCTAAAATTCTTACAAAAAATAAGTTTTATCCTAGCCTTCCACTTGATACGCTTCCTCCTATAGAGCATACCAAGAAGTATATTAATTGTTACGGTGCAAATGCAGATTTTTTCTCATCATTTATTGATTCTGATGGGAATTTTAACATCATAGGAGAAACAAATGATTCAACTTCGGATTATTTTGTTGGTGGAGAAGATAGTGCCTTCTTCTTAGTCAAATGGAAAGGAATGAAAGAGTCTGATGCGACATGGGAGCAGATTTCTTCAATAAATGGAAGAATTGGGTCGCCTTTTTGTGCAGCTAATAAGAAAGAATTTGATATTATCAGGATGAAGTATTGGAAAAGAACCTTAAAGGATACCAACAAAGATGTTTCCAAATTCCAAGACATTTCTGAACCAAGTGGTTTACTTCATTGTATTGTTTTAACTGAGGCTCAGATAGGGATATTTAAACATATTTCCAAGTGTATTGTTGAACAAGCATCAGCTGTTGTGCTCACCTCCGATCGAACAGGGAGGATTATACCTGTTGTTGCATATCTTGAGGTATCAAGGAAGAAGTTTAACCGAAACAAACCAATTTTAGTTATATCAAATGATTCTTCTATTCCTTCATGGATTAATACTATAAGATTAATTTCTACAATGTATTGGATTACTTTTGATGATGAAAAACTATCTCGAACGATCGTGATGGAAAAAGAATTCGAGAAAGGCCAGTTTGATATTCTTGTTATTAATGTTGATACTTTCAATGAATTGTATTCTTCAGTTCTTTCAAAAGTTTTATGGGATGTGATAGTTTACGATCAAAAAAATGAAGTGTTTGGTTTGAAATCAGCATTTAAAGGATCACACAATATTGTTTTATTTGATTATTCGAATAAGGAAATTGTAACTCCATTTAAAAAAGTATTATTTCACACATCAAATTCACCTGTCTTTATTCCAGAAAATATTATAACTCTCCCTTTTCTATCTAATTCTGTTTTAAAACAGCATATTCTTCAAATTATTGAATCAAATTCTAAGTCTCAGCAATTAACGAAACAATGGAAATCATTATTGGCAGAAATTGTTTTAATGTACATCCACCCATTTTTGCTTCCATCTTTTTATAAAAAAACGACAGATAATGAAAAGAAGAATCTTAAAAAACACAATCTTTCTGAGCAAGAACATAATGAGTTGATTGGAGCAGAATCATCAAAAATTCAGAAACTTATCGAACTTATTAGCCACAATGAGAAAACTGTTATTGTAGCTGATGGTTTCGCAATACTACGTATTATCAGGTGTTATTTGGAACAATACGGTTTTTCAACAGTTTTCCTAAACTCACCAATGCCAAGCGAAGAATTCGATCATTTTCATGATTGGGATGTTCTACTTATGACTCGAGACTATTTTTCACCAGACCTTGACAATGTATGTGTTTCTCAAATCATATTTTTTGACACAGGCCAAAATTATATTATCGATTGCAATATTAAAGAACTTTTTGCTTCAAGAGGACCTGTTAGGGTTGTCAGATTATTACACAAATCTTCATCTGAGATTGCTATGCATTTTTATAATTGCTATCATGGTTTATTTGATGTATTTGAATTATCTGATTCTGATTCTGAGTTTTTTGTGAGGTTAACATATATGTTGATTATTGAAGGGAGAGACAACAGTATGACTAATATTATATCCCTGTCAAAATATGGCCAAATTAGGCATTTATATAATGAGCATTATCTTTTTCCGTTTCAGAGCATTGGGCCAATTCCGGGTTTTTGGGAATCAATTTTGAACAATTCTGAGTCATCAAATGATTTGTGCCATATAAATAAATCATTGGAGTCAATTATGAAATGTTTTGATGATATAATCACTGGTGATTCATTTTTAAAATCAATGGAATCCAAAGACTCCGACTCGATAGTGTATGCCTCTGCAATCGCACATTGTTTAATGTTGGATTCTGATCCGATTAAAAATGGAAAGATCATTTTGTTTTATGTTGTGAAGCATATTCTTGGAATGTCAAATGATGATTCTGAAAAAACTTTTAGGATACCCATTGAATATAAGAACTGGATGATCGATTCCAAAGCAAAAGAGATTTTTCGTGACTTAATTGATAAAGCACATTCTGCAATTATAGATCATCTTTATTCAATCATTGATTCAAAAGGAGTTCCTTCGAGGTATTGTGGAGGTGGAAAAGATTGCTTATTTATTTCCAAATCATATGATGTTTATTGTGCCATCGCACATAGGGACTCGAGGATTCCAAAATTATATTATGATTCTTTAATGGATCCAAATGTTATTAAACCATTCTGGACACCAGATGAAGTAAATAGACTATTGAAAGTATTAGGAGAATTTGGTTGTCCATTTAAATCGATTATTCATCAATATGACTATCACGAGTTAATGGGTTTAGCGTGTTTGTTTCAAAAAACCCCTAATATGATAATGGAATTTTCTACAATGATCATTAGCAAGTCATCAACGGTATCATTTGGTGAACCATTGGTCCTTCCTAGTGAGTATACTAAAAGCTCCGAAATTATGATATCATCGGAGACTTCAGGTCTTGCTATTGCATCTATAAAAGCTATGCATATTGCAAGAATGATCACATTGAAACCTTCAAATTATGTTTTTAAAAAGAATTCGGAAATTCCTGAATCATGGACTTTTTTCCAAGATTTGGAACTATGTAAAATGGCTTGCAAATACGGTGCTTCACAAATCGGACAGTCTTTCTTTCAAATTATGGCTCCGCAAAACAATGATATTTTGCTGAGTCCACAAATAATTCAACCTTTTTTGAGCTTTCTTCAAACAAAAAGCGCAATTAGGCGGCTGAGCTTTCTAATCATGGCAAACTCTCACCTTATGAAAAAGAATATTGAAGATTGCCTTCATACAGTTCGCAATAATCGATCCCAAAATCCTCTATCCCATAGTCAGTCATCACCTTCTGTTCAAACAAAAACAATCAAAGCAAAAAAAATAATTGTTTTACAATAAAAGTATGTTTATAATAGAGTTTGATTAAAACTAAAAGAGTGATCAAGAGCCCTAGCATAGTTACGTTCATATTGATCATTTGACAGTCTATAATTATCATTAACAAGGATTTGGTTAGTTTTTCTAGAATCATTTAACGCTCGTTTGGTTTTTAACAACTCTGTTTCAAGAGCAATCATTTCTTTTGTTTTAGAAAGCCAAATTGATTGATTCATTGGTATCTCTTTTTCTAACATAGCTGATCTATTATTAATACCTTTCTTTGGATTAATGACTTGCTTCATTTGTCTCGATAAATGCTTGTTTGTATCTTTTAACCTATCGCATAAATCCTTCATCATTTCAGCGTTCTGGTTGTCTTTGGTCAAATCTTCTATTTTCTTTATCAATGTCTTAATTTCTATTCTTTGTTTGCGAATAATTTTAAGCAAATTCTGAGTTTCTGCCTTTTGATTTTCTTGTATCTGCATAATCACAACATCGGAATTGTTTTGATTCAGCTGTTCTTCAAGATCTCTAACCGTGGACTGCATATCAACTACTTTAGTAACAACATCTTGAATATTAGAACATGATCCAACTTGTTTGAGCATTTTTTTAATCTCTCTATTTGTTTTTAGCAACTCAATGTTCTTTCGATTAATCTGATCCATTAACTCTCGATTATCTTTTTGCATTTTTATCAGTTCTTCTTCCGTTTTTTTATATAAATCCCGATATTCCTGAGATTCATGTTCCAATTCATCTATCCTCTCCTGAAGAATATTTGTAACCGGGCTTCCCAATGATAATTCACAAATTTTTTTCTCCGCTTCGTCGAATGGATAATTTCCATTAGAGAAAGGCAAGTTCAAAACACCCATTATTTTCTCAAGGAATGAAACAATCTTTGAGTGTCGAGTATTATCGTTAGGCGGGTTTTCTCCAATACTACTAAAGTCTTTTAGTGATGGAAGATCAGATATTGTCATGCTTAAAGATTCTTCTTCCATTAATACTCCTTAACGTCTTTTATTCTAGAATTGTTGTGGCAAAATACCTTTGATTATCGTGAAAAACCAATGTTGGAGTAACATTATCATCATCTATATCCATTTTACAGTTTAATCCATACTTGTAGTGACAATTATTCAAATCTTGAAGGGAAATATCGATCCCATGTTTTCTTTGTTCATAAGAAAACTTTTCACATGTAGAATAAACTGTTTTTCGGATAATTTTGCAGAATGATGGTATTGGATCAAATATTGACGCCGATAAATTCTTCAAACCTTTAATAAAAGACTTTGATACTGTTCTACCCATAATTCGATGGATTTTAATACTATTTTTGTCTATATTGATGGAGTGAATGCCAAAATAGAGCTTATCATTTTGAATAGTGAGATTAAAGTATGATTTTTCTGGGAAATATGTTTTTGGAAATTCGATTTTAGCTATATAATTAACTAAAAACTTATTTATCGGATACTTTCTAGAAAATTGGTAGAAATTATCATATGATAATTTTTTTTCCCATTTTAAAACATAATTATTGCTTTCCTCACACTCAGAAATCATTGTAATGCCGTATGGGATAATATTAGAATCATAATTATCCTTTTTAAGTAATAATGATGTATTATTATAATGAAACCGAAAAAGCCTCTTTCCAAAGTTAGTTAGACACCCAATGGAGTACTCAGCGGAATATAAAACATTATAATTTTGGTAAAAGATCAAAAATGGAATCATTTTTTATTCTCAATAAACTGATTCCTCTTGGATAACAATTGTCTCCTAATTCCTTGAGCCCTCTGCAGTAACTGTTCCCATTCATCTCTATGATTTTCTTTTTTAACTAAGTCGGATAATTGAGTAAGTTGTTGCTGTGTTTGATTTGTTTTCTCAGATAATTTGATTATCTCTGCATTCTTGCTCTTCAATTTAGCAATAGTATCTGCAAACTGATCTTTCTTTTCTGCAATCTTGTATTGTTTAATGAATTTATGTGCTTCTTCTACTAAATAATTGTTATTTGCGAAAGATGGATCGACTCTGGTCATTCCATAATGCTCTTGGGGATTAATCAATATCTCATAAGATGGATATACAATCGCAATATTGCCTCCGACCCCGATGATATTGTTGGCTACTAATAATGTTCGATTAATAGGAGGCGATATTCTGTGAATATGAGTATGGCTCATAATAAAAAGGTATCGGTTTCTCTCTAATTTGCAATTACTTTTTAGCTCTGTTGGGCTGTTTGATACATCTAAGTAGATATTTGGGGTATTGAGAAAAGATGGGACTATTGAGAAATCGGTCATAATGAATTGATTCTTATCTGTCAATATGCAAAGGCATCCTTCTTCGAAATCAAAACTAGATATCATTAAGGCATTTCTTGGAGCAATTAATTGAGGATTTCCAGCAAAAAAACTTTGGGTAAAATGCTTATTTCCATGGTTTAAACATGCACGTGTAATTAGTTCACACTCGGGGCTGTTTGATTGGAGCAATTTATCGGGCAATTCCTGATACTGGGATAAAAATGGACATAATACAAATAATTTTCCATCCTTAGTGAGCAAAAACAAAGAATACTGTGACCATGAATCAATTCCGAATTTAATTGATGATAATTTGAGGCCAGTTGCTAGTTTATAAACAGAACGAATACTAACAATGTTATCTTTGTGAATTATCTTGAAGACCTCAATTATTCCGCCCTTTCGAGCCATAACCAACTGGTTTGGATCTGTCTCAAAAAACCTTGCATCGATTATTTGAGTATAGTCTAAATCGTTTTTTGGAATAATATTGACTTTAAGAATCTTACAACCTGGAATAACACTATTAGGGTTAAAACGAATGATTCCAAAAAAGTACTTAGTAAGTAACATTAAAACTGTACCATCACAGTTTGTTCTCAAAAAAATTGGGCTCAAAGTTCTCGTTTGTTCAATCGCATAATAAATGGGGCTTTGATTTGTCTTATGATTATAAAACCCAATAGAATTCGTTCTTAAAACAAATGTATATAAATCTCTACAACAAGATACAATGTTATAGACACTATTTGGAGGAAAATTATATAAATCAGAGGAAAAAGAATCAAAAGAAGGTTTGATCAAGGTCATGAAAAATAATCGTCTAAAAAGTGGCTTTATAGGGTGTAAATCAAGGTCAATAATCCCAAATAGAGCTTGTGGAGTGTGTAGCTCTGAAAATCGGTGTTGATAACACTATAGAAACATGTATTTTCGATTGGGATGAGGGTGTTGGAATTAATATTATATACGCAATTATACTGAGCTACATCAGGACCAGAATAAGGAGTATCTGAGGTACAATAATGTAAAGATAGAACGTACCATCTTGAGCTCACTATATTGCCAGTATTTTTTAACATTGATACATGGTAATATGAGTGGTGTGATACAACATTATCGATGTGACCAATAGAAGCAGAGTTATTGAAAAAGTTGAAATAGCTCGATGATCCTGGTGAATATAATGGATATATTGAACAAATTATAGCTCCATGACAGTTCGCGGCAGTGTAGAACCGAAAAACCACTTCATTATCAATGTAAGAAATAGCTGCTGCAACATGATACGGGCCATTATTAATGTTAGATGAGTTTATGTCGGTACAGAAAACTTTGGTTCTATCAATCTGAAACTCAGCTCCGTAATCGGTATATTTTGTGCACATTGACATGGATGAGCAATTATAAAAACACTTTTTCGATGACTCCTGATAAATATAAAATGCTTGACCATAGAATCGTCCTGTGCATTCAGAGAAGTAACAGTACTGCAAAACTGAAGAATTCCCAATGAAAAACAAAGCCCCACCAGTTACATAATCATGAAATCCTGAATGAGATCGTGTTGGTGTGATCGTAGATGCTTCAGATGAACATCGGATAAATTGATTGGATGACGCATTAATATTCGATAGTGGGTTTGAACAGAAAATTGCCCCACCTGATTCTGTTTCCATAAATAAATCTTCAAATCTTGTTTTAAAAACGGATATGGTTAATTGGCTTGAAAAATCATACCTTAAGAAAAACAAAGTTAAAAACATTAAAAAAAAGTGTCCTATTGTCGATTTTTATCAGAAATGATTTGAAAAATCTCTATCATCTTCAAAATTCATAATTTTTATCACATCTCCAAATGTTTTGGCATTATATTTTTCAATTTTTCCAAAATACCTGCAAAACACCCTGAAAATATTCACGATCTTGTTATGTGGTTCATATTTTTCATAAATAATTTTGAGCATTTCAATTTTGGTTTCGTTGTTGATAATTGGAGATACTCTATTATATATACTCTCTAAATCAGTAGAAGTCTTTTTAAAACTAAAATATTCAGAGTATTTGCTAGATAATTGTCCTTCGACAAAATATAAATACAGTTTTCTAGATGTGATGATTTTGCAACATTTGTCATCCAAAGCAAAAAAATCAATGTTTGGCAGAATCTCTTGATAAAATTGGACTGGAATGAATCTGTTAACTTGATCATAGTATTCATCCAAAACATTTAACTTTGTTTCCAAATCTGGTATTTTTAAATATCTTGTTTGGAACAGACTAATCATTTTATTAGAACATGTTTCATTAGTAAATGAAAACAAATCAAAAAACACATTTTGCTTAAAAAATTCTAGAATATAATACATTATCATGTTAGTTATTTCATTGTCTTTCATTCTTTCATATTCATGCTTTATAAATTCTATTCCAAGATTAATAATTTTCTCAGGATTCTGTTTTAGGACACTAATTGGTAAACAAGATAGTTTAGAAAACAAATTATCATTGGTAGATATTTCAAAAAAATTAAAACCATAAGTATTTTCACACTCGAAAGTGTATGTATGAAAAAACGGGAAACAATCATTATCTCCAAGAAAATAATATAAGGCTTTAGACAAGTAAGCTGTTTCATATTTCAAAATACTCGGGTGAAGGAAGTCAATCAAATTAGGAATTTTTTCAGAATTAATATCTATGCCATTAAACAAAACTCTAAAAAAACCTTCAAATGATTCCCCTTTGAAACTTTTATATATAGAATCCTTTGATTCCTCGATTGCATGGTATTTAGAGAAATTTTGAAGGAAAAAAAGTTTCTCTTTTTCAAATTCCGGAAAAACTTTGCTCAATTTATACGCAATAACAATATGATCGTAAGCATTGAGGCATACATTTCTAAGTTCTGTATAATTGCTTATAGCAAACCCAACTTGTTTGTTCATAATATCCCATATCGAATATCCAAAGTTTTCCTGCTTGCAAAACTGCTTTTTAATTCTAAGTTCCCGAGGACAAAAGATTTTAGAGTTCTCAGCTACAAAATGATTGAGATTTGTATCATACAATGTGTCATAATAAAAAGCAAAATACTTATGTTCCATTTGACATTTTTTTTGTTTTTTGTATTTTTCATCTCCAATTATGGGACTCTTAATGAATCCAGGAAATTTGAGCATTTTTACCACTTCCTCTACAACGATGAATCACCAAATCCTACTCTCCAAATATATAAAACTCTGTTTTGCAAATCTTCATGATCATGATGTTACCAATTTTTAAATTATTGATTGAATATTTCACATTGGTTTGTTCTCAGATTCTTTCATTGATCCATTTCATGTGATGATTAAATTGAAATCGAATTATATTATGGAAAAGCCTACTCATATTAGGGATTTTTTAATGATAAACTTACCAAAATTGAGAAAAACAATCATTTAATATCTTTTGTCAATTAAGAGTAGAAATTATGATAAAAGATATAATCTGTTTATATATCTTTCAAATAAAACATATCAAAACAAGAAAAAAATTTAGTACAAAATCCACCTTTGTTAATTAATCACATAAAAATCTTAGTCTTTTGGAGGGTTACTAACAGATGTTTTTGAACCACACTGTTGCATAATATAATTAGGTCTGCCATGTGGGTATTGATGAGCATCACCTAGACTAGGGCATACTCTACTGATATGCTGCACTAAATGGCATATCCGATCATATTGGTGAATAACTGATGGTTGGTGAGGATAACCAATTTCATGCATAAAACCTTCTTGATCAGGTTTCTCTTCAAAGACCGAATAGCACGCAGATAAATAATTTTTCCCTTTTAGATCAACTTTGATGTTAGGAAAGATACTTCGATAATGTAACATATTAAGAATAGCTTGATCACAAGAATTAGGTTTTAAAATGTATTTAGGATCTGTGACAATGGAAAATAATGATAACATTGTTTTTGAACCACCAATGAAAAACCCGCCATTAATTACATATTTAGGCCCATAAAACTCGATAGAATACTGAGGATCCATCGATTTTAACCTTTGTTGGAACCAATCATGATACTTTATCCTTACTCTCTCGATTGAAACTACAATTTCTGGGTCTTTTTGAAATATTGAGTCATAAATATCACTAATTAGCACTCTATCGAAAAAATGACCATAAGTATTTAAAAACAAAGTAAAAACAAGATTCCTCGCATATCTAAGCTCTTTTATCTTGTTCTGATTGAATTGACTAAATGCAATCATAAATACTCCACAATTAATTAGATTTTCCATTTCAAATGGTGTCAAAACTTTCATATACTCTTTGGTTACAAAAAAAACTAATGTTGCCTTACAACCAACTGATCTCAAATTCCGAACCCAAGTTAAAACGTTATACGCATAGTCACCATATAAAACTCCCATTGATAAATCACGATCAGTACTATCAAACATAGTACTATTAGTCTTTGTCGTACATAAATTGCACCTAGTTTGGTTTCTATTGAATAACTGATTTGCATAAGATGAATCATCCAAAAAATTTAGATCACCAAATATTTCTGCAGCTAATCTCCGAGTTGGTTCAATGTCAAGACGCAATTCGGCCAAAAAGTCAATTTTTGGTTCTTTCCCCATGACCATATTTAAACATGTGAATAGAGAAATAATAATTATAGGAAATAAGATAAATGTATTATTGCAATTTGACTTGGCACGATGATTTGTGATGATTCGTTCTTTAAACCTCATTTATGTTGCAGTCTAGGGATGTTAATTGGGGTATAAAAAATCAATTTGGGGGACATTTTTTAAAAAATTGGGGTCAAGTTTCTGACATAACAAAAAATTTCTTTCAGATGATTTTTTGGAATGTTCTCCCCACTCACCATTAAAATACAACAATTTTTTGTAATATTTTTTATCTTTGAAATCCAATAATCACGGAGAAATACATACTTTTTGGATTGATCATGAATCAATTCATTATCGTTTTCTTCAGAATTAGTCCCAAAAAAACGATTACTTGACTCTTCTTATTAAGAGCTTTGACCCCCAAGACCCCAACAATTCTGAACTTTTGAGAACATGACCCCCAAACGATTTTTTTATTCTGAATTTGACCCCCAAATAAACAATACCTTATTTAATCGAATTCTCTTCAATTATTTCTTAACTTCTTTGACCCCAAAACCCCAAAAAATGAATTAATTGATAAATAGGGTCATTTTGACATCCCTATTACATTCTAAGTAAGGTATCCAATTTTTGACTTTTTTCTGTTGAAGATCATTCATCCGATCCAAAAATTAGGAAAAGCTGCTTTATTAGTGAACATTCTTAATTGTGGAGATATATTCTTGGGTCTCTTGTCTCGGCTGATTTGAAAGCATTCCAAAGTCTTCATCGAACTTGATGCGACCTAGTTTTTTCAGATTACTTCATAAGACAAGTTTCATAAGCTATTCAGAGCTTTAATATAGTAAACTTTTGTATTAAACATTTCAATACCAGTAAAAAATTTGTCTCTGATCATCATCTATGATGAGTACCAGTAAGCTTGAATGGAGATAAATACAGAGTTAAGGTGCATTGAATGAAATAGATATAAATAAATGCCTCCATGGATCCACTTTCAAACTACTTTGTTTGTTTGAAAAACTCCAAAACCAAATTGTGAGATAGGAAAACTGATCTCCAACGAATATATTGTCATGAAATATATTGACTTTTTCATAAGATAAAATGTAAGATCAGATTTCTATGTTTTTTACAGTTATTTATGGTTTGAATCAAAAGTGACATCCGAAGATTTTTGAGATACAAGGCTTCAGAAAAATCCCCATTTTTATTTGAATTTTCATAGCTTAAGAATTTCATGTAAACACTGATGTTTGTGATTACGTTTTGTTTCATTAAAGTATTGCAAATATCCTCACATTTCCTTGATTTTTTCTCTGGTTCATATTCGAGTTATCAAATTGTTAGTGAAAGAATAGCATTGTCCTCTTCGAGTTATATATATAATTGTGTTTTTTCCAAGATATCCTCATCAACAAATGGAGGAGCACTAAGTTACATCGCTACAACTGGATATATTGTCATTGAGGATACTAGTTTTGAAGAAATAACCTCTTCTGGTAGTTATGGTGGGGCCCTCTATGTCAGCCAACCCTATGGATGCGCTCTTAACAGAGTGTGTGGGTATCTATGCTTTGGTTCTAGTTCATTAAGCGGGTCTTTTGGATTTGTTGAGGTATCCAACACAAATCAAGTTAATTTACTTTCCATTCTCTCATGTCCATCATATTCTTCTGTACAGGCCAATCTTCACTCGTTGTTTATCGGAGGAGGAGTTCAAAATGTTATATCTTCGAATTTTTCAAAATCAAGACTTAAAGAAGCATCATCGATCTGTACGAAATCGGGAAGTAGTTTCTTATTACAATTTTGCACGATTATTGAATGTATCTCAACCGAACAAATTGTATTAGATTTTTATAGTACTTCAACATGTAATGCGGACTATATCAATTTTTTGAACAATAGGCAAATTGGTTTGACATATGCTCCAATAATTTGTGGTTCCTCAATTCAACATGTAACCCTGACGGTTCAAAATTCCAATTTTAAAAATAATACTGTGGGTACTCTACCACTTATATGTAACTATGTAGGTTCAATTTCTCTATCAAACTTTTTTTCTGATAGTACATATACAACATATTCATCTGTTGTATCGACTCGAAAACTATCTTCAACGATATACATGACTCATTTGCACTTCATGACCAGATCATGTTTTGCTCAAAACTCATGGATGCCAATTCAGACTCTTATTTACACTCCTGTTGTTACACCTTTCATAACCCCGGAATCAACGCCCCCATATACCATGCCACATTCCCCAGCAATTACTCATCAACAATCTAGATTGCCAACCATTATCAATACACACGAACGAACCCCACTCTATACACCAATATTAACCCCAATGTATACACAAAAGAGGTCCCCAATTATCACCCCAGAACATACTCCTTTCAATACTCCAGATCAAACACCAGTTATTACACCGAGAGATACATTTGACCAAACACCAGATCAAACACCAATATTGACACCATTTATGACACCGAGAGATACATTTGACCAAACACCAGATCAAACACCAATATTGACACCATTTATGACACCGAGAGATACATTTGACCAAACACCAGATCAAACACCAATATTGACACCATTTATGACACCGAGAGATACATTTGACCAAACACCAGATCAAACACCAATATTGACACCATTTATGACACCGAGAGATACATTTGACCAAACTCCTTTTCAATCACCATTAATTACATGTGATTTCACTCCTATTTTAACTCCAGTTGACACACCAATATTTACATTTGAAGAGACTCTAATTGACACACCATTTAAGACTTTTGATGAAACGCCTTGGTTGACTCCAAATGTTACTCCTCGGCTCACAGAGAACAAGACTCCATATATTACATCAGAATGCACTGTCAATCAGTCTCCAAAAGAATCACCCAATATCACCCCTTTCTTAACACCACATAACACACCTCATGATTCCTTAATCCAATCAGAAATACAAACTCCAATTAATACTTTGGAACAGACACTATTTCCATCTATTCTCCCTTCATCAAATCCAACACTCGATTTAACAAAAACTCCATCATTTTATGCATCGCCATTTTTAACTCCATTTCATTCACCATCTAACACTCTTCACCCAACATTAAGAAATGATCAAACAATGATTGAGAGCATAATAATGGTATCATCATATTATTCCAAATCTACATACTTTAATACTTTTGTATTATCTGATACCATTATCATTACACACTCAATTACACAGTCTATGATTAATTCAATTAGCTTAACAGAGTCCAATTTATCCTATTCATCTCAAACACAATTATATTTTCCTACACTAATGATATCTAATATTGTATTCCAAACAGTGGTTCGAGTCAGTTCATTTTTCATTGTGGATATAAAAACGGAGTCAATTTCCCAGGAAAACTCCATGAATGGCAGTACTCTGATCGTTTTAATCACTGGTATCGTTTCTTTGCTTTTCATTCTATCTAGTGTATTCATTTACCTCATTCGTAACACAAATGATGAAGATTCTATCAGTGATGATAGTTCAATGGATGAAATTGACAATATACCAGAAACACTCTCTAATACCACTGAAGAGATGATTGTTCAAGAATTAACTCCCCAGATAATAGAGAATAACAATGATGATGATTGGTTAAGGGGAGGATTTTAACTTGTAAGTAAAAATTTCGGATATTTTTTAAAAAAAATGAAACCAACTTTCCTGAGTGTTTCCAATAATGAATCATCTAAACAAAAGCCAATTAATCCACAAAAGCCATATGTTGTTAAACCTCAAATAAAAACTTCGAAATCTACTATTGGAATCACATTGGCTCCGACATTGCCATTGAAAGGAACAGAAGCATCAAGAGAATTAATTCAAACTTACAGTTCGTTTGATTTTAACTCAAAAAAGCCAACAAAGAACAATTCCGATCATGAAAGCAGTTTTGATCAATTTATTGCGTTTTCAAATGCAGAGAACTATGTGGAGTCGATTGAACAATTTGTTAGAGAAAAAACAAAAGCGGAAACTGTTTATTACTGGCAAGATATTCCATCTATTAATCAACTCTATTGTAATCGGATTAATAAGTCTGCTGAGCACTCTCAAGGAGTGATTGGATACACATTTTTTTCTCGAGAAATTTTAGTTCTTGAAAAACTTTGTTCTCATGCATCTTTCTCGCATCTGTTTGATTCTACAATTTGCAGTGGACAATCAAGGGTTTTAGTTTTTCCTCTTTTTGATAATCAAAATACCGTATGTTCTGTTGTACAAGCAATTAAAGGCCCGAAGGAAACACCTTTTTCCAGCGAAGATATAGATTTTGTGAAGTTTTTCACTCGAAAATTCATTATATACTCCAAGTTTTATATCGAAAACGGGAGTTCAAAGAATATTCTAGAAGATTTTAAGGCTATTATGGAAACTGATCAATATTTAAGAATATTTCAAAAGATTATTCCCAATATTTTTTGCTGTCAAAAGGCTGAAATATGGAGATATGAATTATCATCCAATGTATTAACTCGATTTTTCAATGATGCAACTGTTCTTGATATAAAACAGTCTGGTATTGCTGGAGAATCCCTTTTGCGTCATATCCCTATAAACGCTCCAATCAACAAAATGCAGAGTAGTTATAGTGAGCAAATTGATGGAACTGAATCAGAGGCTGTTTTAGTAATTCCTTATCATTCTGTTAAGCTCAATATGAAGTGGGCAGTATGCTTAAGAGGAAAAATCAACTGTTCTTTCTTCACCATCAAGGATGAAGATTTGCTTCATAAGCATCTAATTGATATAGTAATTTCTTTTGATAATTCAATACGATATACTGATGCAATAAACTCACAGTCAGTATCATCCACTGAGCATGATTTTGTTAAACTGCTTAATCATGTTTCTGAAATTGTCGAAAGTGGAGCAAGTTTTTCCAAGATATTAGAATCATCGCTGGCATTAATATCTAAGATTATTAAGTGTGATAGAGCTTACTGCTTTGAATTCGATCACGAATCTGAGTTTTATGTATCAATTGCATCATATGGATCATCGATTCCGATTCGAATCGAGAAAAATCGAGGAATTATAGGGAAAGTATATCAGAATGGTAATATGCTGAATCTATCCAACATTCAAAAAGGTGATGATGCAGACTATATTTTTGAATTATCTTCAGGATACAGAACCCATTCGATACTTTCTATTCCACTGAAGAACCAAAGAAATGAAATCATATCAGTTATCCAATTAATCAATAAATTAGAATCAACAGGGTTTTCATTGTCTGATGTAAAATATGCAAAGGTATATGGAGTTGTTTTAGGCGCAATAAAAGAGCTTGAAGAGTTGCATTCGAGGGTGAGTCTATCAGAAAAAGGTACAGACAGTTATTGCGAAATGTCAACCATACTCACATCAGGAGCTCCTGTGAAAGAATCAATATCTTCATTAATGATGATTATTAAAGCTGTTATGGAAGTGCAGAATTGTTCTCTATTCTTATTTGATAAGAATACCAATTCTTTATTGACATACTTTTCTGATAACCCCAAAGTTCCATTATCTATATCAACAACCAATGGTATTGCTTTTAATTCTATTTCTAGGAAAACTCCTCAAATTTCAAATGACCCTTATCATGATCCTGCATTCAACAGATCAATAGATCAAATAACAGGAATATTATCACAATCAATATTATCATGCCCAATAATTGATAGAAAGGGAAGAGTGTTAGGGTGTATTGAGCTAATTAACCGAAAAGATGGAAAACCTTTTCAAAAATGCCACCAAAAGTCTTTAGTTAGTTTTTCAAATTTTGTATCAGTACTTTTCGAGGCAAAGAGTCTTAAAGAGAGGATTGAAATAGGCGAATTGCACTACAAACTTGAAAAAAGTATTGGTATTGTCGAAAAGGATTCATTCAGAATCCCAATGAAATTGCAGTTACCCTCATACAAAGTTAATGAATCATTATCATTGGATTTCTGTGCTTTTGAAACAAATCCTAAAGATCTTGAAAAAATTGCCTTTCTCATATTCAATCATTTCGGTTTACTTGAAGCTTTTAGAATATCATCTGAAACATTTTACGGTTTCCTATACCATTTAAAAAATTCATATAGAGAAACATCTTATCATAATTGGTATCATGCTATTGATGTTTTGCAGTATGTTGCTTATCAAACAATCAAAACTCGTTCACATACAATTTTGACTCCCTTGGAGCTTTTAGCTGTTTGTACTTCTGCAATATCACATGATATTGGACACTTTGGTTTGAATAATAAATATCATACATCTGCACAGACACCATATGGTCAACTGTATTGTGATAGAAGTGTGATGGAAACATTACACTGTTCTGAATTAATACGAATTGTTTCACTCCCAGAAGCAAACATATTCAAGTCTTTGGATCAAAATAACCTTCAAACACTCTGGAAATGGATAATACATTTGATTTTAGCAACTGATATGGCATTCCATTTCAAGTTTATTAACGAAGCAGAAGAAATTTTGTCTCAAAAAGCACTTAATATGAAAGAAGAATCTCATCGGTTGCTTGCAATGGAGTTGATTATTAAAGTTGCTGATGTCTCTAATGTATCAAGACCATTCAAAATTGCAGAAAAATGGGCTTATATGCTTCAGGAAGAGTTTTTCTTCCAAGGGGACATGGAAAAAGAACAAGGAATCGATGTTTCCTCATCATCAAATATTCGTGGAGAGGCTAATATCCCAAAGAGCCAAGTTGGATTCATCACCTACTTTTGTGTACCATTATATTCAATTATTGCTAGAATATTTCCAGAACTCATCGTAAATTTGGAATCTCTTAATACGAATTTGATTCTTTGGAAATCAAAGCAAATTGAATAACACCTTTTCAAAACCAATTGATAAGTCAGTTACAATAATTGAAAACAACTGATAATTCAATTTTGTGTTAATGTAAATATATATTATCATATCACTTGATCACTTCATTTCTATGACAGCACCATCCAATCTCCGTGCATTTAATGGATCGTACAATGATCTTGAACAAGCTGTAAAAGGTGAAGGTCATTTAGTTGTTGTTGACTTTTTTGCTTCTTATTGTCCACCATGCAAGAGACTTATGGAAGTTCTTCCCAATATTGCCACACAACATTCGGATGTGACATTCCTGAAAGTGGATATTACTACAAATGAAGATTTGGCAGAAAGAATGAATGTATCTTCAATTCCAAGTATTCAGTTCATGAAGTTCGATGGGAGCCAGCTTAATGTTGTAGATAGAGTTACTGGTTTTGATCCTGATGGAATCCAAACCAAGATCCAGAAGAATAAATAATTAAATTATACATACGTTAAATAAATCGAATGACAGAGGTGGATCCAACATGGAAATACAACATCAGCAAAAAAATTGCACAGCTTACTAAAGTTGTTTTTCGGCTTCATGCAGATAGTATTGATCATAGAGATGATGTTGCACTTTTAAAAGAAAGATATGACTCTGAGATTTCAGAAATCATGGATAAATCAAAGGAAAACTTAGAGATGGCCAGAAAAGAAGCTGAAGAATACCATGATATTATCGAGAAAACAGTCCGGAATGAGTTTGAGACCAAATTTCTACAAACAAAGAGCCAGTTTGAGACTTTCAGAGCTAAACTTGAGGCAGAATCTTCGAGAATAATTGATCAAGCCAATACAAGGTTGAAAGACTTAAAAGAAAAAGTCGAAGCGCTCAAAGAAAAAGCAGAATCTGCTAATAGGAATTTTCAACAAGCTCATGAGGAAATTGAACGATTACAAACAGATGTTAGCCAAAAACTTGAAGAAAGACAGAAGAAACTTGTTGAACAAAGGATTAAGGAAGCTAATGACAAGTATCAAGATATGGTCTTATCTGCCAAGAAAAAAGAGGAGGACCTAAAAGCAAAATTTGATCAAGAGATCAATGATCTTAAAAAAACGCTGGCAAGCTCCCAAGTATCATCCGTAGATGCTTTAGACAGGAGGCAAAGAGAGCTAACTAATGCTATCAAGCAACTCGAAGATGAAAAAGATACTTTGAAAACCACTATTGATAATTTTAAGGCTTCCTTGTTGAAACAACAAAATGAAGCGGAGAATATGCTTTCAAAAGCTGAGAATATGAAGAATTCTATCATCATGGCTCATCAAAAGGAATTTTCTGATCTTCAAAAATCCCTTCAAGCTACCCAACAATCACACAATGATGAAATAGCTGCAATTAAAGCCCAAATGGTAACTGAGGAGAATGAGCATCAAAATGAATTGAAAAGACGCAAAGAAGAACTTGAAAATGAAAAAATGAAATATCAAAAAATGTTGGAAGAATTTGAGGCTGCTTCAAAAGCAAATAACGAAGCTTCAGAAATGAAGAATCAACAACTTGCAGAAGAACATAAGAGTGCCCTTGAAAAGCTAGATCAACAGCATAATGAGTTTGTTGAAAATGCTAGGAAAAAAGAAAAGATTCTTTATGATGAAATGGTAGAGATTCATAAACGTCATTTATCCGAATCATCAAAAATTAGGTCTGAAATGGAAGATGAACTGGAGAACACCAGACAACAAGTCGAAGAAATGAAAAAGATTCATATAAAAGAGCTCCAAGAAATGAAAGAAGTTCATGATAAACAAATGTCTGAATATCAAAATACTTTGAAAGAAAGCAGTATTGCATCATCAATCGAATTGGAGAAACTCCTCAAAGATGCAGCTCTTCTTCGAATTGAAACAGAAGCCGTAAAACTTGAGCATCAGCAACAAATGAGAGAGATTGATCAAAAACTTGAAAGTGAATTGTCCATTATTAAACAAAAACATGATGCTGAGCTCGCATTGATTGAACGTTTACATGAAACCAGATTGAAAGATATTGAATCAGAGCATATATCTTTAATGGAAAAGTCCAAAAAACAGCATTTATTTGACATGAAAAGGGTAGATGAAGATGGTACCCTTAAACTTGAAATTGATTTAGAAAAAATGAAATTTGAGGGAGAAAAGAAAAGGGAACAAGAACTTTCTCTTCTTAAAGATCAGTGGGACCAGGAATTAACAAACCTCAGGCTTCAGATAGAAGCTAAAACTGCAGAAAAGAAAGATATTGATGATCAACTAAAAAAGGAGATTGAAGAAAAGACCCAGAAGATTAATGAAATGAAATCTGAGATCCAATCTCTTGAAAATAATTGGAAAACAGAAAGAGATCAATTAATTAATGAATGGACACTTAAACTTGAAAGTTTAAGAAAGCAGTTCGCAGAAGAGGAGAGGCAAAACGAAGAAGCCCGGAGAATGAATCCATCCGAGTACCAAAAAACAATGGAGAGGCTTAAAATTGAACTTGCTGAAGCTGAAGATAACAAAGCAAAAGAATTAGCAAGAATCAAAGCAGAAACTGAAGCAGAAACAGCCAGAGGCGAAGAAGAAATTAAAAAATTAACCGAAGAGATTGAGAAGATGAAAGTTGAAAAAGAAGGTTCAATAAAATCCCTTGAAGAACAAATTGCACAGTTCGAACTTGAATCTGAAACAAAAATGAAAGAATTAGAACAGTCTAGACTCAAAGAAGTTAATTCTCTGAAAGAAGAGCTTAAAGAGTTGAAGGCAAAAGGGAAAAAAGAGCTTGATGAGATAGCCTTGAGTAACTTAGTGAATCGCCAAACGCAGAAGAAAAAATTACTTGACATGAAATTTGAATATGAACAGATGCAAATTGATTCTCAATATGAAATTGATCAGTTCAAAAGGCAAAAGAATACAGAACTCGAATCATTGGCAAATCAACAACAACATGAGATAGACATGTTAAATATTGAATTACAAGAGATTCAACTTCAAACAGATCATATTAAGGAACTTCATAGAGAAAAATTATCATCATTGAATACAGAGCATAAAAGGAGATTGGATGAGCAGTCTTCTGAATTTGAAAAGAGAAAAGAATCAATAGAGAACGAGAACCAGAGAATCATTAAAGGCAAAGAAAAGATTATTTCTGATCTTGAGACAACATTCAAAGAATGGGAAGAGAGACTCAAAAATCGAGATGCGCGACCAGAAGATATCGAACATATGCAGAGACTTGATGAATTATTGCAAGAAAGATCCGAATCTCTTTCAAAGCTATCATCTGAAATCAAAAAATTCGAAAATGACCTGATAGATCATGAGAATGCCTATGTTAGACTATTCTCAACAAAGTCTCAACAGCCTACTTCTATGGCACTAACTGCTTCTGATAGAAGACAGAAGAAAGAAACAGTATTAACTGCAGTAAGCTCAGCAAAAAGGCTTCCTCCTTTGATAGATCGAGCAGAAACTCCAAGAAAAGGCAGGAGCCCTTTATAAACCTGTTATTTGGCACTTTTTGGTTCGGCTAAAAGTGACATTTTAATAATGAAGACACCAAGCGGTCCCGTTTTTAAAGCAATGAAGGAATCGACTCTGAAAAGCATGTGTGAACGATTCATGGAAAGAATCCGATCTGTTGATACTGATCATTTCTATGAGGACATTATCTCTCAGAATCAGCAAAAAACGGTTCGTTTGGCTGAAGAAATGAAAAGTGATTTGAAGAAATCAATGCAAAATAACGTTTCTGCAATGTTTTATGAAGGTGAATTAGGTGGTATCAAACTTAAACGAACACAGACTTCCCAGCCATTTCAAACTGTTCCATCTGTTCAACTTAACTATGACCTTGGCTTTGATAAGAATTCTATTATGGTAGAGAGCTTCTCCAATAAGGTTCGTGAACTTGTTAGCCTCACAAGAGAGAAGAACACAAACCAAATGAAGATCCAAGCCAAAGTTTCCGAGGTTATGTTTACTATTCAGGTTGATCCGAGATGCGATGGAGCAGAGATTATTTCCTCAGGCAAAGATAGATTTGAGTCTCTGATGAACTCTCCTAAGGGCCAAAGCTCGTTACTTCGTTTTATGGATGTTTTGCCAGTTTCTTCTTTAAGCAGAATCTTTTTCACAATGTTTTGCATTTCTCCCAAATTGTCTATCACTGATGATTCCATTATTTCGGAGTTTTTAGCTCGTCTTATTACCTATTTGAATACATCTGGGAAACCCAAATGGATTATTGCTTTTATTAAAGCTCTCACAGTATCTGACTTCGAAGTCTTATCGATGAAACGATTCCAACTTTCAATGCTGGCTGCCATTTTCATAAGAGTTAGGCGTATATATGAGGCTAATAGCAAAAATGAATTGCTCAACCAAACAATGTTTAACTTTGCGACATATATTACCAAAGATCAGATATTGTTACGCTCTAAGAAATATGATGTTGTGTTGATGAGACCAATCTTGTTAACATTATTAGAGAACCAAATAACATGCCAGAAGGTAGCTAATGTATTGTGGCTTACTTCACAATAAAAATAAATATTGCTATGTACTAAACATGAATATCGCCAATGCAAAGCATGCCAACATTGAAACATTGCTTCTTGAGTCAACTGAGACAATGTGTTTGTCTATTTTCCTTATAGAAAGTATTTCTTCCGATTTATAGCATAGTTTGCAATTTTTTATACTCTTCACAGCTTGTCTATTGCCAAAAGCAGCTGAAATATCAGCACATGATGAGGGAGGGCTAACCAAAACTTGATATGGTGGGGTAATGCCATCCATCTCATAGAACTCCATTATGACAGATCTGGCAGGGCCTAAATATATTTGAAACACTATATCATTCCCAAGTCGCATTTGATAAGTGTTTGGCTTATTATCTGTATCAATCTCGCACAGGAGCCCTCGATGATTAGACACCAATAATAGAGATGAAAACACGGAAGAATATGAAGCTAATGCAATAACATCCGATTTTTCGGGATCTTTAATGTAAAATTTCTTCTTTGGGATCCCATTTGTCCATTCAGACTCGCGAAAAACCTGAAACCTGTTAATATGAACAGAATTCAGGCTAAATTGAAGTCTTGATGAAGCACGAGGGGTTACGGATCGATATCTGTCAAGCATTCGAGCAGGTTTGGAATTATTATCTGATACATCATTAGTCTTGGAATGATTCTCCTCAGACATCGAATTATGATGTATTTTAGAGATGTTTAAGGTAGGAATGTTAGTGATATTATCAGATTTCGTCTCATCTTCGCTGCTCGAAAACTCCATTGTAAACTCCAATTAAAAAATCAATTTTCATTTTTGATGTCGCTTGTTGAGCACTTCCACTGTGTGAAAGGTCCAAATCAGAGTTTTGAGCATAGAAGGGTACTGGGTAACTTTCAGGAGAGAAACTACATTATTCCCACAAATAGGGGGGATGAAAGGTTTGAAATGGTTGAAAAACATGTTGAAACGATTTTTATGGTTAATGCGCAGAACTTTGATGACAAAATAAGCGAAATCGAGGAAAAAACCAATCTGATTGCTGAACACTGCCGGAGTATTGAAAAGGGGTTATTACAGGTACTTGAGAATTTATAGTTCAGGTCATTCAATTTTGGTTTTGTAAGAAGATTATACAACTTTTTGACAACAATATATTCAATGCTAGCAATCTTTGCTTTGTTCTACAGAACCAAAGTATCTGGCACCGCAAGCAGCAATTTGGGTGTTACATTCACATTCGGTTTTGAAGCAGGAGGGAGTTTCAACTATACTATTTTAACAACAACGGCAACTTCCTTGTTAATAGGATGGGTAAATATGACTGAGTATGATAAACTTATTGAGCATCAAAAAAGCAAACCTTTGTATGATGTTTGTCTCCAAACATCAGCATTTGACAGAAATTCAAAAATGCTTAATGAATTATCACCAAATGGTGCTAATTCATCATTTATTGGAACAATTGACACAAAAGGAGTATACTATGCGTATTTTTTAGGATGTACAAAAACATCATTTTCTATTACTTTTGAAGTTTTTGCTAGAAATCCAAATACTTTGTTAGATTATCGCTGGGATCCATTTTTCCAAATTAGCTATTTTTGCATTGGAGCTTTTGTGGTTGTTGTAATCGTTTGGTTATATAACTGGTTTACCCATTTTAATATTCAAGTAACCATTCATCATCTGTTTTTAATAACAGTAACCCTTACTTTGGGAAAAAAAATCACAAGACACTTCAGTATGAATAAGATGAAATCAGTGGATGGATTTACACTTGAATATTTGATTGATTCTATTGTTTTTTCTTTGTATGATTTTGTGTTTTATTCAGCATTAGTACTAGCATCAAAAGGATATAATATTGTTAAAAATGATATTGAGACCAAAGAAAAGATAAAATGTTATGTATATGGGCTTCTTTTTGTCATTATTCAAGGAGTGATGTATAATGTTGACTCAGCATCTCCAATTGTTGTGCTGATGTTGTTTGCTTTCTTTGGGTTGGTTTTCTTTTATATAAGAGAAGTTTTAAAAAGCATTGAAAACGCAACCAATTATATTCTGGCTCATTTGATATCCATAGCAAATAGTGGTATTGATCCAAAATCTACTCCAATTTATCATAAGTATAAGATATATGAGAGTTTTAAGTTTGCTGTTGCATTGTTTTTCTCACTTCAAATACTCGATTTGTTTTTATTTGGTTTTTCTTTCATTCAATTCTGGGCAAGTGAGCTTTCAACAGATATCATTGAATTGATATTTGTAATAATGCTATACACCACATTCAGACTAAGCAATAATGAAACTAATGGTTATTTACTTATCGAAACAATCAATAATGATTCATATTGTTTAAAGGATATTCAAGGTATTTCTGTTGATGGAATCGAAACAAGAAAAGGATCTGTTAAATGGCATGAGGGAATGGTTCTTCCTGGACCTCCAACATTGATTAAATCACCAGTAGCATTGTCTATTGATGATCAAGAGGAAGATACTGAAGAAGTAAGTATTAAGCCCGACAAAAACGATATTTAAATGCACCAATATTGTGTTTTTTCTATTATTGGATTGGACAATTTCCTGTGCATGTTTGTGCATATAGTCGAATTATTATTTGTCTCAGAGTAAACAGGCTATTTGAAAGGGAAGAAGAAGGTAAATCACCTTTGGTTCTCGAAATAATAGGAGAGGGATGAAAAAGTTCATCTGTAGCATTCGAACCAGGATTTTTTATAGAAGAAACAACTCTTGTTAATGATTCAATGAACTCAACAAATTGTGTATTCTTTGTTTCAAGCTCTCCAAGATTTACCTTCAATAATTCTATTTTTTCATCATTCTCTAGTTTCTTATTGAACCAATCTTCTATTTCTATTATGCTACTCTTCAAAGTTTTTATTTTTGCTGTTGTGTTATCAATTTCTTCATATTTCATTTCGCATATTTCGCTTTGTTCTTTTTCCAATCTTTCATACTCAAATGAAAAATCCGAATTTTCTTTGGAAATAAGATTCTTGATCTCTTGGATTTCATTTTCAATTTTTGAAGTATCTTCTCTCAGTTCTGAGGCTGCTTTCTCGTAATCAAGCTTGGGTCTTTCTTTAATCTGAATTGGAGGCGTCTCTTTTCGTTTTAGATACTCTTTACTATATGAGAATTTAATGTGTGGAAACATTAATTTTAAACGTATAAAGTATTTACAAAATTATCGTTTTATATGAATTTGATATGTTTATTATTCAAGGAATTGTTTGTCACTTTTAATAAATATGTGTTACATTATTGACGAGACTATCCGTTTTCACACAGTTCCAAATTGCAATAGTAATTATAACATTCTCAAAACGATATTTATTGGGATTCGGTTTTGCTTGGGAAATGGAGGTGCTGTATATATCAGTAGTGATAGAAACGCAAATTTTTATCAATGTAGTTTTACTAATTGCTCAACCAAAATTGATTATTCTGGAGGTGGGATGTTTTTGGATAAATTAGGTAATGTTAACGTAACAGGATGTTGTGGATATTATTGTATTGCAGGCACAGGGTCGTTTTTATCTTCAAGTTCTGGCCTTAGTTCAAGCTTTTTTTCCAAAAATTCTGCTTTTTCATTGTGTTCTCCTAACTATGAAGCATACACGTCATCTTTTGGGATGTATGGACACAAATCATTAGTAACAGATTTGAATTCATCAAAGAACTTCTTAACAAGCTACGATTGTGTAACTGCATATTTGGTGAATACATTTTCGATATCATACACAACATTTTACGGCAATGTTAACACCTTGATTCTTGAGAGCCATTGCGATAATGGAGGAAGCGTTTCTAATGTGAATATTTATGATAATATTGAAAGATCTGTTGAATGGTCCATTTTTGAACTCTGGAGGGGTACTTTTTATGTTAGCAATTGTATTTTTAAGAGGAATACATTCCAACGAACAATCAGAAGTGGAATGCCTGCGATATTTTCTGGGTGTTCATTTGATGAAAATTCTATAACTCTTCATCCTCATGTGCATTTGTTTTGTAAAGAAAAATTAACAATCGAGACTAGCTCTATCAATCTTATGATTTGGAAGAAAAGATACTATTCATTATTTTCGACAATTGGTTTCATTTTTTTGATCTACCAATAGGGCTTATTTGTTTTTATGAAGAGACAGTTCTCTGATAAAATATAATTATTATCCATAATTAATCTAATACAACCTTCAGTTTTCGAAAATCAAGTATTTAATGAGATTAATTTTTTTCAAACCCATTTCATTTTGTCATTATTGTAAAATGCAAATGAATACTGTAACATTTATATTTTTTAAAAATAGTTTTTTTATATAGAATCTACATGCAAAAAAATAAGAATTGTGATTTTAAAATAATGATTCTTGGTGACATCGGTGTGGGTAAATCTAATATTGTCTCTAGATACTTGAATTGCCAGTTTTTAGGAGATTTTTTTACAGCATTCGGACAATTCGATAAGCCCAGAGGCACACAGATTAATAATGAGCTTCATCAAGTTTATTTGATGGATTATACAGGAGCAGAAGACTATAAACCATTTTTAGTCAAAGAAGCAGCCAAATGTTCGGGATTTATTTTTGTGTTTTCGGTCAATGATTTTTCTTCATTTCAAAATTTTCATTATTATGAAGAAATATTCCTAGAAGCAAAAATGGAAAATGAATGTAATATTATTGCAATAGCAAATAAAGGGGATCTAAATCCAGAAATGTGGGAGGTTACAACTCCAGAAATTATTGATTTTTTTCAAAAGAAAAGCATTAAAGTATTCATTACTTCTGCAAAAACAAATTCTAACATTGATGAAGCAATTAATTGCCTTTTGCGAGAGATTATTAATGGAAAAGAGAATAATCGTGTCTCTAGACAAAAACAAAGATTCAACTGCAATATCGAATAAAGAATAATAATTTTATACATACAATCAATGCGACTAGTATAAGATCAGATGAATAAAGACAAAGTACTCATGGATTTGTAAAATGCAAACAGTTGAATTGAAAATTTCTGATAAATTTTTTTTTAAATCTCACTTTGTTTATGGAACAAATAGAGATAAACATATTAGTTCTTGGCGATATTGGCGTAGGAAAAGACAATATAATTAATAGATATATGTTTGACCAATTTGCGGAGGAAATTGATCCATATATTGATCAATATGAAACTCCAATAATAGTTAACCTTGAAGATAAATTAATAAAATTATATATGGAATGTATATCGCATAGTGAAGAGTTTAGACCTCTTTTGATCCGCATGATTTCTAGAGTTACAGCTTTTATCTTTGTATTTTCTGTTGATAATCATGAGTCATTTAATCATTATCAGCAAATTGAGAATCTGTTACTCGAAGCTCGGCCAAAAGGGGATTACCCTATTATTGCAATGGCAAACAAGGGAGACCTGCCTTCAGAGTCTTGGGAAATCACATCACAAGAAATGATTGAGTTTTTTGAAAAGAAGGGTATAAAACTATTCATTACCTCGGCTAAAACAAATATTAATGTTAAAGAGGGGATAAACTATTTGCTTAAGAGCATCAAAGTTGAAAACAAGAAAAAGAAACCACAGAGAAAAAAGCTTGTAGATCGCTGTATTATCGAATAAAAGAATTTCATTTTATCCATACAATCAATGTGACTTATTCCAAAGATATTTTGTTCTGCTTAGCATATTTGATAAGCTCGGGAACTGCAGATGATGGAGCACTATCAATAGCTTTGCGAATTGCAAGAGAAGACAATTGATTGAACGTGTGATCATTCAGAAGCCTTAATCTTTCGAACTCCTTTTTGAGCAACATTGACACAAGTTCTTGAACTGTTTTGGTTTTTCCCCAGAATTTCTGCTCAGCAATATCAGAAAAATGCGAATGGTACATGTCTGCAGTATCTCCAACCATCATCATGCAATAATCGTGCATTTCTTGCATGGTCTCAGCATCATTATGGATGATTTCCGAACATTGAATCAACTCATGATGCAAAAACGACAATTTAGTAAGAGACGGGCTTGAAACAAGATCTATTTGCCGAGAATGACAAGAAAGAAGAAATGAGTGTAGAATCAAGCTGGAAATTATCGAATTCTTATCCTTCTGTATAGATGCCTCCATAAACTGCAATGCTTCAGATTTACCATGCACTAATTCACTCATATGCCGAGGAAGAATGTCTTGTATAAACTTAGAATAGTCTTGAAACTGACTTCTGTTAGGTGGATCACGTCTAGGCAAAACCTGAGGAGAAAATGCAGGCATAGGATTCGAAATACGATCCTCCCGCTTAATCTCCTGCTGCTGCAACTCTGTCTCAGACGCTTCTACCTGATCCCCTTCTAACATTTGCCGTTATTATATTTATCTCAAAATGCTGTGTGTTTTTTGTGTTTTTATATCATCACTTGTTGATTCTAATCCAATATTAGTTAGTTCTGATAAGTATTATATAGTTGAAACTCGATTTTTGAACCTATTTCCGTCATCCGGTGATGTAGTTTCATGTTCTAATAATGATTATAGTGTTTACGTGTATTCTTGCATGTTTGATACATGTACAACATCTTCAACAGCTTTATATTTGTACACAAAGTATTTTGAGCTGATCAACACGGTTTTTAAGAGGGTTGATACAAGCTCGTGGATGGCCAACTTTGATTGCTATGGAGTTTCGTCATCTGTTATCTCTTGCATTTGTATGACTCAATCTGAAGTCGCAAATGAAGCCACTGCTAAGATTACAGGGTTAACAAATATTAACAGCATAAATGCGTCTCAGAATGTTTTTTCAAATTCTGCAATCTGTGGCATTATTCTTTATAGCGCCGAGCAAAAGAACCTAAGGTATTCTAATTTTGAAAAATGTCGCAATTCCTTGTTCTGTGTGCTCCATCTGTGGAGCACTAATGCTTTGATTTCCCGGTGCACCTTTGCACACAATTCGTATGATACCTCTCACTATGGGATTTACCACAATCATGAATCATATGCCTCTTCTCAATATGTTAATTTCTTCTTCAATATGGATTCGGCCTTGTACTCAGGCTCTGCGGTGACATTCCTCAACTGCAAATCTGATAATTCTATACACACGGAAGCAACATTAGTCTCATCATTTATCTGTCATATATACAGCAATTGCTCCATCAACGATAAAGTGGCTAAAGAACCAACAGTTAGTATGTTAAAGCCACATGGAAAGCTTTTTATCCTTGCAACCTTATTAAACTGGTAAATGATACTTTTTGTGTTTTTCGGGATAACTTTTATTGGAAATTGTTCAAATACGTATATAATTGGAGAAAACCCTCTTGTTATAGATTGTATTACGGATATTGATCAAGAAATCTGGATCAATAGTACAATGGGGAGATTTGCAAGTTCATTTAACACATGGACCGATATTGAAATATGTTCCCGTATTGGTGGTGTATTTAGTTGCAAAACAAAAGTTTCTGAAGCAGGTGGATACTATTCTGGAAATAGTGTTGGATATTTATTTATAAAGGCTAAAAAGAGAACAAAGCTATCAATAGGAGTTGTTAACTTTCCATATTCATGTAGTATTTTGCAGATATCAAATAATAACAAAGTGTCAATCACAATGAAATCAGATCCAGGGTGTCTCTTTAATAGCGCATCCGGAATTGTGCGATACAAGCTTCCACAATCCGATTATTGCATTATTTCCTTGAAGCCATCTTATCCATCTGTTAAGAATCTTCCATTAGTATCAATACCTTCAACCAATGCATCCCTCCTTCAGTGGGGATGCTCAGTTGAAAACTCGGCGGTAGTTACTAATGATAGAACATTGCCTTTGTATTACACTGATTATTCCATTTTAAAACATGAAGAGATGTTTATTCCATCCAAGCTTAACCTTAAAATAGGATTATTAGACCAGTTCCTACAAGTACTAATCATATTGGGATCAATATCCCTTTTCATCTTTTTGGTTATATACTTTTTATGCTTTTGTGTAATATCCAAAGTACAGGAGTGTTCTGATCAAGGGATAGATACTATTGTGGATGAATCTTCAAAATCTGCTCTTTTATCGGATATTTGATGAAATCTTGTTGAATCAACAGATTTCGATCCTTGTTAAAATTATAAATAATGTGTAAAAAAATAATCAAGTTCTCTCTTCTTTAATAATGATAGGGGTTTTCTCATTTTTAAAGTGGGCTTCGATGGGGTAACCATTGTCTATTAAAAACTGACTGAATACTAACATTTGACCTGTGTGAAGATACTCATTTAACCAGTAAGTAAAAAGTGAACATTGTTGCCCCAAATAGAATTTTGATGTTCCGCCAGGTTGACAAGAAGTAATCCATGTTATGCTAGTTGAAACAGGCTCAGACATACCATGATAAAGGTAATAAGTGGGATAACAACAATCAAGAATGACGGTCCATGAAGAATTTGAATGAATAGCGTAAAGTGGGAATAATTTGCCATTTAAGTTAACTGTTCCATCTTTTAATGAATAATTTGAATTCTCATCAATATTATAACCAAAGATTTTTCTATTTCCCAATTCATAATATTCATTTTTTGTTTTGTCTTCAACACCATGACCAGTATAATAAAACAATATTTCACCATATTCTCCATCTATGGAAACATCTTCCCATTCTTTCTTTGTGGTAATACTATAAGTGTTCACATAATAATTCCTTTCGCCCAACCTTTCTCTCATCATAGCAATGTCATTCCTTAACATATACTGATGTTCTTCAGAACAATTAAGATTGGCTACTAAGATAGCACACTTGGAAACTGCCATAAAAAATGGTCTCTGGAATTCTATCAAATCTCTCTTTGTTTGAATATTAAATGACTAAACAAATATTGATAAAATTGTTTAAACCCTGTCAGATTGTAACCAGATTGTCTTTATCGTAAAATGTAACAATATTCTACATGTGTAACAGATAAACAAGAGAAGGGAAGTTAATATTTTCTATTCAAATTTGCTTTTTTAAAAAGTGACGATACCAACTATTCAAATTTGCGCTTTTTAAAAGTGACATTTTATGGTCAATGGAAATCATGATTCATAAAAAGAGAATAAGTATTAATACAACAAATGC